>Ga0224723_1001650_pt1 | contig 13245 bp, 10 predicted proteins | sample Balambano_FR2_Me_FD_161647 | JGI IMG/M metagenome (GOLD analysis project Ga0224723, IMG submission 161647) | Freshwater sediment microbial communities from Lake Towuti, South Sulawesi, Indonesia - Balambano_FR2_MetaG | ecosystem: Environmental > Aquatic > Freshwater > Lake > Sediment | place...
GGCCCAGGAACTCATACAGGCGGTTATGCGCATCGTTATCGCTCACCACCATAATTTTTTTACTGTAGTGCAGCACCGAAGGCAGCCCCGAGGCCGAGGTAGAATCGTGCCGCACGCTGACCTGCCCGCTGTACGCGCTGTCGTGCCGCATGGCCGCCTGCTTCAATTCTTCTTTGCCCATGTTGTTGATTTTTTCGAGTGCCAGCAACACCAGCGGCAACTTGACGGTAGAGGCCGGATAGAAATAGTTGGAGGAGTCGCACCGGTACGTGAAAGAGGTAAACCGCGGGCGGTTGGCGGAGTCGCGATTGATTTGTGTGTAGAGTATCTGCACTTCCCACTGTTCGGGATGGTTGAGTATTTTCTGAAAATGTTGTGGCTCTGTTTTCATCAGCTTTTCGAGAAGGTGCTCGTCTTGCTGAGGCGGGCGGCTACACGCTGACAGAATAGTCAGGGCCAGCACTCCGGCCAGGGATAGCAGCGAAAAGCCCGCAGCGCGCGGGCAGGCAAGAGGGGCGGACTTGCAGCGAATAGCCCGGCCCGAAGCATGAGGGGGCCGCCAGAAAAACATGATGCTGAAAGAACGGTTGGTGCTCATGCCGAAAAAGTTTGCCCGGCAATTTAGCGTAAATTTGCAGCTCATGATCAGCCCCATGACTGCGGTTACCATTAAGCGCGACATCCGCAAACTCAAACTCGAGGAGTTGAAAGACTTCTTTGTAGCGCAGGGCGACAAGCCTTTTCGCGCACAACAAGTGTACGACTGGCTGTGGAATAAGAGTGCGAAGAGTTTTGACCAGATGACGAACCTTTCGCTGTCCACGCGTACGCTGCTGAGCGAACATTTTGTGATTAACCACATTAAGGTAGACAAGATGCAGCGCAGCGCTGACGGCACCATAAAAAATGCCGTGGTGCTGCACGATGGACTGGTGGTGGAATCGGTGTTGATCCCTACCGAAAAAAGAATCACTGCGTGTGTATCATCGCAGGTGGGCTGCAGCCTGGCCTGCAAGTTTTGTGCTACAGCCCGGCTGAAGCGCCAGCGCAACCTTAGCCCCGATGAAATTTACGACCAGGTGGTGGCAATCAAAGAGCAAGCCGAACTTTTTTTTAACCGCCCCCTCACCAACATTGTATTTATGGGTATGGGCGAGCCGCTACTGAACTACCAGCATGTGATGACTGCCATCGAAAAAATTACTTCGCAGACAGGATTGGGCATGGCCATGAAGCGCATTACACTTTCTACCGTTGGCATTGCGAAGATGATTATGAAAATGGCCGATGATGGTGTTAAGTTTAACCTGGCGGTGTCGCTGCACGCGGCTACCAACGCCACACGCTCGGCCATCATGCCCATTAACGACACCAACTCGCTGGAAGAGCTGGGCGAAGCACTGCGCTACTGGTATGCGAAAACAAAACGCAAGGTAACCTACGAGTATGTGGTTTGGAAAGACATTAACGATACCGAAGCACACGCACAGGCGTTGCTGAAGTTCTGCAAAATTATTCCCTCGAAAGTAAACCTGATTGAGTACAACCCCATTGCTGACGGGGCGTTTCAACAGGCGCCTGAGGAGGCGCTGAACATGTACATGGATTTGCTGGAGCGCCACGGCATTACCACGCGCGTGCGCAAGAGCCGGGGAAAAGATATTGACGCTGCCTGCGGGCAGTTGGCCAACAAGGGGTAGCCATTGCCCGGTGGCCACCGCTTTTTTACAGCGGCACAAACACTACTTTTTTTGTTTCGAAATAGGGCTCCTGAAAAAACGCTGTCAGGTCGTAGAGGGCATAGGGGCGCTTTAGCTCGCTCATTTCTTCGTCAAGATCGCCACCTTTTAAGTACAGGATACCGTTATCAAGCGCGTGAGCGCTTACTGGTTTTGTTTTGTTGCGCACCCACCCGTAAAACTCGCGCATGCGCGTAACGGCCCGGCTCACCACAAAATCGTACCGGTGTTTTACCTGCTCGGCCCGCACGTGGTCGGCCCGCACGTTGGCCAGTTGCAGGGACGCAGCAATTTCCTTCACTACTGTAATTTTTTTTCCGATTGAGTCTACCAGGTGAAACTGTGTGCCTGGAAAAAGAATGGCCAGGGGTATGCCCGGAAAGCCTCCGCCAGTGCCAACATCCAGCACCTCGGCACCATCGCGAAAGGTTACCACCTTGGCAATACCCAACGAGTGAAGAATATGGTTGGTGTACAGGTTGTCCACGTCTTTGCGCGAAATCACATTTATTTTATCGTTCCAGTGTTTGTACAACTCGCCCAGCCGCGCAAACCGGTGGCGCTGCATCTCGCTGAGGTTGGGAAAATACTTTTCGATCAGGCGGGAGTCTTCCAAAGGTTTTCTATTTTTAGAATTAGGTGCTGGGGTGCTAAAGTAACTTTTTGATACCCCGGGTCGATTTAAAAAACAGTTAAAGTTACTATGAAAAAATGGTTGCCGATAGTCATAGCCAGTTCGGTGGTAATACTGGTTGCAAGCTGTCGCAACCAACCCGCACGCCCTTCATTCTTTTTTATTCAGCGTGCCGACTCGCTTATCGCCACCATGACAAATTTTAGTGGCGTAGTGTTGGTAGCCGAGGGGGGAACGCCCGTGTTTTACAAAGCCTATGGTTTTAAAAATTTTGACACTGGCGAGCCGATGGATACCGCTTCAATTTTTGAGTTGGCCTCTCTATCGAAACCTTTTACCGCTATGGTGCTCATGATGCTGGCCAGGCAAGGCCTGCTGCGTTATGATGACTCGCTAAAAAACTATGTGCCCGAGATTCCATACAGTGGCATTACGTTGCGGCACCTGCTTACCCACACCTCCGGTTTGCCGGACTACCAGGCGGTGATGGATGCCAACTGGGATAAATCAAAGATAGCCACCAACAGCGACAACATCAGGCTGCTGGCACAACTGCGGCCGCCTGCCGTGTTTGCACCGGGCACGCAGTACCGTTACAGCAACACCGGCTACATGCTGCTGGCTACCGTAGCCGAACGGGTAGCGCAAAAAGACTTTGGCGCGCTGAGTGAGGAACTGATTTTTGAACCGCTGAAGATGACCCACACGGCCATCCGATCGATAGAAGACAAGGTGATGCTGCCGCAAATGGCATGGGGCCATATCTACGTGGCCGACCAACAGCGCTATGTACGGGCCGATTCCTTTCCACAGTTTAACTACACGCTGTGGCTGGGCAAGCGCTATGGCCCGGGCCGCGTAAGTGCAACGGCAGGCGACTTGCTGACATGGGATCGCGCGCTGTACTCCGACTGGGCGCCAAAAGATCTGGCGCGCGAAGCCTTTGCCCCAGCGAGACTTACCAACGGTGAGCAGGTGAACTACGGCTTTGGCTGGCGCATCGACAAAACCGCTGCCGGCACCATTGTTTCGCACAGCGGAGACAACCCCGGCTACAAAACCTATATGGCCCGGTTTATTGATGTGGACAAAACCCTGATTGTGTTATGTAACAACGCGCACCGCGATTTTGAAACCCTGACAAATTTCCTGCAAGAACAGATCGTCCATCAGTCCCTTGAAGCAAGCCCTTAATTTCCGGCAAAAGTTAATCACCATGATAACACCACTTATACGCAATTTTCAGCAATACCAAGATGCTTACCGCGAGAGCGTAGCCAACCCGGAAAAATTCTGGGCCCGCGTAGCCGAGGAGTTCACGTGGCGGAGAAAATGGCACAACGTGGTAACGTGGGACAGCGGCAAGCCCGAGGTGCGGTGGTTTGAGGGCGCCACGCTCAACATTACCGAAAACTGTATCGATCGGCACCTCACTGTTCGCGGGCAACAAACCGCCATTATCTGGGAGCCCAACGACCCGCGCGAAGAAGCGCGCAGTTTTACCTATGCCCAGTTGGCGCAAGAGGTAGGGCGCGTGGGCAACATGCTGAAAAACCTCGGTGTAAAAAAAGGCGACCGCGTGTGCATCTACATGCCGATGGTGCCCGAACTGGCATTTGCCGTGCTGGCCTGTGCACGCATAGGCGCAGTGCACTCGGTAGTATTTGCTGGCTTTTCGGCAGGCTCGCTGGCCGACCGCATTAACGATGCAGGCTGCTGCCTGGTGCTTACTGCAGATGGCGCCTTTCGGGGCGATAAAAAAATAGACCTCAAAAAAATCGTTGACGAAGCGCTGCAGAGCTGTGCTTCGGTTAGAAGCGTGGTGATGCTGGAGCGCACGCACACCAAGCCACCGATGCAGCGCGGCCGCGATTTCTATTGGCATGATGAACTAGCTACCGCGCATACCCATTGCCCGGCCGAAGAGATGGACGCAGAAGATATGCTGTTTGTCCTCTACACCTCCGGCTCCACCGGTAAGCCAAAAGGTATGGTGCACACCTGTGGCGGCTACATGGTGTACACCCACTACACTTTTCAAACCGTGTTTCAGTACGATGCCACCCTTAAAAACAATAATCCTGCCAGCGGCATCTACTGGTGCACAGCCGATGTGGGGTGGATTACGGGGCACTCTTATATAGTATACGGGCCGCTGAGCGCGGGCGCCACCACCGTGATGTTCGAGGGGATTCCATCATGGCCCGACTGGGGCCGCTTTTGGCAGGTAGTGGCCCGGCACCAGGTGAACATTTTTTACACGGCACCTACCGCCATTCGCGCGCTGCAACAGGCGCCCCTCAGCTATGTGGAGCAACACGATTTATCATCGCTTCAAATTTTAGGCACCGTGGGCGAGCCCATCAACGAAGAGGCGTGGCACTGGTACCACAAAAATATCGGTAAAGAAAAGTGCCCGATTGTAGATACGTGGTGGCAAACGGAAACCGGGGGCTTCATGATATCGCCAATAGCCAACGTTACAAAACTGAAGCCCGCCCACGCCTCGCTGCCGCTGCCAGGTGTACAACCGGCCGTGATGGACGACAAAGGCAATGAACTGACCGGCAACGGCATTGAAGGGCGGCTGGCGATCAAATTTCCGTGGCCTTCTATGGCCCGTACCATTTATGGCAACCACCAGCGCTTCCGCGAAACATACTTCAGCACTTTTCCCGGAAAATATTTTACAGGCGATGGGTGCAGGCGCGATGAAGACGGCTTCTACCGCATCACCGGCCGGGTTGACGACATTATCATCGTATCAGGGCACAACCTGGGCACGGCAGAAATTGAAAGCGCTGTTGACGAGCATGCAGCCGTTTGCGAAACAGCCGTGGTGGGCTATCCGCACGATATCAAGGGACAGGGTATATACGCCTTCGTTATTTGTTACGAGCCCCCGCAGCAGGAAGAAAAGCTGCGTGCCGAAATTCGCGAGCTGGTGAGCAAAATCATCGGCCCCATTGCCAAGCCCGACAAAATCCAGTTTGTTCCGGGGCTGCCCAAAACCCGCTCGGGCAAAATCATGCGCAGAATTTTGCGGAAAGTAGCTGAAGGCGATACCCATAACCTGGGCGACACCACCACCCTGCTCGACCCGGACGTGGTGGAGAAAATCAAGGCAGGGGCTATTTGACTCAAAGGGACATGAACCGTCCGGCTACCAAATACCTCCATCTGTCGGCATTACCAGCGGCCAGGGCCAACCCCGTGAATAGTTTGCGGAGTGAGTAAGAAAGCCTTCAAAACCCTGCACTTACCCGAACTCGAACCCCTCGCCAGGTGTTGGGGTAACATGTCATACAAAATACCTCCCCAAACCCGCATTGGCCACGTTCACCTTAAAGTTTCCAACCTCAACCAGTCGCTCGATTTCTATTGCAAACTGTTAGGCTTTGAACTCATCACCATGTATGGCGATCAGGCGGCTTTCATTTCAGCCGGAGGCTACCACCATCATATCGGCCTCAACACGTGGCACAGTAAAAACGCGGCACCAGCACCGGTAAACAGCACCGGGCTCTTTCACACCGCTATCTTATATCCGACCCGAAAAGACCTTGCGGTTGCCGTGCAGCGCCTGCTTGACCACCACTACCCCCTTACGGGTGCTTCCGATCATGGTGTATCGGAAGCCATTTATCTCGATGATCCTGACCAAAATGGCGTTGAGCTATATTGGGATAAGCCGCGTAATGAATGGCCACAGAAGCCTGATGGCTCGATCGAGATGTACACACGCAGACTGGATGTGGATAATCTGCTTACGCTGGCGGTTTAACTTTACCTGCGCTCCAGGCACACCACATTTTCCACGTGTGTGGTTTGGGGAAACATATCCACCGGCTGCACGGCAGTGACCTTATAACCAGCAGTTAGTATTTGCAGATCGCGCGCCTGTGTGGCAGGGTTGCAACTTACATACACCATGCGTTGGGGCGCTGCCTGCAGCAGCATGCGGCATACGTCTTCATGCATGCCCGCCCGTGGCGGGTCGGTAATCACCACCTCGGGCCGGCCGTGCATCGCCAGAAAGTCCTCATTCAAAAGGTCTTTCATGTCGCCCGCAAAAAAGGCGGTGTTGGTGATGCCGTTTAGCTCCGCATTTACCCGGGCATCGGCAATGGCCGCAGCCACATATTCCAGCCCCACCACCTGGCGCGCCTGCCGCGCAACAAAATTGGCAATGGTGCCGGTACCGGTATATAGATCATACACCAATTCACTGCCTGTAAGGCGGGCCATGTCGTAAGCTACCCGGTACAACCGTTGCGCTTGTACCGAATTGGTTTGGTAAAACGATTTTGGGCCTACGCGAAACTGCAGCGTGCCGCCATCAGGAGCCTGCATGTGCTCGGTAATGTAGGGGCGGCCCTGCCAGCACACCACGTTCAGGTCGTGAAAGCTGTCGTTACGCTTGCCGTTGATGATGTAGTTCGCAGATGTGATTTGCGGAAAGGCATCGGTTAACGCTTTTAGCATAACGTCTATCCACGGCATCTCATCGTAGGTTACCTGGAGAATCACCATCACGTCTTGTGCCTGGCCATGTTGAACATGGGCAGTGCGAATGGTGAGGGTACGCAAAAAACCGATTTGCTTGCGCAGATCAAAAAACGGAATGTTATGTTTTAACGCAGTGGCCCGCGCCAGCAGACGGATGCTGTTGGAGGGCTCCGGCTGCAGGTGGCACTGCTCAACATCAAATACCCTGTCGTACATGCGGGGCATGTGATAACCTAAACCGGAAGCCGGTTTCACAAGTGCCTCATGGCCCCTGGCCGCGAGCTCGTCTTGGGTAAGCCATCGGCTGGCGGTAAACGTGTAATCAAGTTTGTTGCGGTAAAAGCTGGTTTGTTGCGAGCCAATAATGGGTTGAACGACAGGCAACGCCAGGCCGCCAATACGCTCCAGGCTATCTACCACCTGCTGCTGCTTGTACTGCAACTGATTTTGATATTGAATGTGTTGCCACGAACAGCCCCCGCACAAACCGAAGTGCGTGCAAAAAGGTGTGTCGCGAAAGGGCGATGGTTGCTCAAGGGTTGTAACGCGGCCCTCCCAAAAATTACTTTTTATTTTGGTGAGGGCTATCGTAACCACATCGCCCGGGGCGCCTCCCTCCACAAACACTACGCGCCCCTCATGCCGCGCCACGCACTTGCCCTCGGCTGCCATGTTTTCCAGCCGCAGGCCAGCCACCAGATCCCCTTTTTTCATAGCGCGCGAAATTACATAAAATAGGCCCTTTCGGGCGATAATGACTTTTGTTATCTTGCTGGTTCTGATTGACGCGTGAAAAAGCTATTTCTGGTTGGATGCGTGCTGTTGATGACCCTCCCTGTGGCGGCCTCGCACATCGTGGGAGGAGAGTTTGAACTCATCCACATCAGTGGCAACTCCTATCGTGTTAACCTCATTATCTACTTCGATAAATTAAATGGCACCCCGGGCGCCAAAGACGCCAACGCCACCATCAGCATTTTTCGCCAGCGCGATAATGTGCTGATGACCACGCTCACCCTGCTGCTCACCCAGGAGAGCAATGTTTCGTACACCCAGCCCGAGTGCTCGCAGGGCGAAATTGTTACCACCAAGCTCACCTACACCGCCACGCTCGTGCTGGCGGCCGATCGCTACAACGATGCCCAGGGCTACTACATGAGTTGGCAGCGCTGCTGCCGCAACTACAACATCGATAACATCTTCAGCCAGAATCCGCAAACCGGTGGCATTTCTGCCGGTCAGACTTTTTACCTCGAGTTTCCACCCGTGGTAAAAGATAATGCGGCCTTCATCAACTCCTCGCCCCAGTTGTTTCCCCCGCTCAACGATTACGCCTGCATCGGCAGACCCTACTATGTCGACTTTGCAGGAGTGGATACCGATGGCGATTCGCTGGCCTATTCGCTCATTACTCCTCTTAACACGGTGTTGGCTACCGCGCTGCCACCGATTTCGCCAGCACCTTACCCACCCGTGGCTTGGCGCACCGGTTACGGCCCGGACCGCATGGTGAACGGGTCGCCTGTTAGCGCAGCCTTTCCCGACTTGCGCATCAGCCCTGCCGGCCTCATCCGTGTTACCCCACGCAACCTGGGGTTATTTGTGTTTGCTGTAAAGGTGGAAGAGTATCGCAACAAAGAAAAAATTGGCGAGAGCAGGCGCGATTTCCAAATGCTGGTGGTGGACTGCAAAACCGCCTTCCCCCCTGAGATAAAAGGAAAGACGCTTACGGCAGCAACTTATAGCTCATCAAGCAACCTCTCTGTGAGTTTTGATAACACCACCCCCGATGCAGAACGCGCCATTCGTGTACAAGTGTCTGATCCTGATGCCAGCCGCGCAGAAGAAAATTTTACTGAGCGTGTCAACATTCGCGTGGTGCCCCTCAACTTCAAACGCCCCTCATTGAAAGAACTGCTGCCGGCACAAACCTCGGCTATACTTGTTAACGGAAGCACAGCCGAGTTTACCATCCACTTTCCGCAATGCCCTTACTTTGAAGGTGGCCCGTATCAAATCGGCATCATCGCCTATGACGATGCCTGTAGCCTGCCCCTTACCGACACACTGAAAGTTTCCGTATCTGTGCAACCACCCGCTAACCAGCGCGCCCGGTTTACTTCGCCAAAAAATACCGTGGCAACGCTGCTGGAAGGCGATGAGAGACAATGGCCTTTTGAAGCAACCGATGCTGATGGTGACACGCTCATTTTCCTGGCCCTTACCGATGGCTTCGTGCTGAAAGATGCAGGCATGGAGATTAACCCGCTGAACCTTGAGCCGGGCCGCGTGAATGGAAAACTAAACTGGAATGCCTTTTGTAACCTGTTCGACTTCACCAACCGCACACAGTTTGAAGTAAAGCTGTTGGTAGACGATCTGGATGTTTGCCGGCTTAACCGGCCCGACACCGCGGTTTACCGACTGAATGTGATACTGCCGGGCAATGCAGATCCGTCCATCGATACCGACCTGACGGCCGACCCCTACGAGAGCGAGGTGCGGGGCGTGGAGAGAGCTATTAACACCACCCTGCGCTTCCGCGTGCGCGGAGAAGACCTGGTGGATAACGACTTGCTGTCGCTGCGCATGCGGCCCATCGACTTTAAGCTGGCCGATGCCGGCATGCAATTTACCCCGGCCAAGAACAAGGGTGTAGTAACGTCTGACTTCGTGTGGGACTTGCGTTGTGCCAACCTCGACATCAAGAAGAAAGACCTGTACCAGCTTCAGTTTATGGTGGTGGACAGCACCAACAAGTGCCGGTTCCGCAAAGCCGATACCGTAAATGTATTTGTGAAAGTGCTGCCTCCGGATAATCAACGGCCGCGCCTCTCGGCCCGCAGCCTGAACAGCACGGTATTGAGGTCAGACAACACCATGGAAATCTTGCCGGGCCAACCCATTGTAATTGATCTGGTGGCAACAGATGCTGACGTGTTTCCAGAACAAGACGAACTGGCGCTGCAACTGGTAGCCGCCAACGGAGATGAGGAGCCGCAGGGTTTTGAGTTTGCAAATAAAACGGGCAAGGGTGCACTCAATTCCACATTCAAATGGACTCCTGACTGTAGCATCTTTAAAAACGAGGTGTACGAAAACAATTACACCTTTCAGTTTAGGCTGCAAGACAACCGCTGTTTTAATGCCAAGAAAGACTCGCTCACGCTATCAGTTAAAGTAAAAGATGTGGAGTCGGCACGAGATACCTTTCTGCCCCCCAATGTGTTCACACCGAATGGCGATGGTTTTAACGACTACTATTCCATGGAACAGTTTAACGAAACATTACAGCAGCGGGTAAGCATATTACCTCCCGACAACTGCGTAGGGCGCTTTTTAAAGATCGATATTTACAACCGCTGGGGCAACACTGTCTATACCAGTACCGATCGCAATTTTAGATGGTACGGCACCGATGCTGCTCCTGGTGTATACTTTTTTACCATCACCTTTTCAGATAAGCGCTATAAGGGCTCGCTGTCGTTGCAAAACTAACCGGTTGCGATTACCGGCTACAGCGGCCACACCTGACTTTCTTTGACGTATGCTTCCTGGCCACGCCACGCGATGCGCACCCACACATCGCGCTGGCCCAACTGGGTAAACAAATGCCCGCCTTCCACCACCTCAATTACAGATGCTCCAGCCGAGGGGCCGTTCATGATATATAGCAGGCCGGGTTTGCTCATCGCACGGGCCGTGGGTTGCAGGTAATAGTTGCCGAGGTGTAACAATAAAATGGTAACCGCCACAACGCCCAGCCACACGCGCGCACGATAGCCCTGCCTTCTAAAGTAGGCGGCACAAGTCAGCACCAGTCCGCAAACTGCCAGTGCTACATTCCTCGCAAACGGCCACTCTCTTGCCGCTGCGGCCTTCCAGGTTTCTACTTCATCAAGCCCATACCCTTCCAGGCGGTGGCGAGCGGCCACTTCTTCCAGGCGGGCGAGCGCGCGCCCATCGTTGGTGAGCTGATAGTATTGATACAAACACTTTTGCGAGTAGGCCACGTTGCCCAAACCCTCTTGGATCAACGCCATTTTTAGCAACATGGCCGGTGAGGCCAGTTGCCGATCGAGCAGTTGCGTATAGAGGGCGAGCGCCTGCGTGTATTTCTTTGCGCTAAACAGCGAGTCGGCCGTGTGAAGTGTGGGCGCTTGGCCGCGCGCGCAAAAAGAAATGGTAACACACAACAGCGCTACAATTTTTAAAAGCCCGGTTTGCATTTATTTTCGATTCGGTTACCTTTGTGCCCTCAATTACGGAAATGCCCTTAAAACGGCAAAATTCAGAGTTTTTTGAATACCCGGTTGAGCATCGGAACGAGGTAAATGAGGGGGCATGTAAGTGCCTTTTCTACTGCGGTTCGGGTGGTGTCAGATCTCGTAGCTCAGTCGGTAGAGCAATACACTTTTAATGTATGGGTCCTGGGTTCGAGTCCCAGCGGGATCACGAAGTACAATAGGAAAGAATTCAAAGCCTCCCAAACGCAATATTCAGGAGGTTTTTTCTTTTTGTAACGCTCCCTGAACATTCATTAAGCCCAAATTAATCGAGAGTAAACCCCGTTACTTTTTTCTTGAACCATGTAAACGACACAACATGTAAACGAACATTTCATGGCCAGGCTTTTTATACGTCTTTCATCAAAAAAAACCGCAATGCAAAATAAAGCGGTATCAGAATCCATATGACGAGGACTCCTGCCGAAACCGACAGGCCGAGGGCACTGCCAAAAAATTGCTGGTAAAACGCTCCCGTGTAACCCATCAGAGCAGAAACATCCAGTTGTAAAAGCAAAATGATTCGGGCCAAATCAATCGGATTTAGTGCGATCAGCACCAGTGTTATTTTTTCCAAGGGGTAATCGCTAAATGTATAGACTACCCAAAGTAATGCGCCATCATAGACCAAGGTAAAATAAATCCAAAACAGTAAAGCCATCCCGATGGCCCGGGCCTTATCAGGCGTATAAACAGCAGCCAGAAAGGCGAGCGACACGAACGCCAGTGTGAGCAATGAGCCGGATACGAGTAAAGAAACTCCTGCCATACCCGCGCCAAACAACATCACCGGTATGCCTACTCCCACTAAAAATGCCGTGACCAGCGATGTGGCAACACCGAGGTACTGGCCAAAAAAAACAATCCCGCGGTGTACGGGCTGCACCAGCATCAACTCCATAAACTCATACGAGTTAAAATAGTGGATAACAGGAAAGACGATACTAACCAACGGTACCACCAACAACACCACATTCATCAGGCTCAACACAACTTTCCCTGCATCGGCATCCAATTGAAAAAGTGCAAAAGTGAGCAACCATAAAAAGAGCGTATAGGCTAATGCAAACTTATCGCGTAGCAAATCGTACAAAACATATTTCAATATCTGGGTCATGCAGTAGATGACGACACGTTGATTACTTCGGGCATACGCATGATATGCGCTATAGCTTTGTTGAGCCGTGATTCGCCCGTATGCTGCTTTAAATGGTTAATGGTGTTTTGGTAGTGCACGCGCCCTTCCTGAAGGTACACAATATCAGTAATGAGTTCGTCCAGGTCGCTGAGAATATGACTGGTAATGACAATCAATTTTCCTTTTTCCTTTTCATGGATAATTTTCTCTTTCAGAAGCTCGGAGGCAATAGGATCTAACCCGGCTGTGGGTTCGTCCAAAATTAAAATAGCGGGAGAGAAAAGAAAGGCCAACGCAGCACTCACTTTTTGGCGCGTGCCACCCGACAACGTGCGCATCCGTTTGTGTGAGAGCGTGGGCAGTTCGAAGGCCCGAAGCAGGTCTTCGTCATGGACAGCCGTGTCAGGCCGTATGGCTTTCATCATATCGATGACTTGCCCAACAGTCATGTTGTCGGGGTAGCGGCCCAATTGTGGCATGTACCCTATTTTCCTTCGATATTGTTCGCTCACCGAAGTCGGTTCGCCATCTACCTGTATAGTGCCCGTGCCGGGGATGACCAATCCCAAAATGCATTTGATCAACGTAGTCTTGCCCGAGCCATTAGGTCCAATCAGACCGTAAGCGTGCCCGGCCTGCCACACTAAATTGATGTGCCGCAGGGCTTCCAGTTTACCGAATTTCTTCGTGATGTCGTATATGGATATCATAGGGCTTCATGGCCGGCACCAAATCTTTAAGATTCTCAGGCGTTAAGGCTGGGGCAGCACGCTCAACTTTGTCGAGCAACAGGACTAAGAAGCTGCGCCACAAAAACACTGCTGCGGGTATATGCTCGATGATCGTGCCGTACAGACTCACGGGCCGGTAGGGGATGTCGCCCAAGCCATCTTTGGTGAGGTCATACCCCTCGTATCGATCCCAATAGTTAGCTTCGAG
>Ga0224723_1001651_pt1 | contig 13230 bp, 8 predicted proteins | sample Balambano_FR2_Me_FD_161647 | JGI IMG/M metagenome (GOLD analysis project Ga0224723, IMG submission 161647) | Freshwater sediment microbial communities from Lake Towuti, South Sulawesi, Indonesia - Balambano_FR2_MetaG | ecosystem: Environmental > Aquatic > Freshwater > Lake > Sediment | place...
GTTTTTTGGATGTCTTCTTTGATCGAATCGAGGTCAATATAGCGATCGGCAACGTTGATCAAACTGTCGCTAGTCATCGATCGCAAGCTCACAACCTCAACCCGCACTCCGCGATAGCTCACTGCATCGACAGCATATGCCAAGTCACCGTCGCCGCTCACCAGCACTGCCGTGTCATAGGAGCCGACCAGCGCCATCATGTCAACTGCAATTTCGACGTCTAAATTTGCTTTTTTAGAACCGTCTGGAAGCTGCACCAAATCTTTAGAAATCACCCGGTAGCCATTGCGCCGCATCCACAGAAGAAATCCCTGCTGTTTTTCATTGGTGCGATCGACCCCGGTGTAGAAAAACGATCGCAGCAGACGCGATCCCGCAGTTAACCGACAAAGCAGCTTCGTGTAATCAATCTCGATCCCAAGCTGAAGAGCAGCATAGAACAAATTGGAACCATCGATAAAGATAGCAACTCGTCCCCGATTTTCTAAAACTTGCTCTGGTGTAAATATGGAACTATTTTCCACATGGTTGTTATTGAACATGATTTGTTATGCCTCACAATCTTATATTAAGGAGAAATTAAATTCAGCTAAATCGTTAAGAAGTTGCCCGAAAAAAAGAGAGAATTGCTCCTATCCTAAAACAGAAAAATCAAACCGCTGTCTCAGGTAGATCTAAACGCTGAAAAATCGGCTGTGCTGCTCCAAGCACCTGTCCTGGCGGTAAAACGCCCCACTGAGAATGCACTGTGAAAGGTAGAACGATTCCGGTATCTTTTTGATTGAAATCAACCTGATAGCCAAGCTGCTGATAAACTGCATTGCTTAGTCCTGGGACGATTGGCGACAGCAGATAGGCAGCAAGCCGGACGGCTTCCAGAACACTATAAATCACCTGCTCAACTTCGGTCTGTTTGCCCTGTTTATAGAGCGTCCAGGGAGCCTGCTCGTCAATGAACTTATTGCTGACTCGAACCAGCGCGAGTATCGCCTCGCAGCCCTGATTAAACCCTAATTTTTCAAAGGATTCTTGCACTTGCTGCCCTAACCCCTCCCCTTTCGATCGCAGCAGGCTATCTTCTGGAATAGCTGCGGGATCAAGTTGGGGAATCTGCCCATTGCAGTATTTTTGCGCCATTTTTAGCGTCCGATTCAGCAAGTTGCCCAAATCGTTCGCCAGATCAGCATTCAGAATGTTGATAAAGCGCGTTTCGTTAAAGTCGCCGTCACGCCCAAACTCAATTTCTTTCAAAAAGTAAAAGCGCACGGCATCAGAACCATAGCGATCGGTGAGGGCAACAGGGTCGATCGTATTGCCCAGGCTCTTGCCCATCTTTTGCCCATCCTTTGTCAGGAAGCCGTGCCCAAATACTCGATGGGGAACTTCCAGACCTGCAGACATCAACATCGCGGGCCAGTAAACTGCATGGAAGCGCAGGATATCTTTGCCGATCAGGTGGGTGTTGATGGGCCACCATTTTGCCAGGGCATTTTCTAGCGTTGGCTCATCGTCTGGTTCCAGCAGCGCGGTCACATATCCCAACAGCGCATCAAACCAGACGTAGATCACATGGTTTGGATCTTCAGGAATGGGAAAGCCCCAATCGAAGTTGACTCGCGAGATCGAAAAGTCCTGCAAGCCGCGCTCAACAAAGGCAAAAACCTCATTGCGCCGACTCTCAGGCTGGATGAATTCAGGACGATCGCGGTAAAGCTGCTCTAGTTTGTCCTGGTAGCTGGAAAGCCGAAAAAAATAGTTTTGCTCGTCTCGCCATTCGGCTTCTTTATTCGTGTGAATCGCACAGCGATGTCCTTCCAGCAGTTCGCGCTCTTCCTTAAACTCCTCACAGGAAACGCAATACCAGCCCTGCTGCCGTCCTAGATAAATATCGCCGCGATCCCAAACGCGCTGAAAAAACTCTTTGACGATCGCCGCATGGTTTGAAGAGGTAGTGCGAATAAAGCGATCGACCTGAATATTTAGTCTTGCCCAGAGCGAGGTAAAGCTTTCAACAATCAAATCGCAGTGCTCCTGAGGCGATCGACCAGCAGCCTCCGCAGTGCGCTGAATCTTTTGCCCATGCTCGTCAGTTCCTGTGATCAGGAGTACAGGGTTTCCTAAAAGCCGCTGAAAGCGAACTGCAACATCTGCAGCGATCGTTGTATATGCGCTACCAACATGAGGGACATCATTAACGTAGTAAAGCGGTGTTGTAATTGCGAAAGGAGCTTGAGGGTTTGTGTTAAAAGTCATAGCTTAAAGAATACCCTGAAATATTTGTTAAATAAACCTGGCGGTCAATGTCGCTATCCCCGAAATTGGGGAATCTTGCCGCACGCCAAGCAACAGTTCAAAATCTTTGTAGAGATCTCTATAGAGTTGGAATGTTGGGTGAAGATTCCTGATTAATGTTTTAATTTTGCTAAAGTTTGCGATCGAAATATATGCATTTCTACTAGGTGAGTCACCAATATTTCGTCAGTCTGATGGAGCACTCTTCTTAACAAAGTAATGTTATTTCTTTTAAGAAATGTTTTTCATCGTTTTAGTTCCAATGTTTTAGTTGCAATCAAGACATCTTTTTGAAAAACACCTGAGATCGATCTCAAAATGCAGAGCTTTGCTCTTTGTTTAGAGAAAATTTTACGTTACGGCATTTTTTGAATTCCAAACTTTCTGCTATACCACGGTAGCATTTGCAGTTCACACAAGTTTACTCAAGCTTCGGATCATTTAAGATTTACCTGCTCAGCTAACAAAGCAACTGAACTGCAAGATGGTAGCCTTCTGTATTGCGCTGAAATTTCACATCAGGAAGGCGCAGTTGTTTCCTACGAGAATACGGCTAATCCCACCCCATCTTTAGGGATAACCGCTTTCAGCCTCCAGAACTCGGTCATTAGAATGAATCTCGATCGGTGAAATCCATCCAAATCCATCCCTCAGTTGAGGGCATCTATTCCCTGTTTGAGTCAGGATAGCAGGAGTGGGAATCGCCTCCTCCAGAACTACTCCCAAAAATCAGGAGCAAAAGCAGATAACCCATCCAACAGACAACCTAAGTCTTTCTACAACCAAGTAATATTGCAAGAGTTAAAGCGAGTCCTGCAAGAGCATGATGATTGACACCCCACTGCTGATTTCACAACAGTTGCTGAGCTTACTTGGGACACGCGCCTTCTTTTACCACCGCGATCGCGTTCCCAAAAACAGTGCTGTACTCGTTGTCAGCAATCACCGCAGTTTTCTAGATGCCCCCCTGCTCATGGCAACTCTGGATCGATCGATCCGGTTTGCTTGCCACCACTATATGGGTCAGGTTCCACTCATGCGGGAGTTCGTGACGCGGCTGGGCTGCTTTCCCTTAGATGCACCCGATCAGCGTCAGCAAAGCTTTTTTCACCAAGCCATCGAACTGCTCCACTCACAGCAGGCAGTCGGCATCTTTCCTGAAGGAACTGAGCCAATGGTGCAGCACACCGACCCGTATCAGGTGGGCAAATTTCAGCGCGGTTTTGCCCACCTGGCACTCCGTGCCCCAATTCAGGATTTAGCGATTCTACCTGTTGCGATCGCCTCCCAAAACGAAACAAACAACGTTGCTGTTCCGCTCAAACTGCTGAGCTGGTTTGATCCATCAGAGCCACTGTTTGACCAGCCTGGCTGGCATCCCATGGTGCTCTATCAAAAAGTCGATGTGATTGTCGGTCGCCCTGTATGGATAACGCCTGCTCACCGGGAAGGATATCAGGGAAAACAGGCGAAAACCGTCGTCGCTGACCTGACGCACTATTGCCACGAAGAAATCGATCGCCTGCTGCACTAGTCTTTTCGCTTGTGATCTTTGCCCTATGATCCTTACCTATGAGCTTTAGCCCTATGATCTTTGCCCTATGATCTTTGCTCTGTAATCTTTGCTCTGTAATCTTTGCCCATGATTGACGCTCAGAATCATGCCTATTTCCGCACGCCCACGCAGATTAACCCCAATGCCCCCCTGTTCATTTTCCTACCTGGTATGGATGGCACCGGACAGCTCTTTCGTGCGCAGGTAGCGGGGGTCGAAAAAGCTTTTGATATTCGCTGCCTGTCAATTCCCGGAGACGACCTGACCGGATGGGAGCCACTGGCTGAGCAGGTGGTGACGCTGGTTAAAGCAGAAATGGAGCGAAAGCCCAATCAACCCGTCTACCTTTGCGGCGAGTCTTTTGGTGGCTGTTTGGCGATTAAAACTGTTCTGCGTGCACCCCATCTGTTTCACCGGCTGATTCTGGTGAATCCGGCTTCTTCATTCAATCGCCATCCCTGGGTCTACTGGGGTTCCTACCTGAGCCGAATGCTGCCTGAATCGACCTATCAATTTTCTAGTCTGGGGTTTCTCCCAATCCTGGCATCGCTCGATCGCATTCTGCCCGAAGATCGACAGGCACTGCTACAGGCAGTTCGATTTGTGACACAGGAGTCTTCCATTTGGAGACAATCTCTGCTCCGCCATTTCTATGTCAACGAATATCAGCTTCGCAGCATCACTTTGCCCACGCTGATTATTGCTAGCGCTCAGGATAGGCTGTTTCCCTCGGTTTCAGAAGCTCGCCGTTTAGTGAATCTGCTGCCAAATTCAGAAATGGTTGTGCTGCCTCACAGTGGTCATGCCTGCCTGCTGGAAAAAGATGTAAATCTATATGAGCTGATGCAGTCTTCGCGGTTGATACAGCCTTCCCAACCCACTCTTTCTCGTGGAAGCCACAGTGCAAAAACAGCCTGACATTACTGACACTACACCGCTGACTAACCCTACATTGCCTGACGATTGTACTGGTTGACGATTGCCTGAATATAAGTATTGACTAACGCTACTGTTGACCGACGCTATAGGGCTGCAAACCGATCGCTTGCCTTAATCAACGCATCACGAATCCCCGGCTCCGTCATCGAGTGACCCGCATCAGGAATCATAATCAGCTCAGATTGAGGTAAGACTCGGTGCAAATCCCAGGCGGAGATGGGCGGGCAAACTACGTCATAGCGTCCCTGCACAATTACGATCGGCAGATGTTGAATTCGATCGCAGTGGTTTAAAAGCTGGGTTTCCTGTTCAAAAAACCCCTGATTCACAAAGTAGTGGCACTCGATTCGAGCGAAAGCTTCTGCAAACTGACTCTCGCCAAATCGCTGCTGCAAGCCCACGTCCGGCAGCAGCTTGCTGGTAGAAGCTTCCCAAATTGACCAGGCACGCGCTGCCTCCTGACAGGTTTTAGGGTCGTCGCTGGTTAATCGCTGATAGTATGCCGCAATCAGGTTATGTCGTTCTGCTGGGGGAATTGGCTTCAGGTAATCCTCCCAGGCATCGGGAAAGAAATAGCTGGCACCTTCTTGATAAAACCAGGACAGTTCCTGTTGCCTCAGCAGAAAAATACCTCTTAGAATTAGCCCTTTGCAGGCTTCAGGATGAGTTTGGCTGTAAGCAAGCGATAGCGTACTGCCCCAGCTCCCACCAAACACGACCCAGCGATCGATGCCGAGATGCTGTCGTAATTGCTCGATGTCGCTAACCAAATGCCAGGTGGTATTTTCGCGCAGCTCAGCATGGGGCGTACTGCGACCACAGCCTCGCTGATCAAACAGCACCACGCGCCATTTTTGCGGATCAAAAAACCGACGATGGATTGGGTCAATGCCTCCCCCCGGACCGCCATGCAGAAAAACGATCGGCTTCCCGTCCGGGTTGCCCACCTCTTCGTAATAAAGCGTGTGCAGGTCAGAAACCTTGAGTTTGCCAGTCGCGTATGGCTGACTTGCGTCGTACAGTTCGCGCATTATTTCCTCCGATCAACCCCTACGGCTAGTCTACCGAAAGACATTCGCCCGTTTGTCGAGTTTCACGACTTGCCTTCTCTCCCACCAACACAACCCTAAGAGTAGGCTTAAAATCAAAATGATACGCGGCTGCTTGCCCTGACGCTGCCCGATGCCCTGCTAGATACAAGCTTTCTCACTTGACTGTAGTCTATGAGCCTTGTTGAGTACCAACCCCACCAAATCGTCTTTCTGGAGTGCAAAGAGAAGCGTCTATATGCAGAGGTGATTCAAACGGTCATCGATCGACGCCTGTGCTGGGCACGCCCTCTGGTGATGGTTGATCAAAGCCTTAGCAACACAAAGCAGTTTTCCCGCTGGGATAGCCAGCAAACAATCGAAACTGCTTTAGAAGGGTTACTTGACTTGCGACAAGCACCTGATTTGTTGTTGCCCCTGTCTTGGTTTCAGGTTGCAGTTGATGTCGAAGTCATTCCGGTTTTGGCTCAGCTTAGTGGCTTGAAGCCTGAGACTCATTCAGCATCAGCCGAGGTAGAGGTACAGTATCAGTCCTCGCCGCAAGCACAGCTCCAGCAATTTATTCAAGTACTTTGCCAAACAAATCGAGAGCAGGCAAGTCACGATCGAATAGAGTCGGGCGATCGGTAATTTCTGGCGATGCAGTCCTGGATAGCAGTCCTAAAAATTCACAGTACAAATCGCTGAAAGCGCTTGAAGCAGCCGCGCTAGGGACTTGGCACTAAACGCACTCTTCCAGCATCCATTTCCGCCATGAGCAGTTCCAGTGCTTCGTAGTCCACATCAGAAATGTATCCGAGACGAGTTAACTCATAGTTAATTTCGTTCTCAATATCGGGAGTAAGCTGTTTGATCTGTAACGCCTTTGCAACAAGCTGGCGAATTACGTGGGTTGTTTTCATTTAAGAAAGTCCTGCATTGAATAAGAAAGAACCAGCCTCCGGACTTTATTGTCTTGAAATGTTGCCGCAGCTTCGATGATCTAACACCATACGGTTTGTAATTCAGATCACTGCATGACAATTGAGCAGGCAGAATATGAAGAGAATAGCAAATAAATATTTTTTTTGTTAACCAGGTTAAAGTATCAATTTTCTTGAAGTGAGTAACCCTCCTCTCGGTAGATGCTTATGGAATAGCTTCAAATTGGTAACGATAGTTACTTCGCTACCTTAGAATTCCCTACTCTCTAAATTTCTCCTCCTACCACTTATTTTCTTTTGAGCAGGAGTGAACCCCAATGCTCGAAAGGTGGCTTGTCTTGCTGCCTTGCTATCCAAATCTTTTGAAGGAGCAGCTTTTAGCACTTAGCAGCAATAGACTCTGAGCGCCGGGTGCTATGTTGATACTACAGAAGAAACATACAACAGAGGTGTAATCAAGACACAGGTGACTTTTGTAATCATCGATACACCAAACCGAATATAATCCTATCAAAATTTAATTTGGATGACAGTCTATTAAAGATTTTGCAAATTCTCTCTTTTCAACTGGTGTACAAGAAAAGTTCAAGGTTATGGTCTAGTACATTCTGGAAGCCAGCTTCTAGTCTTATTCATCATTTGTTATAGTCAGACAGGATTGAACGATGCAAAGAACCATTACTTATTCCCGAAAGGCAGTTGTTCAGCCTAGTGGTCATATCAGTGCAGATAACGCTGAATCTTTGCGGAAACAGCTTAGTGCAGCCGTATCTGCGATCGATTGTTCGCACTTGGTAGTTGATATGACTAGCGTTCAGTCTCTGGACAGTGCAGGACTCATGGTTTTTGTCTCGACCCTGACCCAAGCACAGCAGATCGGTAAGCAACTGACGCTCTGCGGCGTCTCCCCCTCAGTGAGAATTGTTTTTGAGCTAACTCAGCTCGATCGCGTGTTTGAAATTCTAGACGAGCAGTCCTTGATTGAGGCAACTGCTGCATAATTCGTTAACTTAGTCAATGGGCAACATATTGGAGTTGCCTGAAGCGATACGATCGCCTCTTTCATCGCGAGTGGGTTCTTCATTCGTGTGTTTCTTGCTTTTGTGGGTGGATTTTATGAGTAGGTTGGTCATTCGCGGTCAAAGCGCTGACTTTTTGCTGGACGACGAGCTAAGTCTGAATCCGGTATAGTGAACAGGAAGAGGTGATCGATTGGATATCGATTGTCTCTATCTCTCGCTCGCCAATTATGGTCTTTGCCGTGGCAGTTGCAGTCGAACAGCTATTAACGCCCGAAATTCTGAAGCCAGCTCGCTATCTAGGCAACGAGCTGGGTGCCGTTCATAAGCCTTGGGAAGCTGCAGCAATCCGCTGGGTGCTCACCTACCCGGAGATCTACGAGGTCGGTGCTTCTAACCTGGGTCACATCATTCTTTACAGCATTCTCAATGCTCAGCCTCGACAGCTTTGCGATCGCTCTTATCTCCCTGCTCCGGACTTGGCAGCGAAGCTGCGCTCTAGTCACATCCCTCTATTTGCCGTTGAATCCCGCCGCTCGCTGACCGATTTTGACATTTTGGGCTTTAGCCTCAGCTATGAGCTTGGCGCAACTAACGTTCTCGAAATGCTAGACCTGGCAGGCATTCCACTTACCTGGAGAGAGCGAAACTCAAATCAGAGCATGGGGAACGTAGAACAGGGCAGCTATCCGCTAATCTTTGCAGGGGGACAAACGGCAACCTCAAATCCAGAACCCTACGCTGACTTTTTTGACTTTATTGCCCTGGGCGATGGCGAAGAACTGCTGCCAGAAATCGGTCTGGTGCTGGAAGAGGGGAAAGCGAACGGACTGAGCCGCGAAGAAGTTTTGCTTGATCTGACGCAGATTCCGGGTGTCTACGTGCCGCAGTTCTATGACATGGCAGCCGATGGCTCGGTGCATCCTAACCGTCCTGACGTGCCAGAACGGATCCTCAGGCGGGTTGCAACACCTTTGCCTGCCTATTCAATCGGCTTGGTGCCCTATATTGAGACGGTTCACGATCGCCTGACGATTGAGATAAGACGGGGCTGCACGCGGGGCTGTCGCTTTTGCCAGCCGGGAATGCTGACTCGTCCTGCACGAGATGTGGAGCCAGAGCAGGTTGTCGAGGCGATCGAGCAGGGCATGCGGGCAACCGGGTACAACGAGTTTTCCCTGCTGTCACTAAGCTGTTCAGACTACCTTGCCCTACCCACAGTTGGCGTCGAGATCAAGAATCGTTTGAAAAATGACAATATTTCGCTGTCGCTGCCCAGTCAGAGAGTCGATCGCTTCGACGAAAATATTGCCAATATTCTGGGTGGAACCCGACAATCGGGACTTACTTTTGCGCCAGAAGCTGGTACGCAGCGAATGCGAGATATCATTAATAAGGGGCTGACCAACGAAGAACTGCTGCGCGGGGTTAGAACTGCCTACGAGCAGGGTTGGGATCGGGTCAAGCTCTATTTCATGATTGGGCTACCAGGCGAAACGGATGCAGACGTGCTGGGCATTGCCGAAACCATGCGCTGGCTTCAGCAAGAGTGCCGGATTAAGGGCAGAAAGCCACTTGGCTTCAATGTCACAATCTCCAATTTCACGCCGAAACCCCACACGCCTTTTCAGTGGCATTCGGTCGCAACGGCTGAATTCATCCGAAAACAGCGACTCCTTCAGCAAGAGTTCCGCACAATTCGGGGGGTAAAAGCCAACTTCACCGACGTTCGCATCTCGGCAATGGAGGACTTTGTCGGACGGGGCGATCGGCGTTTATCTGCGGTAATCCGCCATGCCTGGGAACTGGGAGCAGGTATGGACTCCTGGTGGGAAAGCCTCGATCGGGCTTTTGCTGCCTGGACGCAAGCGATCGCAGCTTCTGAACTCACCTGGAAATATCGCCAAGTTGAGAACGGCGAGTGGAACGTTTTTGCCGATACTGCCACGATCGAGGTTGAACAGATTTTGGATCAGCCCCTTCCCTGGGACCATTTGGACTCTGGGATTGATAAACAGTGGCTGAAAGCAGATCTTCAGCGGGCGCTGGAAGCCGCGATCGTTCCAGACTGCTCGTTTGAAGGCTGTTCTCACTGTGGCGTTTGCGGTTTAGACTTTGGGCACAATATTGTCGTGCCGCCACCCCCCATTCCTGCCTTTCAGGGCCAGTTTGTGCCGAACCAGGATCGGGTGCAGCGAATGCGCGTTCAGTTTGGCAAGCTGGGTGATATAACGTTGGTGAGCCATCTAGATCTGGTGCGTCTATTTGATCGAGCCGTGCGGCGGGCAGCAATTCCAGTTTCTTTCACTGGCGGTTTTCATCCGGGTCCGCGCATCTCGATCGCCAGTGCGCTCCCTCTGGGTGCAAGTAGTCTGGGCGAAATCGTAGATTTTGATTTGACTGCAGCAGTGGACGTGGAAGAGTTTCGGCAAAGACTCGCTGCTCAACTCCCTGCAGAGCTTCCTGTGTTTGGCGTTGAGTCGATCGCTCTTGATGCACCAGCAGCGACTCACGCAATGGAGCAGGCGGAATACTGGATTGCGGTTGCATCTCTAGCTGAGGAAACTTCAGCACAGGTAAAAGTCGAGGAAACACTCGACTGGCAGACCTGGATTGATGCTGTCCTTAACGCAGAACATTTGTGGATTGAGCAAACTACCAAATCAGGTAAGCGCAAGTCTGTTAACCTGCGAGAGCGGCTGTTTGAACTTGAACTCCTCGATCGCTCAATTTCGGGATTGCGCCAAGGTCAGTCTCTCGAAGGTGCGGCAACGCTCCGTTTTGTTGGAATCTGTCGCAATGACGGTACGCTGCTGCGCCCAGAACACTTGGTCCAAATGCTGGAACAGGTTAGTCAGCGATCGTTCCAACTCCTGCATGTTCACCGATGTCAGCTTATCCTGACAAAAAAATAAGCCGCTGCTGATTTTTCAAACGCCAAGTTAAACAGCATCCCTAATGCAGGTTCACCGCTCAAATTTCTCTGGCTTTCATTCACCTGGATAGAACAAAACTTATCGGGATGGGCATTGCGTCGCAGAGCATACTGCCCGAAAATTTCTCCAAAAAATGTCGAGCATACTGATGCGTACCTTGACTATCACGCTATAATGCGTAACTAAGAGAAGCCGTAGCGAATCCAAACCTCCCAGGGTTAAAAATGGTTCGAGCGGCGACAGACCCAGAGTAAAGTCTGATTCTGTAAAGCTTTTCACTCCCTCGCTGACGCAGGTTTCTGCTTGGTTTAGAGCAGGCTCCTTCGTACAGATACTTTTCACTCAGCTATCCAGGGTCAGTTGTTCGTTCTCCCAACTGTCTGGATTTGTTGATCCTATTCAGGCTTCTCCTGTCAAATCGATCGCTTTTGGCAGAGACTTCACAGATATTTCGCGGAATGGCTGCTTGCTGACGCAGCGTTCTTTGATTGATTCCAGCGTAGGCAGCATGACGGAGCCAGTGTTGCCGAGCTGCCAGATTTTGAGGAAATTGAATGTCAAAACAAATTGTTATCGCTGAGCAGCACCGCATTGCTGCTGTCTTTTCAGAAGATCAAATTCAAGAGCTGATTGTTGCGAAAGGAACTCACCAGGTTGGCGATATTTACCTGGGAGTTGTGGAAAATGTGCTGCCGGGAATTGACGCAGCCTTCGTCAACATTGGAGACAGTGAGCGCAACGGATTTATCCATGTCTCTGATTTAGGTCCGCTCCGGCTGCGCAAGTCTGCAGGCTCGATTACAGAACTACTTGCGCCCCAGCAAAAAGTGCTCGTTCAAATCATGAAGGAGCCGACCGGAAATAAAGGTCCACGCCTGACGGGAAATATCAGCCTTCCGGGTCGGTATCTCGTGCTGATGCCATTTGGTCGAGGGGTTAATCTTTCTCGCCGGATTCGCAACGAGTCAGAACGAAATCGTTTACGCGCATTAGCGATTCTCATTAAACCCGCAGGCATGGGTCTTCTGGTACGAACAGAAGCCGAAGGAATGCCTGAAGAGGCAATTCTGGAAGACCTGGAAGCACTGCAAAAACAGTGGGAAAGCATTCAGCAAGAGGCACTGTCGTCTCGCCCGCCCTGCTTATTAAACCGAGATGATGACTTTATTCAGCGCGTGTTGCGAGATGTTTACAGCGCGGACGTGAACCGGATTGTCGTTGATTCTCACACCGGGCTAAAGCGAGTTAAGCAGCATCTAACGAACTGGAGCGGAGGACGATCGCCTCAAGGCATTTTGATTGATCACCACCGCGAACGCATTCCCATTCTGGAGTACTTCCGGGTCAATGCCGCAATTCGAGAAGCTTTGAAGCCGCGAGTGGACTTGCCTTCAGGTGGCTATATTATCATTGAACGCACCGAAGCCCTGACAGTAATCGATGTTAACTCAGGCTCGTTTACTCGATCGGCAACGGCAAGAGAAACGGTTCTCTGGACAAATAGCGAAGCCGCCACAGAAATTGCCCGTCAGTTGCGCCTGCGCAACATTGCTGGAGTGATTATTGTCGATTTCATTGATATGGATTCGCGGCGCGATCAGTTGCAGGTGCTGGAACAGTTCAACAAGGCACTGCGAGCAGACAAAGCCCGTCCTCAGATTGCTCAGCTTTCAGAGTTGGGGCTGGTTGAACTGACACGCAAACGACAAGGGCAAAACATTTACGAATTGTTTGGACGCACCTGTCCTCAGTGCGGAGGATTGGGGCATGTTGTTCACCTGCCTGGTGAAACAGAGGTCGCGCTATCTGAGCCGTTTGAGCCAGCACGAACGATCCCGGCAGTAGCAGAACCGCGCCCGGCTGCCCGTGACACCTGGGAACGCTCAACGGACGACCTGGATTTAGACCCTGCTGCCGATTTGCAGGAGCTTAACCTGACCAATCATCCCGATTACCGGGAGCGGAGCCGAGGCGATCGCAGTGAGCGGGGGGGCGATCGAGGTGACAATCGCCGTCGTCGTCGAGGTGGACGAGTGAAGGTGGGTGAACCGACGCTGAAGTCAACGATTGGACGGGCAGAGCCAGAACCCGATCTGGAACCTGCTACCCCTGAAGAAATCATATCAACCCCAATTCTGAATAGCCGGGACGGTCGGAATAGTCGGGACGATCGGGATGGTCGGGAAAACCGAGACAGCCGAGAAAATCGGGGTGTGCGAGAGCGAGACAATCGCTCTGAAAAGCTCGATCGCAGCAGAGTTTCGCGTCGGGAAAGACCTTCAGCAGAACCGCCTCAAGTGATTTCAGTTGAAATGACGCCTGAGGAACAGGATGTTTACGCTCTGATGGGAATTTCGCCCCTGGTGCTTTCCACTGAAACCGTTAAAGATCCGAAGTCCACGGTTGTTGCTGTGACGTTACCTGGACAGCGAGTACGTCAAACTCCCGTTAGCTCACCAGAAGAGAGCTTGCCTGAACAACCCGTAGTCCCCGAAGTCACCGCTCCAGAGCCAGAAC
>Ga0224723_1001652_pt1 | contig 13226 bp, 9 predicted proteins | sample Balambano_FR2_Me_FD_161647 | JGI IMG/M metagenome (GOLD analysis project Ga0224723, IMG submission 161647) | Freshwater sediment microbial communities from Lake Towuti, South Sulawesi, Indonesia - Balambano_FR2_MetaG | ecosystem: Environmental > Aquatic > Freshwater > Lake > Sediment | place...
GGCCCGGCCCGTTTCGATGGCACGAATTTCTTCACGAATGGCGATCATGGCTTCACAAAAGCGGTCTAGCTCTACCTTTGATTCGCTTTCGGTGGGTTCTACCATCAGCGTGCCAGCCACCGGCCAGGACATAGTGGGAGGATGAAAGCCGTAGTCAATCAAGCGCTTGGCCACATCTTCTACCCCAATGTCAGCAGATTTTTTGAAAGGCCGCAGGTCGAGAATGCACTCGTGGGCCACTCGCCCATTTTGGCCAGTATAGAGAATGTCGTAGTGCCCTTCCAGACGGTGGGCCATGTAGTTGGCATTGAGAATAGCCATCTCCGTGGCCCGCATCAGACCCTCGCCGCCCATCATGGCGATGTACATCCAGGAAATCGGCAGAATGCTGGCGCTACCCCACGGCGCTGAGGTAACAGCGCCAATGCCCTGGTGTCCGCCCACGCCCTCAACTAGACCGTGTCCTGGCAGGTAGGGCACCAGGTGCGCCTTGACCCCAATTGGCCCTACCCCCGGCCCGCCGCCACCGTGGGGGATACAGAATGTTTTATGCAGGTTGAGGTGGCAGACATCAGCCCCAAAGTCCGCTGGGCGACAGAGCCCCACCTGGGCGTTCATATTGGCTCCATCCATGTATACCTGGCCGCCGTTTTGGTGGACGATATCGCAAATAGTCGTAATATCAGCCTCAAATACGCCGTGGGTAGAGGGATAGGTGACCATTAGCGCCGCCAAGTTATCTCGATGCTGCTCAGCCCTGGCTTGCAGATCCGCCAGGTCAATGTTGCCTGCTTCGTCGCAGGCGATCGCCACCACCCTCATCCCGGCCATCACAGCACTGGCCGGGTTAGTGCCGTGGGCCGATTGCGGAATCAGGCAAACCTGCCGATGATGATCCCCCCGCTGGCGATGGTATTCCCGAATCACCAGCAAGCCCGTGTATTCGCCTTGAGCGCCAGCATTGGGCTGGAGAGAAATGCCATCAAAACCCGTAATTTCTCCTAGCCAGGCTTCTAAGTCGGCAAAAAGCTGCTGGTAGCCAGTCGTTTGCTCGGCTGGGGCAAAGGGATGAATTTGGCTAAACTCTGGCCAGGTGATGGGTACCATCTCCGCTGTAGCGTTCAGCTTCATGGTGCAGGAGCCTAACGGAATCATCGCTGTAGCCAGGGAGAGATCCTTGTTCTGCAAGCGATAGAGGTAGCGCAGCATCTCCGTTTCGGAGTGGTAGCTGTTGAAGGTGGGGTGAGTGAGGTAGGAGGAGGTGCGGCGGAAATCAGGGGGAAAGGACGGATTTTGAATGTTGAATTTTGCATGTTGGATTTTCTGCTTTCCGCCTTCCGCCTCTTCTCCAGTAAAGACGTTTAGCAAATCTTGAAGGTCGGCGGCGGTGACGGTTTCGTCAAGGGCAACGACGAGGGTTTCCGCATCCAGAACCCGCAGGTTGATGCAGTGGGTAGCAGCGCGGGTGAGGATAGCGGATTGGCGATCGCCCACGGTTACTCGCAGGGTGTCGAAGACGGGTTCCTGACCGAGGGTAAATCCGGCTTCTTGTAGGGCGCTGGCCAGGGTTTGGGTGTGGTGGTGGATGCGGGTGGAGATCGCCCTCAACCCCTCTGGGCCGTGGTAGACCGCATACATACTGGCCATAATCGCCAGTAGCACTTGGGCCGTGCAGATGTTGCTGGTTGCGGCATCGCGGCGGATGTGCTGTTCGCGGGTTTGCAGAGCCAGACGCAGGGCGGGGGTGCCGTAGGTGTCTTTAGAAATCCCCACGAGGCGGCCAGGAAGTTTACGGGCGTAGGCATTGCGGGTGGCAAAAAAGGCGGCGTGAGGGCCACCAAAGCCAAGCGGTACACCAAAGCGCTGGGTATTGCCAACCACGATATCCGCCCCAAATTCGCCCGGAGGCCGCAGCAGGGTAAGGCTGAGTAAATCAGCCGCAACAGTGACTAGAGCGCTGGCCTGATGAGCCTGAGCAACAAAATCTTCGTAATCGTAAATCGCTCCATCAGTAGCGGGGTATTGGAGCAGCACCCCAAAAACGGGGATATCAGAACTAAACGTGCGATGATCGCCTACCACGACGTCAATGCCCAGCGGCAGAGCGCGGGTTCTAACTACATCAATGGTTTGAGGATGGCAGGCGGCTGATACCCAGAACGTTTTGGCCTCCTTCTTTTTGCGGGCGTTAAAGGCCAGGGTCATAGCTTCGGCGGCGGCGGTGCCTTCATCCAGTAGAGACGCATTGGCAATTTCCATGCCGGTCAGGTCAGTCACCAGGGTTTGAAAATTCAGCAACGCCTCTAGCCGTCCCTGAGCAATTTCGGGCTGGTAGGGAGTGTATTGGGTATACCAACCAGGATTTTCCAGCACGTTGCGCTGGATGACCGGCGGTGTAATGGTGTTGGCGTAACCCAGACCCAGATACGACCGCCAGACCTGGTTCTGCGATGCCAGAACCCGCAACTTAGCCAGTGCCGTGGCCTCATCCAGGCCAGCGGGCAGATTTAGCGGGCTGTTTAGCCGAATTTCTGCGGGTACGGTAGCCTCCATTAGCTCAGCCAGAGACTTGTAGCCCAAACTGGCCAGCATAGATGCTGTATCTTTCTCCGTTGGCCCCAAATGGCGACCCACAAAGGGACTCAAACCGTCTGGAGGAGGTGTAGACCCATTGCTTTGAGCCGCAACCTTAGACAGGCCCGAATCAATAGACACAGCGGAAACGGGGCTTGATGTAGAGAAGGCTTGCGTCATACTGGTTTGTGTCTGGCTTCCAAATCAACAACTAAAACCGGGATAGCACCCATTCTGATGCTCCCGGCTGCGTCACTCTTTATATTCTGAAACAAACCCGCCCATTTCGCTGCTGCAAATCGCTACGCCCAACAATTGCTGTCCTTTGATAAAGCTCGCGAACTGGCTAATTTAAACCAGACGCCTTACAGTGCTTCAAATTAACCTTCCACTTGATCTTTATACTCCTCTGCCGACATCGCATCTTCCAGGTCATCCAGGTTGTCGGCTTTGACGCGGATTAGCCAGCCATCGCCGTAAGGGTCATCGCCAATTTGTTCTGGCGCTTCAATCAACGCCTCGTTGCGCTCCAGGACTTCGCCATCCACGGGTGACTTTAGTTCTTCAACCGCTTTGACAGATTCCACGGTGCCAAAGCGTTCTCCTTTCTCCACGGTGTCGCCAACTTCTGGTAGCTCCAGGAAAACAATGTCACCCAGTTGGTCAATAGCAAAGGCCGTAATGCCTATGGTGACAACGCCTTCCTCTTCATCCACACGGGCGTACTCGTGACTATCTAAATATTTCAGACTGTCGGGATATTCAAATGCCATGACGTAACCTCACATCCCCTAGAAAATGGTTTTCCCCGGTTCAGCCTCAGGGTGTTTCAGTGACAGTTTGCCACGAGACTAGGAATTTGGAACACTCTCTTTCCTCCCTCTACCCATCTCTTTTGAGGGACGCCTCTGCCGTGTTTATTTAGAAAACACTCCAAAAACTGTCCTCAAACCCTAGCGATTTTAAGTCTTGTGTCTACAATGGGCATGTACTTTATGGTCAGGCGTTCTCCCTGCCATGACGCCCCCGGATCCTTCCCAGCCCCGCACCCTTCTTAAAACAGTTACCCAAGCGTTTCAAGCTGTTCAGGCCAAGGTAGATTTTTCTAAACTGGCCGTCAAGCCTGGGGCGCGTTCGGCTGAGTTGGAAGTGATCTACAACGGTCAGCAAACGACCTATCCCCTGCTGGGTGAGCACTATGTAATGGGGCGTAGTTCATCTCAATGTGATATTGTCGCCCCCAGCCCCATCGTTAGCCAGGTGCATGCCACCTTAACGCGAGATGTAAACCGACCTGGCCAGCCCTTTGTGCTGAAGGATCGCAACTCCACCAACGGCATCTATCGCGGTAAAAAGCGCCTCACCCGCACAGTCATGAACCACGGTGATGTGTACACGTTGGGGCCAGGGGAGTTGACCGATGCGGTGACGCTACGGTATTTGGATCCACCGCCCTGGTACATTAAAGCCGCCCGATACACCCTCTACGGCTTTACGGGCGTTTCGCTGGCGGTTGGCGCGTGGATTGTAGGGGTCGAGTGGTCCAAAATTCCTATGCGGCCTCTGCCCGACTCGGTACAGGGGCCAGTGATTGTCTACGCCGAAGAAGATGGTGTGCAGGTGCCCTTGCGAGAGCAGCGTAACCAGGCTCACCTGGAGTTGAAGCGCATGTCAGACTTTTCGCCCTACTTGCCCAAAGCGCTGATTGCCTCTGAAGATACGCGCTACTACTGGCACTTGGGAGTAGACCCCATTGGCATTGCGCGGGCTTCGTTGGTGAATTTGCGCGGCGGTGGCATTCGTCAAGGAGGCAGCACTATCACCCAACAGTTGGCCCGCAGTGTCTTTCGGGAATACGTCGGCACTGAAGACTCCGCCAGTCGCAAGATTCGCGAGGCGATTGTGGCCCTCAAGCTAGAAACGTTCTACAGCAAAAATTACCTGCTACTGGCCTACCTCAACCGGGTTTACCTGGGCGAAAACCTCTACGGCTTTGAGGATGCAGCCCAGTTTTATTTCGCTAAACCGGCCCGCGATTTGACCCTCTCGGAAGCGGCTACCCTGGTGGGTATTTTGCCGGGGCCAAATGCCTTTAACCCAGTGCAAAACTACGATGCCGCCGTCTACTATCGCAACCGCGTGCTGGATCGGATGGTGGCCCTGGGTATGGTTAGCCAGGAAGAGGCACGGCGGGCGCGGCGATCACGCATTGAAATTAGCCCCGACGCCACCCGCCAACTGCAAAGCACCCGTGCCCCCTACTTCTATAGCTATATTTTTGGGGAATTGGAAGCGGTTCTGGGTACCTCTTTGGCCCGCGAAGGCAATTTCCTGGTGCAGACCGGCCTGGATTTGAACCTGCAACAAGCGGCAGAAAATGCCCTGGTAGAAGATGTGACTAACCAGGGAGCGGCTCTGGGCTACTCTCAAGGGGCACTGGTGACTCTAGACACCGCTACCGGAGAAATCCGCGCCATGGTAGGCGGGGTAGACTTTTCCGAAAGTCAGTTCAATCGGGCGGCTCAGGCTGTCCGGCAACCCGGCTCTACCTTCAAACTGTTCGCCTACGGTGCAGGGCTGGAGGAGGGTATGTCTACCGGCCAATCCTTTTCCTGCGAACCAATGACCTGGAGTGGCCAGCGCTTTGAGGGCTGTCGCTCCGGCTCAGCACCGCTGGATATGTACGCGGGTATGGCCCGCTCTGAGAACGTGGTGGCCCTGCGTATTGCTAAAGAAGCCGGACTGGACAATGTCATTGACCTGGCTCAGCGGTCGGGAATTGAGTCAAAACTACGGGCTTCCCCTGGGTTGACCCTGGGCGAGAGCGAAGTCACCCCACTAGAGTTAACCGGAGCCTTTGCCGCCGTCGGCAACAATGGCGTTTGGAACCGCCCCCACGGCATTGTGCGGGTGCTGGACAGCAGTGATTGTGTGGATCGCAGCAACCTGGAAACCTGCCGCGTTATCTACAAGTTTGGGCAGGCTGGGGATGCCGACCACGCAGCCATGGAGCCTGGCATCGCCTCCGCACTGGTGGGGTTGCTGCAGGGCGTTGTGCAAGGGGGGACGGGTCGTAGTGCGTTTTTGGGCCTAGGCGAGGCGGGTAAAACTGGCACCACAGACGACAACCGCGACCTCTGGTTTGTAGGCTTTTTGCCCAGCAATGGCCTCACTACCGGCATCTGGTTAGGTAACGACGACAACACGCCCACCAACGGCAGCAGCGGACAGGCCGCAGCCGTGTGGGGTAACTATATGCGGCAGGTTGTGCGGTAGAAGAGGAGAGAGGAAGAGGATTAAAAAACATGGGGCTAAGGGATGTCTTCCTTGGCCCCATTCAGTGCTAAGTCGTGAGTGCTTAGATTGAACAAGTGAGTTGAACAGAGCAATTGAAGAATCAAAGTCTGCAACAACAGTTTAAGCAGAAGGCGTCGTTAGCTCCCGCTTAGCGGCCTGGGCCGCAACCAAGAGAGCAATACCACTAAACAGCATGCTAATGCCCACATACAGACCAATTAGCCAGAGAGCGCTGACGGGCCAACGATTGAGCACCAGAATGCCCAAAATTAGGGTAATCACGCCGTTCAAAATCACCAGCCAGGAGGCACTGCGGCCTGCCCGGTTTTGGAAGCCCATGATGATGGTGAAAATCCCTTCTACAACGAACAGGATGCCAAAGGCTAATGTGAGGACGGCCATCGCCTGAGGGATATTGAACAAAATGTACAGCCCAGCAATAGCGTAGAGAATACCCACAATCAGGTTCAGCCAAAAGCCTCTAACCGGGTGAGAGCGAAACGACTCAATAACCATAATGATGCCGCCGATGAGGGCAATCCATCCCATCATGGCGGTAAAGAAAGCGGAGGCAATCACGGGTGCAAAGATGGCCAGAATACCCAGGACAATCAGCACAATGCTTAGAAAAGTAATCCAGCCCGTGGCCTTCTTAATTTCCTCACTAGAAATGAAATCTGTAGTCATACTAACCACCTCATGGTTAAAAATTTTTACAGGCTCAGACTTTTTTCGAGAGAATACACGAAAACTAGCCCTGCTACGTTAAGAGCCTGTGAAGGTATACGGCAGGTTACTATTTACTTGTTATGATACCGCACTCGTTAGAGTCCAGAAAATTTAATACGTTTCCGTATACATTTTTTAGATTTTCTCCCGCTTAGTAGAGTGTTACGGGTTCAGCCTCAGAGCCTTTGAAATCAGCTACAGACTGTCAAAGCCTTATCATATAAGGCTTACACTACTGCCATCCCATATCTTGAAATGGGTTTTCGATCCTATTAACCCAACCTAATAGGTACCTAAAAAGACCAAGAAACTGCCCCTTGAGTTTTTCTAATCAGGAACCTATAAGCTGTCTAGACTAGACTATAAAGCTTTTGCAAGTTGCCTCAACAAAGAGGCGATTTACTTAAATCCGGTAAGGGAGTTTTATGCCAGGTTTAGGAAGCTGCGCTGGGGATCATGGCAATTTGCTGAAGACGCTGGCTTTCTAGGGTAATAACCCGTCGAGCAAAGTCAGGATCTTGATCGATTAGCTGATCAAAGGAAGCAACTGGAATGGCCAAAATACGAGTAGATTTTGAGTCGGCCAGAATAGCATTTTCTAGATTGCTGTGGGTCAGCACTTCTAGTTCATCCAGGGTCTGGCCAGGGCGGAAACGCTCGATCAACGGCCCGTCGGCTTGTTGGTAGTGAATGCTGGCCTCACCCTCAATTAAAATCAGCAGTTCCCGGCAGGTGTCGCCGGGGTCAGTGATGATTTCGCCAGGGTTATAGGCGCGCACCTCGGCTAAATCCGTCAACGCCAACAGGGTACTAGGCTTAAGGCGGTGGAAAAAGTCGTTATTGAAGAGATAAACCGCTTTTTCCAAGGTTGGAAAGTCCGTTAGAGGGGGCGCAGACGGTAGAGACTGCATCCGCTCAGCGGTATCCTTGACCAGGGCTGGGGGGTTGCTCTGGCTTAGCTTGCGAGCCGCGTGCTGAGCGCGATCTCTGTCCAGTTGAGCCAGCAAAAACAGAGCCGCAGCAGGAGCTAGCGGGTTGTAGTGATCTAGCAGATTTTCCAGATAGCTCACGGCTTCTGCCGGGGAGGGAGGTAAGGCCCCAGTGCCCGGCTCCGGCACTTCCTGCTGCAACGCTTCGAAGATGGCCGGGGAAAGCTGAGTTTGCCGAGCCGGTTGCTCGAGAGCCACTGCCAAACGCTCAGGGGCAAGGCGGCTGAGGGAGGCTGCAAGGGCTAGGGCATTGGTTTCCGGTAGGGCTGGTAGGGTGTCGAGCAGCGATCGCACTACCAAGTCTTGCTTATGCCACACTGCGTCCTCCAGCACCGCTACCACAGGCGAGTGAACCTGCAACTCTGGCCGCGCCAGAGCCAATTCGTAGGCTTTCCATTCCTGCAGACGTGCCAGTAACCCCTCAGCTTTTTGCGTAGCATTGGCCTGAGAGGGCAACCCCTGCAAAATCCAGTTCTCTTCCTGGGGCGTGATGGAATACTCCTGGCTGAGAGATTGTAGGGTTGAGGCACGCTGACCCGTCAGCGCGTCGGCCATAAGCTCAGGCTGGCGTTGCTGAAGTCGCAGCAGCCTCTCCAGGGATTGTTGGTAGCCGCTCAGCCGCACTTGATTTTCTAAGCTGCGCTGGAGGTCGGGGTTGAGCAAATCCGGATCTTCTACGCCCAGTTCATCTAAAATTTCCTGGTGCTCATCGGCAGAGATACCCAACTCCTGCCGCATTTGCTTCAGCACATCCAGGCTGCTGGCGCTGTTGATATAGCCCTCTTCCAGGGCTTCGCGCACAACACCTTTGTAGACCTGGTAGCGCTTTTCGCGGGTAAAGTCGGGCAGCACCTTGGCCAGCACATAAACCTCGTTGGCATCGAGGTCATCAAGGGAACGCCCATCCAGCACCTGGGCAACGTCCAGGTCTAGCTTGGCCAGTTGTTTGCGAAAACGGCTGGCCAGGTTTTCGCGGGAGTAGAGGTCGGGGCTACGCCGCCAGCTTTGTTGTAGCCACAAGGTACTGAGGAACAGCACCAGCCCATCAAAGCCGAACTGTACCCAGCGCGGGGTCAGCAGCAGCAGTGGACGACCGGCAAAAAAGAAGAAGACATTGAACGCCACAAAGGTGCAGAGGGCAAAAATCCGGTGCTGAATCCTATCGGCACTGATCGGTGAAGCTGTACGCCAATCTTGCCCTTTGGCCCAACCCTCGATCAGCCTGCCCAGGCCATAGCCCGCCAGGGTAAAAGCACCCAGCACCAGGGGTACAGCCACCAGCTTGGGAATGCCAATGGGCTGCCCAAACAAATACAGCCCAGGATCCATCAGCGCCGCCAGCTGGTTGGGATCGCGGTTCCACACGCCCGAAAAGTAGTAGTCCCAATTACCGGCGTAGAGATAGTAGTAGACAAAATAGCCTACCACCAGGCCCACGTAGCCGTAGCGCATCACCGATTCCTGCCGCTTATTCAGCCCGTCCCAGTAGGTGCGCTCCGAGTCGATGTCAAAGCAAGGACTCTGGCAGGCGACGCAGGCGCTTTTTTCGGTGCCGTTGGGCTCCACCGTGCGACACATGGATTGGGTAATGCGGCTCTCGCTCATGTGGGCTTTGCTGCCGAGTAGCCCCCTGGGTTCGCTAAACACCGTTTGCACCGGGGCCATGGGGCAGAAATATTGACACCAGGACTTGCCGCCGTAGAAATAGCCCACGGCGATGGCCGCGCCGATGGTAAACACCAGCCAACTGCCCAGCACTAGGCGATCGGCATTGAAGAACAAGATTCGCCCACACAGGCCCAGAAATAAATAGCCGAACTGGAAATACTGATAGTTGCGCCCCAGCCAGGAAGCCGACGGTACTTTAGCCAGTTCGTGACGCACCTTACCAGTTTTGGGGTTTTCGCGCTTAAACTGCCGCTGCCAGCCCAGGGCACGGGGAATTTGCGACAGGAAAGACAAAGGACAAATGCGCCGCCATAGCTCATGGCTAGACACCAGCAGGATGAAAATGCCTGACGGCACAATTGCCCCCCAAAACAGAGTTGCGCCAATTGGCTGGGGCAACTGCTCTACACACTGCCCCTGCACCTGCACGCATTCCCCAGTTAACCGTAGTGGACTCCAGGGATGATCGGGCTCAGTCAACGCCGCCGTCCAGGGATCGTAGAACAACGACAGAATCAACAGTATCCAGCCGGTGGTAATTACCCAGCGAATCCAGTGCATGCGTCGTTCGGGGATTTGGTCAAACATAGCCGCTTAATAGTTACCAACTATGAGCAAACGTTTTCGCCTGTGGCATTTGTAATAGTTGACCTGGGTAAACAGCCCTGTAACAGGCTCAAGATTCAACTGCTCAATCACCCGCGCTGCATCCCAGGAATGCCAGTCTTTGGAGGTGTGGCTAGCTAACTGATCTGGCGATAGCTGTTGAACCATCAGTTCTCCCTGCCCAGGAATCCAAATAAGAACCTGAAAAGGCCTTTCCTCGTCTGGAGGAAAACATGAAGACGCTGCTGCGCCCTTTGCTAAAATGGCGAGCTGAACTGTATGGACAGCCTAGGTCAAGATTCTATGAAATAGATAAGAATGAGGTGGGAAGGCAGAAGGCAAAAGGCCGAGGGAAGATTGCCTTTGAGCAGCCAAGTGCTCGACCAAGGGAAATAGGAGCTAGAAGAGAGCCACTACTATCCCCCTAACTCCTAGCCTCCTGTCTCCTAAGCTGCCAAGTCCCCTAGCAAGGCTAGCTCAATATGTTTGACGCCGTTAGTAAATGTAAACCGTGCCTGCTCCATCTACGTTGATGGAGGCATCGCCCGGTGCAACGCTGTCAATGCGGACAACTTCGACATTGATAGTGTTGTCTTCAATAGTGACGTTAGAGCGAGTGCTGACCTCTGAAGCCAGAGGATAGAGAAACAGGTTGACGGGCACGGTGGTAAACGATACCTTATCGGTTTCGCTAGAGGCCACTTCCAGATTGGCCCCGCCCGCAAAGCCTACGCCCAGAGGCACTGACAGGCTATTGGTGATGACAATATCAATTTGTGCCGTGGGGTCTACTTCTCCAACAGTGCGCACTGTCGAGGAAGCGGGCACCACCGGTCTGATTCGGATGCCACTTTGAGCCAGAGCTAAATGGGCTGGCAGCACGACAGCCCCAAGCGTTAGGGCACTAACTAAAGCAGTACGAAAACTTAAACGCATAGTCAACTCCTCAAAAAATGTAGAAATCATCCGGTAGATGACCAAGATAGAGGGTTAGGCCCAACTTTTTGGGTCTGGCCTCTCCCTGGAGAGAAGACTATCTCGCTTTGATTTTGGCCAGAGTGCCCTGGGCCAAAATCACCAGGGGCAGCAGCGAGATGACCAAGAGCAACCAAGATACCACAGAGCCTGCGATCGCCATCTTCAATAACCCCAGGGTTATCCCGCCAAACACCACCCAGCCGGCCATCAAAACCCACCAGGGGGTGCGCCCACGAGCCAGGTTGCTGAAGGCTATGCCCCGTTGCTCAATGCGGCCCATCGGGTCATTGCCCGATGGAATTCTGCCCGGTTGGATGGGCACGGGATCAGCCGGAATGTCGATGGAGTATTCTTCGGGTTTTTGCTCCGGCAGGTACTCGTTGAAGTCGTTTTTTTCTGGCATAGCAAGAGAGAGTGTTTAAGTCTGGACTTGAACAGGGCACGGTTTGGTGGCTGGGCATAGGGACGGCTCTAAGATTGAGTTAGCCTAGCAGTTTGGTTTTGGCCAAGCTGAATTCTTCCTCAGTCAGCGCCCCGGCGTCTTTAAGCTGGGTGAGTTGGGTGAGTTGGGTCAGTAGGTCAGGCCCGGTAGCCCCTGGTTCAGAGGTCGGAGTAGGGAGAACATCCGCTGGCTGAGCAACGGGAACACCCGCCGTCATCCCCGCTGCAGGGGGCATCATCGCGGCCTGGTTTACCTGAGACTGCATGGCTCTTTGATCCATCCGGTTTGCCACGGCGCGGCTGGTGGCTGTGGCCGTACCTGCTACTACAGCGGTTCTGGCGGCGGTGCGTATTAGGCCAGGGCGACGTCGATTTCTAGGCATTTAGCTCTCCTAAAAGGCATAAATCTAACTGTGATGATGCTTCTAGATTCCAGGTATCGAATATGAAATTGCTAATTGCATCTGGCAATTTGGCTAGCTATGCGGCCCCAAAACAGATCAAGGCCTACGATTAGAATCCAGGCATACCCAACACTACCGGATACACAGGACGTTTACAACAGCTGAGTGATTTCTTATTAAGAAGAAATTAATTTATCTGTTTGAATTTTTCCCGGACAGAATTCTATTAACTAAAATTTGAATTAAATCAGAATCCAACGAAAATCTCCAGTTTGACGGCAGTGGATCCATCAAACTAGAGAGAACATTGAGACAGAACTTGGTGAGGCTACGATGCCTAAAACACTTGATTTAGGAGATAGCTTTAAAGAATCCTCGTTTTTCATATTTCCTTATATAGCGCTCAGGTTAACAAAAGGGAAAACCTGCCCAAATTAGGATTGATTAAATTAACAATTATGGTTCAAGTTTATATATGAAACTAATATGAACTTAAGCAGCATTAGCCCAAGAGAATTACGTATCCATACCCATCAAGTGATGGGTATGATGGTATTATTCCGCCCCTTTTGATCATCCAATGAGGGATTAACTTGCCGTCGCCAGCGCTGCTTCAACCACGCTATGGGGGATGCGTTCACTCAATAAAAGCTGGCCGTTGGCCTTAAGGACGGCATCGCGGAAGACCGTAGCCCAGGTATGCTCAAACAACAGGATGGCCGCGAAGGTATTGTTTTCAAGGGTTTGAGCAACATCCAATACATCCTCGTCAGAAATCAGCCCGGCAATATCGGCAATAAGCGGGTCTAGAAAGCTGTGATCGATATCGTTCATTTCATCGATTTCAACGAAGCTAACTTCTCCAGCAACATCTTTACGGATGAACAGAATATCGACGATACGAATCATTTGGCTGTCTACCAGGGCCTTTAACGCCGTGGCAATGTCGCTTGTAATGGATGCATTAGGGAATTTAATACATAGAATTTCAATGGGGCCTAGAGACATGAGGCGTACTCCTGAGAGGTAAGTTGTTCAGGTCAAGAGCCATAACAGTGCAACTGATAAGCCATGCAATGATGACCTTGCGGGTAAGGTGGAATTTTAGGTCTGATAGGTGCGGTCTACCGCCTACCCGCTAAAGATAGAATCGCTTGCTTAGATTAAGAGTATACTGTGACGCTCATAGGGGTGCTTGCGCTGGCCCAACCAGTCTGGCCGAGTCGCAAGGCGTAACTATCCACTGTGGGGAGGAACTCAGGTGTTAAGTCTGTTGCTTTTGTCGTCGCTGGTAGGGGTATCCCTGGATGTTCAGGTGACACCACCGGAGGCTAACCCGGTAATCACCACGGCTTCCGTTTTCCAACCATCAATGCCAAATCTGCTGGCCCAGGCCCCCGTCACCAACGACTATCGCGTGACAGCACTACAGCCCGACTTCACTGGCAGCCTGTGGGTCGGCTCCTGGAATGGCTTGGCCCGCATCGATCCAGAAACTGGACGCATTCAACAACGAGTCAACATTCCCAGCCGCACCATC
>Ga0224723_1001653_pt1 | contig 13213 bp, 7 predicted proteins | sample Balambano_FR2_Me_FD_161647 | JGI IMG/M metagenome (GOLD analysis project Ga0224723, IMG submission 161647) | Freshwater sediment microbial communities from Lake Towuti, South Sulawesi, Indonesia - Balambano_FR2_MetaG | ecosystem: Environmental > Aquatic > Freshwater > Lake > Sediment | place...
TTCTCGGGCAGCATCAGTGCAGCAGGTGTAACTGTTTTAAGCAGTGCCTCCAGGGCATTGAGTTGCATGGCGGGTGTAAGCAGTTGCGTAATGGGCTGCCCATCGCCACGCAGAGCGTAACGGTAGTTGAGGCCCCCGATCAACTTGGCGGTAGCCTCGGTTTGATAGCGGTGAAAAAAATACATGGGCACCAACACCTCTTCCAACAAAGCCATAGGCGCCCCGGGCTTGATATTGTTTTCGCCAAAATTTTTGAGCGCCACAGCGCGAATCTCCAGTACCCTGCTCAACTCTTCGGCAGGCTCCTGGCCGTTGTCCCACAGGTGTGTGTAGGGATGGGCACTGCCAACAGGCCGTGCATCCTGATCAGACAAAAACGTGAGGCCTGCTTTAAGCGACTTCTGGATAATATCATCAAGCGCGCTGCCTTCGTCTGCCCCTTGCGGAAAATGCTGGTAGCCATAGGCGATGGAAACTTTGTCGAAGTCGCCAATTTTTAAATCGTACGCTTCGCTCAAATCAATTTTACCATTGTTGAGTTTAGCGAGCGGGTGGGGATAGTCCATGACCGATGTGCGGCCCTCGGCACTGGATGAGTACGCGTGCGCGAGGCCGAGGGTATGTCCCACTTCGTGGGCAGATAGCTGGCGCAACCGGTTGAGTGCCATCTGCTCCATTTCGCGGCTTTCAGGTTTTCCGCTTTCATACGGAGCCAGCAGACCTTCGGCAATCAGAAAGTCCTGCCGCACGCGCAGGGAGCCGAGCGTAACATGGCCCTTGATGATCTCGCCCGTGCGCGGATCGGTAACACCACCTCCGTACGACCACCCGCGCGTAGAGCGGTGCACCCAGTTAATCATGTTGTAGCGCACATCCATGGGGTCGGCACCTTCGGGTAGCACCTCCACCTGAAAGGCATTTTTATAACCGGCAGCTTCAAAGGCCTGGTTCCACCAGCGCGCCCCTTCGATCAGCGCGGTGCGAATAGGCTCGGGCGCACCGGGATCCATGTAGTACACGAGAGGCTCCACAGCCTCGCTTACCGCGGCTGACGGATCTTTTTTCTCTAACCGATGGCGGGTGATAAACCGTTTCTCGATGGGTTCGCTGATGGGTGTGGCGTAGTCGTAGTATGACGTGTTGAAATAGCCGGCACGCGGATCGAACCTGCGCAGCTTGTAGTTGGCATCGGGCAATTGAACAAACGAATGGTGCTGCCGCACGGTAACACTTCCGGGCGTGGGTGCCACGCTGCGAATATGGTGGCCGGTGGGTTGCCCGGTAAAGGTAAGTGTGACTTCAAACTCACTGTTTTGTGGAAAGTTTTTTGTGCGCGGCAGGTAGAAGGCAGACCGCGACTTATCGAGTGTGTAGCTGCCCTGTTGTGTGGCCCGCAACCGCCCTACCACATCGTGTGCATCTTGCAACAAAAAATCAGTGGCGTCCACCAACAGGCGGTTGTCTTCTTCAGCCGTTACCGTGAACCCCCACAATACCGACTGGGCGAACGCTTCTTCCACAGCCCTGCGCTCGGCCGGGTTATCGCTGATGGCGCGGTACGCCAGGTTAGGTTGTATCAGCAACACCTTGGGGCCGCGCCTGTCGAAGTACACCACCCGCTCGGCACCCAGTTGGTTGCGATCGAGCCCGATGTCGTTTGATCCTACCGCTGCCGTAAGCGATTGTATGTAGAGAAATTCCTGGTCGAGTTTGTCGATGAGCAAAAAGACTTTGTCTTGCTTTTCGTCATAGTAAAAAGGCACATAACCATCAAATTTCTGTAAGCCTTTCACTTTGGTTGCGATGCCCGCGGGCGTGGTTGCAGCTTCTGGCGGTGCCGGTGCGGCAGGTTGTTTCTTACGCTGCCCAAAGGTAAGGCTGGTAAGCCCTGTCAACACAAGCAGAAAAATAAGTGTGCGCATGAGAAATAAATTTTCTCAAAAAGCTACGCAATAGCGGGGTAAATGCCAACGCTAATTATTGCAGCGCCCTCAACCTAACGCGCCTTTACGCGAGCGCCATTGCCTGCTACCGAGGCCACATTGAAGAAGCCCACCACCTTTTTAGACCTATCGGTGCGATGAGTAATGTTGCTGCTCACGTTGGCGATGGGAGCCGCAAACAATTCGGAGAAGCCCCCGGGTCGGTCGGTCTGGATCGTTACCTGGGTAAGAAAGTCGAAGGCAGGGATGGAAATACTGTTGATTTCCACATATACTGAGTCGCCCGGTTGGTAAGGCGATAACACCATGTTGTTAGCATCGGTGTTGAAAGGGTTTATACCCCTGCGGATGGGCGTGATAAAGGGTACGCCATCAAAATTACCACCGGCCGAAAAGCCCGCATCGAACGCAATATTTATTTCGCTGGGCCGCAGCAGCAACGTGTCGTTCTTAAAAGTTTTTATCCAGTAAGTGTCGCCCGGGCCAGGCGGGTCGGTAGCCCAAAACTCACCCACGTAGGAGTCGGGAAAAAAGGCGTTGGCAGGTTCAAAGGTAAAGGCAATGCTGTCGATTTGCGGTACCCTGCCCATATAGGTAACCGATGTATATTCATCGCTCCCCATGCGTACGAGTAGTTCGAACACATCGCCCGGCTGGCCCACCACTTCGTTGGCCCCCGGCTGCCAGGCATAAGTGCCGGCTTTGCCCGCCACAGGTGTAAAGTTGAGCACGCGGCCATCGGCCAGGTTGGTTACCTGCACCACGGCTCCCGCCAAACCCGTGGGGTTGCCATTGTCGAAGTAGGGCTGTGTTTGCGAGATTATAATGGTTTGCGCTCCCGGCTTGTTGTTTAGCCACGCATCCACCACCAGCACCGGGTCAGCTTTTTCCAAAGTCGGGTCGATAGTGGTTTCGCAAGACGTAACCGCAAGCGATACGATGGATGCCAAAATCAATAAAGTATATATCCTGTTCTGCTTCATAAGCACTAGAACTTAAAGTTGTAAGAGATAGAAGGGATCACTGTGCCCACAATGGCGAGCTGCGTGGCTTGGGTATCCGGCAGCAGGCCGGTGGGTGTGCGCTCGTCTGTTTGCGAAAAGTAGATGGAGAACGGGTTTTTGCGTGCGTACAGGTTGTAAAGTGATACTACCCAGTAGTCGGCATTTTTACGCGGCCTTCCATTTTTAAACTGCTTGCCCTCAATGCGCAACGAAAGGTCAAGGCGGTGATAAGCCGGCAGCCGAACGTTGTTGCGCGAGTCGTTGGCATTATAGGGAATAACGATGTTTTGTACGGTGAACCGAGAAGTGGGGAATGTGGTGGGCGTGCCGGTGGTAAGCACAAAGTTTCCTGACAGCGACAAACGCTTGGTGAGATCATAGAAGCCGGCAACCTTCACGTTGTGTGTTTGATCGAACCGGGTAGGATACCACTGATTGTTGTTAATGCCATTGATTTTAAGTTCTGAGCGGCCCAGCGTGTAGCTTACCCAACCGTTCCAGCGCCCGGTTTTCTTCTGGAGATAAAATTCCATGCCGTAGGCGCGGCCATCACCACTCAACAGGTCGCCTTCCAAAAAGCGGTTGATGAGCAGGTCGGCACCGTCAATGTAGTCGATTTGGTTTTGGGTATCGCGGTAGTAGCCTTCCAGCGATACCTCCCAGGTTTTACCAACGCCCAGGTCGCGGAAGTAACCCAATGTGAACTGATCGCCCACCTGCGGCTTAATGTTTTGAGTGCTGGGCGTCCACACATCCAGAGGGTTAGAGGCGGTGGTGTTGGAGATAAGGTGCAAATACTGCACCATGCGGTTGTAACTGGCTTTTACCGAACTCACCTGTGATGTCTGCCACTTAAACGACAGGCGAGGCTGCCAATTGTTGTAGGTGGCAATGGGTTCGCCACTATCAAATTTTTTGATTTCTTCTACCGATCTGCGCCTGCCCGGAATGGTGTCGTTAAAGCGATACGATTCGCCCGGGCCAAAGTATTGAAAGTACGACCACCGAATACCGTAGTCGATGGTTAACAGCGGCCCTACTTTTTGGGTGTTACCCATGAATAAGGACGACTCCATATTATTCTTTCGCGCCAGGCTAATGTCAATCGTGTTGCCATTGGAAATACCCACCGCGTTGGCCGGCTCGAATGTATAATAGATCGTTTCGCCTCCGAACGTGAGCTCGTTGCTGTTGTTGATGAAGTAGGTAAACTCCGGCTTCAAAATAAAATTGGCGATAGAAGAGTTCCAGTTGAAGCGGTTCAAATTGTCATCGCCAAACTGCAGTTCATAATCGTACTTGCTGTACACCAGAGTGGTGTTGGCAAAAAGGCGGTCGTTGAAGAGATGGTTCCAACGAAATGAGGCAGTGGAATTTCCCCAGCTAAAGCCCTGGTTGCGATCGAACAGAAATTTATCGCGCCCAAAATAGCCCGAGGCATAAACACGATTTCTTCTGTTGATGTTGTAGTTGGTTTTTAAGGTGAGGTCGTAGAAATTAAGCGAGGCGCCATCATCAAATACATCGGTAAAAGGCCGCGCAAGCACATCTATATACGATCGCCTGCCCGCCACAATGAACGAGGCTTTGTCTTTCACGATGGGCGCCTCTATAGCCAGCCGGCTAAACACCGTTCCTATGCCGCCATTGGCCTCAAACTCTTTACTGTTGCCCTCTTTCATGCGCACATCGAGCAGCGAGGCAATGCGGCCGCCATAGCGCGAGGGTATGGCTCCCTTGTACAATTTTACATCCTTCACCGCATCGGGATTGAACACCGAGAAGAAACCGAAAAGATGAGACGTGTTGTAAACGGGCGCTTCATCGAGCAATACCAGGTTCTGGCCTACTCCTCCCCCGCGCACGTTGAAACCAGAGGCACCCTCGCCCACTGTGCTAACGCCAGGCAGCAACTGCAAGCTTCTCAATACATCGGCTTCGCCAAGGAAGGCGGGCACTTTAATGATGGCTTTGATATCCAGTTTGTTGGTGCTCATCTCGAGGTTTTGCACACTGGCCTGTTCCAGATCGCCCGTTACCACTACTTCCTCCAACTGCTCTGTCTCTGCTGCCAGCTCAATATCAAGCCGCTGGTTGGTATTGAGGCTTACCTGCCTGCTTTGCGCCACATAGCCCACGTAAGTAAACTGTACATCGTAAGTGCCGGCCGGCAGCGTGATGGAGTAGAACCCGTATTCGTTGGTGGTGCCGCCATTGCTTATCTGCTTGACAAAAACGGTAGCGCCAATGAGCGCTTCGCCATTGGAGCCGTCTTTCACATACCCATTAATCGTTACTTTTTGCTGGCCTAACGCGCATAAGGAAAAAAACACCAAGAGCGGTGATAATAATCTCGACATAAAAGTTGTAAGCGATGTTGAAAAAATTCGACCCATTTAAGACGGCAAAACACGTACTTTTGTTGGCGCAGCGGCAATATTTTTATCGCATTCATGACAAATTTTTTCAGGGGCCTCTCGGAATTCTATCAGCGCTACCGCGCGTACATCAGGGTGGATTTAGTGATGTACGGCTGCTTGTTGTTACTGATCATCCTATACATTATTTGCACCGCTCTGGCCGGGTAGTGTTACATCAGTATTTCCCGAACGTTATCTTTTATTTTGGCCGACAGTTCGTCTGTCGGAAGATCATTAATGTCTCTGCCAAAGGGATCCTCAATTTCTTCGGCAATAAGTTCCACACTCAGGATGACGAACGAAATAAGAATCACAATCGGAACGGTCATGTACTCCGTGGTGGTCACAAATCCGAACGGCAGGGTGATAATGTAAATGAAGATGAACTTCTTGATGTACATGGAATACGAGTAAGGAATGGGTGTATTTTTGATGCGCTCGCAAGCACCTACAATGTCCACCAGGTCTTTTAACTCTTTGTCGAGGTTCATATGCTGGGCATCGGTAAGCTGGGCCGCCCGATATAGCGCATTTACTCTTTTATAAAGCAAGGCAGCCACGTGGTTGGGCTTGTGGCGGGCGTGGCGTATCTGCTGCAGTATGTCCATGTCGGCAATGTCGAGTTCGCCCAATTGCACGGCTCCTCGCAGGTGCTCCTTGGTCATCACCACAAAGTTGGGCACCATCATGGCAAACCAACTGCGGTTTTCCTCATCCTGGGTTGGCAGGTACGCATTTAGTTTCAGGGCAAGGTTTCGCGTGCTGTTTACCATGTTGCCCCACAGTTTGCGCCCCTCCCACCAGCGGTCGTAGGCAGAATTGGTTCGAAACACCAGGAACAAACCCAGCACGATACCCAGCAACTGGTGCATGGCAATGGTGCTGTGCAAATCTTTCTCGTGCAACCGAAATACATCCAGCACCACGTAGCAGATCACAAATGAAAAAACGCCCATGGCTACCAGCACGGGCCGCAGCGTGCGCATAACGTGCCGGCTGTACGAATGCAAAATCAGCGAAAACCACGCTTTGGGGTTGTAGTCTACCATTGTTTCAGAAAATGGAGCGCGAATAAACCCATTCGCCAAAAACTTTGCAAGAACGGCAACCCTGGCGACTCGCATTCGTTGATAAAATCAAAACAATATCATTTTAATATCATTCTTATGAAAAATGAAAAAGACTTTTCGCCCCTGTCGGGCTATGTGATGCTGGCCGTGGTATCGGTACTCTTGGCCCTGGGTGTGTTTGGCCTCATAGTCGCGCGCCATCCGCTGCTGCTAGCGCTGCTGGTGGTGGCCATTTTTCTTTTGCCTGGTTTCTTCTTCCTCAACCCCAACAGTTCATCGGTACTCGTATTATTTGGCGACTACAAAGGCACCGTAAAGGCCAACGGCTTTTTCTGGGTAAACCCGTTCTTCACCAAGAAGCAAATTTCGCTGCGCGCGCGCAATTTCGATTCTGAGAAAATCAAGGTAAACGACAAGGTGGGCAACCCTATTCAGATCGGTGTTATTTTGGTGTGGCAGGTGCGCGATACTTTTAAAGCTGCCTTCGAAGTGGATAACTACGAAAACTTTGTTCGCATACAAAGCGATGCAGCCGTGCGCACGCTGGCCGGCCAATATCCATACGACAATTTCGATAACGAATCGGAGGTGACCCTCCGCTCGGGGCACACCGAAGTGAACCATGCGCTGGAAGAAAATTTAAAGAACAGGTTAGAGATGGCCGGCATACACGTTATTGAAGCGCGCATCGGTTACCTGGCCTACGCGCCTGAAATAGCAGGGGCGATGTTGCGCAGGCAACAGGCAGCAGCCGTGGTGGCCGCACGCCATAAAATTGTGGAAGGTGCCGTAACGATGGTGCAGATGGCACTCGCGCAGCTGTCGCGGCAAAACGTTATTGAGTTAGACGAAGAGCGCAAAGCCGCCATGGTAAGCAACCTGATGGTGGTGCTTTGTGCCGACAAAGATGTGAGCCCTGTGGTAAACACGGGCACGCTGCATCCGTAATCACAGTCCATCAACATGGCGCAGAAAAAACCTTTTGTGTTGCGGTTGGATCCGGAGATATTGAAAGCGGTTGAAAGATGGGCGGCCGATGAGTTTCGCAGTTCCAACGGCCAGTTAGAATGGATCATTGCCAAGGCACTGAAAGAAGCAGGACGCCTCAAGCAGGAAAAGAAAAATTGAGTAGCTTTTCGGCCAATTAAGATCTCTATCATGCACACAGTCTTTCTTTTGTTCTTTGGCCTGTACGCAGTGGGTGTCTCCGCCCAGGATTACGTGGTATCGGCCAAGGGCGACACGCTGCGCGGGAACGTCAAACTGCTTACCTACGATATACAAGACCGCGTACAACTAACCGGCCCAGGTAAAAAACAAGTCTTTACGGCATTGGAAGTTAAAACCGTGATGATGGATGGTGAACTGTACAAAACACAACGGTATGAAAACTCCTATCGGTATATGAAGCTGCTCAAAGGAGGCTATCTGAGTTTGTATGCCTTCAGGCCAAAGGGGCAGGCTGCGTATGATGGCCGCATGCTCATCAAGACCACCGGGCAAAGTGCCGAAGTCGCCAACCTCACCTTTAAAAAATCTACTGCCGCCTTTGTGGAAGATTGCCCCGAGGTGGCTGCCGATGTCAGGGCCGGTGTTTACAGTAGAAACGAACTTGACAAACTAATCGACCAATACAATGCCTGTATGGCCGGGCCGCGCCCGCCAGGTGGTGCCACCGAGTCGCCTACGATGGTTGCCTGGCAGATGCTGCAAAAAAAAGTGGCCGGGCTACCTAACTTCGATAAGCAGAACGATGTTCTTGACCTGCTGGCAGACATTGGGCAGAAAATTAAGAACACTCAGCCGGTAGCCGGCTATCAACTGGACTTGCTGTCACAATACCTGCAAGGGCAAGCCATTGACGAGTTGGAAAATTTTTTAGACCTGGTAAAAAAATAACGATGCTAACCTGGCAAGATGTGTTAAACTTCGCCACCAAAGGCAACCCCGCCCCGCCTGCCCGGGTAGTTAAGACCGAGGCCGAATGGAAAAAACTACTGAGTGCAGAAGAATATTATATCACGCGGCAAAAGGGAACGGAGCGTGCTTTTACTGGCGAATATTGCGAAGCGCATGAGCCAGGCCTTTATGCCTGCAGGTGTTGCAATACCCAGCTGTTCAACTCGGCCCTAAAATTTGAAAGCGGCACAGGCTGGCCGAGCTTTACACAACCCTGCCACGAAAACGCAATTGCCTACCATGCCGACAGGAGCTACGGTATGGTGCGGGTAGAAGTAACGTGCAATGTATGCGATGCCCATCTCGGCCACGTGTTTCCTGACGGCCCCGCACCCAGCGGTTTGCGCTATTGCATTAACTCCGCTTCCATCCGCCTGGTGGAAAGCAAAAGGGAATGAATGTGTAGAAGGTCGCCATTAACGGGTTAGCGCATCTTTCGGTTTTTTCAAACCCCCAAACATGCGCTCAAGCGTTTCGCGGTCGCGCCACCACTGCCTGCTAAACACTCGCTGAAAACGCCAGCCTTTCTTTTCCAGCAACTGCGGCAGGTCTGAATGAACCGCCTTCATGGTTAAGGCTTGTTCGTAGTGGTCTCCGTCAGTAAATAGCAACAGCGGCTGGCCATCATGGCCAAGCACCAAACCATCGGCAAACGGCACCTCGCGGGCAACCTCTGCCGCTACTTCAAAAAGCTTTTTCGCCAGACCACTGCGAGTACTGGTTGCGTCAGGTTCAGCAGCCACAGGTTGCTTGACAAAGGCCAGGTATTCTTTCAATAGCTTCGGCCCCCGGTGAGTGGTGCCGTCCATCTTCCATTGGGCAGGGTCAACGCTGGCTACCACCACCACTTTGTGACGCGCACGTGTGATGGCTACGTTCAATCGGTTCTCGCCACCGGCCTGGCTCAAGCTACCGAACTGTAATTGCAATTTCCCTTTTGGGTCAGGCCCGTAGCCGATGGAAAAAATAATGATGTCGCGCTCATCGCCTTGCACATTTTCAATGTTTTTGACAAACAGATGGTGCGGTGGTAATAAGTTCTGCTCACCAAAAACTCGCTCCACCTCATCCCACACCAACGCCTGCTGGGTGGCATTGAAGGTAATCACGCCCACTTGCGCGTGAGGCTCGTGTTGATAATAGTGGAGCACCAGCCGGGCCACTTGAGTAGCTTCGGGCAGATTTGATTGGTTTTGCCAGACACCGGGCACCTGTATCCACTCGAGGGGCGAAAACGGAAACGCTGGCGGAGGGTCGGGCACCAGGTAGAGTTTGTTGTTGTAAAAGTGCCTGTTGGAGAATTGAATAAGATGCGACCAGCGGCTGCGATAATGGCCGTAGAGGGCAACGGTAGGCAGATAACGCTCGCCCAGCGCCAGCAGTGAATCAACTTCTGCATCTATGTGCTCGTCTTCCTCGCCCTGCCAGCGAACCTGGTAGAGGTCAAAGGGCTGAAGCTGGTGGCGATCGCCCGCGATGCATACCTGCTTGCCGCGATACAACGCGGGTACACCTCGTTCGGCAAAGCACTGCGAAGCTTCATCGAAGATCACCAGATCGAACATCTCGCGCATCGGAAATAAAGCTGACACCGCCTCGGGCGAAGCCAGCCAGCATGGCAGCAGCCGAAACATTTCATCATCAAACTCAGCTACTACCTTGCGTATCGGCCATATCTTTTTCTTTTTCGTGAGTTGGTGCTGAAGGTCGCGGTAGGTAACCCGGTTGTTGAGCCTGTTGAATTCCAGACGCTCCACCACACCCTCGCGTGCCCGCAGTAAGAGAATTTGTTCGCTTAAGCTCTCCTTGTCGAGCAGCAACTGCCGGAGTTCGCGTTCGCGCACATTCAACTCGCCCGTAGAGGGCCAGCTTAACTCCGGGTGCTTAGATTCGGCATGAAATATCCAGGCGTGGTAAACGCTGTTCAGAAACAATCGCTCCAGTTTTTCATTGCGCCACGCTTTGGCGTGGTCAGCCAGCAAGCCGATCACCTCGCGGTCGGGTGTGGCACTCTGTTGCCAGGTGCGGTCGAGCGCACACATGGCTTCGAAGTGAACCGCTAGCTCCTGCGCGGCTTTGCGGGCGCCATCGCGGTGGGCCAATTGCTCCAGTTGTGCGCGCGTAAAGCGGTTGCGCCAACCCGGCATGTAATTCGCCACCCGGGCAACGTTGTGTAAAACTTCGCGCAGGCGCGCCACAAACACTTCGTGCTTAAAAAGCTTTGGTGAAAGGTAGGTGGCCAGGCCGCGCACTTGATTGAAGATGTCTTTTAATTGTGCAGCCTGGTGCTGCCAGCCGAACCATTGCTGCAAGCCCGTGGCGCTTACCGGCTCCGGCCACGGCAGCAGCCAACTCTTTGCCCGCAACTTGGTAAGGTTGTGCTCAAGATTTAAGCGCCTGTCGAGCCGCTCTTCCAATTTCCTAAAGCCAATTTTGTCGCCCGGCAGTCCGTTGGCCACCAAGGCACGTTTAATCAGCACCTTGTCGGTAGAAAATAGTTCCCATCGAATCAAGCCGATTAAACTTCGCCTGGCCTGCATGCTGCGATTCAGCGCCTGCTGAAACTGCCCCAGTTGGGCGGTGGCTACCGAAAGTTCTACCCCCTCGCCCTCAAAACATTCATTTATAACGCGCTCCATATTGAGCAGCCACAACGCGCTGGTTTGCTCTTCGTTTTCGCCTGCCATTGCCTGCAGGTAAGCGTACAGGTGGGGCTCGTGTGTGAGCGACTTAAGAAAGTGCTGCAGCACTGTTTCATTTTCCAACAGGCTGTCAATGGTTTCCAGATGCAACGGATGGCCCACCGCGGCCACAAAGTTGGCCTGCGCCTGCTCTAACACCTCTGGCACCTCGGCCACCCACTGCTGCCAGGCAGAAAGTTGGGCAACGGTAGCATCGATAAAAGGCAGGCGCTTGCTCCAAAAACTCTCCGGTGGTGGCTGGCGTGCCTTTAAATCGCAAAAAGTTTTTAGGAGCTGTAAAAAAGCTGGAACCTGGTCGCGCGAAAACCGCCTGTAGTATTGCTGCAAAGGCAAAAACGGTTCGGCCGGCTCGGCTAACAGATATAATTGCCTTACCGACCACCCGCACTCGCCATCGTAAAGCAGTGCTTGCCTGTACTGTTCCAATTCTTCGCACAGTTGGTCTATCCTGCGGCTCGCCTGGTAAAAAGCCCGTTCCATTTGTATAGTATCGATGCTGTTGTTGCGCGCCTTGTATTCGTCTATGCGATCAATTTGTCGCGCGGCTTTGCTGTAGATGGCAGCGCGGTCGTTCTTAAAGTCGTGCACCAAAGCAATAAACTCATCCAACTTTTTTTCTGCCAGGCGATCGTACACAACATCGAGTGCCACACGCTTCTGGCACACTAACAGCACTCGCTTGCCTTCGGCTACTGCGTTGGCTATCACGTTGGCAATCAGTTGCGACTTGCCTGTGCCGGGAGGGCCCTGCACCACCAGCGATTGCCCTGCCTTTACTTTTTTTAGCGCCAACTCTTGCCAGGCATCAAGCGGAAAGGCATTATAAATTTTCTCTTCCCTGATCGTATCTGTGGTAACCGTTGACCGTGCAGCAAAAAAATCATCCATGTCGGCTACGGTATCGGCCTGAAGCAGGTGCAGATAGTCGGGCACAAGGGTTGACCCCGCCTGTGGAAAAATACCCAGCACGGCCTCCTGAAAAAGTTTCAGCTTGCCGTTTTCGTTTTGTTCGTCAAAGTCGGTGTGGGTATAAGGTGCAAACGCAAGAATTTCATCACGATAGGTATCTGCATTGAAGTGCACATCCACTTTACTTTTTTGTAGCTGCTGGTAGAGGTACACACGAAACATCTGGCTGTCGTGGTCGGCTTCTTCAAAAGTCTCGTCCAGTAAACGCTCCTCAACAGCAAGCCCCTGGTAGTGGGCATAGGCCAGCAAAAATGTTTTGTTAAAAGTGATGTCAGAATCAGGCCTGGGCACCACCTTCCATCTTTCTTTCTCCACGCGCAGCTCTACAGGAAAGTAGAGTAAGGCGCAGCGCACCCTTGTTCCATCGGCCAACTTTCCGCGCACAAACGGCCAGCCAATGTGCAGATCATGCGTTCCCTTCTCTTCGAAAATAAAGTTTGCTTCGCGCTGTAGTCGCTTCAGCTTCTGGCTTGGGTCGGCAACTGACGGCATACGCGCATCGGCCAAAGGACTCAAGGTGCATGCCTCGCCCCGCATCATGGCTTCGATAATCGAAAATGCCGGTGAGCCATTTAGAAAGCTCAACTGGTGGATGTCAATAAAGTGGTGGGCGGCCAAGCGCGGCAAGAACAACGACCGGTTGTTACCTCTAAGGCTGGTAAGCCTTCGCATGAAAATTTTCAGCAGCGATTTGGTTGCGGGCTTCACCATACCAGGTAGGGCTTCAGCTTTTCCACTGTAGTGCTGTCGAGCATTTTCACTTTCCGAAGGTCGTCTATCCCGGTGAACTTGCCATGTTGAAATCGGTAAGTGGCAATGGCCTTTGCGAACTTAAATTTTAGGTAAGGATGACGGGCCAACTCGGTCTCATCAGCTTCATTTACGTTCAACTTTACCGGATGGAAGTCAGGATCGATGAACGCCTTGCTAACCAGTCGGGAAATGGTCAGGCTATCCAGACCATACACTTCATACAACTGGCTCATCGCCACAAACCCACCTAATTTCTCGCGGTACTTCACCACCCGCTGCGCCAACACGGGGCCGATACCATAAATTTTTTTAAGCTCCGAAGTATCGGCTGCATTCAGATCAAACCGCGCGGGCGCGGTAGTGCGCTCGCGTGGCATGATCATTTTCGGAAAA
>Ga0224723_1001654_pt1 | contig 13212 bp, 12 predicted proteins | sample Balambano_FR2_Me_FD_161647 | JGI IMG/M metagenome (GOLD analysis project Ga0224723, IMG submission 161647) | Freshwater sediment microbial communities from Lake Towuti, South Sulawesi, Indonesia - Balambano_FR2_MetaG | ecosystem: Environmental > Aquatic > Freshwater > Lake > Sediment | place...
TCCCTGTCCCTCCCCCGATTGCGCGGGAGAGGGCACCCTCACGGCGACCGCTTTCCGTGGACGGTCCCCTCTCCCGCGCAATCGGGGGAGGGACAGGGAGGGGGTGGGGCCGGGCCGCCGCTAAGCTGCCACCGCCGCGACCGACGACTCGTTCAGATGACACGCCGCGATGTGTCCGGGCGCGATCTGGCGCAGGGGCGGCTGCTGCTCGCGGCAGACCGGCATGGCGTGCGGGCAGCGCGGGTGGAAGTGGCAGCCGGGTGGCGGGTTCAAGGGCGAGGGAATCTCGCCCTTCACCGCATGGAAGCGCCGCTTGCGCGCGCTGATGCGCGGCACCTCGGAAAGCAGCGCCTGCGTGTAGGGGTGGTTCGGGCGGCGGAAGATCTCCTCGGTCGGGGCCTGCTCGACCACGCGGCCCAGATACATGATCGCCACGCGGTCGCTGAGGTGTTCCACCACGCCCAGGTCGTGGCTGATGAACAGGTAGGTCAAACCCAAATCTCGCCGCAGCTGCATGAACAGGTTCAGCACCTGCGCCTGGATCGACACGTCGAGTGCGGCCACCGCCTCGTCACAGACGATGAATTCTGGCTGCACGGCAAGCGCCCGCGCGATGCCGATGCGCTGGCGCTGCCCGCCGCTGAACTGGTGCGGATAGCGCCGCATGAAGGTGGGATCAAGGCCCGCGCGCCGCATCTGCTGGCCGACATAGGAATCGAGGTCGCCCTGCACCATGCCGTGCACCGAAGGCGCCTCGCCGATGATGTCGCGCACCCGCATGCGGGGATTGAGTGACGCATACGGGTCCTGGAAGATCATCTGGACCTTGAGCTTGGCCGCGCGCGCCTGCTCGGCCGACATGGTCGCCGTATCCTTGCCGTCCCACAGCACGGTGCCTGCGGTCGGCTCCATGATGCCGGCGACCACGCGGCCCAGCGTCGATTTGCCGCAGCCGGATTCGCCGACCAGCCCCAGCACCTCGCCCCGGGCCACCGTGAGATCGACGCGATCGACCGCGTGCACGGTCTGTTCGGCCAGCGGCGCGCCGAGTTTCGCGGCGATCCTCTCGGCGATGTCGAGCTTCTTCGAGAAGTTCTTGACGATACCACGCAGTTCCAGCAGCGGGGGTGCGGGCGCGTTCATGCCGCCTGCTCGACAATCAGGTGCGGGTGGTGGCAGCGCGCGCTGCGCCCCGGCAGCGGCGAGGTTTCCGCCGGCTCGATCATGCACGCCTCGTCGGCGCGCGGGCAACGGGTGCGGAAGGCGCAGCCGGGCGGCAGGTTGAGCAAGCTCGGCGTCATGCCGGGAATCTGCTGCAGCGGCCGCCCGCGTTCGTTGCGCGAAGGCACGCTGCCCAGCAGGCCGTTCGTATAGGGATGCAGCGGTGCATCCAGCACTTCATCGACCGTGCCGGCTTCCACCACCTTGCCCGCGTACATCACGCAGATGTCGTCGGCCAAGCCCGCCACCACGGAAAGGTCGTGCGTGATCCAGATCAGCGACGTGCCGAAATCGCGGCAGAGTTTCTGCACCTCGAACAGGATCTGGCCCTGGATCGTGACATCGAGCGCCGTGGTCGGTTCGTCGGCGATGATCAGGTCGGGCTTGTGCAGCAGCGCGATGGCGATCGCCACGCGCTGGCGCATGCCGCCAGAGAACTGATGCGGGTAGCTCTTCAGCCGCTCGTCAGGGCTGGGGATGCCGACCTGGCCAAGCGCGTCGCGCGCGCGCTGACGCGCTTCCTCGCGGGATACCTTGGCGTGCGCCAGCACAGTCTCGATCATCTGTGTGTCGATGCGCAGAACCGGATTCAGCGTCATCATCGGGTCCTGGAAGATCATGGCGATGCGGTTGCCGCGGATCGCGCGCATCTCCTCGTCGGTCTTCGTCGCCAGGTCCAGGCCCTGGAACAGGATTCGGCCGCCGGCGATGCGGCCGGGCGGATCGACCAGCCCGATGATGGAGAACCCGGTCACGCTCTTGCCGGAGCCGCTTTCGCCCACCAGCCCCAACACCTTGCCCTTGGCCACGCTGAACGACACGTCGTCCACCGCCTTGATCACGCCGGCGCGGGTGAAGAAGTGGGTGCGCAGGTTTTCCACCTGCAGCGTGGGCGTGTCGGCCATTGCGGCGCTCAACGCTTCAGGCGGGGATTGAGCACATCGCGCAGATGGTCGCCAACCAGGTTGATCACCACGATCGTCACCATCAGCGCGATGCCGGGATAGAAGCAGATCCAGTATTTGCCGCTGAGCATGTATTCGTAGCCGTTGGCGATCAGCAGCCCCAGCGAGGGCTCGGTGATCGGCACGCCAAGGCCGAGGAAGCTCAGCGTGGCTTCCAGCGCGATCGCGCGCGCGATCTGCATGGTGCCCACCACGATCAGCGGCGGCAGGCAGTTGGGCAGCAGGTGGCGGAAGACGATGCGGTTGTGCGACAGCGCCAGGCACCGCGCGGCTTCGATATATTCCTTGCGGCGTTCGACCAGCGCGGTGCCGCGCACGGTGCGGGCATAGTAGGCCCATTCCACCACCACCAGGGCGATGACGACGTTCAAAATGCCCTTGCCTAGGAAGGCCAGGATCATCAGCGCCACCAGGATGGCGGGGAATGAGAGCTGAAGGTCCACCAGCCGCATGATCACGCTGTCGGTCCTGCCGCCGAAATAGGCGGCCATCAGGCCCAGCGCCATGCCGACCAGGAAGGCGATGAAGGCCGAGCCCACGCCGACGGCAAGCGAAATGCGCAGGCCGTAGAAGATGCCCGACAGCATGTCGCGGCCCTGGTCGTCGGTGCCGAGCCAGAAGGTCATGGTGTTGTCGCCGTTGCGCGACCCAGGCTCCAGCCGGCCATCCATGATGTCGAGCACGGCGAGGTCATACGGGTTCTGCGGGCTGATCCAGGGCGCGAAGATGGCGCACAGCGCGATCAGCACGAAGATGATCAGCGCGCCGACCGCAAGGTGGCTTTCGCAGAATTCCGAGACGAAGCGGCGGAAGGGCGTTTCCGGCTTCGCTGCGGCCGGCGATGGCAGCGCGATATCGGCGGTGGCGGCGCCGGCGTCGGCGGGCGGGGTCATGCGCTCAGCCTCCCTGGCTCGCCAGCCGCACGCGCGGATCAAGCGCCGAGTAGCCCAGATCGACCAGCAGGTTGATGATGATGAACATCAGCGTGACCATCATCAGGTAGGCCACGATCACGGGCCGATCGAGCACGTTGATGCTGTCGATGATCAGCTTGCCCATCCCTGGCCAGGCGAAGACGCTTTCGGTGACGACCGAGAAGGCGATCGTGCCGCCGAGCTCCAGGCCGGTCACCGTCACCACCGGGATCAGAATGTTCTTCAGCACGTGCACGCCGACCACGCGGGTGGGACTGAGCCCCTTGGCGCGGGCGAACTTCACGTAGTCCATCAGGATGGTCTCGCGCACGCCTGATCGCGTCAGGCGGATCACCAGGCTGATCTTGAACAGGCTCAGGTTCAGCGCCGGCAGGAACATGTGGCGCAGGCCGTTCCAGGTCAGGAAACTCCAGGCGACGCCGAACAGCGTGGCGGTCTCGCCGCGGCCGGTGCTGGGCAGCCACTTGAGCTCCACCGCGAAGATCATGATCAGCATCAGCCCGACCCAGAAGGTGGGCAGGGAAAAGCCCAGGATCGATCCGGCCATGATCGTCTTGCTGACCGGGTTTTCCGGCTTCAGCCCGGCGAACAGGCCCAGCGGGATGCCCAGGATGATCGCCAGCACCAGCGCCGCGATCGCCAGTTCCAGCGTCGCCGGCATCCGTGCCGTGATCAGTTTCAGCGCGGGTTCGGCATAGACGAAGCTCTTGCCCAGGTCGCCCTGCAGCGCATTGGCGACGAAGATCAGGTATTGCAGCCAAAGCGGCTTATCGAGCCCCAGCGCCTGGATGGCGCGCTCGCGCTCTATCTGGTCGGCCTCGGGGCTGATCAGGATCTCCACCGGGTCGCCGATGGCATAGACGCCGATGAACACCAGAAGGCTCATGGCGACGACCACGAGCGATGCCTGCAACAGCCTGCGGATCAGATAGGCGGTCATGCGCGCGCCGCTCTCTCCCTGTTCGTCGCCACCCTAGAGGGCCGAAGCCGTACGCCGCAACTGGCGCGATGGCAGCGAGTGCCGTTAGGCGCCACCCCCACCCTGTCCCTCCCCCGCTGTCGCGGGAGAGGGGACGGTACGGAACCATCCGTGATCGGTCCCCTCCCCCGCGACAGCGGGGGAGGGACAGGGTGGGGGTGGCGCCGCCGGCCGGGCGCTACCGTGCCGGGCGGATATCCTGCGCGCGCGTCAGTTCATCGGCGCGGGCATCGTGGGCCAGGCCGCGGCGCATCGCCCAGATGTTCTTCTGGATGTGGATGGGAATGATGCCCACGTCCTCCATCGCGACGCGGGTCGCGTCCTGCAGCAGGTTCTCGCGCGCGGCATCGTCCAGCGTGCGCAGCGCCTCCGCCAGCAGGCGATCGACCTCGGGGTTGCTGAAGCGGCCGCGGTTCGATGGCCCCATGCCGGTGTCGCGGTTGTAGGTGGCGACCAGGCTGCGCAGCGGCGAGGACGCCTCGCCCGTGCTGGTGCCCCAGCCGACCAGGAATACGCTGAACTCCTGGCGGCTGGCGCGCGCGATGTAGCTGGCCCAGGGGCTGGCCTCGACGCGGGTGTTGATGCCGGCCCGCGTCCACATCTGGGCGATCGCCTGGATGATGCGCGAATCGTTGATGTAGCGGTCATTCGGCCCGTGGATCGTGATGTTGAAGCCCTGCGGGAAGCCGGCCTCGGCCAGCAGCTTCCTCGCGCCATCGACATCATGGCGTGGCGGCAGCAGGCCCGGCACGTGGCTGAACACGCCCTCCGGCAGGAACTGGCCGGCGGGGATCGCCGCCCCCTCCATCACCTGGCGGGTGATGCCCTCGCGGTTGATCGCCATGGAAAGCGCGCGCCGCACCCGAAGGTCGTTCAGCGGGTTGGGGCTGATGGGCTGGCCTTGCGCGTTCGTCACGTGCGGCGTGCCGCCCTCGCCGCGGGATCGATCGAGGGCAAGATAGATGATGCGCAGGCCCACCACCTCGCTCAGCTGCACGCGCTGGTCGCGCCGCAGCCGCTCGATGTCGCTGGTGGCGACCTGGTCGATGAAATCGACGTCACCCGCCAGCAAAGCGGACGAGCGCGCGGCATCGTTGACGATGATGCGGTAGTTCACCCGCGCCCAGTGCGGCTTCTCGCCGTGGTAGGTGTCGTTGCGCTCGAGCTCGATGCGGTCGCCGGGCAGATAGCGCACGAAGCGGAACGGGCCGGTGCCGTACGCCACGCGCCCGGCGTTGAAATCCTCGGTGGTTGCGTTCTCATGCGTCTGCTTGTCCAGCATCACCACCTGCGCCAGGTCGACCGGCAGCAGCGGATAGGGGCCCTGGGTACGCAGCCGGATGGTGTGGCTGTCCACGATCTCCACGCCGGTGACCGCGCGGGTATAGATGCCGAAGGAGGACGGGCTGTTGGGCACATTGGGCGCGCGCGCCAGGGTGAAGGCCACGTCCTCGGCGGTGAAATCGCTGCCGTTGTGGAATTTGACGCCCCGCTTCAGGGTGATTTCCCACGCATCCTCGCCCACCAGCCGGTGGCTGGCCGCCAGCTCCGGCACCACGCGCGCCTTGGAATCGGTGCCGAACAGGCCATCGAAAATCTGCTCGGCCAGCGCGTTGTTCGGCGACAGGTTGTGGAAATGCGGATCGATCGAGGTCACCGGCGCGCCGACTGCCATGCGCAGATCCTGTGCCTGGCCAGGCGGGGCCAGGGCGGCGGCAAGGATCAGGCCGGCACCAAGGCCGGCCGCGCGGATAGCTAAGGAATAAATTCTCGCAAGCATAGGCTCCATCCCCCTTGCTCGCCCAGTTCTGACGTTATAGCCCCCAGGTCAAGTTCTCGCCTAGGGTAGCGCATCAACTTTTCACGCGAGGCAGGATCATGCAGTTCCGCCCATCCCTGTTCACCCGCTGCGCGGGCTTTGCCCTTGTGGCCGCTTCACTGGCGCTGGCTGCCCCGGCCGCGGCGCAAACCCTTAATGTCGGCGTCGGTGCGCCGATCACCTCGCTTGACCCGCATTTCTTCAATGCCGGCCCGAACAACGGCATGGCGATGCACATCTATCGTTTCCTCACCACCCGTGATGCTCAGCTGCGGCTGCGCCCCGACCTGGCCGAGCGCTGGACGGCGGTGAGCGACACGGTCTGGGAGTTCAAGCTGCGCGAGGGCGTGACCTGGCACGACGGCAATCCGGTGACGGCCGAGGATGTGGCCTTCAGCATGGGCCGCGCGCCGAACGTGCCGAACAGCCCGGGCGGCTTCGGCGGCTTCCTCGCCGGCGTCGAGCGGGTGGAAGTGGTCGATGCCCGCACCGTGCGCTTCCACATGAACGGCCCCAGCCCGCTGCTGCCCAGCAACATGGCCGCCGTGGCGATCATCGCCAGGCACGCCGCCGACGGTGCGGCGACCGCCGACTTCAACAGCGGCAAGGCGGCGATCGGCGCCGGCCCCTATCGCGCCGTCTCGTACGCCAGCGGCGATCGCGTGGTGCTGGAACGGAACGACGCCTATGTGCCGGCCGACCCGGCCGAGCGCCGCGCCCACTGGGCGCGGGTGAACTACCGCATGGTGCTGAACGACGGCGCGCGCGTCGCCGCCGTGCTGGCCGGCGACGTGGACATCATCGACCAGATCCCCGGCAACGACCTGGCGCGGCTGAAGGCCAACCCGCAGCTCAGCGTCTATGAAATCCAGGGCGTGCGCATGGTCTATGTCGCGTTCGACTATGCGCGGGACAACAACCAGCCCGGCATCACCGACAACCAGGGCCAGCCGCTGGCGCAGAACCCCTTCCGCGACCTGCGCGTGCGCCGGGCGCTTTCCATGGCGATCAACCGCGAGGCCATCGCCGACCGCGTCATGAGCGGCAGCGCGGTGCCGACCGGCCAGTGGCTGCCCCCCGGCACCTTCGGCTACAACGCGGAGGTGAAGCCCACCGCCTTCGACGCCGAGGGCGCCCGCCGCCTGCTGGCCGAGGCCGGCTATCCGAACGGCTTCCGGCTGACGCTGTCCACGCCCAACGATCGCTGGGCGAACGATGCCCAGACCGCGCAGGCGATTGCGCAGTTCTGGTCGCGCATCGGCATCGCCACCCAGATCGATGCGCAACCCTGGGCCGCGCATGCCGGCAAGTCGGCGCGCAACGAGTTCCCCATCCGCATGGCCAGCTGGGGCAGCAGCACGGGCGAGGCGAGCTACACGCTGGTCAACGTGCTGGGCACGCGCAACCGCGAAACCCGCTGGGGCGCGGTGAACAACGGCGGCTATTCCAACAAGGCGCTGGATGCGCTGACCGCGCAGGCCCTGGCGACGCTCGACGACGAACGGCGCGAGGAGACGCTCCGCCAGGCGGTGAAACTCGCCACCGACGATGTCGGGCTGATGCCGATCCATCACCTGAAGAATTTCTGGGCGGCGCGGCGCGGGCTCACCTACGAGCCGCGGATGGACGAGCGCACCGTCGCCTTCCGCATCTTCCCCGCGAACTGACGGAGGCGTCGATGCGCACCTCGCTTGCCGCGCTGGGAATGCTGGCGGCCCTGCCCGCCGGCGCCCAGCAGCTGACGATCGGTGCGGCCGCGCCGATCACCTCGCTTGACCCGCATTTCTACAACGCCGCGCCCAACACCAACATCGCGCAGCACATCTTCCCGTTCCTGATGAAGCGCGATGCCCAGGCGCGGCTGGAAGCCGACCTCGCCGAGAGCGTTTCGGCCGTGGGCGACAGCGCGTTCGAGTTCCGCCTGCGCGCGACCAACTGGGCCGATGGCAGGCCGGTCGTGGCCGACGATGTCGCCTTCAGCCTGGCGCGCGTGCCGAACGTGCCGAACAGCCCGGGCGGCTTCCAGGGCAGCCTGATCGGCATCGCCCGCGTGGAAGTGGTCGATGCGCGCACCATCCGCCTGCACACCGCCGGCCCCGCGCCGCTGGTGCCCGGCAACATGAGCGCGATCGCGATCATTCCAAAGCACCTGGCCGAGGGCGGCACGACCGCCGACTTCAACAGCGGCAAGCTTGCCGTCGGTGCCGGGCCCTTCCGCTTCGTCAGCTACACGCCCGGCGAGCGCGTGGTGCTGGAACGGAACGAGGGCTACCACGGCGACAAGCCGCACTGGAGCCGCGTGACCTTCCGCTTCATCACCAACGATGCCAGTCGCGTCGCCGCGCTGCGGGCGGGCGACGTTGACCTGATCGACCAGGTGCCCAGCCACGACCTGCCGCGTCTGGCATCCGATCCGTCGCTCCGGGTCGCGCAGATCGCCGGCCTGCGGCTGATCTACCTCGCCTTCGATTACTCGACCGATGGCTCGCCCGGCGGCATCACCGATGCCCAGGGCCGGCCGCTGGCGGCGAACCCGCTGCGCGACGTGCGGGTGCGCCGCGCGCTGTCCATCGCCATCAACCGCGCCGCCATCACCGATCGTGTCATGGGGGGGCTCGCCACCCCGACCGGCCAGTGGCTGCCGCCCGGTGCCTTCGGCTACGATCCCGACCTGCCGGTGCCACCGTTCGACCCGGAAACCGCGCGCAGACTGCTGGCCGAGGCCGTGCCGCAGGGGCTGCGCGTGACGCTCTATTCCCCCAGCGACCGCTATCCCAACGATTCTCAGACCGCGCAGGCGATCGCGCAGTTCTGGACGCGCATCGGCGTCGCCACCCAGGTCGAGGCGATTCCCTGGAGCTCCTATGCGGGCCGCGCCAACCGCAACGAATTCGGCATCCACCTGATCGGCTGGGGCAGCACCACCGGCGAGGCCTCGTCGCTGCTGACCGCCACGCTCGCCACCCGCAACCGCGAGGCACGGATGGGTGGCCTCAATGCCGGCGGGCATTCCGATCCGGCGCTCGATGCGATGATCGTGCAGGGCATGGCGACGCTGGACGACGAGAAGCGCGAGGCGATCTGGCGCCAGGCGGTGCGGCATGTGGCGGCGAACGTTGCGCAGATTCCGCTGCACCAGGTGACGAACAGCTGGGTGACGCGCCGCACTGTGACCTACGAGGCGCGCGCCGACGAACGCACCTGGGCGCACCGCGTGTTCCCGGCGAACTGAGGCCGGGCGGCGCCGCCCCCTCCCTGTCCCTCCCCCGCTCCGCGGGAGAGGGAACGGTACGGCACCATCCGCCAACGGTCCCCTCTCCCGCGAAGCGGGGGAGGGACAGGGAGGGGGTGGCGCCAAACGCCACACCCCGCGGGTTTGCCCGGCCGCACACCCGCGTATAGAAAGGATGGGCCCTTTTCACGAGGCGGAACCATCCCCCATGCAGCGCTTCACGGCAGTGGAGATGCTTGAACGCCTGGTGGCGTTCGATACCACCTCGCGCAACAGCAACCTTGAGCTCATCGACTTCGTGCGCGCGTATCTGGCCGCCCACGGCATCGAGGCGCGGCTTACCCACAACGCCGAAGGCACCAAGGCCAACATCTTCTGCACCATTGGTCCCTCGGGCGGCCCCGCCGATCGCGGCGGGGTGATCCTTTCCGGCCACGTCGATACCGTGCCTGTCGATGGCCAGGCCTGGACCAGCGACCCGTTCCGGCTGACGCGGCGCAACGGCAACCTGTTCGGGCGCGGCACCACCGACATGAAGGGGTTCGTGGCGACCTTCCTGGCCATGGCGCCCGAGTTCAAGGCCGCTTCACTCGGCAAGCCCATCCATTTCTGCATTACCCACGACGAGGAGGTCGGGCTGCACGGCGCGCGGATCGCCATCGCCGACATCGTCGCCAACGGACCGCTGCCGGAAGCCTGCATCGTCGGCGAGCCATCGGGGATGATGCCGGTGCTGGCGCACAAGGGGAAACTGGCGCTGACCGGCACGGTGAAGGGCGTGCCCGGCCATTCCAGCGATTCCCAGCGCGGCGCGAACGCGCTGGAGGCAGCCGCCGAAGCAGTGGCGTATCTGAAGCAGCAGGCCCGGCGCTTCCGCGACCACGGCCCCTATGACCGCCGCTTCGACCCGGCCTTCACCAGCGTGCACACTGGCGTCTTCCACTCCGGCGTGGTGCTGAACATGATCCCGGAACACGCCGAGTTCACGATGGAGTGGCGCTTTCTGCCCGGCACCGACATCGATGCCGAGTTCACCCGGCTGCGTGCGCACTGCGAAACCGCGATCGAGCCCGAGATGAAGCGCGTGAACCCCACGTGCGGCTTTACCTGGCGGGAGTATTCGCGCATGCCCGGCATGGGCTTGCCCGAGGACCACGCGCTGGCGACGATGGTCAAGCAGCTGGCCGGCACCAACGATGCGGGTGCGGTGAGCTACGGCACCGAGGGCGGGCTGTTCGAGCAGGCCGGCATCCCGACCATCGTCTGCGGCCCCGGCCACATTGCCCAGGCTCACCAGCCCGACGAATACATCGAGGAATCGCAGCTGGCGGCGTGCGAGCAATTCCTGCGCGCGCTGAAGGACCGCCTTTCCGGCTGACGCGCGCGATGCGGCCGCCCCCCCGCGCCCCGTTGCCCAGTTTTCCGGTGGCACTTGCCAAGCCCGACCTGTCGCGCTGGCTGCCCGGCAACGGCACGGTGCCCGGGTTCTGGAGTTTCGCTGCCACCGCACCCGGGCCGCACGTGATGTTGACCGCGCTGGTGCATGGCAACGAGATCGCCGGCGGGATCGCGCTGGTGCGCCTGCTGGAAGCGGGCGTGCGGCCGCTGCGCGGCAAACTCTCGCTGGGCTTCGCCAACCTTGATGCCTTCGCGCGCTTCGATGCCGACGATCCGCTGGCCAGCCGCTCGATCGACGATGACATGAACCGGCTGTGGTGCCGCGGCGTGCTGGACGGGGCGCGGGATTCCCTCGAACTGCGCCGCGCGCGGGCGATGCGCCCGCTGATCGACACCGCCGACATCCTGTTCGACCTGCACAGCATGCTTTGGCCCGGCGAACCGATGCTGCTGTGCGGCCCGATCGACAAGGCCCGCAAGCTCGCGCAAGCGATCGGCGCCCCCGGCCTGGTGGTGACCGACGAAGGCCACGCCGCCGGACGACGGCTGATCGACTATCGCCCCTTCGCCGATCCCGGCAGCCCGCGCACCGCCGTGCTGATCGAGGCCGGGCACCACTGGTACGACGAAACGGTCGATGTCATGATGGAGGGCGTGGCGCGGCTGCTGCGGCTTGCCGGCACGATCGATGCCGCGACCGCCGCGCGCCTGTCGCCCGCCCCGCCCAAGGCGTCGCCAAGGCGGCTGGCGCAGGTGACGCGCACGGTCACCGCCGCGACCGACGGCTTCACCTTCCTGCGCGAGTTCGCCAGCGGCGAGGTGGTGGAAGCGCGCAACACGCTGATCGCGCTGGACGGCGAGACGGAGATCCGCACGCCGCACGACCGCTGCCTGCTGGTGATGCCCGCGCTGTCGGCGCAGAAGGGGCAGACCGCGGTCAGGATGGCAAGGCTGGTGGAAGGCTAAGCTTGACGAAGCGCTCGAAGGAACGGCAATCAGATTTTGCCGCTGCCGCCGGCGGGCGCCAGCCGGAAGCTTGGCGGAGTTTCCTGGGTTGGGTTGACCGCCATGCCGATCCAAGATGGGTCTTTGGCGGGCTGGGCGACGCCGGATTTGGTCTTGTTTCTGGTATCGGGCGCTTGGCCACAGGTTCGCTCGGAGACAAGAAATCTCCGCGGCTGCTGGAGAAAGAGCTGCTCTACGCCTTCCGGCGTCGGCTGCCCCAGTTCCATGGCGGAGTTGGCCTTTCTGACCTCGATATGCTCGCCATCGCGCAGAAGCATGGTCTGCCGATCCTAATGTTCGAGTGGCCAACGAACCCGCTGGTTGCTTCCTCCTTTGCAACGGTCTCTGAACCTGGAAGATGCAATGCGGAAATGAACGGCGCGACCGTGACGGTAACGCCGGATCCCCACTCGTTGAGATGCCGGATTGTTGCCTGCCGCGTTAAGCGGGCGGCTTTAGTGGAGGCAACAGATAATCCCTCCACGCAAGCGGGCGTTCGGATCGTTCTGCCGCGCGCGCATTCAGGTCGCATAGCCAAGCCAGGGTGGACTGTTCAGCCTGCATTCAACGCCCGAGGAGCCGTCGGAAGAGGCACTTGAAGACGCCGATCATTGCTTCGATATCGCTGGGCACACGAGGACGTATTTCCAACGCCGGTTGTTTCGTCTTGGCGTAGGTGTGCAGCGAGTCCTGGGTGGCCTAGGCTCAGGACTCAATGATGAGTCAGCCTGCGACGGTAGCGGCGATGCAGATTGCCGAGAAGAAGGTATGTGCGCAGCGATCGTATCGCATTGCGATGCGGCGCCAGTCCTTCAGGCGGCCGAAGGCGCTCTCGATGCGATGGCGCTGGCGGTAGAGCAGCTTGTCGTAGGCGAGTTGAACCTTGCGGCTGCGGGTTGAGGGGATGCACGGCACGATGCCACGTTCGATCAGGGCGTTACGGAAGCGATCGCTGTCGTAGCCTCGATCGGCCAGCAGTTCCTTCGCAGCAGGCAGTGCTGGCAGCAGCAGCCTTGCCTCCTTGTGGTCGTTCATCTGGCCCTCGGTCAGCAGCAGGATGATCGGCCGGCCCTGGCCGTCACAGACCGCGTGGAGTTTCGAATTCAGGCCGCCTTTGGTGCGCCCGATGCAACGTGGAGCATCCCCTTTTTGAGCAGGCTGGCCGCAGTGCGGTGCGCCTTCAGGTGCGTGGTGTCGAGCATCAGCCGATCCGGCACACCTGGCTCGGCTGCCAGCGCTGCGAAGATGCGACCAAACACGCCCATCCGGCTCCACCGCACGAAACGGTTGTAGAGCGTCTTGTGCGGACCATAGGCGCCCGGCGCGTCCTTCCATTGCAGACCATGGCGGATCACGTAGACAATCCCGCTGACAACGCGGCGATCATCGACCCGAGGAATGCCGCGAGGACGCGGAAAGAACGACTCGATACGCCGCATCTGGGCGCGAGAGAGCAGAAACAGGTCGGACATCAACGACCTCCGACCGCTCCAGAATCACACCGCGCCGCGTCGGCGCAAGCAATTAATGGGTCCTGAGCCTAGAGCCTGTTATGCATTCTGCATGAGGTTGGCGGCTTGCTTGAGCATGATGCAGACGAAGGCGATGATGTGGAAGCCGGCGAGGGTGCTGGCGTAGCGCTCGTAGTCCTTGACCAG
>Ga0224723_1001655_pt1 | contig 13208 bp, 14 predicted proteins | sample Balambano_FR2_Me_FD_161647 | JGI IMG/M metagenome (GOLD analysis project Ga0224723, IMG submission 161647) | Freshwater sediment microbial communities from Lake Towuti, South Sulawesi, Indonesia - Balambano_FR2_MetaG | ecosystem: Environmental > Aquatic > Freshwater > Lake > Sediment | place...
CGCGCCCGCATCGCGCTGGTCGGCGAGGTGGCAAGCCCGGCCCGGCCGCCGCCGGGCTGCGCATTCCATCCCCGCTGCCCACGCGCCACCGATATCTGCCGGCGCGAGCGCCCGCCACTCGCGCCGCATGCCGGCAGCGCAACGCGCGTCGCCTGCCATCATCCGGGCCCCGCGCCAGACTCCCTCGTGGCTGCCGCCTCATGACGCGCCGCGTGCTGGAATATCCAGGCGCCGTGGCGGGGCTGCTGTTTCTTGGCGCGCTGATCTGCTTCGCGCTGGCCGCGCCGCTGCTGGGGCTTGATCCGCTGGAACAGGACATCATCGCCTCGCTGGAAGGGCCGAGCGCCACGTATTGGTTCGGCACCGACGAGCTGGGGCGCGACCTGTTCGCCCGTGCCGTGTTCGGCGCCCGGACTTCGCTCTCCACGGCTGCCGGCGCGGTGCTGATCGCGGGGGCGATCGGCGTGCCGATCGGGCTGATATCCGGCTTCTTCGGCGGCTGGCGCGATGCGCTGCTGATGCGCTTCGTGGATGTGCTGCTGGCTTTGCCGGGCATCCTGCTGGCGATGGCGATGATCGCCGTGCTGGGCCGCAGCCAGATGGCGGCGCTGGTTGCGGTCGGCATCACCGGCGTGCCCGGCTTCGCGCGCATCACCCGCGCCCAGGTGCTCAGCCTGCGCGCGCGCGACTTCGTCACCGCCGTCGAGGCGCTGGGCGCCTCGGCGACCTACAGCATGATGCGCACCGTGCTGCCCAACGCCTGGAGCCCCATCCTGGTGCAGGCGGTGGTGCTGAGTTCGGTGGCGATCCTGCTGGAGGCAGCCCTAGCGTTCCTAGGCGTCGGCATCCCGCCGCCCACCCCGAGCTGGGGCGAGATGCTGCGAACCGGAAAGTCGTATCTGCACGAAGCGCCGACCTATGCCGTGCTGCCTGGCCTGGTACTCACGCTGACGATCCTGTCGCTGGATTCGATCGGCCGCTCGATGGCGGCGGTGCTGGAACGCGACGACCCGCTCACCCCCGCCCGCCAGGGGCGCGCGGCATGACCGGATACGTCCTGCGGCGCCTCGCGCAGATGCTGCCGGTGCTGCTGATCGCCAGCCTTGGCATCTGGGCGATGATCTACGCCGTGCCGGGCGGCCCTGCCGGCATGATCCTGGGCGAGAATGCAACGCCCCAGCAGCTCGCCGCCCTGCGCGCCGAGCTTGGGCTCGATCGCTCGATCGTGGCGCAGTACTGGCTGTGGTTGTCGGGGGCTTTGACCGGCAACATGGGCCGCTCGATCTTCTATCACCAGTCGGTCGCCTCGCTGATCATGGAGCGGCTGCCGGCGACGCTGCAGCTGGGCCTGTGCTCGATCATCGTCGGGCTGCTGCTGGGTATGCCGGTGGCGGTGATTTCAGCCATCCGTCCCGGCACATGGATCGACCGCGTGCTTTCGGGCTGGAGCGCGCTGGCCCTGGGCGTGCCGACCTTCTGGCTGGGCATTCTGCTGATCCTGCTGTTCGCGGTGGAGCTCCGCCTGCTGCCGTCGGCCAGCGCGCACGTGCCGTTCTTCGAGGATCCGCTCGCGATGCTGAAGAACGTGGCGCTGCCCGCGATCACGCTTGGCACCTATGTCTCGGGTATTTTCGCGCGGTTCCTGCGCGCCTCGCTGATCGCCGAGCTGAACGCGGACTATGTGCGCACGGCCCGCGCCAAGGGCCTGCCCGAACGGCAGGTGATCGGCAGCCACGCGCTGTCGAACGCGCTGCTGCCGTTCGTGACCGTGGTCGGGCTGATGACGGCCAACTTCATCGGCGGCGCGGTGGTGACGGAATCGGTGTTCACCTATCCGGGGCTGGGGCGGCTGCTGGTGCAGGCCATCAGCACCCGGGACTATCCGCTGATCCAGGGCGCCATTCTTGTCATCATGGTGATCTACATGCTGACCAACCTGATCGTCGATGTGATCTATGCCTATATCGATCCCAGGATCGAGTACGCATGAACGCCGCAAGCCCCGCCGCGCTGTTCGACCTTTCCGGACGGGTGGCGCTGGTCACTGGCGCCTCGCGCGGCATCGGCTTCCAGTTCGCGCAGACGCTTGCCGCCGCCGGCGCGCACGTGGTGCTGAACGCGCGCGACAAGGCGGCGGTCGAGGCGCGCGCGGGCGAGCTGCGCGCCGCCGGCTACGTGGCCGAGGCATGCGCCTTCGATGTGACCGACGCCGACGCGGCGACGCGCGCGGTCGCCGATATCGGAGCGCGGCACGGCCAGCTCGACATCCTGTTCAGCAATGCCGGCGGCTTCGTGCGCAAGCCGGTGCTGGAACTCAGCGACGATGACTGGCAGCACGTGCTGGGCGGCCACCTGACCGCCGGCTTCCGGCTCGCCCGGGAAGCCGCGCGGATCATGGTGCCCAAGAAATTCGGGCGAATCGTGTTCACCGCGTCGATCAACAGTTTCATCGCGCGCCCCACCATCACGCCCTATGTCGCGGCGAAGACCGGCATGCTGGGCCTGGTGCGGGGGCTTGCGGTGGAACTCGCGCCGCACGGCATCACGGTGAACGCCATCGCCCCCGGCTACTTCCCCACCGAAGGCAATGCGCCCGTGCGCAGCAATCCGGATTTCACTTCCTGGATCGCCGGGCGCACGCCGGCCGGGCGCTGGGGCGCGCTCGCCGAGCTTGCCACGGCGGCGCTCTATCTCGCCTCGCCCGCCTCCTCCTACACCACCGGCACCGTCCTGACCGTGGACGGCGCGATGACGGCCGCCCTTTGAGGATTCCATCCGCATGAGCCTTGATGCCCGCTATGTCGTGAAACCGGTGCGCAAGGCGCTGCAGCTGCTTGATGTGCTGGAGGCCGAGGGCCGTGCGCTGACCCTGTCGGAGGTTGCCGAACGCGCCGCCCTGCCGAAGACCACCGCGTTCCGCTACCTGTACACGCTGCGGGCCGCGGGGCTGGTCGCGCAGGACGAAGGGGCCGAAGCCTATGGTGTCGGCCACCGGCTGAAACTTTCGCCGGCGCGCGACCGGGCGATCCTGGCGTTGAAGCAGGCGGCGCTGCCCGAGATGCAGAAACTCCAGCGCCGCTTCAACGAAACGGTCAATCTGGGCATCGTCGAGAGTGGCGCGGTGGTCTATCTGGCGATGGTCGGCAGCACGCGATCCTTGCGCATGGAGGCGGCGGTCGGCACGCACGATCCACTTCATTCCACCAGCCTGGGCAAGGCGATCCTGGCGGCGCGCGATCCGGCCCGGCGGCTGGACGACCTGCCACCGCGTCTGGCGCGCCGCACCGCGCAGACACTGATCACGCGCGCCAGCCTGGCGCAGGAGCTGGAGGCGACGGCGGCGCGCGGCTTTGCGCTCGATCTGGAGGAGAACGAGATCGGCGCGCATTGCGTCGCGGCCAGCGTGGCCGGCAGCCGGCCGGAAGCAGCACTCAGCATCTCCGGCCCCATCCAGCGCATGCCGGAGGAGCTGCTGCCACGGCTTGGCGCGGCGCTGATCCAGGCAGCGGCGGCGATCGCGGCGCGGCTCGGCGAAGAGTAGCCAAGGTCAGGAAGCACCCACGCCTTGGCGTCGCTGGCATTGGTGCCATCGGCTTGCGGAGGACAGCCCGGTGATCCCAACCTTCCGCGCGCCTCGCGGGATGGCTTGGTCGCCGGGGAAAAGCGCGTTCGCGCCAGAAGCCTGCCACGCCATGCCCATCGTTCCGCCGTCGCTCGCGTCCATGGTTGGTCTCGTGCAGCAGGGGATTTTCCATGCGCATTCACGCGGCGATGGTTGCACTTGCTCTGGCGATTGGCGCGGCGGTCCCCGCCTCAGCGGGCAGCCAGTCCTCGAACACGTCCACCAACTGCTTGAACGGCTTCTGTACGCGGACCGATACGCTGGTCATCGAAGACCGGTATGGCCGCCGGGGCTGGTCGCGCACCGATGCCTGGGACGAGTGTGGCCCACGCTGGCGTGGCGGCCACGGCCATGGCTGGCACGGCCACCCGTCATACGCCCCACCGGGTGCGGGTGGCGTCTTCTGGTTTACCTGGTGATGGCTCCGGCACACGGCGGACGAAGCGGCCGATCCATTTGTTGACTTTCCCTCCCGTGATTGCCAACGTTGATGCGCCGGTCAGGAAACGAGGGCGGCTCATGCGCATCCGTGGGTGTCTGGGCGTTGCCGCGTTGCTGGGTGTCGCGCCGCTGGCGGCGCCCGGTGCGCAGGAGCTGAACGTCGCAATCTTCGGCGGCTCCTTTGTCGATAACGTACGCACCTGCGTCGTCGAGCCGTTTCAGCGTGCCAGCGGCGCGCGAGTTAACTTCGTGCTGGGCAACTCGGTGCAGAACGCGGCGCGGTTGCGTGCCACGCGCGGCCGGCCCGATGTCGATCTCGCCTACATGGACTCGCAGGTGGCGGTGCAGGTCAAGGCCGAGGGGCTGCTAGATCAGGTCGATGCGGCGAAGCTCACTAACCTGCCCGATATCTATCCTTCCGCGGTCGATCCAGACCGGCGCTGGATTGGATATATGTATGCGGCCACTGCCATTGCGTACAATCCACGCGAACTTCGCACGCCGCCGCAGGCGTGGGCCGATCTGTGGGCGCCCGGCCTGCGCGGCAAACTGGCGCTTGGCGACATCAGCGCGACCTCCGGCCAGCACTTCCTGATCGCGGCGGCGCGGCTGAACGGCGGGTCGGTGGAGAATGTCGAGCCGGGCTTCCGCGCCATCCGCGAGCTCCGCCCGCATGTGGTCACGCTCTACACCCAGGCCGACCAGGTGGTGCAGCTGATCGAGCGCGGCGACATCGCTGCGGCCGTCTGGTTTTCCGACCGCGTCGGCGCGGCGGCGCGAAACGGCGTGCCGGTGGCGCTCGTGTTCCCGCGCGAAGGCGCGATCGGCATCCTGCCCACCTTTTCGATCCCGCAAGGCGCGCGCAGCAAGGATTTGGCCGAACAGTACATGGACCGCGCGTTGAGCGTTGACTCCCAGCGGTGCCTCGCCGAGCGGCAATATGCCGGTCCTACCAACCGAAAGGTCGAGCTGCCCGAGGCGCTCGCGGCACTTGTGCCCTATCGCGAGTCCATCGATCGCCTGTACTTCCCACCGGCCGAGATTGTGGCGCAGAGCCTGCCTGCCTGGACCGACCGCTGGAACCGCGAGATCGCACGCTAGGGTAGCCGTCGCCGCCGGCCGATGGCTGAGCGAAGGCAAGACCCCACAGCACTTCTGCTGCTACTGCCGTTGAGCCTGCTGCTGCTGGCGGCTTTTGTGCTGCCGGTTGCCGGCTTGGTGCCGACCAGCCTGCGCCCCTACATCGCCGGCCGCGGCATCGGCGAGGGCTGGACGCTGCAGCACTATGTGCTGGCGCTCACCGATGCGTTCTACCTGGAGGTGCTAGCCCGCACCATCGGCCTTGGGCTGACCGTCACGATGCTGACGCTGCTGATCGGCTATCCGCTGGCCTACATTTTGGCGCGCAGCACGTCGCCTTTCCGGCACTGGCTGACGCTGCTGGTGATCTTTCCCATGCTGCTCAACCTGGTCGTGCGCACCTTCGGCTGGATCGCGCTGCTGGCCCGCCGTGGCCTGGTGAACCAGTGGCTGATTGGGCTGGGCATCACCGACGAGCCGATCCGCCTGATGTTCAACTTCACCGGCCTGCTGATCGGGCTGACCCACATCTTCCTGCCGGTGATGGTGCTGGTGCTGCTGGCGGTGATCCAGAACATTCCCGTCGATGTCGAAGACGCCGCCGCGACACTCGGCGCGTCCCGCGTGAATGTGTTCGCCAATGTCGTGCTGCCGATGAGCGCGCCCGGGATTCTCGCCGGATCGATCCTGGTGTTCGTGCTGACGGTCAGCGCGCTGGTGACGCCGCGGCTGCTGGGCGGCCCGACCTACAAGGTCGTGTCCACGCTGGTCTATGAGCAGTTCCTGCAGCTGCTGAACTGGCCGGCCGGTTCGGCGCTGGCGCTGCTGATGACCGCGATCGTGCTGCTGCTGCTGTGGCTGGGCGCACGGCTGGCCCGGCGGTGGGAGGCCGGTGCATGAAGGCGCGCGGCCTGCTGTCCGGCGCCTATGTGGCGCTGGTGCTGGGCTTCCTGATGCTGCCCGTCGCGGTGGTGGTGCTGGCCTCGTTCAGCACCACGTCGTTCCTCACCATTCCGCCGCAGGGCGTCACGCTGCGGTGGTACGGAAGGGTGCTGGAGAGCCCCGAATACCTGCACGCCATCCGGGTCAGCCTGTCGCTGGCGGCGGCGGCGACGGTCGGCGCGCTCGCGATCGGCACCGCAGCCAGTTACGCCCTGGTGCGCCGCGTGGTGCCGGGGCGCACGCTGGTCGCGTCACTGGTGATGTCGCCGCTGGTGTTCCCGGGCCTGGTGATCGGCGTGGCGCTGCTTCAGCTCTATGCCGCGCTTGGCATGGCCGGCAGTTTCGTGGGCCTGTGGCTCGCGCACATGGTGATCACCGTGCCATATGTGATCCGCACGACGCTGGCGAGCCTTGCAGGCCTTGATGCGGAGCTCGAGGACGCCGCCTGCACGCTGGGTGCGACGCGCCTCAGCGCCTTCATGCTGGTCACGCTGCCGCTGCTGCGCCCGGGCCTGGCCGCCGGTGGGCTGTTCGCCTTCATCACCTCGTTCGACAACGTGCCGGTCTCGATCTTCCTCACCGGTGTCGCCAGCACCACGCTGCCGGTAAAGATCTTCACCGCCATCGAGTTCGGCGTTGATCCGAGCGTGGCCGCCATCTCCTCGCTGCTGATCCTGGCCACTGGGCTGACGCTGTTGCTGGCTGAACGCTGGATCGGCTTCTCCCGCTTCACCTGACGGAGTGTCTCCTCATGCCGCTGACGCCGCACGGGCTGCCGGTGATGCTGAGTTTCGACCTGGATTGCGAGACGCTGTGGACTTCGCGCGATCCGAAGAATGCCGAACGCCCCATCATCATGTCGCAGGGCGCCTATGGCTGGAAGGTCGGCTGCGACCGGGTGCTGGACCTGCTGGCGCGCTACGGCATCTGGTCCACCTTCTTCGTGCCTGGCTTGGTGATCGAGCAGCGACCCGCGCTGATGGAGCGCATTCTGAAGGGCGGGCACGAGATCGCACACCATTCCTACTCGCACCGCTGGATCGTCACCCTCTCGCCCGAGGAGGAGCGCGAGGAGATGGAGAAGGGGATTGAGGCCGTGCGCCGCGCCACGGGCAGGAAGCCCGCCGGCTATCGCTCGCCGGCGGCGGAGTTCAGCAGCATCACGCTCGGCCTGATCCGCGAGTATGGGTTCTCCTACTCCTCGAACTTCTTCGACGACGACAGCCCCTATCTGCTGACGGTCGATGGCCAGCCCAGCGACATCGTGGAACTGCCGTTCGCCTGGGTGCTGGATGACGCGCCGTTCTTCAACTACTCGATCACGCTGCCCGGGCGCACCATGCAGCCGCCATCGTCGGTGCTGGAAGGCTGGATCGACGAGTTCGACACGCTGTACGCGGAACAGCGCCAATTCATGCTGGCGATGCACCCGGAGATCATCGGCCGGCCGTCGCGCATCACCATGCTGGAGAAGCTGATCCGCCACATCCTGGGCCATCCGCACGTGTGGTTCACGCGCTGCGACGCGGCGGCCGATGCGCTTCGCCCCATCCTCAAGGCCGGCGCCACAAGATGAGGCTTGCCGGCCGTCGCATCCTGGTCACCGGCGGTGCCAGCGGCATCGGTCGCGCGATCGGCGCACGCTTCATGGCGGAAGGCGCACGCGTCGCGCTGCTCGACAAGGCCCCGATCGAGGGCGACGGGGTCGCCATCCGCTGCGACCTGGCCGACACGGCGGCGATCGCACCTTCCGTCGTGCAGGCCGTCGCCGCGCTGGGCGGCCTGGACGGGGTGGTGCATTCGGCCGGCGTTGACCTGCTGCGGCCGCTGGCGGAAATGACCCAAGCCGAGTGGGCACGGGTGATCGCGGTAAACCTGACCGCGCCGATGCTGGTCAGCCAGGCGGCGCTGCCGGCACTGACCGAGGCCGGCGGCGGCACGATCGTCGCCATCGCCTCGGGCGCAGCACTGCGGCCACTGCCCGAGCGCACCGCCTACTGCGCGGCGAAGGCGGGCCTGGTGATGTTCTGCAAGTCGCTCTCCATCGAACTGGCGCCGCGCAACATCCGCGTCAACGCCATCTGCCCCGGCATCATCGACACGCCGATGTGGCGCGCCAGCTGGGAAGGGGCCGCCGACCCTCAGGCGGAGCTTGCGATGATCCTCGACCGCTACGTCATCAAGCGCGTCGGCCGGGCCGAGGAGATTGCCGATGCCGCCCTGTTCCTCTCGTGTGGCGAGAGCAGCTACGTGACGGGCGCCGCCCTGGCGGTTGATGGTGGAAGGACATTCCATTGAGCACGCGGCGGTTCGAGGGGAAACAGGTCGCCATCACCGGCGCTGCCAACGGCATCGGCCGCGCCACCGCGCTGCGCTTCGCGGCCGAAGGTGCCGGGCTTGCCCTGTTCGACATCGAAGCCGAACCGCTTGCCACGACCGCTTCCGAATGCCGCACGATGGGCGTGGACGTCGCCGCCATCCCTGCCGACCTGACGCAGCGCGCCGCCGTCGAGCGTGTTTTCGCCGGCATCCGCACGCCCGACATCCTGTTCAACAATGTCGGCCAGAGCGCCCGCGAGAAGTCCCGCCTGTTCCACGAGAGCGACCCCGACACCTGGCGCTTCGTGCTGGATGTGTCGCTTACCACCACCATGCTGGTCTCGCGCCAGGTGGTGCCGGGCATGCGCGAGCGGCGGGCGGGCAGGATCATCAACATGTCCACCGAAAGCGCCTTCTACGGCGATGTCGGCATGGTCGATTACGCCGCGGCCAAGATGGGCGTGATCGGCTTCACGCGGTCGCTGGCGCGCGAGCTCGCCGGGTTCGGCGTCAACGTGAACGTGGTGGCGCCGGCCGGCATCCGAACGCGCGCACATGATCGGCTGCCGCGCGCGATGATTGACATGGTGCTCAACTCCGTGCCCATGGGGTTCTTGGCGGAACCCGAGGACGTGGCCGGCGTGGTCGCATTCCTCGCCTCCGACGACGCCCGCTACATCACCGGCCAGACGCTGCTGATCGACGGCGGCAGGTGGATGATTTGAGCGAGTTCCTGCGCCTGACTGCCGTCGAGTCCGCCGCGCTGATCCGCGCGCGCCGCCTGTCGCCTGTGGCGCTGGTGGATGCCGTGCTCGATGGTATTGCGCGCACGCAAGCGACGATCAATGCCTTCGTCACGGTTGACGAAGAAGGTGCCCGTGCCGCCGCCCGCACGGCCGAGGCCGCCCTCATGCGCGGCGACGCGCTCGGCCCGCTACACGGCGTGCCGTTCAGCGTGAAGGACCTGACCTGGACCAAGGGCCTGCGCACGACGATGGGCTCAAGAATGTTCGAGCAGTTCGTGCCGGGCGAGGATGCCGTGCCGGTGGCGCGGCTGCGACAGGCCGGCGCGATCCTGGTCGGCAAGACCACCACGCCGGAGTTCGGCCACAAGCCCTTCACCGAGTCACCCGTAAGCGGCGTCACCCGCAATCCGTGGGACCTTTCGCGCACGCCTGGCGGCTCCTCGGGCGGGGCGGCGGCGGCGGTGGCGGCGGGCCTCGCACCCCTCGCGCTCGGCACCGATGGCGGCGGCTCGATCCGCATTCCCGCCGCGTGCTGCGGCGTGGTGGGGCTGAAGCCGACGCTGGGGCGCGTGCCCAACATCCACGCGCCCGACGGCTTCGCCAACAACTCGTTCATCGGCCCCATGGCACGCACCATCGCCGATGCGCAGTTGATGCTGTCCGTCATCGAGGGGCCGGACGCGCGCGACCCCTATTCCGTTCCATTCGTCATGCCGGAGAAATCCGCGCGTGTTCGCCTCGGCTGGGCCGCGCGGGTCGGCAATGCGTTGCTGGATGCCGAGGTGGAGGCGCTGACCGAAGCGGCCGTGCGGGCGCTTGGCGTGCCGGTCGAACTGGTCGAACTCGACTTCGTGGCGGAGGAGGACGCTTTCCTGGTGATGTTGCAGACCAGCCTTGCCGCCCGGCTCGGTTCGCGCTTGGCGGCGGAGAGCGACAACCTCGACCCGTCGCTGGCTGAGACCATTCGCCTTGGCCAACGGCGCACCGCGGACGAGGTTGTGCATGCAGCCCAGCGCCGCACCGCGCTGTTCCGACGCATCGTCGCCCTGTTCGACCGCATCGACGTTCTGGCGACGCCAACGCTCAGCGCGCCGGCGCCGCCGCTGGGGCTTGATCCCTTCGCCCCGTTTGCGGTCGGCGGCGGCACCGGCCAGGCCGGGCACATCCGCGCCACCTGGTATCCCTACACCTACCCGTTCAACCTGACGGGCCACCCAGCCCTGACGGTGCCGTGCGGACGCGCGGCGGGCGGCCTGCCGGTCGGCCTGCAGCTGGTGGGGCGCTGGCACGAGGAGGCGCTGCTGCTCGATCTCGCCGCCCGGCTGGAGGCAGCGATGCCGTGGGCAGGGGCTTGGCCCCCGCTGGTGCCGACGCGCGGGATTGAACCGCGGACCTACTGATTACGAATCAGTTGCTCTACCGCTGAGCTACGTCGGCGACCGGGCAGGAACGGCAGCCGTATAGGCACCGCCCCACCTTCCTGCAAGTCAGGCCGACGCAAGCGCCGCCGCCTCGGGCCCCCGGGCACGAACCGGCAGCCTGATCGCCCCCATCAGCGCCCGCACCTCCTGCCGCGCGGCCACCTGGCTGATCGAAAGGCTGCCGCCCGAAACCTCCTTAAGGTCCATCAGCGTCAGGCCCTGGAGATACAACTCGCGGAAGATCACCCGCTCGCCGAAACCCTTCACGGTGCGAAAGCCGATGCGCCGTGCCAGCTCGTCAAGGCTCGCCCCCACGTCGCGCTTGTTGCGCGCGTCCGCGGCACCAATGCGGTTGCGCATCACCAGCCAGTCGAACCGCCCCTTGTCGCGCATGAAGCGGGCCTTGCGCGCCTCCCACACCATCTCGCTATAGACACTGGGCGCGATCACCGTGCGGTGCTCGGGATCGACCGTGCCCAGCATCGAGAAATCCACGTAGGAATCATTGATCGGCGTGATCAGCGTATCGGCCCGCGCATGGCCGGCACGCGACAGCGCCGTGTCGGCGCCGGGGCAGTCCAGCACCACCACGTCGCAACCCGCCATGCCGGCCAGCGCGCCATCAAGCGCGGCCGCATCCTCGGCAGCTGCCTCGGCCAGTGTCGCGGCGTCGCTGCGCGCCACGGCGGCGGCAAGCGGCAGCGGCAGGTCGATTCCCCGCCGGCGCGCGGTGGCGGCGCGCGCCTCGACGTAGCGCGACAGCGTGCCCTGGCGCGCATCGAGGTCAATGGCACCGACCGCCAGACCTTCGCGCAGGAAGCCGGCGACCAGGTGCATGGCGACCGTCGATTTGCCCGATCCGCCCTTCTCGTTGCCAAGCACGATCAGGTGCGGCCCGGTCCGCTCGATACGTGCGCGCGGTACGCCACCGGCCGCTGAAACACCAGGCTGCATCGGCAGGGTCAGGTCAGTTGGCCACCACCGGCAGGTTGGCCGCGGCTACCGGTGCGACCGGCGCCACCATCGGCACTGGCGCGCGGCCACCGACCTGCGCCGGAACCGGCACCGCGCGCGGCGCCACCGACCACACCAGGCTCAGCGCGGCACCGCAGGCGTCGCACACCGGCGTCCATTCCTTGTGCACGGTGCCACAGGCGCTGCACAGCCAGACCGGCTCGTTCGGTGCCTCACCAGCCTCGCGATAAGCGGCGCGAGCGGCATCCGCGTTGCCGCCCTGGCGTTCGAACAGTTCAGCGCGCAACAGGTGAATCCGACGGTCCGCACTGCCGTCGGCCACCGCGGCCTCGAGCTGCAATCGGGCGTCCTTCCACTTCTCGGCATCCAGTGCGGCGCGCGCCACCATCACTCGGCTTTCCAGATGCTCGGCGCGGTCGGCAGCCAGCGCGTGCGCGCGCTCAAGGATCGTCAGCGGCGTGTCGGCGCCCACGGCGGTCAGCGCCACCGCGGCGATGGCCGGGTGGGGCCCGGCCCGCCAGCCTTCGCGCATCACGTTGCGCGACCGCCGCCGCGAACCCGTCGCCTCCAGCGCGCGGGCATAGGCCGCAACACCGGGAGCGAAGGCCGGATCGCTCTCGAACGCCTCCTTCAGCAGCGCAAGTTTCGGCTCGTCGTCGCGCTCGGTCTCGGCGACGGCGAGTGCCAGCTGGGCGCGGCGGGTTTTCGCCTTGGCGTCCTGCGGCACGCCCCGCGCGTGAGCAAGCGCCGCGCGCCAGTCATGCGCGCGCACCGCCAGTTCGGCCTCGATGGCCTTCAGCGCCACCGCGCCTGGGTCGGCGGCGGTGGCCTCCGCCAGCAGCGTGCGCGCCGCCTCGGTGTTGCCGGCCTCCGCCTCGCGGGCGGCCAAGCCGCGCAGGCCGATCAGCGCGGCGCCCGGCTTCAGCGTCAGCCGACGCAGCGCGGTTTCCGCCTTGGCGCCATCACCGCCAGCCTGGGCGGCCTGAGCTGTCAGCCAAAGGGTCATGGTGGAGTGATCCAGCAGCCGCCCTGCCCGCTCGGCCTCGCGCATCGCCTGGCCATGCCGGCCGGAGGACAGCAGGATCAGCGCGCGCTCCATGGCCTCGCTGCCGCGTTCCTGCCGGCGCGCGTCCCGCCACTGGCCGAAGGCACGCGGGCGCGACAGCAGCCAGCGCAGCAGCAGCGCCACCACGCCGGCGATTCCCAGCGCGATGGCCGCGAACAGGCCGGCAACAGTGGCCGGCATGCGCGCCTGCCAGGCACCGACCGCCAGTTCCACTTCCTCGGGCTGGGCGGCAAGCCACAAGGCCGCAATGACGGCAGCGGCCAGGAACAGCAGCAGGACGATGGCACGGAACATGGCCTTGCTCCGTGCTCAGGATGCCAGGGCGCCAAGCGCGGCGCGGGCATCCAGCAACGCTTGCGCCCGTGCCTTCCACGGGGCCATCGCCTGCGCGGCCCCGGCCGACAGCGGCGAAAGCGCGGCCACCGCGCCAGCCAGGTCGCCGGCCATCAGCCGTGCTTCGGCGGCCGCCAGCGCCGCCGCGTCGTTCGTGCCCACCACGACCTCATCGCCCCGCTGCACCGTGACAAGGCCGGAAAGGAACCCGCGTATGGCGGACACCGCGTCGCTGCCCTCCGCGGTACTGGCATCCCTTGCGG
>Ga0224723_1001656_pt1 | contig 13206 bp, 12 predicted proteins | sample Balambano_FR2_Me_FD_161647 | JGI IMG/M metagenome (GOLD analysis project Ga0224723, IMG submission 161647) | Freshwater sediment microbial communities from Lake Towuti, South Sulawesi, Indonesia - Balambano_FR2_MetaG | ecosystem: Environmental > Aquatic > Freshwater > Lake > Sediment | place...
GCTGATGCTGCGCGCGCTCACGCTGGTAATGTTGGACAGCGACTCGAACGGACTGCCGCACTGCATCGGGCTGCTGTTCGAGCGCCGCTTTCCAGGCGTTTTCCTCAACCGACATATCGACGCCCATCTTTTCGCGCCGCACAATTTCATCAAAGCACAAGGTGAAATACGTGACGATCTCTAACCGGGCTTCGTTCAACTGCTCGCCGATCAGCTCACGCATACGTACAAAATCGTTGAAGAACACGTTGATCACGGTGTGAACCTTGATCGGAACCCGATCAAAAAAACTTTCCTGGCCGACCTCGGCGATAAACCGGTGACCGGCGCCATTGCTGACTTTGAGCGTATAGGTCACACCGGTTCCGTCTGCCCATGCGATCACCGACAGCGCTTGATTAATCCGCATTACACAATCCACATAAGCGACCTGCGCATACCCCATCGTATAGTCCGGTGTGACCGGAAAACACAAGCGCCCCCCTGGGCCGCCGCGGATTTGTTCGATCAGCGAGCGGTGCGTGCAGGAGTTAAACCCCTTTGGCAGTTCATACGGGGCATCATAATGTCCCTTTGCCAGCAGGTTGTTGAGAACGTCAACCGAGGAAAGATACTCGATGGCTGGCTGGCGGCGACCATGCAGATTGGAGAAAACACAGGCGTGAGCGTCTGTGTTGTTGATCATGTCCACGTACCAGTAGGCCGACTGCGGACGATCTTTTTCAACGGCAGCAAAAACCGTACTGAGCGCCCGCCGGTAAAGCATCTGCTTGTCTTCGATAATGGTGACGTATTCACCGCGTGCCTGGCGCACCCCCGCTTCCCAGTTGTCGGCCATCGTCAGGCCGCCGGTGCGGAAGTAGCGCAGGCGGGGATCGCTGAAGCCCTCGACCACCGCGCGCGTGGATTCGTCGTCGCTGTTATCAGACACGATGATCTCGAAATCCTCAAAAGTCTGGTTGAGCGCGCACTGAATCGCCGTGCCGACGATGTGGCTGCGATTCTTGGTCGGCAGGACAACGGAGAAAAACGGTGTCGTCATCTAATCCCTCTGAAGACGTTTGATATAAGCCTGGGGCCAGTAAGTCACACGCTGACGGGTTTGCCCTTCATTGAAAAGCAGCGGCGGCTCCTCGATTACAAAATCCGGATTCTGTGATACAAATTCCAGCGCGGCCTGCTGCGGGTTGTTCCATGACCAATCATCCTGGGAACGCGGCGCGCCGACCAGATCCTGCATGATGCCATCGGTCGCCACGATGTACGATCCGGGTGTGACCAGCGGCGCATAGGCGCTGAGTTCGGCCAACACATGGGCTTTGGAGTGGTTGGAATCCAGCAGGATTAACACCCTGTCTCCCGGATTGATATGCGCCTGCACCTGCGCGACGATTTCCGGCGCAACCGAGTCGCCCTCGATCAGCGTCAGATAAGGGGACAGAAAGTGCGCCTCAATAGCCTGCCGGTTGTGAGGGCGAATCTCGATATCGACCCCGATCACCCGACCCTTGCCCAGCGCCTTGCACAGACTGGCATAGAAGATCAGCGAGCCGCCGTGGGCGATCCCGGTCTCGATGATCACATCGGGCTGCACCTGGAAGATCACTTCCTGGATGCGGATCAAGTCATCAGGGAGTTGGATCACCGGACGGCCCAGCCAGGTGAACGTATAAGAATATTTCACCGCCCAGCTTGAACGCACAACCAGCGCGCTGAGGAGGTGAAAGCCTTCTTCGCTGTAAATGCTGATCGTGCGCCCGTCAGCCAGAGTCATTTTATCGTCGTGAATCTGCATGATTAGGATGCCTAGCGGTAGCTACCGTTACATCGGCAGGCAAAGTCTCAGATCGAGATCAGCGCGGCGGTCAGGCCGACATCACGACATAACGCGCCGATCTCGTCCATATAATTCGGGTTCATGACCAGTATGGTATCAGGGGAATATGCCTTTAGAAAGTCCGGCGCGACGATCTGCTGCCCCATTCCGGCAATGTACTTCCCCTGCTTGCGCGGGTTGATGTCCACCACGAACGGGATTACGTCTGTCGATAACTTCAGCAGATTGACCAGATTGACGCCCTTGCTGCCCGCGCCCCAGATCGCAGGGCGCAGCGCTTGTTTGATTACCGCGCGAATCTCGGCCTGTTTCTCCGCATAGTGTCGGGCAAAGTGATCCGTGCCGCGCATCACATCGTCGGCAGTGTCGAGATCAAGGCCCGGCGCGATGCTGCCCTGCCCGGCCACCGCCTCCAGCCACAGATACTGCCCGCCGAAAGCTGGGGTCACACGGATGACGTCAAAGCCGGTGGCAGCGAAGAGCCGCGCGATCGAACCCGGTGTGAAAAACGAACAGTGTTCGTAGGCGATGTCCCAGAACGCGATGTTTTCCAGAATCCACAGCACGGTGGGTGTCTCAAAAAATACCGGCGTGCCGTCTGCGGTGGCCCGGCGCACCGTTTGTGCAAACCCCATCACATCCGGGATATGCTCGATTGTGTGGCGCGCGTAGATCAGAGCCGCCGGATATTGATCCACATACTGTTCGGTGTAGAAATCCCTGACAAACATCAGATTTTCAGGCATTCCAGGCGCATCGATATAGGCCGGATCAAAGCCAACGCCATAGGCTCCGGTCAGGTCGCATAAAAGGCGAAGAAACTCCCCGTTGCCGCTGCCGATCTCAACAACCTGCTGACCCTTGAGCATGTAGCGTTGGGTCAGCATCGCGGCGATCGACTCCATATACGCGCGGAAAGCGGGGGAATGTCCCTGCGCGTTTTCGTAGCGTGCGGAGTATTCCAGCCGCGTTGGATCAAAGGCGACATTTGACACAAAGCCGCAGTCAGGGCAGCAGGCGTACTGAATATCACCGCGCCGGCAGTGGACGGCTTCTTCGCGCGTGTAATAGAGAAGATTCTGATGCGCCGGCACCGATTGCGCATGAACAAAAACCTGCATTCCACGGGTTCGGCAGGCCGGGCAAAGGAAATCCGTCATTGTGCCAGCCTCCTGCGCCACCAGTCGATCGTGTGCTGCAAGCCGTCCTCCAGAGTATAGCGCGGTGTCCACCCGGTCTCAGATTTGAGGCGTGTATTGTCCGCACAGATGAACGGAGGATCGCCGGCACGCTGCGGCAGTGCCCCAATGCGCAGCAGATCAGGCCGCCCGATGCACTGCGCAATCGTTTCCACGATCTGCCGCACGCGGATCGGAGACCCTGAGCCGATGTTCACTGCCCCGGTCAGGTCACTGGCCGCCACCGACCACACCGCGTCAGCGACATCGGCTACGTGCAGATAATCCCGAATCTGTTCGCCGGTGGTGGTTTCCACGATCTTGCTGTCGAGCAGGCGGGTGATCACCGCCGGGACAAGGCGCTGGCGGTCTTCATACGGCCCATACTGATAGAACAGGCGCGCCCAGGCCACATCCAGACTATCGATGTGAGAGAGCACCTGAAACAGCGCAGATTTCGTGGCGGCATAGATTGTCCGAGGCAGCAGCGCCGATCGTTCGCTCAGGTAGCCGTAGGTGGTGTCATATTCAAAACATGTGCCGATGCCGACGAATCTCCGGCAGCCGATGTGCGCCATGAGTTCAGCCAGGCGCAGACTATCACGCAGGACGGCGACATTTTCCGGCGCGGCAAGATATTTTCCCGGCGCGGCATACCAGGCGGCATGAATACACATTTCCGGCTGAATGGCCCGCAGCATGTCTTCTGTGAGTGCTGCCAGATCGCCGCGCACGATGCGGATCTGAGACCGCGTATCCGCCAGCCGCCACAGGTCGCTGGTCTCGCGCACCAATGCGTAAACCTCACCGCCAGCGCGCAGCGCAGAATGAACCACATGCGCGCCGATGAAACCCGCCGCCCCGGTAATGAACACCCGCACGCCCTACTCCAGCACAGCGTAGGAGACGTACGAGTCGATCGGAAAGCGCTCGATCCGCAGATTGCGCAGACCCAGCACCTCGTTGACCGCCACAGTTTCTCCGGGAAAGATACTGGCGTTCAGCTCATCAAAGGCGATGATCGCGCCCTTGGGCATCCGGTCGATCAACAATTCCAGCGCGATTTTGGTCGGCTCGTATAAATCCAGGTCCAGATAAAGCAAGCTGACGACCAGGTGCGGGTTGTTTTTGAGATACTGCGGCAGCGTCTCGACCAGATCGCCTTTGACCAGTTCGATCTTGGGGATGTGGCCCACGGGTCGGTTCAGATCGAAGATTTCGATCCCTTCGCGCAGATCTTCAACCATATCGACCTCGGTTCCCAGGCCGCCGACTTTCATTTCCGATGAAGTGCCCGGCTGATCCTTCTCGTGGATCGATGGGAACCCGGCGAAGGTATCAAACCCGATGACCCGGCGCGTGTGGTTGACCGGTTCATAGATCGCGCTCAGCTTGGCGAATGTGAACAGCCCGCCGCCGCGCAGCACACCGGCTTCCACGATCGAGCCGTTGACGTGCAAAATTTTCCTGAAGATTTCACAGCGCACCAGGAATTTCGCCAGGGTCTGGCGCGGGACGTATTTAGCAAAGGTTTCGATCTTGTCGAAGGTCGAATCGGCGCTTTCTTCCCAGTACTGAGCGGTGCGCTCGAATACATTCAGATCGCCGGCGCTCTGGTTTCTGATCTCACGCGCGAGTTTCATGGTCAGGACAGTGCGCTTCTGCGCATTTCCAGCACGCGGCCCATACTGGCGTCGGTCGGCATTCCGGCGGGCGTATATCTGAACTGGAATGAATAGCGGATGTGATCAGACGTGTTGAGCTGCCCGGCATGGAATAACAGCGCATTGAACAGCAGAATATCGCCAAACTGCATAGGCACTTCGGTAGTGTCCAGACGCTGAAGCAAGTCTTCTTCCGGCGTGTGGCGTTTGCCGATCATATGGGAATGTTCGACGACACCCATCTTGTGCGATCGCGGCGCAACCAGCAGGCAGCCGTTTTCATGGAAGACGTTTTGCAGCGGAATCCACACCGTCACGATTTCAGTATTGCCCTTGACGTAAAAGTGGTCCTGATGCCAGTGAGCGATCTCTTCCGTCCATTCAGGCATATCGATGCGCATGATCATCTTTTCAAGCAGCCGCCAGTCATGGCCGGGCACGATCTGTTCCAGGACTTCGGCCATGCGCCCATCAGAGGCCAGCGCCAGCATCTCCGGCAGATCGCGCACCGCCGTATAGACCTCCGATTCCAGCTTGCGATCCTGGTTGAACAGGTCGCGCAGTTCAGGATCGTGCATCGACGTAAAGGCGCGGCCCGTCTTTTCCTGAACCATGCGCAGATAGGCGTCCTGATACGGTTTCAGATCTTCAGGACGGAAGAAACCCCGGACAAGCGCGTAGCCCTGGTTCTCGTAGGTCTGGCGGTATTCTGCGAGCTGCTGATCGGTCAACATAATCATGCTCCGTCCTGGACGTGTTAGTCTCTTTGTTTGCGGGTCGGATTATACAAAGGCTTGGGCTCTGGGAGAAGTTAGAATTTTGCTGCGTCCGCCGCAGCGACCGGTTCGTGCTGCCAGGCCAGTTTTGGCCTCATCACCCCGATCATCGCGCCGCCGTAGACGCCACGGGCGGAGTCGCCTTCCATAGGGTCGATCACCTGGAAGCGCATACAATCGGGCACATTGAACTGCGCTGCGTTGTGGTCGAGGATGGCTGACAAGCCAACGTGCATGGTAAACATGCCTTCGGCCAGCAGGTGGGCTGGGATGACACATCGCGAAATCCGGCGGCCTGTGAACGTCAACTCCTGCTCGTAGATGAAATCCGGCGCGAGATCGGCGCTGGAAAACAGGGGCACGCCTTCTTCGTTGTACAGCGTGAAGTAGGGCGACAGGCGTTTTCCCTCACGCAGCACATCATATTCGATCTCGAACGTGATCGGCTGGCGAATATCAAAGGTGTCGCTCACCCGACTGGTCTGGTCAAGCACACGCACGGCGACTAAACGGACATAATCGCTTGAAGGAGCCTTCGCCGGTTCCCATGTGCGCTCGCCTGTCGTTTCCTGACCATCGCTCAGGTAAAGATTGACGACCGAAGGCGCGTCGCCATCGGCCTTCAGCCTGCCGCCATCCAGCAGCACCGCGCGCGAACACAGCCGTGAGATCGCCCCCATGTTATGCGATACCAGCACGACGGTGCGGCCTTCACGTCCGACGCTTTCCATTTTGTTCAGCGATTTGCGCTGGAAGTTCATGTCGCCGACCGCCAGCACTTCATCCACCAGGAGAATCTCCGTCTCCAGATGCGCGGCGACCGAAAAGGCCAGCCGCAGATACATGCCGCTGGAATAAAACTTGACCGGCGTGTCAATAAACTTCTCGATCTCGGCAAAGGCCACGATCTCATCGAATTTGCGCGAAATTTCCCGGCGCTTCATCCCCAGAATCGCGCCGTTCATAAACACATTTTCGCGCCCGGTCAGTTCCGGGTGGAAGCCTGTGCCGACTTCGAGCAGAGAGCCAACCCGCCCGTACAGCGTCAGGCTGCCGTGCGTCGGTTCGGTGATGCGCGACAGAATTTTGAGCAGCGTGCTTTTGCCCGCGCCGTTACGCCCGATCAACCCGACGACTTCGCCTGGATGAATGTCGAACGACACATCCTGAAGCGCCCAGAACTGAGGACGAGTGTCCTTTAACCGGCGGAACGGCATTTTGAAGCTATCAGTCAGCGCTTCACGTAAAGTGCGGTTGGTCTGCTGAAGCCCACCAATGCGATACTGCTTGCTGACGTTTTCGATGCGGATGGCGAGTTTGCTCATAACACTAAACCACGTCAGCAAACGATTTTTCGGTGCGACGGAAGTAATACGCGCCGCTGATCAGCAGCACAAGCGAGACACACGTGGAAACCAGAATGAACAGATCAGGAAATGGCACATCACCCAGGATCGCCCAGCGAAACCCTTCGATCACGCCAGCCATCGGGTTCAGCCCATACAGGATGCGCCAGGGCGCTGCAATCTCGCTGCTGGGATAGATGACCGGCGTCGCAAATAACCAGATCTGCACCAGGAACGGGACGATCTGGCGCACATCGCGGAAGCGGACGTTGAGCGCGGTCAGCCACAGGCCGATCCCCAGCGCGGTGGCGATATTCAGCAAGATGAACAGCGGCAGCGCCAGGATGTTGAGGGTAAGCTGAACCTGCGACACCAAAGCGAGGATAATCAGCACACTCAGCGCCAGCGAGAAATCGATCAGGTTGGAGCCGACGATCGACAGCGGGATGATCAGCCGGGGGAAGTAAATCTTGGTGATCAGGTTGGCGTTGTTGACCAGGCTTTCAGTGGACTGGGTAAGCGTCTGCGCGAACAGCGTCCACGGGACGAGACCGGTGTAGACGAAGATGGCATATGGCACATTTTCCTGTGGGATGGTGATAAGACGGCCAAAAAATACGGTGAACACGATCATCGCAGACAGGGGCTGGATGACGGCCCACGCCGCGCCGAGGACGGTCTGCTTATAGCGCACCTTTACCGTGCGCCACGCCAGAAAGAACAACAATTCACGATAGGCCCAGACATCACGCAGCCGCAGGCCAACCCACCCGCGTGACGGTTTGATGACCATTGGGGGCAAGGAGTCTCTTGTGCCTGTGCTATTCACGCCTTCGAGCCTGACGGGTAGAAAAATGATGCACACAGCCGACTAGTGTAAGAGGCCGCGCCACAATCGTCAACCGTCATCAACGGTCACAGGTCATCACAGGTTTGTCTCACACTTTTGAACTGCCCGACGCTTTTTCTGCGTGTGCTGAAGTTGCTTTAACCCCTCGACGGCCTTCAAACCTTCCAGAGCCTGCCCACCGCTGTGGACGACCAGTCCAGCCGCGCGCAGTGTTTCGACCGCGTAGGTCGTTCGCGCCTGAATCTCCTCTGCCGTGTGATAGGGCACATTCATCGCCTCCAGCGGCACACCTGATTTTTTCTCGAAACCATACACCGCCGCTTCATCGAATAACCCGCTGGCAAACGCCACCGTTGTCGCCAGCTCATCCCAGGTTTCTGTAGGGAAACCTGCGATCAGATCGGTGCGGAAGACGCAGCGCGGATTGTCGGCGCGCAGCCGCCGGAGAATGTCGGCAATTTCTGTCACCTGCTGCGGACGGCGCATCAGCTTGAGCAGGCGCGCGCTCGTGGTCTGCATCGGAATCTGAAAATCGGTGACACGGGGATCTGACATCAGCGGCAGGAGTTCATCGGCGTACTTGATAGCCCAGGTTGGATTAAACTGCGCTACCCGAATTTCAAAGTTGCCACCGATCTCAAGCACCGTGCGCAGCAGCTCTGGGTAGCTCGTTCCAATATCGCGCCCATAGGAACCTGTTTCCAGCCCGGTGAGGATCACGACTCTTACATCCTCATCTTTGAACTGGCGAATCTGCCGCGCGATGTCGTCCAGTGGTCGGCTGCGCATCGGGCCGATGCCCGGCTTGTGCGGACAGAACGAACACGTAAAGTAGCAGCCGAAATTGATATTGACGAAGCGCCGGGTCGGATCGTAGTGACGATAATCCTCCACCCGGCGGAAGATCGACGGCATGGGGATGTCTTCAAATACAACCCGAAGTTCGTCGGAAGGCAGCAGTGTTTCCACAGTTTCGGGATTCATGGCGGTGATGACCAGGCCGCTGTGAACCTCACCCAGTCGTGCCGGGCTGTAAGTGCTCAGGCAGCCGTAGGCCACGACGGGTTTCCCTGTCTCGCGCAGTCTACGCAGGTCGTCCAGCGATTCCTGTTCCTCTGCGTCGAATGCAACACAGGTTCCCACAAAGATGACCTCGGCCTGCTCTGGGGTGGCGACAATCTGCCAGCCGTTCAGCGAGAAAAAATCGTGAAAGCGCTTCATTTCCAGCAGATAGCTGGTACACATGCCGGAATTGCTGACCATATAAACGGTGGTCACATCATGGCTCCTTCACTCAGATCACCGTGCTGGCGGAGACTATAAACGCAGTGATCATGACAAGACGAGTGATGATCAGCAGGTTTCAGGCGTGTGATCCGTCATCTGTGGCCGTCTTGCAATCCCGACAGGTTCTGGCATAATGTTGATTTTTATCCCAACAAAGGCACTTCAGGGAGCCAGTGTTGAAAGTCGTCATCCTCGCAGGGGGCATGGGCACGCGGCTGGCAGAGGAAACAGTCGTCAAGCCGAAGCCAATGGTCGAGATCGGCGAGCGTCCGCTGCTGTGGCACATCATGAAACTCTACGCGCACTTCGGCTTTCGGGAATTTGTGATCGCCCTCGGCTACAAAGGCGAGATCATCAGCCGCTACTTTCTTGATTACTATACCCTGAACAGCGATCTGACCATCAACCTCGGCACGGGGGATATGGAATTTCACGATCGTCAGCGCGACGACTGGATCGTCCACCTGATCGATACCGGTCTCAGGACGATGACCGGCGGTCGGATGGGACGTCTGGCGAAGTGGTTGAAGGATGATCGCTTCATGCTGACGTATGGCGATGGCGTCGCCAACATTGACCTGAACGCGCTGCTGGATTTTCACTGCGCGCATGGCAAACTGGCGACGGTCACGGCTGTGCGCCCGCCTGCACGTTTTGGCGGCCTGCTGTTCGACGGTCATTTCGTGTCGCAGTTTACGGAAAAGCCGCAGATCGGCGAAGGCTGGATCAACGGTGGCTTTATGGTCTTTGAGCCAGAAGTGCTGAATTACGTCACCGATGATCAGACCGTGCTGGAGACCGGGGTGCTGGAAAAACTGGCCGAAGAAGGCCAGCTTGCCGCCTACCGTCATGAAGATTTCTGGCAGTGCATGGACACGGTGCGCGAAGTTCAGCTTTTGCAGGATTACTGGCAGCATGGCGCGCCCTGGAAGGTTTGGGGATGACGGCATTCTGGCAGGATCGCCCCACGTTGATTACGGGCGCAACGGGTCTGGTCGGCGGATGGCTGGCGCAGCGGTTGGTTGCGGCTGGCGCAGATGTCATTTGCCTGGTGCGCGATTGGCAGCCAAAAAGCGCGTTGCTGCATAGCGCGCTGTTGGATCAAATCACTATCGTGCGCGGCGATGTCTGTGATCAAGCGCTCATCGAGCGTATTTGTGGCGAGTACGAGGTCGATACGGTGATTCACCTCGCGGCGCAGACGATCGTCGGTGTCGCCAATCGCAACCCCATATCAACCTTTGAAACCAATATCGGCGGCACGTGGGCGCTGCTGGAAGCCTGCCGCCGCGCCCCAACCGTCAGGCAGATCGTGATCGCCTCGTCGGACAAGGCGTATGGCGATCAGGACGTGCTGCCTTACACAGAAGACGCACCGCTGCAAGGCCGTCATCCTTACGACGTCAGCAAATCGGCAGCAGATTTAATCGCCCAATCCTACGCGGCCACTTATGGACTGCCGGTGGTGATCACGCGGTGTGGCAACTTTTACGGCGGCGGCGACTTCAACTGGAACCGACTGGTCCCCGGCACGATCCGATCGGTCATTCGCGGGCAGCGTCCGATCATTCGCTCGGATGGCACATTTATCCGCGATTATTTTTATGTCGAAGACGGCGCTCAGGTGTATATGCAGCTTGCTGAACATCTGGCCGCCGACCGTGAACTGATCGGCCATGCCTTTAACTTCTCCAACGAATCGCAGGTCACGGTGCTGGAACTGGTGGAACACATTCTGAGGCTGATGAACTCTGACCTTGAACCCCACATTCTGAACGAGGCCAGCAACGAGATTCGCGCGCAGTACCTGAGCGCGGCCAAGGCGCGGGTGCGGCTTCGATGGGAGCCGGAATTTACGCTTGAGTCCGGATTGCAACGCACGATTGGCTGGTATCAACAGTTTTTCGCGCAACAAAATGGGGTTCCCGGCGCGAAGGGCGGCGATCGGTGAGCCGTTCTCTCACATGTCGCTCCTGTGGGGCTGGCCCGCTTCGGAAGGTCTTCTCGCTGGGCACAACGCCCCTGGCAAATTCGCTCCTGACTGAAGATCAGCTTGCGCAGCCAGAACCGCTGTATCCGCTTGAGGTGGCTTTCTGTCCCGCCTGCACGCTGATCCAGCTTACGGAAACGGTCGCGCCAGACGTGCTGTTCCGCAATTACGTCTACTTTTCATCATTTTCTGACGCGCTCCTGAAGCATTCGGAAAACCTGGTCACACGCCTGATTCATGAGCGCGGCCTGAACGCGGCGCATCACGTGATGGAAGTCGCCAGCAACGACGGTTATCTGCTGCAATATTATCAGCAAAGGGGCGTGCCTGTGCTGGGGATCGAACCCGCGCTTAACATCGGCCAGGTCGCTGAAGCAAAGGGTATCCGCACGATCGCGGAATTTTTTGGGACTGATCTGGCGCGCAAACTGCGGGAGTCTGGCGTAGCGGCTGATGTAATCCATGCCAACAATGTGCTGGCCCACGTGCCGGATGTGAACGGATTTGTCGAAGGGTTCCGCGAAATTCTGAAGCCGGGCGGGGTGGTGGTGATCGAAACGCCATACATCAAAGACCTGGTGGATTACGTTGAGTTCGACACGATCTATCACGAACACATCTTCTACTATTCGCTGACCGCGCTTGACCATTTGTTCCGGCGGCATGGACTGCTGATCTATGATGTGGAGCGCGTGCCGATTCACGGCGGATCGCTGCGCATTTTCGCGGCGCACGTGGGAGAATGTGAGCGCACCGCCCGCGCCGAGCATTTAAGCCGCGAGGAAGCTGACTGGGGCGTCGATCAAATCTCATTCTATCTTCAGTTCGCCGCGCGTGTTGCGGCGCTGAAACACGATCTGCGGCGGATGCTGACCGATCTGCGGGGCAGCGGCGCTCGAATTGCAGCCTATGGCGCTTCTGCCAAAGGCAGCACGCTGCTGAATTACTTTGGGATCGGCGCTGAAACACTGCAATTCGCGGTCGATCGCAGCACGGTTAAGCAGGGCCTTTACACACCGGGGACGCACCTGCTGATCCGCCCGCCGGAAGTGCTTCTTACAGAAATGCCGGATTATGTGCTGCTGCTGACGTGGAACTTCGCCGAGGAAATTCTGGAGCAGCAGGCCGAATATCGCGCGCGGGGCGGTAAGTTTATTATCCCGATCCCGACCGTTACGATTGTGTAGTGTCCCCTGCTGATTGAGGACATCAAGCCGTGATCTTTGTGGAAACCCTGCTTAAGGGTGCTTACAGGATTGAACCTGAGCTAAAAGAGGACGAGCGCGGTTTTTTTACCCGCACGTTCTGCCAGCGTGAATTTGCCGAGCGTGGGCTGAATCCTAACATCGCGCAGTGCAGCGTTTCCTATAACCGGCACGCCGGGACCTTGCGCGGACTCCATTATCAGCTTCCGCCATATGCTGAGGCCAAACTGGTGCGCTGCACAGCCGGCGCTGTGATCGATGTGATCGTCGATCTGCGCGCCGGGTCTCCCACCTTTATGCAGTGGACAGCGGTGGAACTGAGCGCGGCCAACCGTGCGATGCTTTACGTGCCGGAGGGTTTCGCGCATGGATTCCAGACCCTGGTCGATCACACCGAGGTGCTTTACCAGATCTCGGAGTTCTACGAACCCGCCAGCGCGCGCGGGATTCGCTGGGATGACCCGGTGCTGAATATTCCCTGGCCGAACGCCGAGCGGATTATCTCACCGCGTGATCTCGCCTTTCCCCTGGCGGTCGAGGCTGAACTCCCGTGATTTGAGCGACAGCCTTCACTCGCGCGTTCCCAACCCGGCTTCGCGCGCTCTCAGGATGGCCTGGGCGCGATCGACCACCTGCATTTTGCTGAAGATGTTGGAGACATGATTGCGCACCGTCTTGAGGCTCAGATTCAGACGGTCGGCGATTTCCTGATTCGTCAGGTGCGCGGCGATCAGGTCGAGAATTTCATGCTCGCGCTCTGTCAGTTCCGGGAACGAGTCGGCAGGTGAGGGACGGCTGGCCTGCACCCCGGCAAAGTAGGATACCAGCCGTTTAGCGATCGCCGGGCCGAAGATCGCCTCACCGCTGGCAACCCCGCGAATAGCGCGCAGAATTTCAGCCTTCAGCGCCCCCTTCAGCAGATAACCCCGCGCGCCGGCCCGCAGCGCCGCGAAGACGGAATCGTCATCCTCAAACATCGTAATGACCAGCACGGCGATATGCGGACTGGTCAGCAGAATACGGCGGGTGGCCTCGATCCCGGTCACGCCGGGCATCTGTAAATCCATCAGGAT
>Ga0224723_1001657_pt1 | contig 13195 bp, 10 predicted proteins | sample Balambano_FR2_Me_FD_161647 | JGI IMG/M metagenome (GOLD analysis project Ga0224723, IMG submission 161647) | Freshwater sediment microbial communities from Lake Towuti, South Sulawesi, Indonesia - Balambano_FR2_MetaG | ecosystem: Environmental > Aquatic > Freshwater > Lake > Sediment | place...
CCGCGCCATAGCGCATCACCAGCTGCGCCTGGGCCGGGTCCGCCAGGTCGTAGCCCGGCGCAAGGCCGGTCAGCCCCGCCCGCAGCCGTGCCGCGTCGGCGGCGATCGCTTCGGCGAAGGCCTCGAACACGGCGCCGTCGGTCAGCACGTCGGGCGGGCCGAGCGTCATCGTCAGCAGCAGCGCCCGGCCGCCTGCGTCCGGGGCGAGATCGATGGCGATGGCGATCCGCATCGCACCTTCCAGCGCGCTCGCACGCTCGGGCAGCGTGCCATCGGGCAGCAGCGCGAACTCGATGACGCCGCGCGTGTGATCCATGCCGTACGCGGCCAGCCCGATCAGGCGTGCTGCTTCAGGCACGGCGAGGGCCGCCATGGCAGCATCGGCCTCGCGATGTGCGGCGACCAGCGCGCGGGCCGCCTGCAGCGGCACGGCCGGGCCGGCGCCGGTCGCGCCCGCCGCTCCATCCGCCTTGCCCCACAGCGACGGGCGCGCGGCGGCAAGCGCGTGCATCAGTTTCAGCCCGGCCGTGACCGGCAGGTCCTCGCCCGTGACGCGGCCATCGGGCATCACCCAGCCCAGATCGCGCCGCCACGCCGCACACGGGGCGCCGGCCAGGCCCAGGACAAGGCTGTTGTCGGCGGTCGCGCCTGCGCCCGCCAGGCGCCGGCGCATTGCGTCATCCAGCCCGGCCAGCACGGCAGGCGGAACCAGCCGCCGCTCGCGCATCACCCCCGGCGCTGACGTGGCGGCGATGCGCGGCCCCATCGCGAACAGGATGCGCGCGCGCGCCAGCAGCAGGTCGGTCGCGTCGCGCCGGCCACGGAACAGCCAAAGCCAGCCGCCATCCTTGCGTCGGCTGAGTTCCAGGTTGACGCCGAAGCGTGCGCGGCGAATGGCCACGGCGTGCGGCACGGCGCCGTCGTCGAAACTGGCGGTGGTGAGTGCCAGGCCCTGCCCGGCCAAACCCACCAGCAGCGTGCGCGCGGCATCCGACCAAGCCTCGATGGCAAGCGGTTCCGCCGCCATGGTCAGGTGAGGCCCGCCACCGGCAGTGCGGCCTGCGCGGCGCACAGCGGGTCGGCCAGGTTGTGCAGCAGTTTCTGCGGCGATGGCGGCGCGGGCGGCACGGGGTCGGCGGCGGGGCCGAACGGCACCAGCACGGCAGCATCGGGCTGCGGCACGCCATCCAGGATGGTCATGAACCAGGCGCCGGCCAGTGGCGGATCGGCGCCCGGAGGGTCGGGCGTGGTGAAGATCGCCAGCACATTCTCGGCCATCGCCGAGGCACCGGTGCGGAAGGGCGTGCCCACCGCGAAGACGACGCGCGAAGGATCGGCGCGCACCGCCTCCAGGCCCGGCTTGGTGGCCAGGCCACGTTCCAGCGCATCAAGCAACGGTGCCCGCTGGCCCGTGCCGGTCAGGAGCGTCATGCGCGGGCGCCTGCCTTCGATCGCGGCGATCAGGTCGGGTGCTGCCGGCACCGCGACCAGTTCAAGGTCCAGGGTCTGCTGGTTCAGTTCGCGCGCGGTTTCCGAACTGCTGTAGATCAGCAGGTCGAAGCGCTTCTCGTCGGTCTTCTCCAGCGCGAACCGCATCGACGCCGTCAGTTTCGGGATGCGGTAGCTGGTGGGTGCCACCAGCGGCCCGCCACCATGCGAATAGAGGTTCGAGGCGACATCCAGCCCCTGCTGGGCCGAGACCATCGCCTTGCCGATCTCGCCGACGAACTCCTCGAAGCTCGATGCGCGGGGCCTGGCGATCGGCGGCGCCGCGGCGGGCACCGCACCGGCCGCGGCGCCGGCAGGGGATGGCGGCACGTTCAGGATGTCGGCCAGCGCCTCGATGGCCGGCCGCACGCGTTCGTTGAAGATGCGGCGGCGATCGTCCATGCCGGTCGCGATGCCGCCATCCTCAAGCTGAGAATCGACCAGCGCGTTGATCGCGCTGACGGCGTCCTTCATCCGCTTGCGGATCTGGCCGTGCGTCAGCGTCGGGAACAGCCCCATGGCGGGCTCAGGCGCCGATGGTCGGGCCTGCCGGCGCCTTGCCGCTCATCTTTTCGAAGATGCTTTTCGCCTTCTCGACGATCGCCGCATCGACCTTGGGCGCGGGCGGCAGTTCCAGCATCGTGGCGTTCATCTTGTCGGCCTGGGCCAGCAGCTGCTGGAACACCGCCTCGCCGGCGGGTGCTGCATGGATCACGGTGCGCACTTCGGCAGCACCACGATAGTCGAAGCCATAGCCCAGCATCAGGCCGGCATTGACCACCACGGCGCCGAAGGTGGCGCCCACGCCGACGCTGGCCGACGCCTGCACGCTGCGCGCCATGTCGAGCCGCACCGACAGCGTGGTCTCGGTGTACTGGTAGCGCGCGGGGGCAAGGGCACGCAGCGTCGCGGTCAGCGCCTCGCGCGCCGCCGCGATCTTCGCGGCGTCGGCATCGGTAGCACCAGGCACCGGCGCGCCGATCAGGCCGTGCACCAGGGCGGCCAGCCGCTCGATGCCATCCAGGTAGTTGCTGTCCAGCAGGCTTTGCGCCTGCGCGATGGCAAGGCCCATGTCGCCGATCACGGCTGGAATGGCGCCGACATCGTCGATCAGCTGGCTTGTGCTCATGGAAGTCCCTTTCATGTTGACGGCAGAGCGCCGCTTTCGTTCAGGCTGGCACCGCGGTGACGGTGAAGGCGATCCGCGCGGCATGATGGGCACGCACGCCGTGCAGCACTGCGACCCCCACCGCGATGGGCCATACGGCAAGGCCGGCACGCAGTGTCTGCTCGGTGCCGACCAGGGTTTCGATGGCGAAGTCGGAACGCGCGATGCGCGGCACCGAACTCGACCAGGTCAGCGATCGCAACGCCGGCGAGGTGGCCCGCGCGCGGAGGCCGGCCTCGACAAGGGCTTCGATGCGGGCCTGGGCCGCTGGAACCGTGGCCGCATGCTCGGCAACAAGCCGCGCAAGATCGGCCCGGGGCCGTGCATCACTCATCCGTTGCTCCCTCGGCGCGAAGGGTCGCGCGGCCACCGGTCATGGCGCGATGGAGGTTAGCAGGGCTCGTTGCCGTGACGCAATCATTGCGATCACTCCCGGCTGCTCCATTGACCTGGCGCCGCCGCTGGGGCGCCCTGTCGATCCCGCCGCTTCAGGAACACGCCGCATGCCCGCGCCCATCGTGCCCGCGAACCTGCTGATCATCCTGTCGGACGAGCACAATCCACGCATGCTGGGCGCGGCCGGCCACCCGTTCATCCGCACGCCGAACCTGGATGCGCTGGCGGCGCGTGGCACGCGGTTTTCGGCGGCGACGACGCCAAGCCCGATCTGCGTGCCGGCGCGCGCCGCGCTGGCCACGGGACGGCACCTGTTCGAGATCGGGCGGTATTTCGACAATGCCGATGCCTATGATGGCGCCGTTCCGTCCTGGCATCACACGCTGCGGGCCGCCGGGCACAGCGTCGTCTCGATCGGGAAACTGCACTTCCGGGGCCTGCCCGGCGACGACCATGGGTTCTCGCGCGAGCTGGTGCCGATGCACGTGGTGGACGGCAAGGGCGACCTGCTGGCGCTGATCCGCGACGAGACCGCGCCGGCGCGACTGGGCGCGAAGAAATTGATCGCCCAGGCCGGCCCCGGCGAAAGCGACTATACCCGCTATGACCGCGACATAACCGCCGCGGCACAGATATGGCTGCACGAGGAAGCTGGGCGGCAGGCGAAGCCCTGGGTGCTGTTTGTCTCGCTGGTCACGCCGCACTTCCCGCTGACCGCCCCGCCCGAGCATTTCTATGCCTATCCGCCCGAAGCCCTGCCGATGCCCAAGCAGTATGCCGATCGCCCGGCGCATCCGTTCCTTTCCGACTATGCGGCGACCGTGCCCTACGATTCCCACTTCCATGGCGAGGCCGACGTGAAGCTGGCGCTGGCCGGGTACTGCGGCCTGGTCAGTTTCATGGACGAGCAGGTCGGCAAGATCCTTGCCTGCCTCGACGGGTGCGGGCTCGCCGCCACCACGCGCGTGCTCTACGCCTCGGACCACGGTGACAATGCCGGCGCGCGGGGGCTGTGGGGCAAAAGCACGATGTACGAGGAGAGCGTCGGCGTGCCGATGATCCTGGTGGGCGCCGACGTGCCGGCAGGCGCGGTGTGCGACGTGCCGGTTTCGCTGCTGGATGTGTTTCCCACCGTGACCGATGCCGTCGGGCTGAAGGTGCCGGCGCCCGGCGCACACGCCATGTCGCTGTTCGATGTGCAGCGCGCGCCGCCTGCGGACCGCGCGTGCTTCAGCGAATATCACGCCTCCGGCTCGCGGCAGGCGGCGTTCATGCTGCGCACACGCGATTGGAAATACGTGCGCTATGTCACCTATCCGCCGCAGCTGTTCGACCTGGCGAACGACCCCGAGGAACTGGACGATCTTGCCGCCGATCCGCGGCACGCGGCGATGCTTGCGGCGATGGAGGCGCGGCTGCGCGCCGTGCTCGACCCCGCCGCACTGGATGCGGCGGTGAAGGCGCGGCAGCGAGCCATGCTGGCGGCCCATGGCGGGCGCGAGGCGGTGATGGCGCGCGGCGACCTGCCCTACTCGCCGCCGCCGGGCGCGCGCCCCGCCTGGAGCTGAGCGGCACGCGGTTGACGCGAGGCAGCCGCGACGGAACGATCACGCCAACCCGTTCGCAGGAAGGGAGCGCCGGCATGATCACCCGTCGTGGCGTCACGTTGCTGGCCGCTGCCACGCTGGCCGCGCCACGCCTCGCGCGGGCACAGGCCTGGCCCGGCAAGCCCATCCGCTTCATCGTGCCCTATGGCGCCGGCAACCAGGCCGACCAGGTCGCCCGCGTCCTTGTCGAGGATGTTGCCGATCGCCTCGGTCAGCGCCTGGTGGTCGAGAACATGCCCGGCGCCGGGGGCGCGATCGGGGTGGCCGCCATCGCGCGCGCGGCACCCGATGGCTACACGCTGGGCCTGATCGCAATCGCCGCGCTGGCGATCACGCCGCACATCCAGAAGCCGCCGTATGATCCGCTTACCGACCTGACGCCGCTGGCCGGCGCCTCGATCTCGCGCGACGTACTGGTGGTGCATCCGTCGCTGCCGGTGAAGACGTTCGACCAGTTCGTCGCGTTCGCCCGCGCGCGCCCCGCCGGTGACCCGATGTTCTACTGGACGGCGGGTGCCGGCACGATCCCGCACCTGAACCTGGAGCATCTGCGCCGGCGGGCCGATTTCCCGGCCAGCCACGTGCCCTATCGCACCGCGGCGGCGGGCGTCGCCGACCACATCGCCGGTCGCATCGCGTTCTCGATGGGGGCGGCGACGGTGAACCTGCCGGCGATCCAGGCGGGCCAACTGGTGGCGCTGTTCGTCAATGCGCCCACGCGCCTTGCGGAACTCCCGGACGTACCGACCCTGGCCGAGGTGGCACCCGGCATCGTGCTGGTGAATGCCTGGCAATCGGTGCATGGCCCGCGCGGCCTGCCGGCCGAGATCGCCACGCGCGCGGCGTCGGAATGCCACGCCGTCGTCGCTTCCGCCGGTTTCGCGCAGCGGATGCCGAAGGGGTCCGACCCGTTGCCGCTGCGGGCGGAGGAGGTTGCCGCCCGCATGCGCGCCGATCACGAACAGTTCGGCGCGCTGGTGCGCGAACTCGGGCTTCAGGCGAGCTGAGCCATGACGCAGGCCACGCCGCCCTTTCGCGCCCATCGCCTTTCCGGCAACCCGATCATCCGGCCGAACATGGATGCCCGCATGGGCGCGAACGTGCAGGGACCGTCCCTGATCCGAGTGCCGGGGTGGGTGCGCCATCCGCTCGGGCGCTACTACCTCTATTTCGCCGACCACAAGGGCGACTACATCCGCCTTGCCTTCGCGGATGCACTGCATGGGCCGTGGCGCATCCATGGCACCGGTGCGCTGCAGCTGGCGGAGTCGCTGTATCCGGCCACGCCCATCACGCCGCCGCCCGAGGCGACGCCGCCGCCGCATCGCGCCGGGATCGCACCACCCGGCACACCCGGCATCCCCAGCCTGGATGAGGATGCGGTCACGCCGCACATCGCCTCGCCCGACGTGCATGTCGATCACGCGCAACAGCGCATTGTGATGTACTTTCACGGTCTTTCAGGATATCGAACGCAACAAACCCGGGTTGCGCTGTCGGCGGACGGGCTTGCCTTCACAACGCGTCCGGCGCTGCTCGGGCCCTCGTATTTCCGCGTCTTTGCGCATCGGGGCGCGCATTACGCGCTGGTGATGCCGGGCGTCGTGTATCGGTCGGCCGATGGGCTTTCCGATTTCGTACCGGGCCCCGACGTGTTCGCCGACCCCTTGCAGCGGCACACCGCGCTGCTTAAGCGCGACGACACGCTGTTCGTGTTCTGGACCCGCGTGGGCGACGCGCCGGAGCGCATCCTGGTCTCGCGCATCGACCTCTCCGGCGACTGGACGACCTGGCGCGCGGGCGCGGCGAGTGAAGTACTGCGCCCCGAGCACGACTGGGAGGGCGCGCAGCTGCCCGTCGAACCCTCGTTCCGCGGCGCGATCAACCGTCCCGTGAACCAGCTGCGCGATCCGGCGATCTTCGAGGAGGATGGCCGGACCTACCTGCTCTATGCCGTGCAGGGCGAGGGCGGGATCGCAATCGCGGAGCTGACGCCGCAAGGCTGACGCCCCGTCCACCGCGAGCGCAGCCTGCCATGTGTAGTGTCAGGCCGTGGAAAGGCCCGCCTCGCGCGCCAGCCGGTCCAGCCGCTCGAACAGTTCGCGCTTGGGCCGCTTCGTCAGGTTGGCATCGAGTTTCACGGCGATGCGCGACGCCAAGGTCGGCGGGATGGCGTCGCGCAGCAGGTCCAGGAAGCGTGCCGGCGCGACAATGCCGCACCGCTCGTCGGGTCCCGCTTCCCGCGCCAGGGCAGCGGCGAGCTCGGCCGCGAAGCCATGGCGCACGGCATCGTGCAGTCCGCTACCGGGATCAACCGCGCTTGGCCGGCCGCTGCTTGCCTCGAACACCCGGCCCGGCCGGTCGGCGCCGAGCTCGTGGTCGGCAAGCCGCGCTTGCGGGTTATCGAACGCGGCGACCTCGGTGTAGCCCGATTCCCCGGTTCGCCGGCGCCAGAGCACGGCGCGCGCCGCATCGGCCACCAGGAACAGGGTTGGCATCGAGGGCATGATCCGGCACTCCCGCAACGGCATCGGCGAGAAGAATGCATGCGCGGCGCCGGCGGCATGTCCTTGAGGTGGCGCAAGCCAGCGGGCGGAGCGTGGGGGGGCGGAGATCAGGCGGCCCCGACCAGGGCGCGGTGTCGGTCGTCAATCCACCCGCGCGCCGGAGAGCCGAACGGCCTCGGCCCACTTCGTCTGCTCCTGCCGCAGCTATGGGCCGAAGCGATCAGCCGGCATGCCGACGATGACCGTGCCGTCGGCCGTCATCTTCCTGGCGAACTCGGGTTCAGCCAGCACCGCGCGCGTGACCTCGTCCAGCCGGGCGATGATGGCGGCCGGCGTGCCGGCCGGCACCATCAGCGCGAACCAGCTCACCAGGTCGAAGCCCGGCAACGCCTCCGCCATCGCGGGCACGTCGGGCATTGCCGGGTTGCGCGCGGGCGATGTCACCGCCAGAGCGCGCAGCTTGGCATCCTTCACCAGCGGCACGGCGGTGGACATGGTGGGGAAGCCGAAACTGGTCTGGCCGGCCATCACGCTGGTGATGATTTCCGGGGCGCCGCGATAGGGCACGTGGGTTGCCCGCACACCAGCGGCATTCAGGAACAGCGCACCAGCCAAGTGTGCGCCCGACCCATTGCCGCCCGAAGCGAAATTGTGCTTCTCGGGCTCGGCCTTCAGCAGGGCGACCAGGCCCGCCACGTCGCGCGCCGGCAGGTCGGGCGGCACCACCAGCATGTGTGGCATGGCAAACGCCAGCGTCACCGGCGCGAAGTCGCGCAAGGGGTCGAACGGCAGGGCGCGGGCATGCAGCGCCGGATTGATCACCAGGCTGTTGGTGCCGAGGATGATGGTGTAGCCATCGGAAGCGGCGCGGGCACCGACTTCGAAGCCGATGTTGCCGCCGGCGCCGGCGCGGTTCTCGATCACTACGGGCTGGCCCAGCGCCGACGACAGGCGTTCCGCCAGGCTGCGCGCGATCACATCCGGCGCGCTGCCGGGAATGAACGGCACCAGCAGGCGCACGGGGCGGGACGGGTAGGCCTGCGCGAACACCGGCAAGGGCGCGGCGGCGGCCAGCGCAATGGCGGCACGGCGTGAAATGGTCATGTCTTCCTCCCCATCGGACCGAGGGAGGCTAGCGGCAGGCGGGGCGCGTTCCTATCCCCCGCGGCCCTGTTGCCAAAGGCGCCACCGATAGGCGCCATAGCCGACCGCGCCGGCGCCAAGGGCGATGGGGATCAGCACGAACAGCGAGGCGACGGCAAAGGCGGCCAGCGCCAGCACGCCGGCGACGGCGGCAATGCCGATCGCCGCGCGCATGATGCGGGCCGAAAGCGGCGCCTTCGGCGGGTCGCGGAACGTGCCATCGGGGTTGATGTCGATGACGACCCCGCGTTTCGGGTCCAGGTGCTGCGACATAAGTTGGATGTGGTCCGCGTCGGGCACCGGTTCAATGCCGTGCGGTCAGCGGAAATCGCGGCTGTTCGGCACATAGGCGGCGCGACGGCGGATTGCCGGATGCACGCGGGAGTCGTGCAGGTTGGGGCTTTTCACCTCGTCGGCGCGGGCCAGCGCGGCCTCCCACGGGTCGCCGCCGCGGCGGGAGAGCGTTGCCAGCAGCACGCTGCGATCAAGAAGTTTCCGGGCCAGCACATGGATGATCGGCGCGGCGCCGAAATCCTGCCGCTCGACGGTGCCATCCACCTCGATCAGCCGCGCCCCGATCACCGCGGCACGGAAGCGTTGCAGCACCGGCGGCAGCACCACCAGGTTGGCGACGCCGAACTCATCCTCCAGCGTGATGAACACCACGCCCTTGGCGCTGCCCGGACGCTGGCGCACCAGCACCAGGCCCGCGAGCTGCACCCGCGTGCAATGCCGTGCTTCCTGAAGGTGCGCAGTGGACACCAGGCCGGCGCGGGAAAGCTCACCGCGCAGCAGCGCCAGCGGGTGCGCGCGCAGGCTCATCGCTGTGGTTTCGTAATCGGCCACCACCTCCTCGCCCGCGGTCATCGGCGGCAGGCGCGCGGGCGGTTCGGCGAACAGGTCCGTCTCAGCGGCGAGGAAAAGCGCCAGCGGCGTGGGATCGAGCGCCGCCGCATCCCACAACGCGGCCCGGCGGGAAAGGCCCAGGCTGGCGCAGGCATCGGCGGCGGCAAGCTTCTCCAGCGCGACCCGGCCAAGGCCGGTTCGGCGGAAAATCTTCTCGATGCTGGCGAAGGGGCGACCATTGCCGGCTTCCCGCGCCGCGACCAGCCGTGCCGCGTCGGCTTGCGCAAATCCCTTGATCTCGCGAAGGCCGAGCCGCAGCGCGAGGCCGGCGTGGCTGGCATGGTGCGGCTGCAGCGTGGAATCCCAGGCGGAAAAGTTCACATCCGCCCCCAGCACCACCACGCCATGGTCCTTGGCGTCACGCACGATCTGGGCGGGCGCGTAGAAGCCCATCGGCTGGCTGTTCAGCAGGCCGCAGGCGAAGGCGGCCGGGTGATGGCATTTCAGCCAGGCCGAGAGATAGACCAGCAGCGCGAACGACGCCGCGTGCGATTCCGGGAAGCCGTAGGTGCCAAACCCCTCGATCTGCTGGAAGCAACGGCGGGCGAAGGCCTCGTCATAGCCGCGGGCAACCATGCCGGTGATCAGTTTCTCGCGGAAGGTGTGGATGGTGCCGACATTGCGGAAGGTCGCCATGGCACGGCGCAGCCGGTCGGCTTCAGTAGGGGTGAAGCCGGCGGCAACGATAGCGATCTTCATCGCCTGTTCCTGGAACAGCGGCACGCCCAGCGTGCGGCCCAGCACCTGGCGCAGTTCCTCGCTAGGGAAATGCACGGGTTCCTCGCCGTTGCGCCGGCGCAGGTAGGGATGGACCATGTCGCCCTGGATCGGCCCCGGCCGCACGATCGCCACCTCGATCACCAGGTCGTAGAAGGTGCGGGGCTTGAGGCGCGGCAGCATCGCCATCTGCGCGCGGCTTTCCACCTGGAACACGCCTAGCGAATCCCCGCAGCTCAGCATCGCATACACCGCCGGGTCCTCGGGCGGGATCGTCGCCAGCGTGTAGCGGCGGCCATGGTGCGCGGCGATCAGGTCGAAGCATTTGCGGATGCAGGTCAGCATGCCGAGTGCCAGCACATCGACCTTCAGGATGCCCAGCGCGTCGATGTCTTCCTTGTCCCATTCGATGGTGGTGCGATCCTGCATCGCCGCGTTCACCACGGGGCAGAGTTCGGTGAGTTTGCCGCGCGTGATGACGAAGCCGCCGACATGCTGGCTCAGGTGGCGGGGGAAGCCGGTGAGCTCGTCGGCCAGTTTTCGCGCCATCGCCATGCGCGGTGCGTCAGGATCGAAGCCGGCGGCCAGGATCTGGTCGGCAAGATCGTCCTCCCGTCCCGGTCCCCAGGTGGTTTCGGCAATGCGGCCCAGCATGTCGGCGGACAGGCCGAAGACCTTTCCCACCTCGCGGATGGCGCTGCGCACACGCCAGTGGATCACGGTGGCGGCAAGCCCGGCGCGATCGCGGCCATAGCGCTGGTAGATGTGCTGGATCACTTCCTCGCGCCGCTCGTGCTCGAAATCGACGTCGATGTCGGGCGGCTCGCGCCGCGCGGCGGAGACGAACCGTTCGAACAGCAGGTCGTGCTTCGACGGATCGACGGCGGTGATGCCCAGGCAGTAGCACACGGCGGAATTCGCCGCCGAGCCGCGCCCCTGGCACAAAATGTCCTGCTCGCGGGCGAAGTGCACGATGTCGCGCACGGTCAGGAAATAGGGCGCGTAGTCGAGCTCGGCGATCAGCCTGAGCTCGTGATCGAGACGTTCCTGCACCTCGGCCGGCACGCCGCCCGGATAGCGTTCGGCCGCGCCCTCGGCGGTGAGCGTTTCCAGCCGCGCCTGGGCGGTCTGGCCGGGGACCAGGATTTCGTCGGGGTATTCGTAGCGCAGCTGGTCAAGGTTGAAGCGGCAGGCTTTTACGATGCGCGACTGTGCGTCGATCGCCTGGGGGAAGCGCGCGAACAGGCGCGCGGTTTCCGCCGGCGATTTCAGGTGACGCTCGGCATTGGCTTCGGCCGCGAAGCCCAGCTCGTCGATGGTGCAGCCCAGCCGTATGGCGGTGAGCACATCGGCCAAGGCACGCCGTTCGGGCGCATGGTAGCGCACGTCGCCCACGGCCAGCAGCGGGACGTTCAGGGCGGCAAGCGCATCGAGGCGCGCCTGGTCGTTGCCGCGATGATGGCAGGCGACGGCCAGATGGAGCGGCAGGGTTGGGAGCCCCGCCGGGGCTGCGATGTTTTGCAACGCGGCGGCATCGGCGTGCAGGCGGGTGGCGAGGGTGGAGAGGTCGAGTGTGGTCCCGGTGCCCTCACCCTCCCACGCCTGCGGCGCGGGCCCCTCCCTCTCCCGCTCAAGCGCGGGAGAGGGGAATGCGCCCGGCCAGTGGAAAATCCCCTCTCCCGCGCTTGAGCGGGAGAGGGAGGGGCCCATCGCGCACCGATGGGAGGGCGAGGGCGCGGCCGCACACGACAAGGCCGGCGCCACCATCGCCACCACCTGCCCTTCCGCATGCGCCAGGAAATCCTCGCGCGTCAGATGGCATTCGCCCTTGGGCGCGCGCATGCGCCCCAGCGACAGCAGCGCGGTCAGCCTTCCCCACGCCGCGCGGTCGGTGGGCCAGCACAGGTACGAAAATCCATCGACCAGATCGAGGCGCGCGCCGGGCACGAAGCGCAGGCCGTGATTCTTCGCCGCCAGATGCCCGCGCACCAGGCCGGCCACGCTGTTGCGGTCGGTGATGGCAAGCGCCGACAGCCCCAAAGCCTTCGCCGCCAGCACCAGCTCGTCGGCGTGCGATGCACCTTCGCGGAAGGTGAAGTTGCTCATCGCCATGAGCTCGGCGGTCATGGCAGAGACACCATCACCCGAACAGCCCGTGCAGGAACCAGCGCGCGGGCTGGTCGCGGTAGAGCCAGAAGCGGCCCCCCTCCTCCGCCTCCACGCGCCAATAGTCGCGCGTCGGCGCATCCGGCTCGCGCCACCATTCAGGAGAAATCCGCTCCGGCCCCTCGGCGCGCGCCACGCCGATCACGTGGTTGCCCCAGCGCACGCGTCGTGGCGGGCCATCGGGCAGCAGCGAGACCACGCTGACCGGCTCGGGCGGCACGAACAGCCGCACCGGGCGCGCGGGAGGTGGTGGGGTGCGGCCCTCACCCCGTCCCTCTCCCGAGGGGAGAGGGGGAAGGGCGTTGACGGGCTCGACCGCGCGTTCGGGGATGTGGGTTGGCCGCGATGCAAGCCGGTGCACCGCCGGCGCGCCAAGGCGCCCACGCAGCCGATCCACCAGCGCGGCGAGCTCCACCCGGCGCGCGGACCGCAGCGCGCGGTCGTCATCGAAGGCCGACTGCGCGACGCCCAATGCCTCCACGGCATCGGCGGCAAGCACCATGCGGTCGATGCCGAAGCCGGGATCGATGCGTTCCAGCCGGTCGTGGAACAGGCGCTTCAGGTGCGCGGGCTCGCGCACGGCCAGGCTGGTGCCGATGCCGATGCGCTGCACCGCGCCATCGGCACGCAGGCAGGCCAGCGTGACCCGCCGCACGCCCTGGCCGGCCTGGGCCAGCTGCGCGCACAGAGTCTCCAGCAGCCGATCCAGCGCGGCGGCGATCGCCTCGGCGGTCAGGATGGGCTCGGCGAAATCGAGCGAGGCGGAGAAATTTTTCGGCGCCGGCAGCGGCGCGATCGGCGCGGGCAGAACCCCCAGCGCGACATCCAGCGCGGCCAGCGCGGCCGGTCCCACCCGCCGGGAAAGAGCCGCGCGGGGCTGCGCCGCAAGCCCGCCCACATCGCGGATGCCGAATTTCTCCAGCCGCGCCAGCAGATCGCCATCCAGGCCAAGGCTGGCCAGCGGCAGTGCTGCGGTGGCGGCGAATTCCTCGCCCGGCGACACCACCACCGCGTGCCGTCCGGCCCGCGCCAGCGCGAGCGAGGCCGCCGCGGTGCCGGCAACCGCCGCACGCACGGCAAACCCCATGCGCGCCAGG
>Ga0224723_1001658_pt1 | contig 13189 bp, 15 predicted proteins | sample Balambano_FR2_Me_FD_161647 | JGI IMG/M metagenome (GOLD analysis project Ga0224723, IMG submission 161647) | Freshwater sediment microbial communities from Lake Towuti, South Sulawesi, Indonesia - Balambano_FR2_MetaG | ecosystem: Environmental > Aquatic > Freshwater > Lake > Sediment | place...
TGAGGAAACGACGGCGAACGCGACGACGCCCGCCGTGCCAGGTGTGGATAACAACGCCGCGCCAACGATGCCCGCCGCGCCGACGACACCCGCACCCGTTATGACGAATACGCCCGCCGTTCAGGGAACGCTCGTGCCGGGCGGGTGAAGGATTACAGCTAAGTCTCGATGATAAATCCCCCTAGACCAGGGGGATTTTCATTCATGTGCTTTGAAACACATAAAAGTCACCGTTCAGGATATACCGAATGGTGAATTGGTGTAAGCCCTCAAACTCGGATGGCGAGAAGGCGGCTTGAAGAAATTGCCCATAGTCGGCTTGCTGCGTTGTATGGGATGGCACAACGAGATTCAGCGTATTGTCGCGGATGAGAGGATATTTTTCTGAGGAGAGAAGATTTGCTTCAACATTCACTTCCGTCATAATGCGAAATCTGAGTGAAACAGACGCACTTTCGACCTGACGAACTTTGCTAAAACTTTCCCGTTTGGAGAATAATGGGAGAAGCCATTTCAAGACTGGCTCAAGTTCCTGTGCAATTTCGGGGTCAAGTTCGGCAAATCTTTCTTCAATCACCTGTGAAAATGCTTTTTGAATAAGTTCCTCAGCTTTGATCGTTTCAAAGAAACTGCCATGAACGAGGCAAACTTTGGTCATGCCCGATTGAATGCGCCCGCGAACTAGATAGTAAACCTCTCGTATTGGAAGTGAATCAACATCATCACCATTCTTGACCATCTCTTTGCGAATCTTACTCTTGCTTGTTATTGGAACAACTTTGGAAATTTCCTTTCGTCCAGTCGGGATGGTGGAATTAAACGAGGAAATGCCATAGCTGCTGGTACTATCCTTGAGTTCAATGAGTTCTCCGCCTGTTAAACGGCTTCCAGACGGGTTTAGACGGATTGCCAGATCAGGGAATTTTTCCTTTATTCACGCAAGACAGCATCCCCTGATCGAACGGAAACTCATCCAGCTTTGATACAGAAAATAATTCGTCCTTATGCCTCACCAGATGGGCGAAAAAGTGGTAGATCGAAAACATTATCATCCTTCTGCTGCGTAGGCGGCTTGCCCCATATTTCTGCCAGGTTTTCCGTATAGAGATAGTCGTTGTAGTAATCGGTGACGCGATCTACCTTGCGAGTGAAACGCAGACGTTCCTCAATACAGGCGATATTCGCAGGGTCAATATCCACACCAACACCCGATCGTCCCAACTGCTGCGCGACACACAGGGTTGTCCCTGTACCGGCAAACGGATCAAGTACCAGATCGCCAACCTGAGTTGAAGTCAAAAGGATACGCAGTAGCAAGGCAATTGGTGCTTGCTGCTTATGAAAGCGTTCCCCATTTTCTGCGCGGATTGCCTCGTCACCTGCGAAATAACCTGCGGTCAGTTCGCGGATGTCATCCCAAATATCGGTGACGAACATCCCGCTTTTGCGTTCATATTTATAGTTGGCGGGCAGGGGTGGTGTGATACGCAGGCGATGAAAAGTACGTGGTCTCGCCCCTTTGGTGGCATAGGCGATCACCTGGTACTGTTTGCCGTAACGCACGGTCGAGGGAACGGCGGACGTCAGCTTTTTCCAGATAATCAGGTTTTGCAATGCCCAGCCCGATTCACGTAAACACCGGAGTACAAATTCGGTATTCTTCTCACGCTGCATGAAGTAAATCGTGCCACCGTCACTCGTCAGGTTGAAGATTAGCCCGCAGATATGCTGCATCCACGCCCAGTATTCTTCGTTAGGCATGTCGTCTTCATGGTAGGCATACGCCTTTGCCTGATTGAATGGGGGATCAAGAAATGTGAGTTGAATGGGCGCTGAAATTTGCCCATCAGTAAGAATCGTTGTGCAATCCCCATGCAGTATTTCAACGGTCATTCTCAACCTGACTGAATGTGTTATTCATTGCGCTGATCATAGCGGAATAATACCGATTGAAAAAGCGCAGCCATCTTACAGCGGGTACAGATTGACTCCCAACGCCCCGCCGATGGCGACAATCGCTGGCGCGATGATCAGCGCGGGCAGATAATTCGCCACGCGGGGGCGTTTAATATCCAGCAGGATCAGCGACAAGCCGATCAGGATCAGCCCACCCACGGCGGTCATCTCGTTGATCATCGGCGCAGTCATGAAGTCGCCGAGCAGCATTCCAGCCAGCGATAAGCCGCCCTGCACGATGATGATCGTGATCGTGCTGAAAAAGACGCCGACGCCGAGCGTGGACGCGAACGCCATTGCCGCAAAAAAGTCAAGAATGCTCTTGATGGCGATTTGCTGAAAGCCGATGGCGAGACCCATGCCGTCCTGTATCGAACCAACGAACGTCAGCGGACCAATGCAGAATATCAGGCTGGCAGTGACAAAGCCGTTGATGAAGCGAGCGCGGTCATCAAAAGCTGCCCTCACCCCTGACCCCTCTCCCTGAGGGAGAGGGGAAACTTCAACTGGCGTTTCAGTAAAGTTCCTCCCAACGTTCGGGGAAGGATTTGCATCAAAATTCTCCTGGTTGTCTCCCCTCTCCCTGAGGGAGAGGGGCTGGGGGTGAGGGCTTACCAGCGCATCCGCCACAACGTTAGGTAAAGCCGTTTTCTCGCGTATCAGCCTGTCCCGCAGCCAGCCGCCAAAACGCTCCAACGCCCCTTCGATATTCAGCAGTTCGCCGATCACCGCGCCGATGACCAGGCTGATCAGCGGGATGATGATATTGCCGCTGCGCCCGGCGTTACTCAATGCCACGACCAGCGTGACCAGTCCGAGTGCCGTCATGACGGACTGCTGCATGTTTTCTGGGAAGCGGTTGCCGATGACCAGCCCGAACAGGCTGCCAATGGCGACGGTGATGACGTTGAGAATTGCGCCGGTCATGTCAACCCAGTTAAAAGGTGAAAGTTAAAAGTTAAAAGTAAAGTGCGTTGAGGAAGTGACGTACCCAAGAGTGTATCTGAGTATGCGTTTTTCTGAACCCATCTCTCCTCGAAATGGGTGAGAAAGAACATCAGGTCTTCGCCCCTCTCCCCGCTTGCGTGGGAGAGGGGTCGGGGGTGAGGGGCAATTTTCGGCACTCCTTTACCGCAGCGGTCCGTCATCGCGGCGGCGGTTCAGGCGGGGTTCTCTCGGTTTGCCATTATCGCCCGCCCCGCTGATTTCCCGCAGCAGCTTCTGGAACGCCTCATCATAATCACGGGTCTTGATGACGACAGGCATCGGGACAGCGTGACCGAGAATAATCGCCTGCTGCTGCGTGTCCAGCCGTGCCAGCACCTCGCGCAAGCCGCCCGCCCCGCTGATACCCATTAGCACGGCGTTGATGTCGCGTTCGTTGTCCAGCAGCGCTGTCACCCGTGTACCGATCTGGCTCATGACTTCCTCGTCAATCCCACTGGGGCGCTGGTCAACAATCAGCAGCGTGACGTTGAATTTCCGCATTTCGCGGGCAATTGTGCCGAAAATCGTCTGGCTGGCAATGCGCGGATCGAGAAATTTGTGTGCCTCTTCAATGACGATCAGCAGTTGGCGCGGTTCGTCCGCCTTATTGCTCAGGGCGCGTTCCATCGCCTTGACATACTGCTCATGAATCCGCCGTGTGATGTAGTTGGCGACGAGGATATACGCATCGAGCGAATTACCGTACCTGCCAAATTCCAGCACGATACTTTTGCCATCGCGCAGATACGTCATGATCTTGTCCACGCCGTCATCCGCCGTTTCCGGCACAAGAAAATCCCAGCGCTCAAACCGCTGAACGCGCCGCTGCAATCCTGCCAGCGTGCCGGAACGCGCATTCGTCGTCGCTTCCACCTCATCAAAGTCATCATTTTCCGCATCCATCAGGCGGTGCAGCCAGCCTTCGCCCCATTTTTTGCGAAGCATGTAGGCTGCGTCCAGCATGGCGTCGGTGAAACCCATCGTCTCGCGGAGCATGGCAAGGTCTTCCGGCTCAATCTGGTTGTAGCCGATTCGCACGGTGAGATCAAGCGGTGCATTGCGTCGTGTTGACGACTCCTGATCCAGCGATCCGACGATGACACGGCTTGCTCCGAACAAATCTCGCAGCCCTTTCGTCTCACGCCCGCTTTCATTCATTACCTTGCCGCCGTAATCATTGTGCATATCGAAAATCAAGGCGCTGGCGGCATCACTTTTGATCACCCCGGCAAGGATCAGGCGCGTTAAAAAACTCTTTCCCGTCCCGCTTTTGCCAAACACGCCAATCGAGCGCTGGACCAGACGAGGCAGGTCGAGGTTGATCGCGGTGCGTTCCAGTTCCAGCGGCGAGCCGACATTGAAGTGATGGTCGTCTTCCCTGCCAAACACATCCTCCACATCCTGAACGGTGGCGTTGTAGACTTCAACAAAATGTCCGGGAATCGTCTTGACGGGCATCGGTCTGGCACCGCCCCGCGAGTCGTTTTCGAGCGAGAGCATCGGCTGAATATTGATCTTGCCGTATGCCGCCGTACCGATATACACCGCCTTCAGGAATGGGTCGGCAATATCCGGCGGGGTATTCTGAATATCGGGGTTGGTATTATCCAGAATCACATCGGTAATCATGCAGAAAAAGCGGTGCTTCTGCCCACGCACCACCACGTAACGCCCGACGGCGAGGTCTTCCACATCCTGCCCGCTGTCCAGCTTGACGACCATGCCCTTGCTGAGTGACCCGCCGACGACGACGCCGATCCGCGCCGCTTCGTCGCCAAATCGAGGGATAGCCTCATATTCCATGTCTCTGCTGCTCAACATAGTGGCTCACTTCTCTCAGGACTTTGTGAAAACGAGTATTGTCCATTATAGCACAGGTTTCCGCAAAAAGCGAACGGGTGTTCTCAAATTGACCGATAGTCCCGTATGAATACGAACTACCTTAGAAGTATGGTTTGATAATTTGGTTTACATTTCTGAAATGCAGTAGTAATATACGAACTTGTGGAGTTCTCAATATTATGAGGCTAACCCTTGAATGTTTCCGATTAGATTTCAACACAAACCGGGAAACCATCGTTGACTATGTCAAATCCGCTTTCTTGGTTTGTAGGAAGACTGAAGGGTCCAGACGATATGGAACTGGTGAATTGGGCGAGTTTACCAGTCACCTACGATTGGCGTATCAATCAAAGAACGCGAACACATCGCTTCTATCGCCTATTTGGACAAATACAATATCCGCTCAACATACTGATAATGGCAGGTATTGTTATCTCGAGTGTACTCAATGTATCGCGTTTGCGGAATCCCGACTCTGTTGCGTTGTGGATCAATATTGTTCTAACCGTATCGACGATTGTGTTATTAATCTTTAGAGAACATTGTTATATAGTCAAATTTTATGATGCTGAAATCGGAAACAAATCCCTCTACACTAATGTGTATTTTGCTGCTTCTATGAATCTATTTTTAGCGTTTACATTAACGATAATCATTATAATTGCCGTAAACCCGATCCTACTTTCGTTAATAAGAAACATTCCTTTGGTAATAGTTACAGTTCAGAGTATGATCATTTTTGGCGTAATGGTAATTGTATATTACTTTAATGTATCCTTTCCGATCACGAGTTGGGGAAAAGAGCGAATATTTGAGATTACTGATGATGCAGAGGCAAGAATACCTAGAAGAGCGCTCAATTCTACTCTTAACGCACTGATCCGAAGTACACGCCGTAAACAACTCAGTGATGCCGTGCGCGTATTGTCGGATGCCACATCCTTAGATTCGTCCGCATTTAGCGATGTGATTTCGACAGACTTCACTGAGTTGAACCGACTGGAAAAGGGAATATTGCTCCTGCCGAAAATTTTTGCCTGGACTGCAACTGGATTTTTTGCTGGCATTAGTTTTCTACAAGGAATAAGTACAAACTTTCCCGTAAACCCGTTTATGCTAAACCCCTAGGAGTCAACTTATCATGCAGATTCATATTCACCTTGGCTATAATGTTATGATTGGCAAGACTCTAAGTATGCTGTTAAGTTTTGCTTGCTTGAACAGAACTAACGGAACTAACGTGTTGATAATGGATATGGACAATTATGGATTTAAGGTACATGGTCTTTTGGCGCCCCTTAAGAGCGAAATGGATATTGGTTTTCGTAATTCCCAGACTAACCAATACTATACGCTATACCACATTAGAAATTCCAACACCTATGTTGCTTCCTGGCCCTTAGCAACGTCTATCGGCGGTTTCTTTGAAAATCTTACGTATGCCATTGACGATATAAGTAACCAGTTAAAGGCGTTTCATGAGGGAAGTGGAGTAGAATTTACAGGGTTTAATCATGTACTTGTGGATACCAGTACAACCATACTTCAATACGAGGAGTTAAGTGCTGCTCCCATGCTTCCTGATGGACTTGAGCGTGTTAAGTTTTGGATTAATCACGATAGCACCCAATATACTGACCAAACAACTCCTGGTCGATTCTGGAGAGCTCATACAGCGATCAGACGCTATTTTCCCGCTACCTGTATTGTGCCTGAAAGACCTCATCCTGACAAAGAAGATAATTGTTTCATTTATGTCTTTAATCCTGCCGGATTCTTGACAGCGAATGAAATAAAGGGGAATAACGGGCATCTAATGGGACTGTTTAGTAGAGGTACTATGTACAGTAAACTTGTTGACAAAGCACATACATCGAACCTGTGGTGCCCACCCGAAATTACCGTTCGTCGCCCAATCACCGTGAATTCAGAACAATCATTCGACCAAAGACTTGGAGAAATTATTGGACAGTTCAATGATAGTCGCGGTAACGCCGTAGCGAAGTGGTGGTCAGCCAAGTTTAGCGGCGATAAGCCGCGCAATACTGTCTTTCTACCTGTAGAAGATGATTTGGACAACTACCGAGAAGTGTGGGCTGTTTCGAAACCCCTAACAAGTCTGCAGGATTTCCGCAACAGGCTTGGAGATGTGTCAACCAATGAATCTGTAAGGAAACAATGGACAGAACTTATCCTCAGGTAGAGTTGACGAATTGCCAGCTTAAATACGGTTTTGAGCACCGCTTAATTGACTAAGCATTGATTGTGGAGCGAGGAGATATGGAAAAGACAAAGGTTGAACATTTGTGGGACTTCAGTTATAAGAACCCTGATAATCATATATTGAAGCCATTCCGGCACCTTATGCTCTTCAGTTATGTATTGGAGACTGATCGGTATGGAAATCGCATTCGAGAAACAATCGATCCAAATGAATTGGTCAATAGGGTATACGCCAGTTACGAACAATTTAGTACTTGGAAAGCTTACATGGAGTATGAAGGGATATATTCCAGCAGCAAACCTTATTTCATTGATGATAAGTGCTTTGACGAGGTAAAGAGGTTGGCTGAAGAAAAATACCTAGTTAACACAGATTTGACTTTGGGAAAAAATGGTCACGACATCATCGAGCTAATCCATAGCTCCAGTAGACAGAGCAGAGTACTGTTGACAGACATACTGGAAGCGACCATTAGGGATACATTTAGTACACCTCCAGAACGAAACGACGATAATAATTCGCTTATGCTTCTTTCCACTGAATCGCGTTGGATAATGTGGGTGGAAGTATTTGCTTCTCACGGGCATATTCAAAATGAGGGATATGCTGCCAAAGCGTTGAAAACCATCAATAATTTTTTGAGGCAATATGGAGATCAGCATTACCAAACATATTATGTAATGTGCGGACCTGGATTTGGAAGAAATATCGGCGAGATAGCTCAACATGACCTGACTTTATTATGGTCACTGTCGGTTTTGTCGTTCATTATTGGATTGCGCGAATTACGCACACTCTATTCCAAAGAGACCATAACCGCTTATTTTCCGGCATTCTTTGCCGGTCAAAGTAGTCAAACGGCGCACAGTACAGCGGAAGGATTCAAGCGGTTGAGAGAAGCAATTGGAGAATGACGTTGAGCAGACGATTGTTTACCTCGAGTACAATTTGCGCTACGAAAGACTACGCATACGTCACACCCTGCTCTCGCCGGTACTTCTCCCTCAATTCATCAATACTCACCAGTTCGCCCGCGCCGTTTTCGTAATACCAGAATTCCCAGCCGTTATGAGCGGTCTGTCCTAATAGCGCCGCCGCAACCTTGTGGATTGAGCCGCGCTGAATATCCGTTTGTACCATGCCGTCGGCACAGATCACCGCCTGATACTCGCGCCCGGCTGAATACAGCCTTTGCCCGACGCGCAGATAGCCCGCTTCTACCATCATGCTAAACGCCACACGCGGCGCATTCCGTTTTGACGGCGTTTCAAATATACCGGTGTCGGCGTCTGAGACGGGAATAAACTCGACGCGCCAGCGCGACAGCTTCACATAATCCGTATCACGCTCAATGCCGATATAATGCCGCTTCAACTTTTTCGCCACCGCCGCCGTCGTGCCAGACCCCGAAAACGGATCAAGCACGACATCCCCGACGTTGCTCGATGACAGAATGACGCGATACAGCAGCGCTTCGGGCTTTTGCGTCGAGTGCGCCTTTTTGCCATTCGCCTTCAGCCGTTCCGCGCCCGTACACAGCGGAATATCCCACACGTTGGTCATCTGCTTTTCGTCGTTGAGATTCTTCATGGCGTGGTAATTGAAGGTATAGCGCTTTTGCGCCCGCGATTTCTGCGCCCAGATCAGCGTTTCCGTCGCGTTGGTGAAGCGCGTCCCGCGAAAATTCGGCATGGGATTGGTCTTGCGCCACAGCACGTCATTGAGTATCCAGAAACCCAGATCCATCATGATCGCGCCGACGCGGAAGATGTTGTGATACGAGCCGATCACCCAGATTGTGCCATCGTCTTTCAGCACACGGCGGCAGGCGGTCAGCCAGGATCGGGTGAAGTCGTCATACGCCGCGAAATCGTCGAACTTGTCCCATTCGTCGTTAACGGCATCCACCAGCGTTTGATTGGGGCGGATCAACTCGTTTTGCAGTTGCAGGTTATACGGCGGATCGGCGAAGATCAGATCAACGCTCTTTTCGGGGAGCGATTGCAATAAGGAGACGCAATCGCCCTGCATGATCTGATCCAGTGGCAGGCTAACCTTTGGCATGAGTGCTTATGCGGACGCTTTGGCATCCACTTCATGCGCCAGCGCCAAGCCAAACTGCGCGGCGCGAAGCAGCGTGTCGGCTTCGATATTCTCTACCGTATCGGTAAGGCGGTGCCAGTTGACCAGCATCCCGTCGTCACCGTAGCCGGCGATACAGATCGCCTCGTAGCCCTGCCGGATCAGCGGCGCGACTTCCTCAAGAATCGTCATGTCCTTGCCCCTGATGCCCAGTTCAGGGTTTTCGCGGGCAGTCTTTGCCGCCAGCGCGGTGATTTGCGGCGTGGGGCGGTAATCGCTGAAGGCGCTCATGCCGTGCCGCGTCACGTAGCACAGGTCGCCCGCGCCGACCATCTCAAAATCCACAAACGTGCTGAAATCACGCGGCGGGGCGTGCATATCAAGATATGCCTGTATGCCCTCGCAGCCGCTTTCTTCCGCGCCGGTAAACAGACAGATCACCTCCGTATGTGATAACGGCTGCCTCTTGAATGACTCGGCGAGCGCTAAGACCGTCGCTACCGCGCTGGCGTTGTCGTTCGCGCCTTCTACATACGGCTGCTGCTCGTCAATCCATGCCATCAACAGCCCGCCTGCGCTTGCCAGCATTGCGATGCGCTCCAACTTGCTCTGACCCTTGCGACCGGTCAGCGCCCCAAACAGCAGCGAAAGCCCGCCCAGCAGTGCCGCGCCGATTCCAAGCGTCGTGAACCAGCGCGTGACGGGTGGGTAGACGAACGGGAAGCTGAAACGCTGTTTGTTCGTGTCGAGATGGGCGATCAGGTACAGAAAGTGTTTTGTCTCGCCGGATGCCGGGATGCGAGCGATGATATTCTGCGTCGTCCCCATCTCAGCGATGACCGGCACGACCGGATTGGTGAGCAGTGTTTCTCGCAGCGCCAGCGCTCCGCCGAGCATCATCAGCCCGCCCGCCAGCTTGCCCATCCGACCACCAAGCCCGACCAGCCCGCCAAGCAGCGCCAGCGTGATGGTTGGAATAGCACGCCAGCCATAGGTATCCGGCGCTTTGAAACGCTGTTCGCGGATGTCGCCGATTCCCAGCGTTTCAAGCTGTTCGCGCACATAACGGGCTGCCAGTCGTTCGGCGTCGCCCGTCGTCGGGCGCGGACCGAGCGCGGCAATCGCCCGCAGGTGCGTCATGAGGCGATCTGTGGTCAGGGATTGAGAGGGGATTTCAGCTTGTTTCTGCATGGGTTCTGATCTCGATATTTGATGGTGACTTTCGATCTCACGAGTGCAACAGTTTCAGTCTGGGCGTATTCTAGCGTAAAAACGAGAAAAATGACTTATGCTTAGGAGCTGATCATGTTGTTGAGATGTGAACGAGGCACCTATTTTTCCCATCCGTTAACATACGCCGCTACCGCCACCTGAAACGCCGCTTCAAGATTGCCGCCGCGCTGAAACTTGCCGCCGATTTCCAGCAGAAGAAATCCGTGTACCATCGCCCATAACCCGCGCAGCGCCGCCAGCGAGTTTGTCTCGCCCACGACGGCAGCAACCGCCGCCTGTAACGGTAGCGCCAGCGCTTCCAGTTCAGCCGGATCGGGCGCGGTGGCGGGTGAAGCGCTGTCGAACGCCATCGCGTAAATCGTCGGGTGTGCCAGCACATAAGCACGAAAGGCGGTCGCCATTGCTGTCAAACAGGCACGGGGATTTTCTACATCGTCACACGCTGACCGCATGACGGTCGTCAGATCGCGCCATGTCAGTGTGTTGATCTCGCGCAGCAGCGCGTCTTTATCGGCAAAATGCTTGTACAGCGACGGCGCTTTGATACCGAGCGCCGCCGCCAGCCGCGCCAGCGAGACGCCATCCACCCCATCTGTTTCGATCAGATCGCGGGCGATGATGATGGCGTCCTCACGGCGAAATTGCGCGGGATACGGCATAGCCTACACCCTTTGCAGATGGGTATCCTTGAAGGCAGAGGCATATTTTAGCCCGTAGCCCACCGTTCGATCCATGCCGATATGCGCCAGCCAGATGAGCCCAATCAGCAGCCCGACTTGCCAACCCGCCCATAACGATAACCCGATCAGCGCCAGCGGCACGATTATGGTATGGGCAATGTTATAAGCAGTCGCGCCTGCACGCAGATTCACCAGATAGCCGATCATCGCCAGATCGGGCGCGAACAGCAGGGCAATGAACAACAATGCGCTGCCACCCTGCGACGCATAGACAGCCGCCGCGCTGACGAACACCGCGACGCCTTCCAGCCGCAGCAGCAGCGACGGCATACTCATTTTGATCGTTGTGGATGTTGTGGTTGAACCACTATTGGTTTGCTCCATCTTACACCTCATTTACCCAAAGGCTATTATCGTTAGCTTTCAAGACTAATGATAGTAACCTTTATGGGGTTTGTCAAGCAAGTGTAGAGTGGTGGTGGAGGAACGCGGAAAAATTAGGGTGGGGAATAGCGCCCGGCTCTGCTCAAGTGCCTTCGGATACGCACACGCTGAAGGTCATTGAGGTGTAAAATGAAAACGGTGACTCGCCCACGATCACTCAATGGAATGATAAAGCCATTGTCGTAACGAAAATGATCTGCCCAATGATCGCTGCGAGGATGATAGAGAGTGGCAATTTCATCGGTCTCGGGATCAAACGAGGCGAAATCGCTGCCTTTATGTCGGTTGCAGTCTAAACAACTCAGGCATAGGTTTTCGGCAGTCGTCTGTCCACGATGTTTTTCAGGGATAATGTGATCAATTTCGTGGGTGTACAAACTGTCCTGCTGATGAATGAGACAGTATTCACACTGATGAGTCGCACGTTCAATCACGAAATGGCGTAAAGTCTCAGGAATGTATGCCATCAGGAGCTAAATGTTCATAGGCGTGCGCCTTGAGCAGCATCACAAAATGATTGACCTGGCTCAGTTCTTCGAGTTCTGCCGCTTCCTCAGCAGTGATGTCGCCATTCCGATTGGCATCCAGCAAGTCACGTAAACGCAGCTGCGCCGCCTCTGATGCATGAAAGGCGATGATTTCTTCGGGTGTCGGCGCGGCTAAGAGCAGCGCCATGACTTCATCCTGAATATTCGTGACCGCTTCCATACAAATCAATCGCTGTTAAACAATCCCTCAAGTATAACACCTTCCGGCTGTCATTGATAATTCTGGTTACTTACGCCAGAATAAATCGTGAAGGAAGATCGTGAGCAAAATATGGCGCTTCTATGGGCTTTTCCTGATCAGGACAGTCTCGAATACTTCAACCTCACGCAAGACGAAAACACGATCCACCTGGACGGCACGGTTATCCTGTGCATGGATCAGCGCCCTGCCCGTGTAAATTATCGCATCGAGTGCGCTCCTGGCTGGACAACTCGCCACGCTCTGATCACGCAGGATTATGACGGGCAAACGCGGACGCTGGATATTCGCGTGGATCAGGCGCGGCGCTGGTTTGCCGATGAACAGCCTATTGCCTTTGCAACCGGCTTGACAGACATTGACCTGTCTGTAACGCCCTCAACAAACTTGCTTCCAATTCGACGGTTTAAGCTGAACATCGCCGAAGCGCAGGAAGTCACCGCTGTATGGGTGCGCTTTCCGAGCCTGACGATTGAGCCGTTGCATCAGCGCTATACCCGTGTGGATGAGCAGATTTATCAGTATGAAGGGCTGTCTACAGGGTTTCGTGCGCTGCTGGAAGTGGATGATTTCGCCTACGTCATCCGCTACGGCGATTTCTGGCAGCGGGTGAGCGCGGGGTGAACTTCAGATTACCGCCTGCGTGTTGTATAAATTCGCGTAACTACCTTCCAGCGCGATCAGTTCGTCATGCGTTCCCTGTTCCTCTATTCCGTTCTCCGTCAGCACAAGGATTCGCCCCGCGTTGCGGATCGTGGACAGGCGGTGGGCGATGACGATCATCGTCCGCTTGTTGGCAAGCTGCTCCAGCGAGTCCTGCACGGCTTTTTCGCTCTCGTTGTCGAGGGCGCTGGTCGCCTCATCAAAGATGATGATCGGCGGATTTTTCAGAAACACGCGGGCGATGCTCAGCCGCTGCTTCTGCCCACCGGACAGTTTCACGCCGCGCTGACCAATGTCGGTCTCATAGCCGTGTGGCAGCGCCGTGATAAAG
>Ga0224723_1001659_pt1 | contig 13184 bp, 10 predicted proteins | sample Balambano_FR2_Me_FD_161647 | JGI IMG/M metagenome (GOLD analysis project Ga0224723, IMG submission 161647) | Freshwater sediment microbial communities from Lake Towuti, South Sulawesi, Indonesia - Balambano_FR2_MetaG | ecosystem: Environmental > Aquatic > Freshwater > Lake > Sediment | place...
GGGGATTGGGGGTTGGCTGGATCTGCTTTGTTTAGGAGTTGAGCGATGGCGATCGCCGCTTCCAGTGCCGCAATCCACAGTCCACCACAGTAGGCGCTGACTCCCTGTAAGCGCCAGTCATCAAAGGTTTGGTCAGGCGCACCGGAGTTTTCAGGGATGCCGTCGTTATCCAGGTCAAAGGTTTTGAGGTAGGCGATCGCCTTCTCAATCGCGGGCCAGCACTCCGCCAAAAAATCGTAATCGGTGCTGCCCGTCAGCACAAAATCTCGGTAAACCTGCAACACGAAATCGCAGCCCAAATCTTTCCACAGGTTGCAGTCCTGATAGCTGGTGTAGTTTGTCCTTTCCCAGGGATGCTCGTTGGGTGCGCCTAGGTCGTGAGGCGTAGCATTTTCCGCTTTGCGGACGGCGAGCGGACTTTCTGCCCCAATCGTGTAGTAGTAGCCAATCACGCGAGGCGTATCGTCTGCTGCGGGAATGGCTCTGGCAAAGGCTCTTAGCACCGACTTATCTAGCTCCGGCCACAGCATCAGCAGCGCAAAGGAACCGTAGAGTCTCACATCCAGGCTTTCATACCAGCGATAGTCAAGGCATTCTAAAACGGCAAACTGACCTACAGAGTCGCGATCGCTTGCCGCGCTCCAGAGCGTGCCGCCGCTAGTCAGGTCATACAGTTCGTTAAACAGCGCCATTTTGAACCAGTCGGGCAAATCTGGGTCATCCAGAATCGGCTGCTGCCAGGTCTGAATTTGCTGTTGCCAAGTTGAGTATGAGTCGAGGGCAGTTTGGGCGATCGCCCAGGCACTTCTCCCATTCCTGCTAAAAAAATCTGTGTAGCGACGAAAATAATTTACCCCAGCCGCAAACTCCGTTACCGGAAAGTCCCAACTTAGCGCAAACGGAATTTTTCGGGTTTCACCTGGAGCCAGGGTAAAGCGAACGGCGATCGCCACCCCAACCTGCTCACCCTCAGCCGCCGGAGTTTGATCGTTCACATTTTGCAGCGAACCGTCCTGAGAAAACGTCTGCCACAGTTCTGACCCATCCCCAGCCGGATTCCAGCAGGTGTTGTAAAAAATTTCTGCGTCAGGATGACTGAGAGTAGCGATCGCCCACTGCCCATCGCCTTCCTGGGGAGTTTCCTGGCGATCGGACTGATCCATCACACAGCCTGTATAGTGGCGATCGCGCTTCCACTGGTTAAAATTGCCGCTACTCTCACCCAGACGAGGCTGATATTGGTAAACCGGACTGCCATCATCCCGCACCTGCACCTCAGGTGACTTAAGCGTATTAGTAAACCAACCTGACATATTTTGCCAGGTCAGCATAATACTCAGCGTTAATGGTTGGTCAGTTGGGTTGTGGGCCGTCCAGTCAAAAACGGCGATTGGATAGCTCGTCTCTTGATAATTTCCTGCCCAAACGGGCGAAAACTGCTCACACGCCAGCGCCGCCCGAAACACGTTTTCATAAACAAACCAGCTTCGCGGATAGAGCGCATAATATTCGCCTATAGAGCCAGACTCTACCTGCACTGGATACCACTGCCATGCACTCAAACTGCTGTCATCGGGCGATCGCGTGCAGAGCGCATAAGCCTCAGCAGACTGACCCTCCGCTTGCTCAAACACACTAAACTGACACGCAGGCATCGGTTGAAACGTATGCTCTCCGCCATCAATATGCCAAAAATTAAAATCTCCCCGCGAAGAACGACCAATACAGCCCGCTCCAAACCCACCCAAAGGCATCCCATGCCAGGGGCCATCATCCAAATTGCTCTGATAGCGAACCGTATAGGGCGACTCCCAGCCCTTGCCAATTGGACGCTTCCAAGCGCAACCAGGAATCTCAACAAGCAAACGCAAATTTTTCATCCCCAAATTCTACCGCTCATCTTCGCCCTTCATCCTTCACTCTTCACTCTTCATCTCTCATCCTTTCCCCCAACGACTGCCACCCCGCCAACCACAACCCTCTATCCTTAAGCTGTTTTGCGTTCAGCCAAAAGCGAACCGTTGGATCACAGGCAGCAACCATTTCAGCAAACACCCAGCGACCTTCATTCTTGCGATTTGCCACTTGAAAATGTCGCCATCCCCAAGTTGTCTGTTGTGCTGTCCATCGGGAGCCTACCAGATAAGGAAATTTTTGTTTCTTAGGCATCTATCTACTTAGCGTGATGCATTCCCTATTGACAATGCCATATTTAGAGGAGATACGAAGGGACAAGAGCGACAGCAGATACCCAACTCAAAATCTCGAAAGTATGGTCATTCTAGAGCCAATTAAGTCTAAAAACTATTCAGTCTCTCGACCAACAGGAGTTTGGTTGCTTGGTGTTCTGATCTCGATGACAGGTCTTGTACTGATGGGTGCAGGTGGATTCACAACTCTAACTTGCCAGCGTTACGCTTCACTAATTAGCCACTCCACCTCGAAGGGACTCTGCAAGCTGAACACCTACAGACCCCTTGTTTCTACCACTCAAGAAATAGCGCTAACCGATTTGCATGAAGCGAAACTGGCACAGCTACACCGTCATCACTATCACGTGGGCTACCAGGTTGTTCTGCTTACCCACACAGGTGAAATTCCCCTAACCACTTCTTCCCCTACAAAACGGGACTGGAAAATAGAGGTGACAGAAGATATTAATCGATTTCTCCAGACTCCTGACCGGATAAACTTGCAGCTACATCTTGAAAACCAATCTTGGGCGGGCACTTTTGGCTTTTTGCTGGCTGTAGTGGGTACTGGAGCCGGACTTTTTGCCAGTCAGATTAAGGCGCTTCAGCCCAATACGGATGCGACTCAGCAAAAGTAACACAGTTATAGCCGTACTCGTGCAGGTACAACGCAGGGAGCAAGTCTTTAAAGCCGAATGATTAGTCCTATAAAAATTAAATGATTAGAGGCAAGATTTGAGCTGGAACATTTTTATGCGCTTTCTTCCCCTTTTCTCCCTAGATTCATTAGAATGGCTGAATCCGGTTAGGCTTTTTGTCACAATATACTTTTCCTGAAACGCCATTAACCTTGTAAGTATCGTCTAATCATAGAATTGCCCTTCGGTTGAGCTGTGATGAAACGCTGACTTTTTGGAAAGGAACTTCATTTTGTTAGCGCTGTCTGCAACAAGAATTTAGATCAAGGCGTGCAAATTTTGTGAGAAAAGCTACAATCGGAGACATCTTTGCGAAACTCGCAGGGCAAATTTACATCTTGGTGCTTCTATCCGATGCTAAATGTCTTGGGAGAAGTATGCCTTGTTGATCAACGTGTGCTAAATCGCTAAGCACTAGCTCTCTTGCTAGTTGGTGTGGGTAAGGGCAAAACCTCTATTCTCACTAATTAAAAAATTTCGATAGCAAGAGTCTAACGATCGTCTAAAAAAATTCATGGACATTCCTCTATCAAAAGAGGCAGTTCATGTTATCCTTCTGTTTTTTACAAGCCTTTGACTTTTTGACCTAAGGAGCATGAGGAGCGCGGCATGACCCAGGCTAACGACGTACTCGAAACCATTGATCAGCCCGAAAGCGAGCTAGAGCTTTTGATTGAGGACGGAGATGATCGAGACGAAATCTTTGATGCTCAGCCTGATGAAGAGGATGGGAAGGTCACGAAAGGAAAGACCAACCGTCGTCGGGCACAAGCCAAGAAGAAGCATTACACTGAGGATTCGATCCGGCTCTACCTACAGGAAATCGGTCGAATCCGACTCCTGAGAGCAGATGAAGAAATTGAGCTTGCTCGTAAAATTGCAGATTTGCTAGAGCTTGAAAGAATTCGCGAACAGCTTGTCCAGGATCTAGAGCGCGAACCTTTCGATAAAGAATGGGCTAATGCAGTTGATATGCCTCTCCCTGCTTTTCGCCATCGCCTTCATATGGGCCGTCGAGCGAAGGATAAGATGGTGCAGTCAAACCTGCGGTTGGTGGTGTCGATCGCCAAGAAGTATATGAACCGAGGACTTTCCTTTCAAGATTTGATTCAGGAAGGCAGCCTAGGTCTGATTCGTGCGGCTGAAAAGTTTGACCATGAAAAGGGTTACAAATTTTCAACCTACGCAACTTGGTGGATTCGGCAGGCGATTACGCGGGCGATCGCTGACCAGTCTCGTACCATTCGTCTTCCCGTCCACCTCTACGAAACCATTTCTCGGATCAAGAAAACCACCAAGTTGCTTTCTCAGGAAATGGGACGGAAGCCTACCGAGGAAGAAATTGCAACCCGGATGGAAATGACCATTGAGAAATTGCGATTTATTGCAAAGTCAGCTCAGTTGCCCATTTCATTAGAAACTCCGATTGGTAAAGAAGAAGATTCTCGCCTGGGTGACTTCATCGAGTCTGACGGTGAAACTCCTGAAGACCAGGTTTCTAAAAATCTGCTCAGAGAAGACCTGGAGAGCGTTCTAGGTACTCTCAGTCCGCGTGAGCGCGATGTGTTGCGCCTGCGCTACGGTCTGGACGACGGGCGAATGAAAACCCTAGAAGAAATCGGTCAAATCTTTAACGTTACCCGTGAGCGGATTCGTCAAATAGAGGCAAAGGCACTTCGGAAACTGCGCCACCCAAACCGCAATAGTGTCCTTAAGGAATATATCCGTTAAGAATTTTTCGGAACTAGTAGAGCGTCCCATTTTTGGATAATTTCCCGTCCTATATTTAGGACGGTCAGGAAATAAGAAAGTGCCCTTGCAAATGCGGGGCACTTCTCTTTAGCCTTGTGAGTGCTTGACTTGCAGTGCAAGCAGTGTTCTTAGAGAGATTACATCAAACCCCAAAAGTGAAGCACACCCTGACCAGAGACATACTCAATGGCGACAGCAGCAACAAAGCCGATCATAGCCAGACGACCATTCCAGGTTTCGGCTCCGGGAGTGAAACCCCAATTCCATGCGTTGCGGTTTTCGTTCTGCATCACTTGAACTCCGATTTTGTAATGTTTTGCCAACCTTTGTTAACTAATGTAACCGCCAGTTCTGTAAGTCGCAACGATTGGCGGGTAACTTTACGCCTATTTTGTCTACTTATTGCTGATTTTGTACGGAGCGAACGGGGGCGAAGGCAAAAAGCTGAGGTGATTGGGCGAGAGTTATTTAGTGGTGAGCGATCGCCTCTCCTGTTTCAGGATCGAATAAGTGAACTTTGTCGGTGGCGATCGCCAGCCACAATTCTTCTCCCAGGCTAATCCTTCGATCTGGCTCAACTCGCGATCTCAAAATGGTTAGCTCAGATGGGGCAGCAGGCTCAATTAAATTTAAGACCAGTTGAGTTTCATTGCCTAAAGCTTCCACCCGTTCTACCCGGACGGGAATGTTTTTGGGAGCGGCAACGCTAAAGCTGAGGTGTTCGGGGCGGATTCCCAGGGTGAGCGATCGCCCACTGTACTGGCTCAGCGCAGTTTCCCAAATTTCAGGTAGAGTCAACCGAAACTGCGGGTGAACTATCGTCAGCGGTGCCCTAACTTGGACGGGTAAGAAATTCATCTGGGGCGAACCGATGAACTCTGCCACAAATCGATTGGCAGGACGGTTGTAGAGTTCTAGCGGCGGGGCAATTTGCTGAATTTGTCCGGCGTTCATGACGGCAATGCGATCGCCCATCGTCATCGCTTCAACCTGGTCGTGGGTGACGTAGATGGTTGTGGTGCCGAGCTTGCGCTGGAGGTTGACGATCTGGGCGCGGGTTTCGGTGCGAAGTTTGGCATCCAGGTTAGACAATGGCTCATCCATCAAAAACACTTGCGGATTTCGGGCCATTGCTCGACCGAGGGCAACTCGCTGTTTTTGTCCGCCCGAAAGCTGCTTAGGCAGGCGATCGAGCAGCGCTTCAATTTGCAGAATTTGGGCAACAGTGCGAATTCGCTGATCGATTTCCCGCTCTTGCTGCGACCAGTAGCGCAGTCGTTTGGGTAAGGGGCGGGTGAACGTGACCAACAAATTTTCTGTCCAGGCAAAACTACGGTTCTGAGCTTTGGCATCTAAAGTTTGAAGTGTGGCAGAACTGCACGCTGTTTTCGTGCGGCGTAGCCCAAACGCCAGGTTGTCGTAAACCGTCATGTGGGGGTACAGCGCGTAGTTTTGAAACACCATTGCAATGTCACGCTGTTTGGGAGGCAGGTCGTTGACTTGGCGATCGCCCACCCAGATGTTGCCACCCGTCACTTGCTCCAGTCCGGCAATCAGTCTCAGCAGGGTGCTTTTACCACAGCCGGATGGCCCCACCAATACCATGAATTCCCCATCTTTGACCTCCAGGTTGATGCGCCTCAACACATTCACCATTGAAGCGGTCATTGGTGTTTCAGTCAGTGCTTCCTCTATAGGCGGCACGAGAGCGCCCGCCGTCACAAAGCTAGTTTGTCTGCTTTGATGCCGCAGAAAACTTTTATATACGTTCTCTAAAACAACCTGCGCCACAGTAAGCCCGTGTTCCCTATGTTGACGTGTTTCAGCTTATTTTCCCCTATTGCCTCAAAGAATGGCGTTGCTGCATGAAAAGTAGTAGCGGCAACTATGTTGATGACCTAACAAAACCTGTCTTTAGAGGGGTCAAGCTTTATGTATGGAGCGAGATTTGCTCACCTGAACGAGTGTTTACACTAAAAGCACGATCCAGCTATTCTGAGGGTGCGATCTGGACTGGACTCGATTAAAAAGGCGCTACGGGATGATTGAATCCAATTCTGATAGCTTAACTCTACAGTTTTGAGCGGTAAAAATTTGGTTCAGTACTGTCAAAGCGGTGAGTTTGTCAAAGAATAGTCTTGTTCAAAATGCAATTGAGTTAACTCCGCGCTGCTGAATTTTTTGCTGATCAGGTAGACATCGCGCCGGAGATTCTAAAGCATCATTCTTATTTGGCCGTTTGAACAAGAGACTACCAATTAGGGTGTCACTTTGGTGCTTAACATTACGCTTTTTAGGAGTGACCCATGATTCTCATGGAAAAGAAACTGCTCACGGGAGCGAGAGCAGAAGAAGAAGGTTCTAAGCTGTGTCTGGTCATTCAGCTTGGGGATGGGATTAGGGTGCAGTATGCGGTTGAGAATAAGCAAGAGGCGATCGCCCTCTACAATTTCTATTCTCAAATGCACCCGCACCTGAGCCGCCAAATGGCCCAAAACTAAACTAAGATTCCTCGGAATCCATTTCGTCGGCTTGTTCATCGAACTTAGACGATACCACTGTCACCGCTGCCACTTTTTCACGCTTGTTGGGCTTAAAGAGGCGATCGCCTCCGCCATCCTTGCCCTGTACCGCAATCTGTGTAAGAGGCAGCACCACCAGTCGATCTGCATCCGTTAGCAACGTCACATCTGTTGCAGGTGAGGCAGGGGTAACGCCAACCAACGTATCGGTCTTGGTTGCAAACTGCATTGCCTGAAGTCCCAAATCTCCGCAATTCGCTAGGCGCAAGGCGCTAGCGGGCATCCGTTTTCCATAGCCATTCGCTGAAACAAGAAAGACTTCATCCTTGATCTGGAGTGCGACACAGCCAATGAGCTGTTCCTGCTTACCCAGTCGAATTGCAGCCGATCCTTGAGCCGTGCGGCTTTGAACGGGCACCTGCTGATCGTTCACTTCAAACCGCAGCATTCGCCCGCCTGACGTTGCCAGAACGAGATGTTCTCCGGTTTCGGCTGGAACGGCATACAGCAACTCATCGCCTTCCTTGAGCTTTAGCGCGGTGAGTCCTCGCCCAGTTAAGTTAGCAAACTCTGTCAGAGGCAGGCGTTTGATTCTGCCCTGGCGGGTAAGCAAGATCAGGTCGTGACTGGCGATCGCCTCCGACAAGACAAACTGGTCAACGATAGTTTCTGGGTCGCCATGTGCTGCCGCTGGCAAGAGTGTAATCAGCGGCGTTCCTCTAGAGTTTCTGGGCGTTTGAGGAATATCACCAATCAGAGTAGTGTAAGCTTTGCCGCTGCGAGTCAGGATGAGTAGCTCCTGTTTCGTGGTTGCAGCTTGCACTTTAGCCGTAAAATCCCCTTCAACCAGCGTTGCGCCATTCTGGGTTTCCTGAGATTGCTGCCGCTTGAAGGCTCTTGGAGTCAGGCGGCGAATATATCCTCGGTGGGTGAACTCTAGAACGACTTCTTGCTCAGCCTCGACCTCTTCAGCAGTCGTTTCTGCCAGACGCTTAGATTCTTTGGCTCGTTCTGCTTCGGTTTGAATGCGGGTGCGGCGCTGGTCGGTATATTTGCGCTTGAGGGTACGCAGGTCTTTTTTCAGTGCTTTGAGCAACTCTCGCCGATTGTTGAGCAATTCGTGTAGCTCTTGCATTCGCTGAGTAAGCTGGTCGTAGCTGTCTTGCAGTTTCTGTCGCTCTAGCCCAGTGAGACGGCGCAGGGGCATGGAAAGGATGGCATCAGCTTGGCGATCGCTAAACTCAAATCGCTGCTGAAGCGTCACCTTAGCCGTACTTCCATCTGGAGCGTTTCGCAGAATGTCAATCACCGCATCTAGATTTTCCAGGGCCCGCAGCGAACCCTCTAGCAGATGAACCTCGTTTTCAGCCCTTTGCAACTCATGGTTGTACTGGCGGGTGAGCGTTTCTTCCCGAAAGTTGAGGAAATGCTGAAGCAGGTCGCGCAGGGTCATTTGACGAGGCTGCCCGTCTGCCAGCGCCAGCAAAATTACGCCAAAGTTGCTCTGGAGCGGGGTGAGTTTATAGAGCTTATCGAGAATTCGCTGGGTCTGGGCTTCGCGCTTGAGTTCAATGACAACCCGCATTCCGTCGCGATCGCTCTCATCTCGAATATCGGCAATTCCCTCAATTCTGGTCTGGTTAACTAGCTCAGCAATTTTCTCAATCCAGGCAGCTTTATTCACCTGGTAGGGTAGCTCCGTCACCACGATCGCGTTGCGGCGATGTCGCCCTCGTCCAACCTGCACATCCTCAAACTGAGCAATTCCTCGAATGGGGACACTGCCTCGTCCGGTCAAATAGGCTTCTCGAATGCCTTCAGTGCCAACGATCTCGCCCCCAGTCGGAAAGTCTGGCCCAGGAATCAGCGCTAGCAACTGCTCGTCTGACAAATCGGGGCGGTCGATCAGCGCAATCAAGCCGTCAATCACTTCTCCCAGGTTGTGAGGTGGGATGTTGGTCGCCATACCTACCGCAATACCAGAGGAGCCATTTAGCAGCAGGAAGGGCAGTTGAGCAGGCAGAACAATCGGTTCCTGTTGGGAGTTGTCGAAGTTGCCAATAAAATCGACAGTCGCTTGCCCGATCTCAGTCAGCAGCGCCTCGTTACCGATGGGGGCAAGCCGCGTTTCGGTGTAGCGCATTGCCGCTGGTGGGTCGTTGTCTACCGAGCCAAAGTTGCCGTGACCTGCAAGCAGCGGATAGCGGCTAGAAAACTCCTGCACCATTCGCACTAGGGCATCGTAAACCGCCTGGTCGCCGTGCGGGTGATATTTACCCAACACGTCACCGACGACGCGGGCGCATTTACGGTAGGGGCGATCGGGGGTCAAGCCCAGTTCGTGCATGGCATAAAGAATGCGTCGATGCACGGGTTTAAGCCCATCTCGCACATCGGGCAGGGCCCGACCGACGATGACACTCATGGCGTATTCTAAGTACGATCGCTGCACCTCGATATGCAGTGCCGTTGCGATTACTTGTCCTGGTGGGAGCATATCAAGCTGCTTAGCCATGAGTTCTGTTCCTTCTGAAATTCCGAATCACTTGTCCTGTAACTTTCCTACAAGCTCAGTAAGCTAATTTAGGCGATCGCAAACCATAACTCTGTATGAATATCTTGCAAAGATAAAGATTAAGGTATGAAGGGTTAGTTAGTTTCACTAACTGGGTTGAGCGGTTTAAGGTAAATTTCGCAGTAGTATCAAACCGTAGGGCTTGAAAATGCTTCATCCTGAGATTAACTAAAAAGGAAAGCGCCATGAAAACTGTTTTAATTGTGGAGGATGACTTGATCAATGCTCGGGTTTTCTCCAAGATTTTGATCAAACGCGGTGGATTAGCGGTTAAGCATACAGAAAACGTGGATGAAGTCATGGAAATTGCCCATGCTAGAGGAGCCGATATCATTCTGATGGATGTTTCTCTGTCTCGCAGTGTTTACCAGGGTAAACCCGTAGACGGCATTAAAATTACGCAGATGTTAAAGGCTAATCCTCAAACCGCTAGCTTACCAATCATTTTGGTGACTGCTCACGCAATGGAGGGCGATCGCGAAAACTTTTTGAAGCAGAGCGGTGCTGATGACTACATCTCCAAGCCCGTAGTAGATCACCAAAAGTTCGTAGACCAAATCGTAGCATTGCTGCCGAGAGAATAAGTACCCTTGTACTATTTTGCCAGGATTTTGGCAACTTATTGGAGCAATTTAGGGAAACCGTACAAGGAACCTGGGTGGCGATCGCACGAATCTGCTTAAACAGCGCAGCAAACTTGAGACAGAATTTACCTGAAAGTGAGGGTGACAATTTGAACGGGTATCGTCGGTGGTGGCTGACAGTTTTTCTAGGGGTGGGACTGGCAGTGGCGCTGATTGGACATTCTTTTTCTCCGGCAAGCGCTCAATCTGCTTTTCAGACTGCCTCCCCAGCCGCAGAACTGCGAGGAGTTTGGCTGACTAACATCGATAGTGATGTACTGTTCTCCAGAGATAACTTGGGGCTGGCAATTCGGCGGTTGAAGCGGCTGAACTTTAATACAATCTATCCTACCGTTTGGAATTGGGGTTATACGCTTTATCCCAGTCAGGTTGCAGAGCGGGTGGTGGGGCGATCGATTGACCCACATCCAGGTTTGGCGAGAAGAGATATGCTAGCCGAAGCGGTCATTCGAGGACATCGACGCGGGCTAACCGTGATTCCCTGGTTCGAGTTTGGGCTGATGGCTCCAGCAGATTCCGACCTGGTCAGCCGTCATCCTGATTGGGTGACAAATCGGTTAGATGGTGGGCAGGTCATTTACGAAGGAACCCATCCGCGAGTTTGGCTCAACCCAACCCATCCAGAAGTGCGACAAATGCTGCTAGATTTGGTTCGTGAAGTGGTCACGAACTACGATGTAGACGGCATCCAGTTTGATGATCACTTTGGGATGCCTGTAGAGCTAGGTTACGATCCTTACACCGTGCGGCTTTACCAGCAGGAACATGGTGGTAACTCACCGCCCGATGATCCCCATGATTTGGAATGGGTGAGGTGGCGGGCGGATAAGATCACCAGCTTGATGAGCGAAGTTTTTCGCACGGTCAAAGCGCAAAAGCCACGCGCTATCGTTTCTCTGTCGCCTAACCCCTGGGAATTTGCCTACGAAACGTACCTACAGGATTGGTTTACCTGGGAGCGGCAAGGGCTGATTGAGGAGCTAATCGTTCAGGTCTATCGAGATGACTTTGAGCGGTTTACGAGTGAGCTACAGCGCCCAGAAATGCAGCTTGCTAAAGCTCATATCCCGGTTGCGGTCGGTATTTTAACAGGATTGAGAAATCGTCCTGTGAGTATGGAGCAAATTCAAACGCAGGTACAGGCGGTACGCGAGCAGCAATTTGCTGGCGTTTCATTCTTCTTTTACGAAACGCTGGGCGATCGCGATGCCAGTTTTCGATCGCTCTTCCGCCAGTCTGCAACCCGCCCCAGGGTTGGCTAGCGCAGCTATAGTTGTCCTTGACTGTCCGGGCGGGTGAGACACCCACTCCACAGGTTACTTAATCCGCAAGTCTCAGCAATGCTGCACGGCTGCTCAACGATTTCGCATCGCTGCTGAATGAATTTCGTAGATCTCTAAGGATGCTCAAGTGCTAGCCGTAGCGCATTATCGATCGCCCTAAAACACCTCGCAAGATGTATTCTCGTAGAGGTCTGACCCCTACGGCTAACCCTACTGGGGTGGAGTTAGCTCGTTTTGCATTGGGCTGTCCGGTACGGGGATAGGCATCACTTCACTGGGGGCATCAACTCCGTTGGGAGCTTCGACTGTGGTTGCACTGGTGCCGCTCAGTTGAGCTAGGGTTGCTTGAATTTGAGGCAGTCGCAGAAAGGCTTGAGTATCGGTGATTAGGCGATCGCCCCAAAGCTGTTCCCGCAAAAACTCAACGTCAGCATAGCGGTCGTCTCGGCGGAGTGCGGTTTCTGCCTGCTGAACGGCTGCTTCTACATTGCCCTGACTATAAGATACGACAGCGATCGCAAACTGAGGTTCTGGCTGATTGCTATCCACTTCTAGCGCTGCCTGCCACTTTTCTAGCGCCCCTTCAACATCGCCCATTTCATAGAGAACTAAGCCAATATTGTTTGTGGCAGGCCAAAAAGCTTCATCTAACTCTACGGCTCTTTCGTATTGAGCGATCGCCTGGTCAAACTGGTTTAACTTGTAATAGGCATTGCCAAGATCAAAAAATGCTCCTGGCACTTCTGCATCAAGCGCCAAGCCTGACCGCAGATATTCAACCGAACGACCATAATCTTCCAGTTGAAAATAAGCCGAACCAAGCGCAAACAAAATTGCCGAATTCTGTGGATCTAGCCGCCGCGCCCGCTGTAAGGCAGAAATTCCCTTATTCAAATCCAGGGTTTCGGGAGTCAGGTAAAGACTCCCCAACAGCGACCAGATTTGAGCATTTTCAGGTGCAAGCTGAGTCGCAAGCTGCGCTCTAGACAAAGCGGGTTCATACTGCTGAAACTGTGCAAGCTGTGCTGCCTCTTGAGCCAAACTTAAGCCTTGCTGCTCAAGTTGCTCAACCTCTAAAGGCACAACGTGGGGAACCAGAGCTTGTCCGTATACTGGTTGAGTAGCGCCCCACAAACCAGCTAGAACCAGGAAGGAAAGCAAAGAAATACGCTTAAGCACAATCTGACCAGAATTAAGAAGGTTTTCAGCTAGCTTAAATCATCTGCTTGCGATCGTGGGAGAAATTTTACAGAAGAGGCTGGGGATGGATGAGGGATGGGGGATGAGGGATGGGGAAGGGTAAATTCTTTCTTAGAAATCTCCTAAGGATTGTGAATTTAATAGATCCGCAAACTGTACGGGCGGGTTTAGCAGGTCAATTGCTAATGTGCTATTGATTTGACGGCAAAACCCGCCCCACCCAATCTCGATTTTATTTAATTCCCATTCCTAAGCCCCTTGTTCGGGTGGCGATCACCTGACTTTGCATCCTATTTGCACAAATCCTATCTCCTAGTC
>Ga0224723_1001660_pt1 | contig 13183 bp, 10 predicted proteins | sample Balambano_FR2_Me_FD_161647 | JGI IMG/M metagenome (GOLD analysis project Ga0224723, IMG submission 161647) | Freshwater sediment microbial communities from Lake Towuti, South Sulawesi, Indonesia - Balambano_FR2_MetaG | ecosystem: Environmental > Aquatic > Freshwater > Lake > Sediment | place...
CTTCTGCGCATGAAGCTGCCCGGCAAGGGTCTGATCCGGCGGCTGCTCTAGGCCGTGCTAGCGCGGGATCTTCACCCGGTACAGGTGCGCCAGGTTCTCGCCAAGGATCTGGCGCTTGACTTCGAGCGAAAGGCCGATGCGATACTCGGCGCACAGGTCCGGAGGCAGCTCGAAGCGCATAAACTCCTCGACCAGCGCCCGCGGCGCCCAGGTATCCCAGTCGCTGCCGAAGATCAGGCGGTCGGGGCCGAGCCAGAACAGCAGTTCGGCGAGCATCTCGGCGAAGTAGCGCGGTTTGCTGAGCAGGAAGGGCATAAGCTGGCCTAGCCCGGCGTAGACATTCAGCTCCTTGGTCGCGATCCAGCAGAAATCTTCAAACCAGGGCAGGCCACCGTGCTCGACGATAAAGTTCAGGCCGGGGAAGCTCGACGCGGCGCGCTCCAGGTCCTCGACTTCGTAGGGCGCCTGCTCGCCCGCGACGCGCAGTGCGCCGGGAAACAAGTGTACGTTGCACACGCCCAGGCGCTCGCAGGCCGCCAGGTAGGCAAAGCCCTCGGGGGTGTAGAGGTGGTAGACGCGCGCGTCGACAGGGCGCTCTGGTGGCACGATCGTGATGCCACGGATGCCCCATTCCCGCCGCATCTGCTCGAGCGCGGTCTGGCTCCAGGCCGGGCGGCCCTCGGCGTCGGGCAGGCACAGGCCCGTGCGGATCAGGCGCTCCTGGCTGATTCCGGGATCGGCTCCTTCACCAGGGGCTACGTCGCGTACACTCATGTCGAGCTCGCCGGCCTCGATCGCCGCGCGTAGACTGTCGTCGTGTGTCGCCGGTGCCTGCCCCTGCGCGTGACCGTCGATCACAAAGATCGCGTCGCCGCTTCGCGTGGTGTACATCCGAGGGCCTCCTCTCGACCTGGAGCTACCGCGCTATTTGTTGCTTTCTGGTTATGGGTATCATAACGCTACTTCATCGTTGAGTCAATGGCGTGGAAAACTCTTTACTTTCCCTGGCGGCAGCGCTCGCTGATTCATGCCGTATGCTGCGGCAATCTGGGCTAGGCAAATCCCAATAAATGTGATAGCATAGGAAACGTTTACACCTGGGTGTGGGGAAAGGCTACTGATGGGGCATGATCCGCGCGATCGTGTCCAACATTTGACCAGATAGGGCAGGCGCTGATGTCGAACAGCCACCTCCGGCGACCTCACTCGTGGGACGACGACGCCGACGATACGCGGGAGACAGTCAAGCTCGGACGCACGCTGTTGCTGGACCGGCTGGAAGCGCTGCGCGGGGCGCCCTCGATGGCCTCTTTGCGCCGCGAGGTCGGCGCCCTACGTGCGGAGGTACTGGCACCGGAATGTGAGCTACGCAGCCCACCCGCCGAGGAGGACGCCACCGAGTTCCTGCTCGACCACCTGCTCGACGACCTGACGCAGATCGGTGCTGCGCTAACGCTGGAGCGCGCACGCTACTACGTCGAACGCCTGCGCAAAGGCGTGGTCGAGGTACGTACGGGCACGCTCAACGACATCAATCTGAACCGCTGGAAGCAGTACGACGATATTATTACCGACAGCCTCTGGATGATCGGACGGCGCGATAGCAGCGGCGTGCATAGCGCCGGTTACTGGGGCAACTACGTTCCGCAGATTCCCAATCAGATGATGCGGCGCTACACCCGCCCGGGCGACTGGGTGCTCGACCCCTTTGCGGGCCTGGGCACGACGCTCATCGAGGGGCGGCGCCTGGGGCGCAATACTCTGGGCGTCGAACTCCAGCCCGACGTCGTCGGGCGGGCACACGAACTGCTGGCGCGCGAGCCTGGCCGCGAGGGCCTGGTTGCCGAGATCGTCGCCGGCGACAGCGCCACGCTCGACTTTGGCGAGTTGCTGGCGCGCCACGGCCGGCACAGCGTGCAGCTCGTGATGCTGCACCCGCCCTACTTCGATATTATTAAGTTTACCGACGACCCGCGTGATCTCTCGAACGCCCAGTCGGTCGAGGCTTTTCTGGCGGCGCTCGGCGCAATCGTCGCGCGGGTGCGCGCGGTGCTCGAGCGCGGCCGCTACCTCGCGCTGGTGATCGGCGACAAGTATCAGCGCGGCGATCTGGTGCCGCTCGGCTTTCTGGCCATGCACGAGGCCTGCCGCCAGGGTTTCGCGCTCAAGAGCATTGTGGTGAAGAACTTCGAGGAAACCGCCGGCAAGCGTGCCCAAAAGGATCTCTGGCGCTACCGGGCACTTGTCGGCGGCTTTTATGTCTTCAAGCACGAGTATATTTTTGTGCTACGCAAGCAGTAGCGCTGTGCTACGTTGCCTGGCGCCGTGTGGTATCGTGGCTGGGGACGAGCATCAGCGGCAGCGGGTCGTACAGTCCGGCCGCTTCGAACTCGCCGATCAGACGTTTCCCCGCCCGCAGGTACTGATCGATATAGGCCCGCACCGAGGCCTGCGCCCCACTCTGCGTGCTGGCCGGCAGCGCCTGGCACAGCCTGTCGAGGCCCGCGTGCGTGTCGCGGAAATCGAGCGCCGTAACCCGCAGCAGCTCGTTTAACTCCAGAACCTTGCCGTTCAGATCGTGCAGCTCCTCGACTGCCCGCTCTATCTGCTCCCAAACCGGATCCATTCGCTGCTGCCCTCTCTAGTCCGCCGCGCGTGTTGTCGTACACGTCGGCTGAATGTTTCTTGCCCCTGTTTCTTCTCACGAAGTGGGCCACGGATCGTGGCTGTGGCGCGGCTCAGCCGGCCGGTTTGCGACCGAATGAAATCTCCCGGGCAGGCGCCCGCTTGAGCATGTACTCCCGTCGCGTTGTACAATACAGCGCTGGCAGCACGCATCCGAGACGAGCGCAAATGGCGAACAGGGAAAAGGAAGCGACCTATGGCGAGAGAGCGCACCCACGACGAGCAGCTCGAGCGCACCAGCCTGGCGCAAGAGGTGCGCCTGCTGCGAGATGTGCTCGACGCGCTCGGCGGCGCTGGTAGCATCGAAGATGTCGTTCGCATGGTTGGCTACGGCGTTAAGAATATTGTCCCCTATAGCCGCTGGCAGACGGTCAGCGTCGGCCTGCTCACCGCTGATCGCCGCGCGCTCGACGTCTACCGCATTCACGGCAAGCCGGTCAACTCGTACTGGAGCAACGTCGGCAAGGGCGTGCTCAGCGCCGGGCGGGATCTGGGCTGCGAGGTAAGCTTCGTAGCCGACGGTTCGGATAGCTCGTTTCAAGAGCGCGCCATCGATCACGCGCTTGCGCAAGGTGTCGACGGCATCGCCGTTGCGCCGATCGACCCGCAGGCGCTCGAGCCGGCCATCCGCCGCGCGCGTGCCGCCGGCATCCCCGTCGTCACGATCGACACGCCGCCCGAGGCCGGCAGCGAGGCGCTGCTGTACATCGGCACCGATAATGTGGCGGCCGGGCGTATCGCCGGCGAGGTGATGGCGCGCCTGCTGCCCGAGGGCGGACAGGTTGGCGTGATGGTGCATTACCTGCAGGCGCTCAACGGGCGCCAGCGTATCGACGGCTTCCAGCAGGGTGTTGCGGGTAGCTCTATCGACGTGCTGCCTGCCCTTGACATTCAAGGCTCCGACGAGCTGGGCGCCGAGCGCGCCCGCGCTCTGCTCGCGGCGCAGCCGGGCCTGGTGGGCGCCTTTGGCGGCTGTGGCATAAACGGTCCTGGCTGGGCCGCGGCGGCGGCAGCCGAGGGGCTTGCAGGCCAGCTTCGCATCGTCGCCTTTGATATCGGAGCCGACACAACCGAGCTGCTCAAGCGTGGCGCGGTGCATGCCGTGATCGCCCAGCGCGAGGCCGACATGGGCTATCAGTGCGTGCAGATCCTCTGCCGCATGGCCACCGGAGGCCTCAACGCCACCTTGAACCAGTTGCCCGCCTCGCGTATCGTCGACACCGGCGTCGACGTCGTGACGCTCAACGGCAGCGACTGGTCGATCTCGCTGGCCGACTATCTCGTGGGCAGCGACGTCCACCGCCATACCGACCACGCCCTGCGGCGCGCGCTCCAGGCACGCGGCCGGCCACCGCGCATTCTGGTCGTCGGCATGGCCGAGCAGGCCGAGGCCAGCGCGGCTGTCGAGCGACAAGCGCTTGGCGAAGAGTCCGTGCTGGCGCAGGTAGTCGCCAGCGAGCGTCCCCAGGTTGTCCAGGCCCTCGACGGGCCGATCCGAATTGCGGTCGGCGCGCCCCTGCACGCCCGCGGTGCCCTGCTCGGCGCGATGAGCCTGGAGAGTGCGACGCTTCAGGCTTGCACGCCCGGCGAGCAAGCCCAGCTTGCACGCGTCGCGGGCGCGGCCGCCTTGCTGATCGAAAATGCCAACTTGCTCAACCAGTTGGCCGAGCGTGGGCGTGAGCTGAGCAGCGCCAACCAGCGGCAGGAGGCGCTGCTCCAGACGGTGCGCGAGCTGTCAAGCCCGGTTGTGCCAATCGCCCGCGCGGTGCTGGTGATGCCGCTGATCGGCTCGATCGACTCGCAGCGTGCCAGCGAGTTCATCAGCACCTTGCTCGACGCCATCAGCCGCTACGACGCCCAGGTCGTGCTCGTCGACATCACGGGCGTGCCTGTGATCGACACGGCCGTGGCAGCCTCGCTTGGCCACGCCGCGCGTGCGGCCCAACTGCTGGGCGCCGAATTGGTGCTCGTCGGCATTACCCCACCCGTCGCCCAGACCATGGTCGGCCTAGGGCTCGACTTCGGGCGTACCGTCACCCGTGCCGATTTGCAGAGCGGCTTCGCCTATGCCCTGGCCCGCACCGGCGGCCGCATCGTCTACTCGTGAATATTCTGCACTACAACTTGACTACCACAACCAAGCAGGGTGGCGTCGAGACCTTGGTCTGGGAGCTGAGCCGAGAGCTGGCGGCGCGGGGCCACCGCGTGAGCATCGTGGGCGGCGCCGCGCCGGGTGGCGCGCCCGCAGCGCTGCGCTCGGTCGCGGGTGTGCAGGTCCGCCAGGCGCCCTTTCTGGACCGCCGGCACTTTCAGCGCCTGCCGCCGCTGCGCAAAGCCTTCGCCGTCGTCAAGCTGTTCGAGCGCCTCTCGATGCTGCCGCCGGCCCTGCCCCACGCGCTCCAGGCCTTCGACATCGTGCATATCCACAAGCCCTACGACCTGCCGCTGCTGGGGCTGGCCCGACTGCGTGGCGCGCGAACGCTCTACCACGGCCACGGCGGCGACTTCTACCCCGGCGATCGCCAGCTTATGCGCTTCGCCGACATGCTGCTCTCGTGCAGCGCGTTCAACGCCGGGCAGCTCCACGAGCGCTACGGCCGCGCAGCAAAGGTCGTCTATAACGGCTACGACACGGCGCATTTTGTGCCGCAGGCGCCCGACACGGCTCTGCGCGACTCGCTTGCGCGGCGCGAGGAAAAGCTGCTGATCTACGCCGGGCGTCTGATGCCCTGGAAGGGCCTGCGCTACCTGGTTGGGGCTTTGTCGCTGCTGGAAGAACAGGGCACCAAACTGGCAATCTTGATGGCGGGCGAGCACCAGGCCCAGCGCCAGGCACTCGAAGACGAGGCCGCGCGGCGCGGCGTGCGCGGGCGGCTCGTGTTTCTCGGCCCGCTGCCCCACCGCGAGTTGCCGCGCTACTATGCTCTGGCCGACTTAGTCGTGGCGGCGTCGTATGCCAGCGAGACGTTTGGCATGGCGTTGGTCGAGGCCATGGGTTGCGCCAGAGCCGTCGTCGCGAGCGATTTTGGAGGCTTCCGCGAGGTAGTTGCCGACGGCGAGACGGGCCTGCTGGCCCGCCCCTGCGACGAAGCAGCACTGGCGCGCGCGATCGATGCGTTGCTGGCCGACCCGGCGCGGCGGGCGCAGTTTGGCGCGGCCGGCCGCCGCCGCGCACTGGAGCTGTTCTCCTGGCAGGCCGTCGCCGACCGTGTCGAGGCCGCCTATGCAGCGCTTGTCGCTTGCAGCTCTTCGTCGCAGGGCAGAGGCCACATAGCCAGATCTAAAGGCGCCCGCCCTGCGTGGCGGCGCTCCGGCCTTGTCTAGCTCGCCGTGTCCGCCTCGTCGTCGTCGTCCATATCTTCGTCGTCGTCGTCGTCCGCCTCGTCGTCGTCGTCGTCGTCGCCGTCAAGCTCCGTGCGCCAGCGCAGTTCGAACTCGAGTTCGAACTCGAGCTCGCCGTCTTCCTGGCTGCGCTCGAACTCGAGCTCGTAGGCCAGCGTTGCGGGCAGCGTCACGTCCTGATCGCCGAGCGTGAAGCTACCCGCTTCGATCATGCTGGCCAGTTCGCGCAGGCGTGCAGCAATTTCCGACGGCGTTCCGACACCTTCTTCCTCGAACAGCTCGACCTCTAGCTCCTCGGACACGGAGGGCCTCCTTACCTGCTTGCTGTGCGGCGCCGCCGAGCTGCCGCGCCATCGGCATTATCGCCAGCGCTCGCTAGCAACAGGTTAAGCCGGCGTCAACAGCAGTTTAAGCGCAAGAACCGTGGTACAATCGGCGGGTTATGACCAACGCCAAGACCGTGCGCGCTGCCCCGCATTGGCGCCGCACCGATGCCCTGCTGCTGACGCTCGCCGTGATCGCGGCCCTCGCGATGCGGCTCTTTTTCTGGCTCGACCAGGGCCGGGCCGGCGTGATTTTTTCGGGCGACGCCGACGAGTACTATCGTGGCGCCGTGCATCTCTACCTCGACGGCAGCTACTACGACGACGGCCAGTGGCTGCGCCCGCCGCTGACCTCGCTGTTCTGGGCGGCCTGCTTTCACCTGTTCGGCCCGCACATGCCAGGCACGCTGCTGGCCCAGGCCGCGCTGAGCAGCCTGGTCGTGCTGCTCGTCGGCGATAGCGCGCGTCGCCTATTTGCCTCGCGGCGAGCAGGCATTCTGGCCGCGCTGCTCACGGCCCTGTTCCTGCCCTACGCCTCGATCGCCAGCCAGGCGCTTTCGGAAACTGTCTTTGTGCTGACCCTCGCGCTGACGATGTGGCTGCTGGTGCTGCTCCAGCAAGGTGGTATGCGCCCGGTCTGGCTGGCTCTGCTGGCGGGTGCTGCCTTCGGCAGCGCCGCGCTGGCCCGCCCGGTTGGCCTGTACGCCTTGCCCTTTCTGCTGCTGTGGGTGCTCTGGCTGGCGCGCCGGCCCGCCCCGAACCGCGCACCTGGGCGTTGGCTGCACGTACTCGCACCTGGCCTGCTGTCCGCCACGGCGCTGCTAGCCGGCTTTGTGCTGGTGGTAGCGCCCTGGAGTATTCGCAACTACGTTGTCTACGAGCAGCTCGTGCTGGTCGATACCAACGGCGGCGTAAGTTTCTGGTTCGGCACGATCAACGATCCGTCCGAGCAAAAGATGCAGGACGTGTGGAAGGCGACCTTGCCCAACTCGGCGCTGCGCGAGGACGCGGCCCTGGCCCTGGCCTGGCAGAATATCCGGGCCGACCCCTGGCGCTACCTGGCCCGTACGCGTCTGAAGGCCGCCTCGCTCTGGCAGTTCGAAACGCGCCTGTTCGCGGGCAACGCGGCCACCGGCATAACGGTCGAGGAAGGCCGCCTGTTCTACGCGCTGCTCGCCGACGCCCAGTACCTGCTCGTCGTGCTGCTAGCGCTCGCCGCCATCGCCCTTACACGGCGCACGGAGCGCAGTTGGGCGCTGATCGGCTGGCCGCTCTACGGCACACTGTTGAGCGCACTAAGTCTGGGCCACCCACGCCTGCGGCTACCGCTCTTGCTGCCGCTCTTGTTGTACGCCGCGCTGACGCTGGCACGGCCGCGCGAGCTGTGGGCGCGCTGGCGCGCGGCTGCTCCCTGGCGCCGCGCGCTGGTGCCGGCGCTCTGGCTAGCCTTCGCCCTGCTGGTGTATGCCTCGGTGTATCGTAGCTTCTTCCACAGCCAGCTCTGGCTGCTGGCTGCCGAGTTGGGTGGGGGCAGCCATGCCCGGGAGCGAGCGGTCGCGGCCGACCCCGATGGCTACTTGCCCTGGCTCGCCATCGGCGCCAGCGCGCTCGCCGACGGTATGCCGGCCCTGGCGCTCGAAGCCTATGGCAGGGCGAGCGCGCTGGCGCCGCGCAACGTCGAGGCCCAGGCCCGCCAGATCCCGCTGCTACTGGCGCACGGCGAGCAGGCCGCGGCCGAGGCGCGCCTGATGGCCATCCGCAAAGTCGACTGGGATAACAACTTGCTCTACCAATGGGCCTGGCGCGAGCTGGGCATCGCGCCGCGCCCACGGCTCGACATGGACGGCGCGCGGGATGTTGGCCAGGTCGAGGGCTTCTACCGCCACCAGAGCGAGGGCGGCACCAGCTACCGCTGGGCTATGGAGCGGGCGCGCATGCGGCTGGCGCTCGGCGAGCGCGCGGCCGCGCCACACACGCTGCGCCTGCGCATGCGCGCCGACCAGAACGGCACGCCGGTCGACATTTTTGCGTCTGACACGCAGGGAATGCTGCAACAGATCAGCCGGCTTGAAATCGGCGTCGAGTGGGCCGAATACAGGCTGCCCCTGCCCGCCAACTCGCCGTCGGCGCTCGAAATCACGCTGCGCGCACGGGCACCCCTGCGCGACACCCAGCAGCCCTACCCTCGCTCGGTGGCGATCGACTGGGTAGAAGTGCTGGGAGAGTAGGCGAGATGCGTATCCTGATCGTGGGCCTGGGCGGCGTCACGCGCGAGTTTCGCCACTGGCCCGAACGCATCCTGGCCACGGCGCTGGCCCGTCGCGGCCACGAGCTAGTGGCCTACGGCTATCGGGAACGCACGAACCCGCTCCTGAGCGCGCCCAAGGAAGGCATCGACGGCGTGCTGGTGCGGCGCTTCACCCCGCGCCACCTGCCGGGGCCAGCCCTGCGCCGAGCGCTCGAGCGCGACGGCCCCTTCGACGTTGTGCAGCTCTTTCACCCGCGCAACGTGCTGGCCTATGGCGTCGGGCGCTGGTGTCGGCGGCGTGGCCTGCCCACCGTCTACACCTGGCTCGGGCCTTTTCACGACCGCTACCTGATCCAGGATCGCGAGCAACCCTACCAGGAGCAGCCAGGCTATCACCGGCTGATCTTCTCGCGCCAGGAGCTGCTGCGCCGCCTGCTGGCCGACCTTCAGGCGGGCCGGCTTGGCCCCAGAACAGTGCTCGACCACCTGCGGAATTACTGGCTGCACGCGCCCCTGGCCTGGGCTGATGCGCTGCTGCCCTGTTCGCACCACGAGGAAAGCGTGCTGCGCCGCATGGGCCTGCGCCAGCCCAGCCGGGTGGTACCGCTCTGGATCGACGCGGCCTACATTCGCGAGTTGCCGACCCAGCCGGTCGAGGCCTACAGCCGCCCGCTGATCCTGTACGTGGGGCAACTCACGCGGCGCAAAGCCTACGACCTGCTGGTCGACGCGATGCCGGCTGTCCTGGCGCGCTACCCGGCGGCGACCTTCCTGTTTGTGACGCACAACCCCGAGCAGCGCGAGCGCCTGCTGGCCCTGGCCGATACACGCGGCGTGCGCGCTAGCATTCGCTTCCTGGGCCGGCTGAGCGACGCCGAGCTAGTCGCGCACTATCGCGCGGCCGACCTGTACGCCTTCCCGAGCCGCTACGAGGGCTTCGGGCTGCCCCCGCTCGAAGCCATGGCGGCGGGCTGCCCCGTGGTGACGAGCAAGATCCCGGTGGTGTCGGAGGCGGTGCAAGACGGCGTAAACGGCCTGCTGACGCGCTACGACGACGCAGCCGACCTGGCACGTGGCATGCTGAAAGTGCTGGGCGACCCGGCGCTGCGCGCGCGGCTAATCGCCGCTGGGCACGCGACGATCAATACGCGCTACCGCGAGGACGTGCTGGTGGCGCAGGTCGAGGCCTTGTACAGCCAGCTACTCGGCCGTAGCCGGTAAAAAAAGCCCCCTCTCCCGCAACGTGGGAGAGGGGGTTGGGGGTGAGGGCCTAGATCCCCGATCCGTCCTCGAAGCTTTCGGTGCGCTGGCTGGGCGGCTCGGAGCCTGCTTCTGGCGCGCTCGGCCTGGCCTCGCGGCGGGCCTGCTGGTCGATAATAACCGGGGCCTTGTCGGCGAGCTTGGCGCTGCCGTTGCGGCGGCTTGGGCGCGGTGCCGGCAGCGCCTTCGTGCTCTTGAAGCCGAGCGGCAGGCGCGCTTCCTCCTTGCGTAGGGGCTGGTAGGGCTGATCGGCCTCGACGCGCGAGAGAATATCCTTGATGTCGATGTCGGTCAGCTCGTTGCGCAGGATGAGCGCCTCGGCAATCGCGATCACGGCCTCGCGGTTCTGGGCGATCAGGCGGCGCACCAGCGCGTACTGCTCCTGGAGAATGCGCTCGATGCGCTCCTTGACGTCGGGCGAGGCCGCGGCCTGCGGGCCGCCCAGCGCCAGGAACGAGAAGAAGGTATTGTCCATCGCGTAGGCCCCGACCATATAGGCCACGCGGGCCGTCGCCTGGGCCATGTCGCTCGTCACGCCGTTAAGCTGGAGGTTGAGCAGCTCTTCCTCGACCGCGCGTGCCGCCAGCGTCACCTGAATGTCGGCCAGCAACTCCTCTTTGGTCCAGGTATGCTGCTCTTCGACGGGTTTGGGCGCCATAAAGCCCAGCGCCCCGCCGTGGCGGATGATCGTCACCTTGGCAATGCGCTCTTTGCTAATCAGCTTGAATTGCACGTAGGCGTGGCCGGCCTCGTGGTAGGCGATGCGGCGGCGCTCCTCGTAGGACATATTGCGGATAGGCGAGCGCAGCCCCCACTCGTGAACCTCACGCGCGCGCGTGAAGTCCCAATAATTGATAGCCTGCCGGCTGTCGAAGTGCGCGTGGATGACGGCTTCGTTGATCACATATTTGATCGCAACCGGGGTATAGCCGATTGTATCTGAGATCAGGCGCTCCATCGGCATAGGCTCGTGCTTGACCTTGGCCAGGTAGTATTCGAGAATCTCCTTGCGGCCATCGGCGTCGGGCGGGCCGACGTAGATCTTGCGGTCGAAGCGGCCGGGGCGCAGCAGCGCAGCGTCGAGCGTCTCGGCCAGGTTGGTCGCGCCCATGGTCAGCACGGGGGGCATCTCAGGCTTTTTGTTGCGGCGGAAGCCCAGCCAGCGCAGCAGTTTGCCCTTGAGCGAGCTTTCCTGCGGCGGCGGGTCCATCTGCAGCAGCAGTTCGTTCAGAATGCCGCTGCCGCCGCCCATACCCATGCCCATAACCATCTTGCGCACGCCGGTCGTCTGGGCCGTGTCGTCCATGCCCAAGGCGCCCTGGCCCATCAGGTTAGTGCTACGGGCCATGCCGACGGCGTCGATCTCGTCGATGAACAGAATGCAGGCGCCATATTCGCGTGCCAGTTTGCGCGCCTTGCGGTACAGATTCATGACCTTGATGTTGCCCATACCCATCCAGGCCGATGTCAGCGAGGGTGCGGAGAGGTAGCCAAAGGGCACGCCGGCCTCGGTCGAGACGGCCTGGGCCAGGTAGCTCTTGCCGGTGCCAGGAGGGCCGATCAGCAGCACGCCGCGCGTCAACTCGCCGCCCATGTCTTTGAACTCTTTGGCGCCCTTGATCAGCGTCACGATGCGCGTGGCGGCTTCAAGCACCTCGGGGTTGCCACGGTAATCCTTGAAGCTGACGCCGGTTTCGCCGGGCAACACCCAGTAGATGCGGGTGCGCGCCATGAAATAGTACATCAGGAAGAACTGAAAGCCGATAAAGAAGAAGAGGTAGGAACCGACCGCCAGGAACTGCAAGATGAGCGGGCCGAGCGGCTGGGTCAGCAGAAACTCGAGCGCCGCCGGGATAATGTTCCAGGCCAGCCAGAGCACAAAAAGCACAATCACGCCACGGCGGATGAAGCGGGCCACTTTCCAGTTCCAGCGGTGAAAAGCCCGGTCGAGCTTTGCGTCGATCTCGCGGTCAAGATCGTCCCTGTGCTTGTGGTCTTGTGGCGGCTTGTACGGCTCAATTGCCATGCCAACACTCCATCTAGATTAGGAGCCAGGATACAAAGGGGCGGAACAGGCGGACGACCTGCCCCTATTCGATATTGACGATCTTGCCGTCGGCGTCGACCGTAAATACGTACGATGTCGGGCCACCACGGTCGGGCCGGGGCGACTCAACGTCGACCAGGTAGAAGTACATGCTGCCGCCGTCGGGCAGGCCCACGCCGCCGATATACTGGAAGTTGCCATACTTTTGCCCGGAGCGCTTCTCCATCTGGGCGCGTGTTTCCCAGGTTGGCTTCGAGTCGCCGCGCGAAAGCAACTGCGCCTTGACCGCCTCGCTCAGCGAGTCCCACATCTGCGCGCCGTCGAAGTTCTGCTGGCCACGCAGGAAGTTCTCGACCGCCACGGCCGGTGGAATAGAATCGGCGCGCGAAAAGCTGGGCATATCGCCGGAGGGCATCCAGAGCAACGCGCTCAGCCAGCCAATCACGCCGAGCGAGATGACCAGGATGGCGAGGGTGAGTGCATGAGGGCGCAGCGCGCGGCCAAATGCGCCAAAGCCGCGTATGATGCGGATCAGCAGCAAGCGCCACCAGCGCACGCTGCGTTGGGTGCGGCTGTACGCTGGCGCCTGGGCCGCAGGCGCCACAGGCTCGGCAGGCTGCGGGATGTGGGCGTGTGGCGCGGGGGGAATCGTCGTCGCGTGTTCCAGATACGCTTCAGCGGGGGCGCCGTGCAGGGAGCTTTGCTCTTGCATTGCTGTTCACCAGTCCGTGTTACGATTGTGTTCTATAGACCAATAAACCGCGTAGCGGCGCGGTATACTGCCGTCACGCAGGGCACCTTGGCGGCCTCGGCTAGGTGGGTAGCGTGAGGAGCTTGCTGGAGGTACCTGTTGCGAAGGCTGCCACACAGACGTACAATTTCAGATCCATATCACCAAGTATACCGAAAGCCTCTGCCAAACGCAAGGAAATCTGAGCTTCGTTTTAAGATCTGCTGTGCAAGACGTGAACAGATTGGCCCAAAGTTCGTGAGCGATTTAACAAAATCTGTGCGGCCGCCTCGGCGCCGCCTGCTCGACTGCGGCGCGCTCGTGGTTCTGGGGGCCTATCTGGCGCTCTGGCTCATTGCGGGCGGGTCAGGCGGCGCCTCGCTCGACCGAAGCTGGGCACGCGTGCGCGCAAGCGGCGAGCTACGCGTGGCAATCGACCTGGGCTTTGCGCCGTTCAGCGCTGTCGCGAATGGCGCGGTGATTGGCTACGACGCCGATCTGGCGCGCGCGCTGGCGGGGCATCTGGGGCTGCGGGTTGTCTTTCAGGG
>Ga0224723_1001661_pt1 | contig 13173 bp, 8 predicted proteins | sample Balambano_FR2_Me_FD_161647 | JGI IMG/M metagenome (GOLD analysis project Ga0224723, IMG submission 161647) | Freshwater sediment microbial communities from Lake Towuti, South Sulawesi, Indonesia - Balambano_FR2_MetaG | ecosystem: Environmental > Aquatic > Freshwater > Lake > Sediment | place...
CGGTCGCGCCCGGTGCCGCCGTTGAGCGTGTCGTCCCCCTCGCCGCCCGTCAGGCGGTCGTTGCCGCCCTCGCCCCTGAGCCGGTCGTCGCCGGCGCCGCCCGACAGAAGGTCATCTCCGGCGCCGCCCGCGAGCAGGTCGTCGCCCTCCATCCCCTCCAGCCGGTCGTCGCCCGCGTCGCCCAAAAGCGTGTCGTCGCCGCCGAGGCCGCGGATGCGGTCATCGCCGCCGCGCCCCTGCACCAGATCGTTGCCCGGCGTGACGAAGGTGACCTCGATGCGGACCATGCCGTAGCCCGCCAGTTCCGGCAGCGCGATCAGGTCGCCGAGCGCCATCTGCCCGTCGCTGTAGCCGAACCGCGGACGGGCCTCGGGCGTGCGGATGCCGTCGCTCGGCAGGCCCGCCGCATCGGTCGCCGACAGCATGGTCTGGGCGACGAAGTAGGGCCCGGCCGCCATCGCCCGGGAAGCGTCGGCGCCGACGGCATCGCCGAGGTCGAGCGTGACCGGGTCGGTCGGCGTGCCAAGGCGGCTCGTGACGAACAGCACCATCCGGCCGTCCGCGGCATAGCCGAAGGAGTCGAGCTGATGGGCTGCGCCGCCGTGATGCCCCTCGAACACCGGGGCGAGCCCGGGCAGGCTTTCCTGCATCAGTCGGAATGCGGCGCCGGGAATGCGCAGGGCATAGTCGGCGGCAGCAAGCAGGTTGGTGGTGTTCGCCCCAGCGAAGTAGACCGGCCAGACATGCGCCGCGTCGACCCCGTTCTGCAGGAACTGGAAGACCATCTCGACCATCAGCCCGGCCTGCGGCAGCCCGCGGTTCAGCGCCGCCGCGGGGTCGTTTGCCTGCCCGTCGTCGCCCGCGACGAAGGCGCGGACATTCCATTCGGTGACATGGCGCGACAGGGTGCCGGGGGCGAAGCCGAGCCGCGCCTCCTGCCGGTCGAACTGCGCGAACATATAGGAGGGCGGCTGGTCGCCGCCGCTCCGGTGGCCGCGGGCGTTGTAGTCATGCCCGACCAGCCCGTCCACGAGGCCCGAGAGGTCGGGCAGGCCAGCCTGGATCCCGGTGATCTGGTCGGCGATGACCCGGGCCTGATGGGCGGCGGTGCCCTGGGCGGGGACGGTGACGCGCTGCCAGCCCACCACCGGCTCGAAGGCGATCATGTCGCCCGAGACCCAGGCGGCGGAGTCCTCGAGCGGCGAAAAGCGGCCGGCGGAGTTCAGGGTCTGGACCAGAAGCCGCGGCTGGGGCGCGCCCGCGGGCAGGGTGGCGTCGATCGTGTCCGACACGACCGCCAGCACGGCGCGCGACAGCCGCCCGTATTCGCCCGCCGTCATCTCGCCGCCGTAAATGAACTCGTTGCCGATCTCGAGGCTCGAGATTTGCACGCCCGCGGCGGCGGCGTCCTGCAGGCTGCGGCGCACATAGTCGGCGGTGCGTGCGAGGTAGTCGGCGCAGACCCCGCGCTGGCCGTAGGTGCCGTCGAGCAGCGCCGCCGCGGCGGACCGGTCGAAGCCGCTGCGGGTCTGCAGCACGAGGTCGAGCGTCGCGCCGGTGCGCGCGGCGAAGGCGATCGCCTCGGCCTGCGGGATCAGCGGCGTGCCGCCCGACGCGGCGGCGTTCTCGTTCGCGGGGTCGAACAGCTGTTCCGTGACGGTGCCGCCGGGATAGCGGATCGCCCCGCCGCCGAGACCGGCCACGGCAGCGGCGAAGGCGGAGCCGGCAAAGCCGGGCAGGGCGGCAGGCAGGGCATGGGCGACGAGGTTGAGCCCGAAATGTGCCGGCAGCGCCGTCGCGGCCCGGCCGTCGGCCGGCAGGCTGTCGGTGCTGGAGAAGGCGAGTGTCGTCAATCCCGTGCCCCTCGGGCGAGCGCGGGCGCGACCACCGGTCCGGGCCAGCCCGCGCCACGGCACCACTGTGGGCAATCACGCCGCCGCCGTCACCCCTCGACGTGGCAGACCGCTAGGACTTTAGGCGTTTTCCCGGCGGCCCGGACCCTGGTCGCGCGATCACGCCGAGCGCATCAAGCGCAGCCTCGAATGCACCGGGGCGGGAGGCGGGCGCCGCGGCGCAGAGCGCGTCGAAGCGCTGCCGCAGGGCCGCCTTCTCGGACCCGCGGCAATCGTTCCAGGGCCGGCCCTGCAGGCCCATGACGAGCGCGTAGTAGCCGATGAAATGCGGCCGCTCGCCGCCGGCCAGGAGCCGCGCATAGGCGGCGTCGGCCCCGATGGCGCGCAACTCTTCGGCGGAGGTGATCCCGACCCGGGCGAAAGCCGCTTCGGTTGCCGGACCGACATTCGGAATCGAGGATAGCGGGGTCAATGCGGGTGCGGCCATGGCGTCGCCATGCTACTCTCGGCTGGCCGCGCGGAACACCGCCTTCACGACCCCGCAGCGCCGGTGCCGCGAGTCAGGCGGTCAGATCGCCGCCCAGTCGCGGTAGATCGGCTGGCCCTGTTGCGGCTTGGGCGCGTCGCTGCCGGACATCTGCCCGCCGGGTTTGGCATCGCCCTGCTGCTGCGGCGCGGGCTTGGGGTCGGGCTTGGGGGATTTGGCCATCGGTTGCTCCCGTTCTGGCTCGGTTGACACACTGCTCAGGATAAGAATCGCACTTAATCCAGCGTTAATCCAGCGTGAACTTGGCAACAGATCGTGATCGTTCCGTGGAGTTTTTTCGTTGCAACGGTGTCGGCGCCGGCAGCATCGCGGAAGTTGCCGGTCGGGCCTTGACCTTCCCGTGCCGGGAGGCCCCATCTAGAGGGGCGAAGGAGACGCCGATGACCCGACCCCTGGCCCTGACAGCCGCGCCTGCCCCGAGCGCCGCCGACCGGGCGCCGCGGCCCCCGGGCCTCGTCGCCTTCCGGCTGCAAGGGCTGTCCTGCGCCGGATGCGCGGCGCGGGCCGAAGCGGTGCTCGCGGCCGAGCCCGGCGTGACCGAGGCGCGGGTTGCGCTGGCCGGGGCGCAGGCGGATGTGCGCTTCGGCGCGCCGGCGACCGCCGAGCGCCTTGCCGGCGCGCTCCGGGCGGCCGGCTATCCGCCGCGGCAGGAGGAGGTGCGGCTGTCGGTCCCGGGGATGACCTGCGCCAGTTGCGTTGCGCGGGTGGAGCGGGCGCTTCAGGCGGTGCCGGGCGTCGTCGCGGCGCGGGCGCTTCTGGCCGAACGCGCGGCCGCGGCGGCCGTCTGGTCGGGCACCGAGACGGCCACGCTCTTGGCGGCGCTGGCCGGCGCGGGCTATGCCGCAGCCCCCATGGATGCGGACGCGCCCGACCCCGAGGACGCGGAGCGTGCCGCGCTTTTCCGCGACACCTTGGTGGCGGCGGCGCTCGCCGCACCGGTCATCGTTCTGGAGATGGGCGGGCATCTCTGGCCCGGGCTGCATCACCTGATCGCCGCCGGCATCGGCACCGGCACCGCTTGGGCGATCCAGGCGGCCCTGACGGCGCTGGTGCTGGTGGGGCCGGGGCGGCGGTTCTTTACCGCCGGCCTGCCGGCGCTGGCGCGCGGCGCGCCCGACATGAACAGCCTCGTCGCCCTCGGCACCGCGGCGGCGTTCCTCTACTCGCTCCTGGTCCTGCTGGCGCCGTCGCTGCTGCCCGAGACCGCCCGGGCGGTGTACTTCGAGGCGGCGGCGGCGATCGTCGTTCTGGTGCTGCTCGGCCGCTGGCTCGAAGCGCGGGCGCGCGGCCGGACCGGGCAGGCGATCGCCCGGCTGATCGGGCTGCAGCCGGACCGGGCGCGGGTGGTCCGCAACGGCAGCGAGATCGACTTGGCCGTGGTGCAAGTCGTCCCGGGCGATCTTCTCCGCCTGCGCCCGGGCGAGCGCGTGGCGGTGGACGGCACGGTGACGGACGGCGAAAGCTGGATCGATGAGAGCATGCTGACGGGCGAGCCCGCGCCGGTGCGGAAGGCGGCGGGGGCACGGGTGGCAGCCGGCACGATGAACGGCACCGGGACGCTTTGCTACCGCGCGACCCATGTCGGCGGCGAGACGGCGCTGGCGCGGATCGTTGCGATGGTGCGGCAGGCGCAGGGCGCCAAGCTGCCGGTGCAGGTGCTGGTGGACCGCATCACGCTGTGGTTCGTGCCGGCGGTGATCGGGATTGCCCTGCTGACAGTGGCGCTGTGGCTGGTCTTCGGCCCCGGTCTGGCGGAGGCGCTGGTGGCGGGCGTTGCGGTCCTGATCATCGCCTGCCCCTGCGCGATGGGGCTCGCCACGCCGCTGTCGATCATGGTCGGCACCGGCCGCGCGGCCGAGCTCGGGGTGATGTTCCGCAGGGGCGAGGCGCTGCAGCGGCTGGCGGATGTCGCCCATGTCGGTTTCGACAAGACCGGCACGCTGACCGAAGGGCGACCGCGCCTGACCGACCTTGCGACCGCGCCCGGCCATGATGCCGACGCCGTTCTGGCGATGGTGGCAGCGGTCGAGGCCGGATCGGAACATCCAGCGGCCGCGGCGCTGCGACAGGCGGCGGAAGCGCGCGGGCTGGCGCTGCCGGAGGCGCGCGGGTTTCGCGCCCTGCCGGGGCTCGGGGCCGCGGCCACGGTCGCTGGGACCAGCGTCCTGGTCGGCTCGGCCCGGCTGATGCGGCAGGAGGGTGTCGCGACCGGCGCGCTCGATGCCGCGGCGGCGGGGCTCGCCGGGCGTGGCCTGACGCCGATTGTCGCCGCGATCGGCGGCGAGGCAGCGGCGGTGATGGCGCTGGCGGATCCGGTGAAGCCAAGCTCGGCCGCGGCGGTGCGGCGGCTCCGCGACATGGGCGTGAGGGTCGCGATGGTCAGCGGCGACAGCGCCGCCGCCGCCGGGGCGGTTGCGGCGATGCTCGGGATCACCGAAGTGGCCGCCGAGGTCCCGCCCGAGGGCAAGGCGGCGGCGGTGGCGGCGCTAAGGCCCGGGGTCGCCTTCGTCGGCGACGGCATCAACGACGCCCCGGCGCTGGCCGCGGCGGATGTCGGCATCGCCATCGGCACCGGCAGCGACGTCGCCATCGAGACGGCGGACGTGGTCCTGATGTCGGGCGACCCCGGTGGGGTGGCGGTGGCGCTGGATCTCAGCCGCCGCACCATGGCCAACATCCGCCAGAACCTGGTCTGGGCCTTCGGCTACAACGTCGCGCTGATCCCGGTGGCGGCCGGGGCGCTGGTGCCGATCGGCGGCCCGCCGCTGTCGCCGATCCTCGCGGCGGCGGCGATGGCGCTGTCCTCGCTGTTCGTCGTCGGCAATGCGCTCCGGCTCCGGTCGGCGGGAGGACCGGCATGAACATCTCCGAGGTGGCGCGCCGCGCCGGCCTGCCGGTCAAGACCGTGCGCTACTACGAGGAGATCGGGCTGGTCACGGCGGCGCGGTCGGCCAACGGCTATCGCGCCTATCGCCCGCGCGACCTGCACCGGCTGGCCTTCGTCGGCCGGGCCCGCTCGCTCGGCTTCTCGATCGGGGAATGCCGCGCGCTCCTGCAGCTGTACGACGACCCGGGCCGGGCCAGCGCCGATGTCAAGGCGCTGGCCGAGGCCCATCTGGCGCAGATCGACGCGAAGCTCGGGGAACTCGCCGCGATGCGGGCCACGCTGGCCGACCTCGTGACCGCCTGCGCGGGCGACCGGCGGCCCGATTGCCCGATCCTCACGGCCATCGCACCCGCCCACCCGCCATTGGACCCGACCGCGCACTCCGGCTAGATCCGGCCCGGGCAGCAAGGCGGGGCAGGGCATGACGATCCCGGTGTTCGACGGCCACAACGATTTTCTCCTGCGGCTTCTCCGCGATCCCGAGCGGCGCGCCGAGACCTGGCTGCAGGGCTCTGCCGAGGGGCATCTCGACCTGCCGCGGATGCGAGCCGGGGGATTCGCGGGCGGCTTCTTCGCGATCTACGTGCCATCGCCGGCCGATCCGGCCGATGCGGCGCTGGATGCGCGGATGGACGCGCCACCCTATGACCTCGCGCTGCCGGCGCCGGTGGCGCCGGAGTGGGCGCTGCCGGTCGCGCTGGCGATGGCCGGGCACCTCCACTGGATGGAGCGCGCAGCCGCCGGCGCCTTCCGCCTGGTCCGTTCCGCCGCCGAGATCCGCGACGGCCTGGCCTGCGGCGTGATCGCGGGCGTCCTCCACCTGGAGGGCGCCGAGGCAATCGGCCCCGACCTCGCAAGCCTCGAGGCCTTCCACGCGATGGGGCTGCGCTCGCTCGGGCCGGTTTGGAGCCGGCCGAACGCCTTCGGCCACGGCGTGCCGTTCCGCTGTCCCGGCGACCCCGACACCGGGCCGGGGCTGACGCCCGCGGGCGAGCGGCTGGTGCGGGAATGCAACCGTCTGCGCATCCTGATCGACCTGTCGCACCTGAACGCGGCCGGAGTCGACGCTGTGGCGCGGCTGTCGGACGCGCCGCTGGTCGCCACGCATTCCAATGCCCATGCCGTCACGCCCTCCACCCGCAACCTGACCGACAGGCAGTTGCGGATGATCGCCGACAGCGGCGGCCTGGTGGGGCTGAACTTCGCCAAAGTGTTCCTGCGCCCGGACGGCCGGCAGTCGCCCGCGACCGACTGGACGCCGCTGCTGCGCCACCTCGACCATCTGATCGCCTTGCTGGGCGAGGATCACGTGGGCTTCGGGTCGGATTTCGATGGGGCGAAGGTGCCCGAGGTGATCGGCGACGTGACCGGCCTGCCTGCCCTGCAGGCGGCGCTGGCACGGCACGGCTACGACCGGCCGCTCATGGAAAAGCTCTGCCACCGCAACTGGATCACCGTTCTGGAACGGACCTGGGGCGCCTGAGCCGCCGCGGCAGGTTGCCGCGCTGCGCCGCGGCCACCGGTGCTGCGGCGCAACATGGGGATTTGATACCGGTTTGGGGCTTGAACCGAAGCGCAGTGTCATGACACCTTGAGCTGCGCCTGGACGGGGGGAGCGACAGAATCAAAGCGCTTTGGAAATGCGGCTTCGCCGGTCGGGGCCGGTTGCTGCCGGGCAATCGCCGTCGCGGGCGGGCTGTGCCGGCTGCGGCGAACGCGCGGGGATACGCCGCTGTGCTTGACGCAGGGTCAGTCCGCGCGCAATCCGGGATGTGCCGGATCTCAACAGCAGGATGATGCCCGTGTTCGATACGCCGACCTCCCCGTCCGACCTGAAATCCGCGATCCTGTGGCACCTGACCTATACGCTCGGCAAGGACCGGCCGAATGCCAGCACCTACGACTGGCGGATGGCGCTGTCCTACGCGATCCGCGACCGGATCATGGAGCCCTGGTTTGCCTCGACCCGCCGCACCTGGGCCGAGGATCGCAAGCGCGTCTACTACCTGTCGATGGAATTCCTGATCGGCCGGATCCTGGAAGACGCCACCATCAACCTCGGCCTGCGCGACACCGCCGAGGCGGTGATGGCGGAACTGGGTCAGGACTTTCGCGCCATCGTCGAGGACGAGCCGGATGCCGCGCTCGGCAACGGCGGGCTCGGGCGGCTCGCCGCCTGTTTCATGGAAAGCATGGCCACCATCGGCTGCCCCGCCTACGGCTACGGCATCCGCTACGAGCACGGGCTGTTCCGCCAGCGCTTCGAGGGCGGACAGCAGGTCGAGACGCCCGAGGACTGGCTGATGAGCCGCCACCCCTGGGATTTCGACCGCCCCGAAAGCACCTACACCATCGGCTTCAAGGGCGAGGTGAAGGTGGTGGAGGGGCGCGAGGTCTGGACGCCGGGCGAGACGGTCTTCGCCTCGGCGCATGACACGCCGGTGGTCGGCTGGCAGGGCCGGTGGGCCAACACGCTGCGGCTCTGGGGGGCGAAGCCCACGACGCAGTTCGATCTGGTCCGGTTCAACCGCGGCGACTACGCCGCCGCCGCCGAGCCCGAGGCGCTGGCGCGGACGCTGAGCCGGGTGCTCTATCCCGACGACACGACCTATCAGGGCAAGGAGTTGCGGCTTAAGCAGGAATTCTTCCTGACCTCGGCCGCGCTGCAGGACATCCTGCGGCGTTACATCAAGGCCCATTCCGACCTCGCCGCGTTGCCGAAGCACGTGGCGATCCAGATGAACGACACCCATCCGGCGATCGCGGGGCCGGAGCTGATCCGGCTGCTGGTCGATGACCACGGGATGGAGTTCACCGAGGCGCTCGACACCGCGCGGGCCTGCCTCGGCTACACCAACCACACGCTTCTGCCCGAGGCGCTGGAGCGGTGGGCTACCTTCACCTTCGGCAACGTGCTGCCGCGCCACATGCAGATCGTGGAGCGGATCGACGGCTGGCACCGCCGCACCTATCCCGCCCGGCCGCATTACGTCGGCATCGTCAAGCACCACGAGGTGCGGATGGGCGAACTGGCCTTCGTCATGTCGCACAAGGTGAACGGCGTCTCGGCGCTGCACTCGGAACTCATTAAGAAGAACCTCTTCCCCGAACTGAACCGGCTGCATCCGGGGCGGATCATCAACCAGACCAACGGCGTGACGCCGCGGCGCTGGCTGAAGATGTGCAACCGCCCGCTGGCCACGCTGATCACCGAGACCATCGGCGAAGGGTGGGAGAACGACCTCGACCGGCTGCGCGAACTCGAGCCGCACATCGGCGACGCCGGGTTCCGCGCCGCCTTCGGCGCGGCCAAACGGCAGAACAAGCTGGGCATCGCCGGCTGGATCCGGGATCTGTCGGGTGTCACGGTCAATCCCGACGCGATGTTCGACGTGCAGATCAAGCGCATCCATGAATACAAGCGCCAGCTTCTGAACATCCTTCAGACCATCGCGCATTGGTCGGCGATCAAGGCAAATCCGGCCGGCCCCTGGGTGCCGCGGGTCAAGCTGTTCGGCGGCAAGTCCGCGCCCGGGTACGCGGTGGCGAAGGAAATCATTCATCTGATCAACGATGTGGCGGCCGTTCTGAACGCGGATCCCGAGACCCGCGAGCTGTTGTCGGTGGTCTATCCGCCGAACTACAACGTCAGCATGGCCGAGCGGCTGATCCCGGCCGCGGATCTGTCGGAGCAGATCTCCACCGCCGGCAAGGAGGCGTCCGGCACCGGCAACATGAAGTTCATGCTGAACGGCGCGCCGACCATCGGCACGCTCGACGGCGCGAACGTCGAGATCCTGCAGGAAGTGGGTCCCGAAAACTTCTTCCTGTTCGGGCTGACCGCGGAAGAGGTGGTCAGGCACCGCGCCGATCCGGAGCATTCCCGGAAGGCGATCGAGGCGAGTCAGCCCTTGCAGGACGTGCTGCAGATGATCGCCGAGGGGCGCTTCTCGCCCGGGCAGCCCGACCGCTATCATGGCCTCGTCCACCGGGTCTGGCACGAGGACTATTTCCTCGTGGCCGACGATTTCGACGCCTATCATGCGGCGCAGCGGCAGGTTGATCTGGCCTATGCCGACCGCGACCGCTGGATCGGCATGGCCGCGATGAACACGGCGCGGGCCGGTTTCTTCTCCTCGGACCGCACGATCCGGGGTTACATGGCGGAAGTCTGGGACGTCGAGGCGGCACTCTAGCCCATAACTTCAAGGGGGGACGGCATGGCGGCGCAGGGCAGACTGACGATCGATCATGGCGTTGCCCGGGCCCTGGCGGAAGGGGCGCATGGCGACCCGTTCTCGGTGCTTGGCCTGCACGAGCGCGACGGCCGCTTTGTGCTGACGGCCTTCGTGCCCGGATCGGACCGGCTCGAGGTGCTAGCCGGCGCGACCTTGGAGGCGCAGCCGGTGGCGGACGTGCCGGGGCTCTACCTCGCCGAACTGCCGGGGCGGGTCGCCTACCGCCTGCGCGGGCACAACGGCGGCGTGACCTGGGAGTTCGACGATCCGTTCCGCTTCGGCCCGGTGCTGGGCGAGATGGACGAGTACCTCTTGGGCGAGGGCACGCACAAGCGGCTGTGGCAGGTGCTGGGCGCGCACGAGCGCGAGCACGAGGGCGCGCGCGGCACCCATTTCGCGGTCTGGGCGCCGAATGCCGAGCGGGTGTCGGTGGTCGGCGATTTCAACGTCTGGGACGGCCGGCGGCACCCGATGCGGCGGCGCGGGCCCACCGGCGTGTGGGAGACCTTCATCCCCGGTCTGGGCGAGGGCGCGGCCTACAAGTTCGAAATCCGCGGGCCGGGCGGACATCTTGTGCCGCTGAAGGCCGATCCGGTCGGCTTCGGGTCGGAACACCCGCCGGCCAATGCCTCGGTGGTGCGCAGCCTCGGGCCGGACGCCTGGACCGATTCCGGCTGGATGGCCGCGCGCGGGGCGGCGCAGTCGATCGACGCGGCCGTGTCGATCTACGAGGTGCACCTTGGCTCGTGGAAGCGTGCGCCGGGCAACCGGATGCTCAGCTACCTGGAACTGGCCGACCAACTCGTGGCCCATGCCGCCGACATGGGCTTCACCCATATCGAGCTGATGCCGGTGTCGGAATATCCCTTTGACGGCTCCTGGGGCTACCAGCCGGTCGGCCTCTACGCCCCCACCATCCGCCACGGCACCCCGCCCGAGTTTCGCGCCCCGATCGACGCCGCCCATGCGCAGGGCCTCGGCGTGATCCTCGACTGGGTGCCGGGGCATTTCCCGACCGATCCGCACGGGCTTGGCCGCTTTGACGGCACAGCACTTTACGAGCATCAGGACCCGCGCGAGGGGTTCCATCAGGACTGGAACACGCTGATCTACAACTACGGCCGCACCGAGGTGATCAACTACCTGGTGTCGAACGCGCTCTACTGGCTGGAGGAGTTCCACATCGACGGGCTTCGCGTCGATGCGGTGGCGAGCATGCTCTACCGCGACTATTCGCGCCAGGAAGGCCAGTGGATCCCGAACCGCGACGGCGGGCGCGAGAACTACGAGGCGATCGCGCTTCTGCAGCGGATGAACGTCACCACCTATGGCGAATGCCCCGGCATCATGACGGTGGCCGAGGAATCGACCGCCTTCCCCGGCGTGTCGCGCCCCGTGAACCACGGCGGGCTGGGGTTCGGGTTCAAGTGGAACATGGGCTGGATGAACGACACGCTGGCCTACATGCAACGTGACCCGATCCACCGGAAGTATCACCACCACAAGATGACCTTCGGCCTGCACTATGCCTGGTCGGAGAATTACATCCTGCCGATCAGCCATGACGAGGTGGTGCACGGCAAAGGCTCGATGCTCGACAAGATGCCGGGGCAGGGCGAGGACAAGTTCGCCAACCTGCGCGCCTATTACGGCTTCATGTGGGGCCATCCGGGCAAGAAGCTTCTGTTCATGGGGCAGGAATTCGCGCAAGGGGCAGAATGGAACCACAACCAGAGCCTCGACTGGCACCTTCTTGAGGTGGACCTGCATGCCGGCGTGCAGCGGCTGGTGCGCGACCTGAACCGGCTTTACCGCGAGACCCCGGCGCTCTACCGCCACGACAGCCGGCCCGAGGGCTTCCAGTGGATCGAGGCGAACGACGCCGACGCCTCGGTCTATGCCTGGGCGCGATTCGGCGACAAGGGCGATCCGGCGGTGGTGGTGGCCTGCAACCTGACGCCGGTCGAGCGGTCCTACCGGCTCGGCTTTCCGGCGTCCGGCAAATGGGCGGAGGTGATGAACACCGATGCCGCGCCCTACGGCGGCGGCAACCGCGGCAACATGGGCGGGATCAAGACCGAGAAAACGCCCTGGCACGGGCAGAAGCATTCGGCGGTCGTGACGCTGCCGCCACTATCGACGCTCATGTTCCGTCAGGACTGAGGTCAGGAGCGGACGACCGGCGAGGAGGGGGCCGCGGCGGCGCAAGCCCCTGCGACCCAGAGCAGAACGGGATGGGGGAGAAGCGATGCAACCAAAACCGAACACCCGGCTGTCGGGCCAGGCAATGGCCTTCGTGCTGGCCGGGGGCCGCGGCTCGCGACTGAAGGAGCTGACCGACCGGCGCGCCAAGCCGGCCGTCTATTTCGGCGGCAAGACGCGGATCATCGACTTCGCGCTGTCGAACGCGCTGAACTCGGGCATCCGCAAGATGGCGATCGCCACCCAGTACAAGGCGCACAGCCTGATCCGGCACTGCCAGCGCGGCTGGAACTTCTTCCGCGCCGAGCGCAACGAGTACCTCGACATCCTGCCCGCCAGCCAGCGGATGGACGAGCTGAACTGGTACCGCGGCACGGCCGACGCCGTGGCGCAGAACATCGACATCATCGACAGCTACGGCATCCAGTATGTCGTCGTGCTGGCGGGCGATCACATCTACAAGATGGATTACGAGGTGATGCTGCGCCAGCACGTCGAATCCGGCGCCGACGTGACCATCGGCTGCCTGACCGTGCCGCGGATGGAGGCCACCGCCTTCGGGGTCATGCATGTGGACGCGACGATGCGGATCACCGCCTTCCTGGAAAAGCCCAAGGATCCGCCCGCGATCCCTGGCGACCCGGATCATGCGCTGGCCTCGATGGGCATCTACGTGTTCGACTGGGCCTTCCTGCGCGACCTGTTGCGGCGCGACATGGTCGACGCGGCCTCGACCCACGATTTCGGCTTCGACCTGATCCCGGCGATCGTCAAGGGCGGCAAGGCGGTCGCCCACCGCTTCGCCGACAGCTGCGTGCGTGCCGGGCTCGAGGAAGAGCCCTACTGGCGCGATGTCGGCACCATCGACGCCTTCTGGCAGGCCAACATCGACCTGACCGACTTTGTACCGAAGCTCGACATCTACGACCACAGCTGGCCGATCTGGACCTATGCCGAGATCGTGCCGCCCGCCAAGTTCGTGCATGACGAGGACGGCCGGCGCGGCTCGGCCGTGTCCTCGCTGGTGTCGGGCGACTGTATCGTCTCGGGCTCCGAAGTGCGCAACTCGCTCCTGTTCACCGGCTGCCGGACGCATTCCTTCTCGAGCCTCGAATATGTCGTGGCGCTGCCGCAGGTGGTGGTGAACCGCACGGCGCAGCTGAAGAACTGCGTGATCGACCGCGGCGTGCAGATCCCCGCAGGGCTGGTCGTCGGCGAGGATCCGGAGGAGGACGGGCGCTGGTTCCGCCGCACCGACAGCGGTATCGTGCTGATCACGCAGGACATGCTGAACGCGCGCGCGGCGAAGCTGGGGTAGGTCTTGCCGCCGGCGCGCGGGGGCGCTGCCCCCGCACCCCCGGGATATTTGCGAGCAGATAATGGAGCGGGGCGTGATGGCTGAGGCGACGCGCAGGCGGGTTCTGTCGGTGGCGTCGGAATGCGTGC
>Ga0224723_1001662_pt1 | contig 13171 bp, 8 predicted proteins | sample Balambano_FR2_Me_FD_161647 | JGI IMG/M metagenome (GOLD analysis project Ga0224723, IMG submission 161647) | Freshwater sediment microbial communities from Lake Towuti, South Sulawesi, Indonesia - Balambano_FR2_MetaG | ecosystem: Environmental > Aquatic > Freshwater > Lake > Sediment | place...
GACAATGCCATAACCCATGCGGACTCGTCAGCATCGATGAGCCACCGATCAGCCATTGCGGGTCAACCCACAGCGGGCGATCGTGCTGCCAAACCTCTGTGCGCGATCGCCACTCGCCCGAGGCAAACTGCTCCCCTCGCGCCGTGCGCCCAAAGCGCAACACCTCCCAGCCTAGCCACAAGGCATCTTCAGCCAACTCTACCCGCATGGATTGGCGCACCTGCGCTCCGTTAAAAACGATCGTTTCCTGAGGCAACCATTCCAGACATGCTCCTGCTGCAATAGCAATATGAGCCGTTTGAATCGCTTCCGAACCATTACTGCCGTACCATTTCCCAGCAGCAGCGGTGGTGATCAAGGCGTGGGACTGGGGGTGCAATTGTAGATTGAACGAGAGGCGATCGCCCCCTACGACTCCTCCCGCCGTGTGTAGCGTCACCAGATGACAGACCTCTGGTCCCTCTGGATAAAAGGGTCGCTGGACTTTCAAGGGAGCTTGCACAAAACTGCGGCTCAACTGCGTCCCCTGCCGCTGGCGAAAATCTAATTCCAGGCATCCCTGCCATTGCTGCTGACTGGTGATCACTAGCAATTCTCCTGGCATCCTATTCTCATCAGCGTTACCTCCCAGACCAAACGCGGTTGCACATAATACAGCAAATGCTGACGAGCCGTTTCCAGCAGTTGCAACAAATCGGATTGCAGATAAGTTTGCCAATAGTGATGTTGCAATTCTCATTTTGAAATAGCACCTGGGTTTTGTGCCCCGTCACGGGGCACAAAACCCAGGTTTGGTTTGGGAGCGCCCGCCGCAGGCGGGCGCTCCCAAACCAAACTGAGAATTGCTGATAGTGATGTTGCAGATAATCAATTAACCACAATTGTGCTTCGGTGTCGAGCAGTTGTTGAGGTTGGTCAAAATGTACCAAGGTTCTTTCGCTCCTGCATTTTGATATTTCCGTTTCCAATCCACCGCTAGATTAAACGAACCAATGCCATTCCCTTTATTGCACAGGATAGCTGGATAAAATTTCCTCATCTCAGGCTGCAATCCTAAATCCTGTACGATTTGATAGTCCTCAGTCGCTGCCAGTTGAAAATGGAAGTCCTGCTTTTGTCTATTGTCTCAAATCTTTATCCTCTATAGCCTAGAGTCACCTTGTCACCCGTTAAGGTGGGAGAGGAGATGTGAGACAGGTTCGCCTGCATTCTACGCCAGTATCCCAGAATCCTAGCCCTTCTGCGGCGGGGAGCATGTCAAAACTTATCTACTCAAGGGAGATAAAACAATGGTACAAACAATTCAAGCTAAAAACGTCACCCTGCGATCGCTGATCGATGATTTTGGGATTCATCTAGTGGAAGACCCAGCGTTTTTCCCCGAATGGAAACAAAATCTGCCAGAGGTCAGCGATCCCGAAATTCAACAGCTTGATCGCATTCGGGCTGGCTTTGTTAACCTACTGGACTACGCGCCTCTCCTCGAAGGGGTGATTCGGATGTCAGTGGTTGATCCGCTTCTGTTTCTGGTTGGGTTTTACCTGTCACCGTTTCATGTGCGGTCGGAACCGTCGATCGAGATTCAAACCGAGGATGAAGGCACTATCATCACTGGCAGCCTCGATACGTTAGTTCTAAAAGATCGACTGTGGGTGCTGGTCGTCGAGTCAAAACGAGCCTCCTACTCTGTAGAAGCTGGATTAGCTCAAATTTTGGCGTATATGTTGGCAAGCCCTCATCCAGAGCAGCCCTGCTACGGCATGATCACCAGCGGCGGCAGCTTCATGTTTGTCAAACTCGTCAAAGGCAATCCGCCCCAATATGCAGTCTCCAAACTATTTGGCATTCGGGAGCCAGAAGATTTGGCTACCGTCTTCGCCATTCTCAAACGATTCGGGGGGTTGCTGATTTGAAGTATGAATTTTGATTGAGAGCCGCGCTCCGCGCGGCTCTCAATCAAAATTCATACCCGGATTCAGCAACGCCCGATTCGGTCAGCTAGTGGAGTAATACCAATTCTTTGTGAGGCTGCATAGAACAAGGGGCTTAAGCCCCTTGTCTCGCAGAGTTACTCTATGCAGCTTCATACTCAATTGGTATAACCTCATGTCTTACATTGACATACTCCCCGCCCTAGAAGGGCTAGGATTCTGGGGTCAAACAGCGAAAGCAGGACGAGCCTGTCTCACATCACCTAACCCAACGGTTGATGCCCCAACCGTATAGAGATTGATGGCAGCATTACCATCTCGGTCATTCTCTAACTGACAAGCTGGACAACGCCATTGACGAGTAGACAAGTCTAAGGAGTCTAGAACATGACCACAACTAGAACAGGTCTTACTGGAAGGATACCAGGGGTCAATATAGACCACCTGTTTTCCCTTCTTCTGTGCCACCCATTCCAGGGTTTGGATGAACCCACCGAAGGCAAGATCTGTGACTTTCCTACCCCAAAGGCGCTGCATTCCTTTCAGATTCAGCGTCTCAAAAATCAGCACATCAAATTGATCTGTCAACTGATGGGCCAATTTCCAAAACCAATCTTGGCGACGGTGTACCACATCTTCATGCCTGCGGGCTAGATGTTTTCTGGCTTTTTCTCGATGCCTTGACCCTTTTAACTTGCTCGATAAGTTGCGACTGGCTTGACGGATTTCATGGAGCGATTGTTTCAAGAACAGTGGAGACTCAATCTGAGTGATGGCTGCACCATCAAACTGAGTGAGGAAAGTCTTTAAGCCAAAATCAAATGCAGCGATGTTACCCGTCTCGTATTTGATGACTGACTCACCCTCCCCATCTACTACCACAATCAGAAACAACTCTCCCAACGGTGTGCGTTTCACTGTCACCGTTTTGACCGTTCCTGCAATTGGTCTGGAGTTCCAGAACTGATAAACCCGATCGCCAATCTTAACCCGATTACCACCTAAGAACTTGTATCCACATTGCTTGAGGGTGAAGGATTTGTATCGCTTCACCTTTTTGAAACTGGGGGGTTTGACTCCTTTAGCTTTGTGCTTAAAAAACAACTGATATGCCTTCTCAATCCGCTGACAGATATCTTGTACTGCTTGAGAGCCAACTAACTGCCAGTCTGGGTTGCGTTTTCTCAGTTTGGCAATGTGAGCTTGCAATTTAGCACAACTTAAATGCTTGCCAAACATCCGATAATATCTGCGATGGAGGGCAATACAATGGTTGTAGATCATGCCAGAGACGCTAATCGTTCTTTTAAGGAACCGATTACGTTTATGATTGTAGAACTTATATTTCAGTGTTTTCATGAGTATAATTATATCATTCCTTCCTTCGTTCGACAACTGAAAAAGCCGTCCTAGAAGGACGGTGCTCTAAACCCATTCTCTTGGCAAACTGGTGGACGCTTTTAGCCCTGCCGCTGGCGAAATTCTAATTCCAGACACCCCTGCCATTGCTGCTGACTGGTGATCACTAGCAATTCTCCTGGCATCCTATTCTCATCAGCGTTACCTCCCAGACCAAACGCGGTTGCACATAATACAGCAAATGCTGACGAGCCGTTTCCAACAGTTGCAACAGATCGGATTGCAGATAAGTTTGCCAATAGTGATGTTGCAGATAATCAATCAACCACAATTGCGCTTCGGTATCGAGCGATTGGGGAATCTGTCGTGCCAATTCTAGAGCCTGCCGCAACGTCGCAGGCGGTTGCTGTAAGGCTTGCAGCAAGTCTGGCGGCATCATTTGTAGCTTTTGCCAGTGGGCGATCGCGGCTCCTGGACTGCCCTGCGCCAGAGCCAGAAGTTCAGGATGCTGGAGGATTTCAGCGTGCCCCGTTTGGGTCAGCACTTGGGCGATCGCCTCTACACTCAAGGGCTGAAAGGGAATGCGCTGACACCGCGATACCAGCGTTGGTAATAAAGCATCCACGCTAGGCGCAATCAGAATCAACGTAGCAGCACCCGGTTCTTCTAAGGTCTTCAACAACGCATTGGCGGTGGCCTCCGCCATTGTTTCTGCATCTTCCAGGACGACAACAGCGCGATCGCTCTCTAAGGGCGGACGACTGAGGAAGCGAGTGATCTCTCGGATTTGCTCTAAGCGAATTTGAGGACGGGTTCTGGCTTTGATGCCCTGTTCGATTGCTTCTGCAACAGTCAAGCGCTTGCCCTGATGCCAATAAGTTGGCTCTACCCAGAACACATCGGGATGGTTGCCCTGCTCAATTCGATGCCGCAGGGCCGAGGACGGGTGCTCCGGTCTGGACAGCAGCAATTCAAGCAAGCCATAGGCTGCCAATCGCCGCCCCACCCCTGGTAAGCCAGCAAACAAATAAGCTGGAGCAATTCGGTTTTGCTCCACAGCGCGAGTCAGCAGTTCGATCGCTGGCGATTGACCGATTAATCCAGCAAAAGGTTGATGCATAGGCGTGATGTCACAGGGGTTGACAGATTGGATCTAATTGTAGTGTGGGAGGAGGAGGAGCAACCACAAAGGCACAAAGGACACAAAGTTAGAACTGAAGAGGGATATTAGTTGGATGCGAGCATGAAAAGAGCGACACAGCTAACTTGAAGCAATGCGGTCGCCACAATATCGCCACAATATTGCATCTTCCTCTTCTCTGTGCTCTTTGTGTCTTTGTGGTTCATGATTTCCTGTGAACTTTTCCAACCGCAGATGCACCAAAATCAAACCGTCTTATTACAGTCTTGCGATAGAAAGGGGGAATACCATTGCTGTAGGTGTTGTTGTAAAACGGTTTGAATCTGGTGCGAGACTTCGGTTTCGCTGCAATCAGCAGCAATCGAGACAATGCGTTCAGGATATTGCTGAGCCAACGTAACAAACCCCTGTTGCACGCGCTGATGAAATGACAGTTCCGTTTGTTCCAGACGATCGCGCTGACCTCGATTACGGGTTCGTTCTAATCCCACGGCTACATCCAGGTGAAGCCATAGGGTTAAATCGCTTTGTAATCCCTGGGTGGCAATGTGATTCAATTGTTCAATCAACTGCAAATCCAGTCCGCGACCAAACCCTTGATAGGCGATAGTGGAATCGGTGAAGCGATCACACAATATCAGTGCTCCAGATTGAAGTAAGGGTTTCAGCATCGTTTCGACGTGCTGAGCGCGATCGGCGGCATAGAGTAATAATTCGGTATGGGCATGAATCGGTTCTGCTGTGGCAGGATGCAGTAACAACTGCCGAATGATTTGCCCCACCTCGGTGCCTCCCGGTTCACGGGTAACAATGATTTGCGATAGATGTCCCTGTGCCTGTAACCGTTGCAATAAAGGATGCTGAGTTAACCAGGTGAGCGATCGCTGAATTTGTGTTGTTTTGCCACAGCCTTCCACTCCTTCAAACACAATTAATCGCCCCTGCATACACTCAAACCTAAACTCAATCTATCCCCGCACCCCTCGACTGATCAACCCTAACCCAGCCGCAAACAGGGCTGAACCAATGATTGACCAGAGGATGGGAAAGTCGCGATTGCCAATATTTAGCGAAAATAGCTCTGGCAGTCCGAATTCACGAGCCAACCACAGCCCCAGATAAGCACCCACAATGCCAATCACAATTGAGGTGAGACAGCCTCCTATAGAATATCCCACAAGAGATTGACCTAAACTGCCGCAAATGGCAGCGATCGCCAGCAAAATTAACCATTCAGTCAGGGTCATAGTTGTGCCTCCAAGTCATACTCTCAGTAGAATTAGCGCTGCCTTGATTCCCGTTCAACGGATTGCAACGCTTCTTAATAATCTAACGCTGCATCCAAACGTGATTCGTAGTTGCAAGCAAACTCTTCAAACCACAAGCCCTCATCGGATTTCGGGTTGAGGCGCTGCAACCATTCTCTGGCTTGCTCTCGCAATGCGGCTCGACGTTGAAGGCGTAGGGCTTCTAGACGCTGTTGTTTTTGCTGCTTCTGTCGCTGTCATTGCTGCTCAGTTTGTCGTGCTTCTTCCTCTCGCTTCACCTGTTCGGCGCGATCGCACGCTTCATGTTGAGCTTTGACCATCCGGGTCAAGCTGTTCACACTTACGGGCCAGAGCTAAAGTTGATTCCTGCGCTGCCTGCCAACGGCTCATCCCTGTAGAGCGATCGGTGGCCGACATATTGCCACTTTTATCCAGAATCAGTGTATAGTACGGTCTTTCATTGGGCTATCTCCCATCAACTGCATTCTCAGTCTAATCGATTGCTTTGCTAATCGTGGTTTTTGCTAGAAAAATGATTACAAAGCTACAAGACTAGAACTGACGCACTGCATGTGAAGAACCGGCATAGTTGGGGGGTTTGTGGGGCGCGTCGCGCCCCACAAACCCCCCAACTGCATCAGTCCTAAAGACGCATGGCGCCACTCCTGCTGCCTCGTACCCAAGCGCCTGCTGGGGTACTTAGGCGAGGGCGTTTCATATGCCTGCGAACAAGGAGCTTAAGCCCCTTGCCTGACTCTCAGGTTCAGCACTGTTCCACGGTAGTGCTGCCACTCAATTTTTACGATCGCCCTCCCACTGTTTTCCTAAACCTAAAGCCGTCATGTCAGCAACACCATTTCCACAAAACGATTCCAGGTGATAGGAGTTCCTTTCACTTGGGAGCGCAAAAATCGAATTTCTTGTGCCGACAAAGGAGGCTCACCTACACTATACATCACAACATTAATCTTATCGATACTCATGACATGGTCCGCATGGGTGCTTATAGGCGAAAAGTATGTCATCAATTCTTTATAGTGGGTGAAGAAGTGTTGTTGACGTAGCATCACTTCGCCAAACTCGACGAACTCTAATGTGCCTTTGCAATCGATCTTTAATGCTCGGAAAAGATAAGCTAATTCCTCACCAGGTACTTGATCATTTACATTGTGCTTGATCTGTCGTAGATGCGCTGTCAACTCTGCAACGGAGAGGGTACGATCGAAATCCCTGTCGATCGCATTAAAGAGATACATCAAATCTCCCTTTGTCGCTGCCGATGCCGTCTCAAACAAAAAGTGACGGGGTATTCCTCTGATTGCTGCCTGCAAATGGCGACGAAAGGTCATGATATTTTCTTTCACCACCAGATACCGTTGCCGATGTTGCTCCGGTGTGGCGATCGCACCAAAAGCAATCGGCACCAGTGCTGGAAACGAGTGCCGTAGTCCAATCAAAGCAGCGATCGTGACGAAACAGAAGGGCAGAGTTAGAACGGGAAGTTGGATGGGTTGAAACCACAGAGTTAAGAGTCCGCCGACCAGAGCGGCAAGAGCAGCACCACAGCCTCCGACTAGAAGGCTACGGAGCGTGGGGGCGTAAAAAATTCCAGCCAATGCGATCGCAGTTAATATTGCATTGTAATTCCATAAGCCAGCGTAAATCGTCTCGACTGGGCTGTGTAATACTAGCCCGGTCAGCAGTCCCATACAGCCACCCAATAAACCAATCCCTGCTCCAATGGGAGTGGCGAGAACAACTGCAAGCAGGACCAAGACCCCGGAGATGAACTGATCCATGAAGAACACCTGCCCAAAGCCGATGGGCAGAGATGCCGCCAACCGCAGCCAATCAACTGGTTGATCGTTGGGGGTAGGGAATGACACAGCATGGAGAGCGGGGTGAGGCATCCAGATGGCGACTGCCCAAAATAGCAACGTGGCGACAATGAACGGTAACGTGAGCAGGGGGAAACTGAGTTGGCGACTGAGCCAGTTGCCAACCGTCTGCATTAGTCCTGTGGTCAGGGCAGAGAATAAGAGAGCCGCCAACAGCCAGAGTAAATTCCACTCTCCGTTTCGGGCTGCTCCCAAAGTGGCAATCGCGACTCCGACAAGAAGACCGTTATAGCCCAAGATACCGTTTCGTAACTGGTGGCGATCGAGCTTGAGAAGTTGAGCGGTTGCTGTCGCAGAGAGCACACCAACGCAGCCCATGAAGCCAATCCACGGGGATTGAATGAATAGGGCAATGAGAATTAATAACCCGCTAATGGGATGGTTGACAAATATAACCTGACCTATGCCTCGCAATGCAGAGTTGAGAAAATTGCATAAGGGACATTGGGTAAACCGTTGATTATGGGATAGTGGGCTTCTCGCGATGAAAAGTCGATACCGAGGTGATGTTTGCCTGAATTGGGGCAAGAGATGCTGAGATAGGAGTTCATACAAAGGTAGCGGTTCGCTGTCGGTCAAAGCCATAACTTGGGGATACATGGTCACTTGTGCGGTGAGAATTGCAACTGTGAATTAGAACAATGGATAAAACATTATGTAAACAGTTTCATGCTGCGTGGACAATGGGTAGACGAGTGGCGATCGCGTCAATCACGCCCTCAAAAATACTGTGAGAATTTTCTACTACGGTATTGAGCGTATCCAGCAAAGGATTAATCTCACAAATTTCCCAACAGCAGACTCGCGGATCTTGGGCTAGCGCCTGATTTAACTGTCTTGCTTCGTCCACGAACAGTCCACCGGAGGCAGGAGTACCCGTACCCATGCAAACCGAAGCATCCATACTGTCCACATCAAAACTAACGTAAATTAAATCGACATCAGCCAGCTTCTCCAGACACAGTTGCGCTGCCTTCTCTGCACCCAGGTGACGGACTGTTTCTGTCGTGAAATTGAGAATTTGATGGGTTGCCATCAAGTAATCCTCTGCGGCTTCCGTTTCTCGCACCGCCACATATACCAAGTCATTCAGACTAACATCAGCGCTGTAGGCTAAGCCTAAAGCCTGACAGCGTTTCCATAAATCAATCGTTGCAGCATCTGGCGTATTAATTTGTTGTTCTAGATGATCAGTTGAGGTAGCGATCGCCAGAGGCATTCCATGCATATTGCCAGAAGGGGTTGTGTAAGGCGAGTGGATGTCAGCATGGGCATCGATCCAGATCACGCCCAATCGATGATCAGGAAAAGCCTGCTTAATTCCGGCGATCGTTCCAGCCGCAGTTGAGTGATCGCCTGCCAAGACAACTGGAAACAGTCCGTTTTGTAGGGTTGCTGCTACAGCATTTCTGGTTCGGACTAAAACGCGGTAGAGTTGATCGATATGCTTTGCATGTTGATATTGTGGTTCCGATTCTGCTATCAAGTTTTCAGTGGGTACTCGCGTTGCCCAATTCAACAATGCGGGGTTAGCTGGCATTCGATTGGTCTTGTCAACGACTGCCTGTTTCAAAGCAGCAGTTCCCTGAGACTGTCCACGAATTCCTGCGCCCAACTCTGAATCTACTTCAATCAGGGCGATCGCTTTAACTTCAGGTTGTTCAAGATCAGGCCGCACCGTTTTGGTGAAATTGTAGGCTGTAATCGCGGTCTTGAACGTGGCAGGATAAGGGTGAGTAGCGATGAATTCTGTAAAAACTTGAACCTTCTCCAACTCAACAGGCTGTATCCATACTGCTTCGGGATCATGCAGTTTTGCGGCAGTGATAAAACTGCTTTCATCAGCATTGTATAATTGGCAAGTATCTTCAGTTTCAACGGGGCAACTGGATGCAACTTGAGTGGTGATAACCATAAATTTACAATTCCTATTTCGATACTTCCCACACAACCAAGATTGATTCAGGCTGGAAGCCATAAAAAGGGCACGGTACAAATGCCGTGCCAATTCTTGACTAAATAGTGTTCAGCCTGTTTCCTCAACAATTACCAGAATCAAACAAACAGTTTGTCGATATACTTTAGTAATCAATAAATTCGTTTCACAACTAAGCTAAGCTGCCAACTGTTCCGCCTAAATCCCATTGAGCTGGCTGACTCGCACTAGCATACTGACAACCGCGATATTGTAGGCGTGCTGGATAGTGAGGGGCGATCGCATACACAGGAGTTATCCAGGCTGCGCCCCGATATTGACCTTGAATCAGACTGATAGACTGAAGACTGGATACTTGAGCTTGATAAGAAATGCCACGGTAAATCAATTGCATGGTTGCGGCTCCTATAAGAGGTAAGTGAATTAGGCTTTTAGCTGGAAAATATGCGCTATCTAAAACTCGATCCTTAATTAATAACTAATCATTAATCATTTAGTATCGGATCAATAGTCATTTAAGTAATTGCTTATTACTAATTTAGTAATTATTTAGTACTTTTCTGACTATTCAGTAAGTATTAAATAGCGATTCAGGAGATACACAGCAGTTGAAACGGTAGTTGAAACATATTTTAGTGATGTTCTCCGTTCCTCTGAGTGCATCCTTCGATACTCTAGTTATACTTGCCCTAAGTGGTATTGGTCGATGTAGAAAAGTTATGGAGTTAGAAGGGGCGATCGCCTTAACTTTTATTCAAAAGTCTAAGACAACTAACGATTGCGGTCAGCGGTTACAGTTATCCTCGAACACCCCAACGATCGCCCTCTCATCCGCTGCACCGGGGTTGTTAGCTAGTGAACCAACAACGGAGCTAACCCCAAACTCAAACCCGATCGCCCTCCACTTCCTCAAGCTTAAACTGAATCGAACAAAGTGTTGAAAGCGATCGCCCCCACCCACCTCCTTTCAACCCCTCAATCTCAAACCGAAAACTTTTCGCTAACGTGAATTCGATAATCGCCGTTTGAGGAGTGCGGCGCGGCGCGCCGCACTCCTCAAACGGCGTGTTTTCATTGGGGCGGGTGCAGCCGGTCCCAATGAAAAATCGCTCGTTGAACTCATGTCTCATTAAGTCAAAGGTGAGATAGCATTTGCAGTACAACAAAGTGTAAACGACTGGTCGCAACTTGTCCGTGAGGTTGCTTTGCGTCCTTCTCCCGGTGAGCGTTTACGGTCTACCTTTGGTTTATTTGACTTGGCTCATACGTCTTGGTAAAGCTGGGCAATAGTTCCTCAATCGCGACTTCTAACCATTACGCTTCGATGACAACGCGCAGGTTGCCGCGCTTTCTCACTACACGACAGGCTGTGGTTGTGGCTTCGCCCCGACTGGCAGGCTCTCTGGTAAATTCCAGATCGAGCAAGGTGCGTCCAATCTTAAGATTTTGTAAGGAGAGTTGGTGGATAGAAGCGGGTAGAGCGGGGTCAATAATCCGCAGGCAGTTGCCAGGAGCATCAGGCACGAGGTTGGCCATCATTTGCAACAATTGAAAGATTGTACCGGTTGCCCAGGCTTGTGGAGAACAGGCGACAGGATAGCGGACAGGGCTGCTCTCGGTGGTGCGTTCGTAGCCACAGAAGAGTTCTGGAGGACGCTGATAAGGTTGTTCCAGGGTCATATCGATTAAACCTTGAGTGATTTCTAAGGCTTGATCGACCAAACCGAGCGATCGCAATCCCACAACAATCATGCCGTTATCATGGGGCCAGACGGAGCCGATGTGGTAGCCCATTGGATTGTAAGCAGGAGACAGACTGCTGAGGGTACGAATCCCCCAACCGTTAAACATATCTGGGGCTTGCAGCCGTTCAGCAACGCTGCGGGCTTTCTCTGGCAGCAAAATTCCCAAATTCAAACAATGCCCTGGATTTGAGGTAATACTGTCTACTGGATTACCTTTTCCGTCTAGCGCCAGAGCACAGTAATCTTGATCCGCCATCCAATAATCTCGATTGAAGCGCTGCTTCAACTCTCTGGCTTCATCTTGCCAGCGATCGGCCAGGTCAATGCGCTTCTTCATCCGGGCAATTTCACTCAACCGAATTTTGGCCGCATACACATAAGCCTGCACTTCGCAGAGTGCGATTGGACCGACCGCTAGTTCGCCGTGAGCATTGACGATACAATCTTCTGAATCCTTCCAACCTTGATTAACGAGTCCACGTTGAGAACGGCGCTGATAGTGTAAATAGCCTGTTCCCCGACAATTGCAATCGATCCAATCCATTGCCGCTAAGGCAGAGTCCCATAACCGCTCCAAGGTTTCTTGGTCATGTGTCCAAGCGTAATACTCAGCATACAGCATCAGCCATAATGGAGTAGCATCGACCGTGCCATAGTAAGGGGTGTGAGGAATTTCCTGGCAACGGGCCAATTCCCCTAAGCGCAATTCATGCAGAATTTTACCGGACTCCTCCTCGCGCCACTCGTCATCGATTTTGCCTTGATATTGAGCCAGTACATAAAGGGTTTCACGAGCGATCGCCGGATCAAGAATCAGCGTTTGGGAAGCGGCAATGATGGAATCACGCCCAAACAGGGTAGAAAACCAGGGAACTCCAGCAGATAGCGCTTTGTGCTTACCAAACGTCTGCCGTAGCAAATAAATATCTTGTTCTGCTCGTTCGATCGCCTGGTTAAAGATTCGATTATCCGTCTGAATGTGGGTAGCAGTGTCACGCCACTCCTGTTCCTCCAATAATTCTGCGGCTTTTGCCTGAATTAACATTGTCGGCGCACTAACTTTGGAAGCCGGAGCGTTACTGGTAAAAGGTTGTAGGCGATAGCCCAATTGTTTCGTTTCATGAGAGTTTAACTCGAGGTGCCAGATAGCGGTATATCCTTTCAGAAAGGTTGGGGTTTGATGATAAAACTGAATTTGTGATTCCATCACCACATCGTCAACTCCCTGATAGGCCAATGTTAGTTCTCGAATTGTAGGTGAGGCAGGTGGGGCAGGTTCGTCTGACGATGCACTCGATTCGGTTGCTTCTGATTCTGGCAGATAGCTTTTTTCGGTTTGCACTGCCCGCAACAGTCGTCCCCGCTGTTCCCGCTGGAAGCCGCGCACCTCAAACAAATCCAAAAAGTCTGCATCAAAGCTAAGACTGAGTTCAAAAGAGAGGGGTTGGGTGCTGTAATTGGTGATGGTTAATTCCTCAAACAAACCGCCATTTAGAACAATTTCGCGTTGAATGCCGATGGTCTCGGCTTTGATGCGGTGATCAATCCGAGGATTTGCACATAACACAGATAGGGCAAAGCCTTTGCGGGCATCGCTACTCAGGAGAACGGGCGATCGCCCTTCAATTTGTAATTCCAATCGACTTAGAAATCGAGTATCTCGGCAAAACAGTCCTAAACTGGCATTGTCACCTCCCTCCAGACAACCTGCGATGTTACCTAAGGTGTCAGTAATCAAGAACAGATCATCGTCCTTTAAAGTCAATGTGGGTAATGGCTGTTCGCTGGTGCTGCAAGCCCACTCTGGAATGGGCATTTGTTCTGCTGGTAGATAGAATTTGTTGTCGAGTTCAATATAGTCTGGCATCAGTACCCTAGAGTAAACCTGTAGTA
>Ga0224723_1001663_pt1 | contig 13171 bp, 12 predicted proteins | sample Balambano_FR2_Me_FD_161647 | JGI IMG/M metagenome (GOLD analysis project Ga0224723, IMG submission 161647) | Freshwater sediment microbial communities from Lake Towuti, South Sulawesi, Indonesia - Balambano_FR2_MetaG | ecosystem: Environmental > Aquatic > Freshwater > Lake > Sediment | place...
GGGTCAGATCAAGGCGCGCTAGACTCAAAGACATGGCTGAGGGGCTCGGAATTCAATACTTTGAGCGTAACCCTCAGCCTTTTCCTCAGCACTCTATCCCTTGTCGAACTCAGGTTACCTCAAGTTCGACGATGTTCCAGTCCCTCCAAGGCTCATCCCTTAATTCAGCAACGCCACCTACCTCTATGTCCACGGGAAATTGCTGAAGATGCTAAAGCATCTATCGCCGCCTTCCATCCAGGCGAGCTACAACCCCAGCCAGCGGCAGCTATCATTGCCGAACTGCAAAGCCTCTCCCATCCCAAGTTTTTGAGGCCAACCTGCCTGGAGTTGCTAAAGCGCCCAATTCAAAGACTTAGGGATTTTGGGTTAGCTTGATCAGATTAGGGCCAGCGAACCCCTCAGCCTCCTCAACCGGGGCCATCTGCCAGTGGGATTGGGCACTGGTTTGTAGCGGCCCGTCAGGCTTAAATAAGAAGGGAGTTTTGGGCTCTGGCAGGGTGGGTGGCATTTGTTTATCCGCCAGCAGCCAGAGCACTGTAGTTGGCTGTAGGTGATAGCTCAGGGAAATGGCCTCACCAAGGGCATTGCTGTTGGGGCCAAAAATAACTAACGGATCAGGCACGGTATTAAGATAGGCCGCAATAAAGGGATTTGGATAGCTGATGGATTTGTTCCACCAGGCCGGAGCGCGTAGGTTAGTGCCTACTGAAGCTATACCTAAAGCTAGGAGGCTGGCCAATACCAATCGACCCAATGTTTTTTGAAGGGGCTTGGTGGCCGCTAGTAAATCTGCAATCCACGGAGCCAACAGCAGAGGCACCGCAATCAGCGAGGGAAAGAAGTAGCGGGTTGTGCCAGAGATTTTGCCGCTGCGAATTAAGTCGCCACCAATTAATACTAGCGGCGTAATCAAGAGAAGGCAGGTTAATAACAGACCAACTTCTCGTTCGTAGTATCGCCATACGTGAACCAGAGAAATGGCCACCAAACTCAGCAGCAGCAGCGGCCCCAGCCAGGTAAACCAATGGTCAAGAGGAGCATTAAAATCCGCCACAGTAGCGCTGTAGTGCAATCCCCAAAGCTTAGAGAGAAAGGCAAACGGACTTGGCTCGCGGGCCCAGGCAGTAACGCTTTGTAGCCGCTGCCACTGTTGCCCAACCACCCAAAGCCAGGGGGCAAATAGCCCTAACCCCAGGGCGCTGACCAGGGCAAAGGCCAGCCATTGTCTGGGCCGCTGGGTTAGCCCCACAAAAACCAGGTGGCTGAGCCCCAAAAGCGCTGTTACTAAGGAGCCGTACCAGCTAAGCGCCATGGCCATACCGTAGCCCAGCCACGCTGCTTGCGTCTTGAGGCGAACGGCTCGTAGCAAGGCCAGATTGGCCAGCAGCATACCCGCTACCCAAAAGCTGTATTCTCTGGCTTCCTGGCTGTAGATAAAGTGAACTGGAGAAACCGCTAATAGTGCTACGGCAATCCAGGCCGTTGCTAGTGTTTTAGGAAATAGCTCGCGCCCCAGCCAGTACATCAGCGGCAGGGCCAGCACCCCAAACAGCGCGGCAATCGCCCGATAGCCTGCTACCGATGCCCCCCACCAGCGGCCCCAGCCGTGGGCCATCAGGTAGTAGAGGGGGGGATGCTCAGGATGATCGACCAGGGATGTCCAGGTTTTCGCTAGCGAGGCATCGGGCGGAAACTGTTGATACTGAAGCAGTTCGCTGGCAGTGATGGTGCGATTGGTAAACAGTTCAGCATTCACCTCTGGCCCTAGATAACCTGCAACGCGCAGGCTGGTAAAGACCTCATCATGCCAGTAGACTTTACGATCCAAATGGGAGAAGCGCAGCAAAATGCCCAGGGCGATCGCGACAATCGCCACCTGTTTTACCCCAAACCAGCGATGAGTCAATGGGTTTCTCCCCTGAGACCATTCACCCAGCCAACTCACTCACTTTTGGTGGTAATCACTAAACTAGAGAGCCAGGTGACACAGCTTACTAATGGCTATGACAGGTTCCAAAACAATGAGTTCCCACCAGGGGGAACGTAGGCAATACCAGGGGCACACCTACACCGGGTTAGAATTGATAACCCACGTCATTGAAGTTAGTAATTAGAGCAATGTTAGCGTGCTCCAGGCTAGTCACTAACCAGGGTACCTCTTTGCAAGAGCGGCGCTCATGCAGGTTAAAGAGAACCGAAAAACAGCGCTCTAGCCAGGGCTTAGCCGCTGAGCAGAACAACACGACCCGCAACAACAGCCCCATTGTCAAGGTGTAGCCAATATCTTCCAGCAGGTGGCGGAAACGACGAAACACTGGGCGTTGAGGACTGTCTACCACCAAGAAGTTGAGTATACGGCGGCAGGTTTCTACCAGAATAAAGCTATTCAACCGCTGGTCATCGAACTCGGAGAGGGTTTCTCGCAAGTACTGACGCAAATTACGGGTGAAGTGGTTGCCGCTGTACTTAGGCTCAACTGCGGCAATTGGGCCGAGCAGATAGTCCACAAACTCTTCCTTAAAGTCGCGGAAGGAGCGAGTGGTTTTGCTGTAGGTAGCAAACCAGCGGGCTAGATCCTTGTGAGTACGGCCACCGTCAATTTTGCCTGTGTAGTAGCTAATGGCTTCATTAAACACAAGTGGTTCTAGCAAGGTTGGGTTGGCTACCCCAGCCCCAGATAAAGTGACTCCCTGACTGCTGTGATAGCGGGCTAACCGAATACCCAAATCAATTTCAGCTTTGCGGCGCAAATCGCCAATATTCTGCTTTTGCTCTTGACCACTATCCTTAGTCAGCAGGCTGTTGTCATAGAGGAATGGATAGTAGCGAATGCGGTAAGCCAGGGGTTGCTCTTCTACGGCTGCGGCTGAGTAGAGGTGGGTAGTTTTAGGTTCACTAAAAATTTGGCGTAAACGCCCCAGCGCTGCATACTGGTCGCTAGCCACAAACTCCTTAACCAGCGCTTGTACCTGCTGCACCTCTGGGGTAGAAGTAGAAGACACCAGAGCCAGGTCGTCAAATAGCGCAATCAGTTCAGGAATGGCCCAGTGGTCACGAGGTTGCGTGTACCAGAGGTTAATCAAGGTGTAGCAGCAGCGATTCAGGACGTACTTAAATTCGCGCTCAGCATTGGCTTCCTGGGCAAGTTTAAACAGCGCGTTAGCAATGCTGCTATCGGGATAGTTAGTGCCATCCAGAAACAAACGACGGAACCGCTCAATAAGCTGGTGAGGGGGCTCTTGCCGCCGCCAGTACTGGAGGTGCTCATAAACGGCATCTTCCAGGCTAGCTGGAGGACGATTGGAGTAATCTGACCAGGAGTCTAGAGAATCCCAAGGGCTCATACCGATGACCTGATTGTAAGCGTTGGCAACCGAACTAGTTCACCCCTCGCCACAGTCTGGCTTCCTTGGGGACTAATTGCCTTCAAGACGCCAGTTATGCAAGCATCATAAAGCTAATGATAAAGCTCACTGAGTGATCGAAATCACAGCCAGCCGCTAAATTTCCATCATGATACCCCGAACTTTTGGGATATACCAGATGGGGGTAAGCCACCCCACCAGATCAGGGGCTGGAATGGCCCATTTGGTAATGATTATCAGCAAGAGCATGTTGATAACAAATTGCTAAGCTCTTCCGGATAGCCTCAGCAACCCGATAGGTAGCGTTCATTTCCTGAGAACGCTTAGCGGTAGGTGGCCTAAGGTGCATCCCCGCTAGTAATGCACCCTAAAGCTTTTTACTCAATGATGACCGCGTGTCTTAGCACGGTGTCCGGCAGTTTGGCTGGCGAAGGGCTGACCTCGATGGCTCGAATATTATGCATAGGCAGCAGCAGTAGTTTTTGGTCGGTTTCTAACGCTAAAAAGTTAGATTCCATCAAGTGTCTAATGCGGCTGGCCATTTGCATCTCGTCGCCCTGGCTTTCGGTAAGGTGAAAGGTTTGTACTGTGCCATCCGTGAAGGTTATAGTCACCTGGTTAAGAGTAAGGTCGTCTGCCATTGGGTATCTCCTGAAATGGCCATTAGTGTAGCTGGAAATAGCGTTCTCAGCGTCTCAGGCCGTTAAATGCCAGCGACTAAGCGGCTGTGGAAATCGACAAGCCGCTCAAAATCGGATGGTCTTCTACCCAAACTGACACCGAGCCGCCATTACAGCGGAATTCGGCCCAGCCATGCTCGTTGGTTTTAATGGTGTCTTTGATGTGACCTGTGAGGTCATAGAAGGTGGTGTTAGGCTTGCCCACTTCCATCCACTTGGTACCGCCAGGGCCGTGGCTGAGAAGAACCGCCATAGCCCGTGGATATTCTTCAGTGCCCAGGCGCGTCCAGCCGACGACATTGTGATGGTCAAAGTAGGTGTACTGTGGGCCGTGGGCAAAGTACTTGCGGGCCAGCAAAAACCGATCAATCAAGAAGCGGTGGCTATCCAGCCAGATTTCGTAGCCTCGATCTTTGTAGTGAGCTCCGTAGTAGTCGGCGTAGAAGATGCAGGGATAGCCCTCAGACCGCAGCAGGATAATGGCGTAGGCCAGGGGCTTAAACCAGGCTTCTACCACTGACTCTAGCGCCTGCAAAGGTTGGGTGTCGTGATTTTCTACCAGGGTGACAGCCAACAGTGGCATGTGTTTAACCACCGTACTATCGAAGATGGCCCGCATATCGTAGCTGGCTCCGGCCTTGCTGGCCTTGTGGAAATTGTGGTGCAGCGGCGCATCAAATAGGTTAAGGCGACCACCAGAGTTCCCGGCGTACCAGCTCAGGGTGCCGAGGTCGTAGGTCCAATATTCACCCACACAGAACAGATCCCGTTCAGCGTATTTCTCGAGGTGGTCGAGCCAATCCACAAAAAAGTCGCCGCAGATGTGCTTAATGGCATCGAGGCGGAAGCCATCCACTCCGATATGGTCAAGCATCCACTCGCCCCAATATTTGAGTTCGCCGCGTACTTCTGGATGATCAATATCCAGATCGCAGCCCATCAGGTAATCGAAATTGCCAGATTCCCAGCTAACCTTGTCTTCAAAGGCTTTGCCTTCGATTAGCCAAACTGCTTTGTAGTCAGGTTCATAGCTGTTGTAGTCAAGGGAATCAAAGTGGTACCAGTGCCACTTCATGCTGGAGTATTTGTCGCCCCGACCTGGAAAGTTAAAGCCAGTCCAGGATTTAATCTTGCGCATAGGCCCCAGAGCGTGGTAGCGATTGCGCGGATCCATCGGCGTGGCGTTAAATTCTTCCTCAAAATCTGCGGCCATTTTGTGGTTAAACACCACATCGGCATAGATGTTGATGCCCAAATCGCGACAGGCTTTGACAGCCGCCACATACTCATCCTTAGTGCCGTACTTGGTACGGACGGTGCCCTGCTGGTCAAATTCGCCCAGGTCAAACAGGTCGTAGGCCCCGTAGCCCACATCAAAGCCACCCCCAATGCCTTTGTAAGCCGGGGGCAGCCACAGCGCCGTGATACCTGCATCCGCCAGAGCCTTAGCCTCATCTTTAACACGGTTCCAGTGGTCGCCATCCGCTGGGGTATACCAGTGGAAGTACTGCATCATGGTGCCATTAAATTCTTCGCCGCCGACCCTGGCCCACAGGCTAGAAGCGTTGGACTCCAACCATTCCCGTAGCGTACTGCGGACTGTCTCGCGGGCCTCGGTAGGCAGAGCCGTACCAAGAGAACTGAAAGACTCTCTGAGCTGCTTAAAGATGCTGACCATAGCCGTATGAGTGAAAAGGACGCGAGCCTGAAATCAAAATTTTCCACACCATAGAGGAAGAAAGTAAAGATCAGGTAGGAATTAAACGTTAAGTTCTAAGAGATGGCAACCTTCTGAACTCCTGGCTCCTGAATTCCTCGCCCAACGTTCTCACCGCTTAGCTATACCGATGCTTTAGGGCCGCTAAGACCTGTTCTGCCGTAGCCGTCCACCCGACGATGCCACCCTGGGCCTGCACCATCGCTAGCGTCGCCTGCTTGAATTCTGGAAAGTAGCTCTCGGTGGCATCTTCGACTAATAAGCACTCGTAGCCGCGATCGTTAGCCTCTCGCATGGTGGTCTGCACACAGACCTCGGTAGTGACGCCCGTGACAATCAGGTGGCTGATGTTGTGGGTTTTTAGCAAAAATTCCAGGTTTGTGTTGTAAAACGCGCCCTTACCGGGTTTTTCGATGACTGTTTCTCCTGGTAGCGGTGCCAGTTCAGGAATAATGCCGTTGCCCGGTTCCCCAAGTACCAGAATCCGTCCCATTGGGCCAGGGTCGCCAATTTTAAGGGCGGCATTACCACGCTTTTGCTTAGCCAGCGGACAGTCAGATAAATCCGGGCGATGTCCTTCCACTGTTTGCAGAACGAGCAGTCCATAGTTACGAAAAGCCGCTTGCAGTTTTTGCACCGTCGGCACAATCACCCGCAACCGGCTGACATCATTACCCAGAGCATCACCAAAGCCGCCGGGTTCTAAAAAGTCTCGCTGCATGTCAATAATCAGCAGGGCTATCCCGGTGTCGGTGGGTAGCGGATAGTCGTAGGGTTGAGCAGAAATCACAGCCATAGCTACAGCGTCAGTGAAGGGTGCCTTATTTTAGAGGCAGTTGTTCACTAGAAACCGTGCTCTAGGGTCATATCCTAGCGGTTTAGGAACACTAAAGCTGGAACTTTTAGCCAAGGGCGAGAATTACATTAAGGCATCGTAGGCTAGGCACCACCCACCGTCAGGGAAAAGACGTCCTACCAATCACATGAGCCTAGAATTCTGGCTGGGAACTGTAAAATCATGATTACCTTGCTAACCGACTTTGGTACTCAGGACGCCTACGTAGGCGTTATCAAGGGCGTTATTGTCAGTCGCTGCCCCACCACACCTATTATTGATTTGACCCACGCCGTTCCGCCGCAGGATTTGCTGGCGGCGCGATTTGTGCTGCTTAGTGCTTTCCCCTACTTTCCGCCCAAGACGGTGCATCTGGTAGTGGTCGATCCGGGTGTGGGTAGTACCCGGCGGGCCATTGCTGCGCAGTTGGCCGGGGGATACTTTGTTGGCCCAGATAACGGCATCCTCAGCGGAGTGGCTGACCAAAGCCCAATTCTTCAGGCTGTTGAGCTAACCAACCCCGCCTATTGGCGCATACCCAACCCCAGCGCCACCTTCCACGGGCGAGATATTTTTGCTTCTGTGGCGGCTCACATCGCCAATGGGGTATTGCTGACGCAACTAGGATCCGCCATTGCTGCCGACTCGCTGGTGCCGCTAACTCTGCCGCCAGTGTCTCTCACCGACCAGGGGCTGATGGGCCGCATTCAATACATCGACCATTTCGGTAACGCTGTGACCAACATTCCAGCAGAGCAGGTGGGCAATCGCCCCTGGCACCTAGTTTTGGCTACAGTAAAAATCCCTAGCGCCAAGACCTACACCAGCACTGAACCCGGCACACCGCTGGCGCTGATTGGTAGCCACGGATTTGTCGAAATAGCAGTTAACCAGGGGAGCGCTCAACACCAACTGGGCCTGTCAGTTGGCGACGGCATAACATTACAGTTTCACAAATCACTGTAGGGAAAACCAGCGTTAGCTTGGCCGTTGTGGATAAAGTTAAGTTACTAGAGCCAAGTAAGAAAAATGGTTGAAATCACAACCTCACCAACCGTTTAGCCGGATACATTACTAATCTTTCCACTTCTGCCTAAACTCTTCCCAGGCTATCCCTTCAGTCTCTAGAATCGTCAAAAACAGGTCGCCTTGAGCCTTACGGCGCTGATAATCTACCTCGCGCCAACCAATGGGCTCAATTTCTGGCGTACTATCGCGACACTCAAACAAAAGGTCAAGACGAGCCTGGGGAGATTCGGGTAGCTCATCACTGATAATTAACAGGTCGGTATCACTTTCCAGGATGAAATCTCCCCGAGCCACAGAACCAAATACAATCGCGCGGTAGTGGGTCAGCGGCAGACAGGAGAGATACTGCTGGATGCGCTGCGATCGCCACCGCAGGCGCGCTTCCTTATCCACCATCAGCAACCAAACCTTCTACGAAGTTAGCGATAGTCTCGGCACAGTTGAGGCTCATCTGCGCATTTTCAGCATCATAGAAATCCATTGGCGCACCCTCGGTGTAGGCATCAGGATAGCGACTGGGGATATAGACCTTATCCAGTTCACGGGCACATCTTTGAAGCTTTTGAGAAATGGTGACTGAAGCAGGCAATTGGGCTAACAGGCGCTGAATAGAATGCCCCGTCACAAAGCAATCGCTGCTTCTCAACCACCCTTTGAGATAGAGTTCGGCGGCTTGATGGGCCTTAAAGCAGGCCCAATCAAAGTCCTGGGCTTCGTAATCGCGCTGAGCCGAGGCCAGGGTATGTCTAGCCTGCTTTTGGTACCGCTGCCATTCGTGCTGCTTCACAGGAATAACGCCAAGAGCATGGGATGAACACTTACCGCCAATCCAAAAATCCAAAATTGGCTCAGGATGCTGCAGATTTTAACTGCTGGTGAAGAAACCTAACCAGGTCAGCACAGGTAATGAACTGGGCTTCATCAAACTGGTCGGTGATGTCTAGGCCAAAGGTGGTGTGGAATTCGTCGCAGAGGGTGAGGCCCCAGTCGAACCAGCACACAGCCGGAAATTGCAGATCGTCTAGCAGTCGATCCGCGGGTCGAATGCGACCCACAGTCAGGCCGGTATAGGTCGCCAAGCGGTCGTAGACAAAATTAATTAGCGGTTTAGTGTGGTTGTCGGTTTTTCCCAGATCTGCCCAGCATTGGCGAAACCACTCTTCGCGACTCAGGCAAGGGCGAGATTGCAGCCAGCGGTTAACTTGCGTCCGCATTGTCAGGTCAGGACTGAGAAGCCCGTAGGTGCTGATGCTACTGATCCAATTTCTCAACGATTGCCACATAGCAGTTAGGTAAAATGCACCACAGGCGTCTAGCTAAAGTGTGCCCAAGGCTACGAGGCAACTGATGATCTTACTCTAGGGGGGTGGCACAACTCCACAGAGCTGGGCCAGCGTGGTTACAAAGCTGGGATAGGACACTGCCGCGGCCTCAGCCCGTTGAATTTGGGTTGGGCCTGTGGTGCGAAGGGCCGCAATGGCCAAGCTCATGGCCACCCGATGGTCGCCGTAGCTCTCTACAACATTGCCCTGTAGCAGACTTCCACCCTGAATGGCTAAGCCGTCTGGACGCTCTTCTACCCTAGCGCCCAGGCGGCTGAGTTGGGTGGCCATAGCGGTGATGCGATCGCACTCCTTGACCCGCAGTTCTGCTGCATCGCTAATTACTGTCGTCCCTTCAGCAAAGAGAGCCGCGATCGCCAGAATCGGGATTTCGTCGATCATCCTAGGGATAATCTCACCACCGAACTGCATGGCCTTGAGAGGACTAGCTTGCACTCGCAGGTCTGCTACGGGTTCGCCAGTTACTTCTCGGAGATTCTCCAGGATGATGTCTGCCTCCATCGCTTGCAGAGCGTCGAGAATGCCAGTGCGGGTGGGGTTAACCCCAACATTCTCCACCACCAGGTTAGAACCGGGGGTAATGGCTCCAGCCACCAGCCAAAATGCCGCCGAGCTAATGTCTCCAGGCACGATGATAGTCTGCCCAGTCAGGGTGGCTGGGCCATGCACCGTAACGCTACAGGAGTCTGCATCTACCGTTAGGTTTGCGCCAAAAGCCCGCAGCATGCGCTCGCTGTGGTCGCGCGAAAGGCTGGGTTCGGTAACGGTGGTGGCTCCTTCAGTCATCAGCCCTGCCAACAAAATGCAGGACTTTACTTGAGCCGAAGCCACTGGAGAGCGAAAGTGGATGGGCTTGAGAACAGCGCCGTGCACAGCCAGAGGAGCCAGCCGGTTGCCCTGCCGCCCCCAAATTTGTGCGCCCATTTGCGATAGCGGCTGAATGACGCGATCCATCGGGCGCGATCGCAGCGAACTGTCTCCTGTGACCGTAAAAAACCGCTCTGGATGGGAGGCCAGCAACCCCAGCATCAGCCGCAGCGTCGTACCAGAATTGCCTGCATCCAGCACATCAGTAGGTTCCTGGAGATGGCCCAGCCCTACCCCCTGCACGCTGACCCACTCCTCCCCCAGAGAGGAAATCGTCACACCCATCGCCTGAAAGCAGGCGGCAGTGCTGCGAGGGTCTTCCCCTAGCAGCAAGCCCTGGATGCGAGTTTCGCCCTGGGCAATTGCTCCCAGCATTAACGAACGGTGGGAGATAGACTTGTCGCCAGGAATCTGCACCCGCCCCTGCAATGCCACGCCATCGGCAGGAAAGTCCAGCGTTAGGGTTTGGTGGGGTAGAGGATCGGAAAGATGAATACGAGCCGTCATGGGGGAAAGGGTGATAGGCCGTAGCCGATCCTACCGCTTATATCGGCCTATATCGTCTTCGTTTCCAGGGGCAAAAATACCGTCAGCACTTCTCCGGCCTGCGGACGCTGGCGCACAATTAGCTTGCCGCCCAAGGCCTGGAACAGGTTTTTGGTGGCTTGCAGGTTAAGACTAAGGCCGCCAGTTTCAGGCTGAAAGATGAGCAATTGCCCCAGCGCCTTAAAGGGAGAGGTCAGGAGCGTATCAACAGCGTCAGCCGCAGCGGTCTGGGCCTCAGGGCAGGGTTGCGACTGAAATTGTAGCTTCAGTTGATGGCCAGCCAGAGTCACCGACAACTGGATGTGGCTGTAGGGTGGCAGGCTATGGGTGAAGCGATCGATTAACCCGGTTAAGACCTGATTCAGCATCACCGGGTCGCTATTAACCAGGGGGAGTTGAGGCGGCACGTTGACGGTAAGGGTCAGGTTGCGGCGGCCAGCCTGCTGCTGCCACAAGGGAATAGCCTCCTGAAACAGTTGGTTGAGCGAAATGGCCGACAGTGGTGATTTGGGCTGCTTGGTGGCTTCGGTTTCAAGCTCAACCGCCTTAAAGATCAAATTAAAGCGGTCGATTTGCTGGGTGCATTCCCGGTCAATGGATTGTAGCCGTTTAGCCACTTCGTCGGTGATGTCCTGGCGCTTCAGGAGCGATCGCGTCAGGGTGCGAATCGTAGTCAGGGGAGTGCGAATCTCATGGGCCATCGCTTTAAGCAGTTCTGTGTCGCTACCAAGCTCAGCCGGTGGCTCCGGTGCAGAGGCCGCAACATCCGCCACAAAGCCCGGCAGACTGGGCAGTTTGGGGAGACCTGGCCAGGGCGACTGGAAGTCTAAACGACTGGGCATTTCCAGAGCCGCAAACTGCACAGGAGTGCTAGCCGGGTTGATAGCTGAGATTGACTGCACCCGCTGGCGCAGTTGCTGCATCAGTAGGTGGCTGTACTGCGTCACCAGGCGATAGTCCGGCTTTACCGGAGGAAATTGCTCCACCGTCTGCTCAATGCTGGGCAATAGGGCCGGACGCACCTGGGCTACGCGATCGCGTAGCTGCTGCCAGACCGCCTCCGCCGTTTCTGGGTCAAAGGAAAACTGAAACGCCGGGTTGCCCTGGGCATCGTCTCCCAGGATCAGCACCAGGCTAAATTGGGCCGTTAGAAGCAGGCAGAATCGCTCTCGTGATAGGGGATCTTCGACCGCCAGAGGAACCATATGCAGGTCGCAGACTGGAAGTTTGCCATCCCTTTGCCCTGGTAGCAGAGGACGAGCAACAGCCAGGATACGCTCCAGGGGTTCTGGCACCAGCAGCCAGTGCGAGAGCGATCTCCCCATGAACTGATCAGGCAATACCGGGAATGGCCCCGACAGTACTACTCCCAATGGAAGCCCACCAGGAGATTGGGCCTGGGTTGGAGCCGCGATAGCAGGCTGGTGCAGAAGGAGCTTCACTAAGGCGGCAATACCTCCCAGCCACTCCTGTTCAGCCTGTAATCTAGCAGTTGTGATGATGTCTCCATTTCCCACCCCTGCTTGAGTAAACGGGCATTCGCTTGAGGTTTGGCCAGAGCCGTCATCGGCCCCGGCCACGACTTGCCGTTGACTCAAAAGCTGACTGAGGGATAGGGTCGGCTGTACCAAAGTTTTACCTGTCTCTGCACTGACACTAGCTTGCTTCAGGATGCCCGTTCACCAAGCGCAAAAACGAGCTATCAACTGACCTATTACGAGACTACGGTGTGAATGCAGATTGGGCTATGGGTAGAACCGAACGTTACCCTAGCAATTTCCTTAACCAAACCAGTGAGACGGCGAGAGGCTAGCATCAGCCAAGGCTGTTGGCCGAGACATCCAGCTTTGCCGCTGCTCCGATAGGGCGATTAATCCTTGTTGAATGAGTTGATCAATATGCCGCTGTTGCTCGTTGGGATAGCAACTTGTGGGATCATCCAGAGAACAAGCCACTTCGCTTTCTAACGTGATGTAGACCGCTGGCAAGCGGCTTAAAACGTAGGCTGTCAGCTTTTGATGCAGCTCTTGAGTGGCCATAGTAGGTGGCTCACTCCAGAGGGGAGAGTCACGCAGAGCGTCATTAATTTTGGCCGTTACAATAGGTAATGTTAAATTGACAATGGTTTGAGACATCTGAAGTAGCTCCACAGGTAATGGGGTATTAAAAGGGCTAAAAAAGGCTGAATTTCAATCGGAGATCACGCTAGATATAAACTATATGGCTCAATGTCTTATTGAGCCTCATTGAGTTTTTGACTGTTTTAATGGCCATGATTAGGATTAACCAGCGTCCTTAGCTGGCGCGATCCCCAACAGCCTGGATTGAAGTAATTCTTCGTTCCGTTCCTATCATGAGGGCAATTGATATTTGATCTATGCAACTCTTAATAAAAATTTCATTTTTCTTTGAGTACGGTTCTTTAAGGCACAAAAGCTAGTGATTTTCTAAACAGAATTTAATTGATTAATTAGCAATAATCTCATTTTTATTACGTTTAGTTGTCGGGCGGCGACAAGCCATGTCTCAGATTGTTCTTGTGATTTGTAGCGGATTTCATCCTCGCAGCTATACGGCTCAGATATTGACTGTCATTGCGATGGATCCGCTGCTGAGCCAAGTTCCTGTGATCACGGCTAATACTTCGTCGCCGCTAGCCCCCCTGTCAGGCCAAGTACTGCGGCAAACTATAGAGCAATCCCTCCCCGCCGCCGCCGTTACTTACTCAGCACGGCAGGCTTGGCCAGAGTTGATTATCTGGGCCTTTAGCGCGGGTTGCCTGGGGG
>Ga0224723_1001664_pt1 | contig 13160 bp, 9 predicted proteins | sample Balambano_FR2_Me_FD_161647 | JGI IMG/M metagenome (GOLD analysis project Ga0224723, IMG submission 161647) | Freshwater sediment microbial communities from Lake Towuti, South Sulawesi, Indonesia - Balambano_FR2_MetaG | ecosystem: Environmental > Aquatic > Freshwater > Lake > Sediment | place...
GGAGTATCGTCGGCAGTTGATCTCAGCTGGGGCAGCGGCGGGGTTAGCCGCTGGATTCAACGCACCCATTGCCGGGGTTCTGTTTGTGGTGGAGGAATTGTTGCAGGATTTCTCTGACCTCACCCTGGGCAGCGCTATTCTGGCCTCCTTCATTGGGGCGGTAGTGTCGCGGCTGCTGGGCGGTCATGGGTTAAACCTGGTGATGACGGCCAAACCGGTTAGCCTATCTATCTATGACTTACCGTTTCTAGTGGTTTTAGGGCTGCTGGCCGGGTTGCTGGGGTCGTTATTCCGCAGCGGCATTTTTGCCAGTTTGGCCTTCTTTCGACAGTTCAAGCGCCTAGGTTTGCCAGGGCGAATTGGGTTGGCCGGATTAATTACTGGACTGGTAGGCGTGTTTTTGCCTGTGGCCGCCGTGGATAACACCGGGCTGCAAGAGTTTTTAGTGACCGGATCAGCGGGCTGGCAACTGGTAGCGATCGCCTTTGCCGCCAAATTTCTGCTTACCCTGCTGGCCTATGGTTCTGGAGCTGCGGGGGGAATTTTTGCCCCCTCCCTGGTATTGGGAGCTGCACTGGGTTGCCTGGTTAGCTTTTTGGCCCAGGGCGTATACACAGGCTTTGGCACCTGGCCCATGCCTGAGGATTTAGGCAGCGCCACTACCTATGCCTTAACGGGTATGGGGGCCTTTTTTAGCGCAGTGACGGGCGTTCCCATTACCGCCATCGTCATTGTCTTTGAGATGACCGCCAACTTCAACCTGGTGCTGCCCTTGATGATTGGTGCTGGCATTGCCTACCTGGTGGCCGATCGTGCTAATCGCGGCTCTATTTATAACCGGCTGTTGGCCATGCAGGGCATCCACCTGGAGCCGGTGGTTCAAGCCAACAATCCCTGGGCAGGGCTAAAGGCGGCAGACCTGATGCAACGGCGAGTAGAAACTCTCTCTAGCCAGATGACCCTGCCAGAAGTAGTTCAAGCCTTTTCGCGATCGCACCATCGTGGCTTTCCGGTGCTGGAAGAGGGTCGCCTGGTGGGTATCGTCACCCAGAGCGACTTAGGCGAAGTCACTGCCAAGGGGATCGACCCCTACCTTACCCTGGCCGAGTTTATGACTACACCGCCCGTTACTGTTGCGCCTGATGCCAGCCTACCCCGCGTGCTGCACCTGCTGAACCGCCTCAAACTCAGCCGCCTGCCCGTCACCGAAGGCAATAAGTTAGTTGGCATCATCACCCGGGCCGACATTATTCGAGCTGAGTCCGACCAGGTCAGCGGGGAATTACCTGAACTGGGGCCTCAGGCCGAACCCTCCTACGTGGTGTTTCAGCAACGGGCACCAGCCATTGGTCAGGGGCGGCTATTAGTCCCTCTGGCTGACCCGCAAACCGCTCCAGATTTAATCAAAATTGCGGCGGCCATTGCTCATGGTCTGCACTACGAGATGGAGTGCGTCCATGTCGTCTTGGTTCCTCGTAGTGTCGCCCCAGCCGAAGCCAGTGTTGATTTGCACGGGGTAGAACCCCTACGGCAACTGGCCCTGGCCTATGCCGAGCACAGCGGACTTTCAGTACACTTTCAGGTGCGTGCCGCCCATGAAGTGGGGCGCACACTGCTGGAGATTATTCGCGATCGCCACATTGACCTGGTATTAATGGGCTGGCACCACCCTACCCTTACCCCTGGCCGCACCATCAGCGGAGTGGTGGATACCTTGATTCGTCAAGCCCCCTGCCAGGTCGTGGTGATGCGCCCAGGCCGCAACCTCACCTTTAATCGCTGGCTGATTCCTACGGCTGGTGGCCCCAATGCCAAGAGCGCCCAAAAACTGCTGCCAGGGCTGCTGACCCTGGGCAATGCCCCCAAAATTCAACTCTGTACCGTCTGTCACCCAGAAAAAGGCCAGTGCCTCACCCCTCAACACCTCTCTGCCCTGGCCGATGAGCTTAAGGACAGAATTCGACGACCCGTGCAAACCCATGTGTTAACTCATACGTCTGTTTCGGAAGCGATTATTGACCTGTCTAACCGTTGCCAGAGCGATGCTATTCTGCTCGGCGCTTCGCGGGAGAACCTGCTCAGCCAGGTGCTAAACGGCAACGTGCCGCTAGAAATTGCCCAGCAGACTGATATCACGGTGATTTTGCTGCGTCAGGTAGAAGAATCAGAAGACTAGTGAATCAGAAGACTCGTATTGAAAGGATGCTACTCTTCCTCCATCGCTCTTTCGGCAGCACTATCCACCGTTGAGCTATCGGCCCCGTCGTCGTTGGGTTCCTCTTGCAGGGCCGGGGGCACAACGGCAACAGCAGCGATGGCATCATCCTCATCCAACCTTTGCAGCCGTACCCCCGTGGCTGGGCGCGACTGAATGGAAATATCATTTACCCGCTGGCGAATGATAATGCCCCGATTAGTGACCAACATTAGCTCATCGCCATCGCTCACCACCCGCAGCGCCATCAGGGTGTCGTCCTCCCTACGGAACTTGATGGCCATCAGCCCCATGCCCGCCCGATTTTGCAGCCGAAACTTAGACACCGGCACTCGCTTGCCCAACCCAGAGGCCGTAATCACCAGCACCCAGGGGCCGCTGTCGTGGCCGTTGGTGACAGTATCATCCTCATCGTCGCTGTCACTTTCGCTTTCCGTGGCCTGCACCACGGCTTCTACTACCTGGCTGGGCAAAATATCCATGCTGATCAACTCATCGCCATCGCGCAAGGACATGGCTTTTACCCCGCGGGTAGGACGGCCCAGGGGTCGGAGTTGGTCATCATCGGCCTTGAAGTGGATGGTCATGCCTCGACGGGAGCCAATCAAAATGCTGTCAGTAGAGCGCGCCAACCGCACCCAGCGGAGATGATCCCCCTCCTCCAGAGAAATGGCGATTAACCCATTGGTGCGAATGTTGCTAAAGGCCGATAGCGCGGTTTTTTTGACATAGCCACCGCGAGTCAGCATCACCAGATAGTCTTCATCCGTAAACTCGCGCACCGCCAGCACCGAGGTAATCGCCTCTTCCATAGGGATAGGCAGCATTTGCACGATGGGAATACCCCTGGCGGTACGAGACCCCTCCGGCACCTGGTAGGCGCGTAGGGAGTAGGCCACACCACGATCGCTAATGAACAGCAGATGGTCATGGGTGTAGCAGGTGATGAAATGCTGCACGCCATCATCTTCCTTCATTTTGGTGCCGGACTTGCCCCGCGTAGCCCGGCTCTGGGCCTCAAAGGTGGCGACTGGCATACGTTTGATGTAGCCCTGATCCGTCACCAGAATCACCACCTGCTCATTGGCAATTAGAGAGATGTCGGTGAGTTCTCCATCATCGACCTCGATGACGGTGCGGCGGGGGTCATTGTGCTTGGCCTTGAGTTCCCCCAGTTCGGTGGTGATAATCTCAAGGATGCGTTCCCGACGGGCCAAAATGTCTTGCAGGTCAGCAATTCTGGCCACTAGCTCTTCGTGTTCTTGCTGAATTTTGTCGGCCTCTAGAGCCGTGAGGCGGCGCAGTTGCATTTGCAAAATAGCGTCGGCCTGCACCTCCGATAGCCCGTAGGTATCCATCAGTTCCTGCTTAGCCGTAGGAGTATCGGCAGCGCCACGAATCAGCGCGATTACCGCATCCAGATTGGCTAGGGCAATCAGGTAGCCCTGAAGGATGTGATCTCGTTCCTGGGCTTTGCGCAGTTCGTACTGAGTACGGCGGGTAATGGTTTCAATGCGGAAGTCGAGGAACACCTCCAACATGCGCTTTAGGCCCAAAAGCTGAGGTTCCCCGTTGACCAGGGCCAGCATATTAACGCCAAAGTTGTTTTGCAGGGGCGTTTGCTTATAGAGGTTGTTGAGCACCACGCGGGGGTAGGCATCGCGCTTGAGTTCGATGACGATGCGCATGCCGTCGCGATCGCTCTCATCTCGAATGTCAGAGATACCCTCCAAGCGCCGCTCATTTACCATTTCAGCAATGCGCTCAATCATCCCGGCTTTGTTGGTCTGGTAGGGCAACTCGGTGATGATGATGGCCTCTCGGTCAGGACGGCCCCGATGCTCAATGGTTTCAATATTAGCCACGCCGCGCATGGTAACGGAGCCACGCCCGGTCATATAGGCATCGCGAATACCATTGCGGCCCAAGATTTGCCCACCAGTCGGGAAGTCTGGGCCGGTAATTAGCTCCATCAACTCGGCTGTTGTGATTTCAGGATTATTAATCAGCGCGATTACGCCGTCGATGAGTTCCCCGGGGTTGTGGGGGGGAATGTTGGTGGCCATGCCCACGGCAATGCCAGAAGAGCCGTTGAGCAAAAGCTGCGGCAGGCGCGAGGGCAACACCACAGGCTCTTGCTGAGAACCATCAAAGTTATCGACAAAGTCTACGGTTTCTGACTCAATGTCTTGCAGCAGCGAGTCGCTGGACAAGGACCGCAGGCGACACTCGGTGTATCGCATGGCCGCTGGTGGGTCGTTGTCGATGGAGCCAAAGTTGCCGTGGCCATCAATCAGGGGTGAGCGCATCGAGAAATCCTGCGCCATCCGCACCAGCGCATCGTACACAGCCGTGTCGCCGTGGGGGTGATACTTACCCAGCACCTCCCCGACTACGCGGGCGCACTTACGGAAGGGGCGATCGGCGGCTAAGCCCAGTTCGTGCATGGCATATAGAATGCGGCGATGCACCGGCTTGAGGCCATCCCTGGCATCTGGCAAGGCCCGACCTACAATCACGCTCATGGCGTATTCAAGGTAAGAGCGGGACATTTCGTTGCGCAGATCTGTGGGGACGATACGCTCTTCTGGGGTTGCCATAGGCGAAAAAACTCCGAATCTTTAAATAACAAAGCGCTAGTCAGACCGTCGCACCGAGCGGTGCTGAATAGCGCTTAATTAGCTTGGTTTTTGAAGCTCATGTACATTATATTTTAGCATGATTCTTCCGGTTCAGGGCGGGTAGCGTTATGGTAAACTCAGGTCGCCAAGTCCCTTGTCTGGGGCACTTTGCCGCCTTGCCTGGTCGTTAATTCGTAATAGTTCATTGTCCTTAGTTAGCTGTGCACAACGCCTTTACCCTGGCCGACTTTGCCGTCATCTATTCTCCAGAGTTTTTGAGCCACCATACCGGCAGTTTTCACCCTGAAAATGCCGGACGGCTAACAGCTATTGTAGCGGCTCTAAAGAATGCGCCCTGGGCAGGTCACCTCGACTGGCGCACCCCCACCCCTGTCCAGCAGCGAGAGGTAGATAGAGTCATTGCCCAGCGCCACAACCCTCGCTATGTTGCTGCGTTACAACATCTAGCTGAGGCGGGCGGCGGACATATCGATGGCGATACCGTGGTGTCTGACCAGAGCTATGCCGTGGCCCGACTAGCCGTTAGCGCCTGGTTGGATGGGGTGGACTACGTGCTGAATACCGGCCATTCCGCCTTTGTGCTGGCGCGCCCACCGGGGCACCACGCCCTGCGAGATCGCGGCATGGGGTTTTGTCTATTCGGCAATGCGGCGATCGCGGCCTACTACGCTCTGGAACACTCTGGCATCCAGCGCGTGGCCATTCTCGACTGGGACGTTCACCACGGTAACGGCACCCAGGCATTGGTTGAGGAGAATCCAGCTATCGCCTACTGCTCGCTACACCAATTCCCCGGCTACCCCGGCACCGGCTACGCCAGCGAAACCGGCCAGCACCAGAACGTGCTCAATCTGCCGATGCCACCGGGCAGCACCAGTGTTGACTATCACCAGCAATTTGAAGCCCAGGTTATCCCTTTCCTCAGCGCTTTTGCCCCGGATTTTCTGATCATCAGCGCCGGGTACGATGCCAACGCCGCCGATCCTCTGGCCAGCATCAACCTCCAGCCTCAGGATTTTGGCACTTTTACCCGCCTCTGCTTGGGCTTAACCGACAACATTCTATTTGGGCTAGAGGGCGGCTACGACTATGAGGCTTTGGGCCAATCTGTAGTAGCGACCATTGCGGCGCGGTTAGGGGTCTGAGGCAAGAGGCATGGCCAGGTAGCTTTAGATTTCACCAAGCCGCCGATACCTGAAACCCCCAACCCCTTACCGGTCGATAACCTTAAACGTCTGATACGCCTGCTCTGGGTGGTAGATGTGACAGCGTCCGATGATGGTCTTCATCAGCTTCCAGGAGAACTGGGTTTCTTTCATCAACGGCCCCCACTCGGCTTTGAGGGCGGTGTAGGCCGGTCGCAGGTTGTAGGACGGAATGCCGACTGAAATGTGGTGCGGAACATGGACGTTGATGTCGTGGCAGAGTACCTCAATCCAGCGGGGGTAGTCGCAGTGGAGGGTACCGCCTAGCTGCGACTCGACCTCGTTCCAGGTTTCGCCAGTCCGGAACTGAATATCAGGAACAGTGTGATGCACCAGAGTAAAGGTGCTCATCCAGAAGTGGTAGCCCAGCCAGGGCATTAGCCAATATTTCACCACCCCCCAGGGGCCAGTCAGTATAAACAGCGTGGGGAAAAATACGGCGGCAGAGACCACAACAGCGACAATAGAACGCATCACTTTGGGGCGATCACGCAGCTCAAAATTCCTCAGGTCAAAGTGCAGTGCGGCCCAGTGAGCGACGGAGGCCAGCCACCAAAACCCACCTCGCATGCCTCGATACACCCCTTGCAAAAAGCCATTGGCCCCCGTGTACTCATCCTTTTCCCAGGGCGTCCAAGCGTTGTCCACATCCATGTTGTTGGTGTGGCGGTGATGAATGTCGTGGAGCAGCCGCCAGCTATGGAAGGGGTAAATCAGCGGTAGCATTATGATATGCCCCAACCAGTTGTTGACCCAGCGACGGTTAGAAAAGGAGCGATGGCCGCAGTCGTGACCAATCACAAAAAAACCAGTTAGGGCTGTGCCAGTAAAAAACCAGGCCAGGGGCAGCAGAAACCAGGGGGAAAGGGCGATTGCCCCATAGCCCAGAGCCACCGCTCCAACACTTAGCAATACCGATGTCCAGGCTTTGCGGGGGTCTTTTTGAAAATAGGCTTTGGGAACAGTCTGAATAACCTGTTTCAGGGTTAGGTCTTGGTAAGGATTGTCATCCGACGATTTAGCGAAAGGCGCAACAATAGCAGTCAAGGAACGGTCTCCACAAGGTGAATGAAGCTTGGCCATTTTGCCCAAAAAAAACCTGCCATTCTCACTAGGAGAAGAACAGAGAAGCCGCCTAATTGCAAAACAGAAAGGTTACTGAAGGAAATCGGCAAAGCCGCATCGATAACTGCTGTAAAGCACCAGGCTGAACAAAAATTGACCGAATGAGAATGCTTATAATTCCTTAACACTTATACCACGTTGCGCGATCAACTCTGTCAAACTCGCTGGCAAGTCCAGGCCCAACGTAGCAACCATTGCATTCTATGAATCAATGTCCTCAAGCCCTTAGTGCTGAAGGAGAATGGATGTATCTTGAACGACAGGTATATCCGTTGCGGAGGGCGGTCTCTATGGATATCCAAGAGTTTTTGCATGAATATAACCGGGGTGATAGAAATTTTTCGGGGGTTCGCCTGCATCGGGTCAACCTCAAGGGGGCGGTGCTTAGTGGAATTGACCTGAGCGGGGCCGACTTATCCCACGCCGACTTAAGCGGGGCCGATTTGTCTCGCGCTAACCTGGAGCAAGCCAACCTGACTGATGCCGACCTGGTAGGCACCGATTTAAGCGGAACTAATCTCAAGCACGTCAACCTGATTGGGGCCGACCTGAGCCGCGCCAGTTTAGTTGGGGCCGACCTGAGCTATGCCGACCTGCGTAGCACAGGCTTGAAGCAGGCCGACCTGCGAGGGGCAATTCTGTGCGATGTTGCCCTCAGCGGCGCTGATCTGACCCACGCCAATCTAATCAGCGCCTGGGTAGAAAACACCAACCTGGAAGAAGCCGAACTGGGCGGCGCTAACTTAAATCTGCTGCGACACTGCGGCATGAAGGGCACCCTGGCCGCTAGCTCCCGGTGGATCTCCTGGGGACTGCATAAGGGAGTCTGAAAAATCCATAGCGCTAATAGGCGGCTTGATGTAGGATGTCCGTACTATCCATGTAGCTGGCGCTTTGAATCCTACCTCCACTCAGCCTCCCTCTTCTCCTCAGGTCAACGATCCTGAGCGCAACCAACTGCGCGAACAAGACCAGATCGCCCATCGCTGGTATCGCTTTGTGCTGTCTTTCCCGCCCCATTTAGTGCAAGACTACTGCCACAAATTTGGACTGAGCGATCGCCATCACCTGCTCGATCCCTTCTGTGGCACCGGAACAACTGTCGTTGAAGGTAAAAAGTTGGGCATTCCCAGTCTTGGGTTGGAGGCCAACCCAATGGCCCACTTTGCCGGTTCAGTCAAACTGGATTGGACGCCCGACCCAGCCGGTTTATGGCAAACGGCTCAGCGTATTGCAGACCTGACTGAACAGAAGCTGAGTCAGGAAAGTGCCCCGCTGCGATCGCTATCGCCAGAAAGCCAGCGGGTTATTTTGGCTAACTCAATTAGCCCACTGCCGCTGCACAAAACGCTGGTTCTACTAGACCACATTGACCAGTATTCCGCGCCGATATACCGCGACCATCTCCGTTTGGCCCTGGCTAAGGCCACGGTAACGTCAATCAGCAACCTGCGGTTTGGGCCAGAGGTAGGAGTCGGCAAAGCCAAAGCCGATGCCCCTGTGGTAGCCGCTTGGCTAAAAGAGGTGGCCTGCATCGTAGATGACCTGCCTCAATTGCAGCGGTTAGGAAATACGCCCGCCTGCATTCACCGGGCCGATGCCCGTCAGCTATTAACGGTCATCCCTGCCAATTCCATTGATGCGGTCATTACTTCGCCCCCCTACCCCAATGAAAAAGACTACACCCGCACCACTCGTTTAGAGTCAGTTTTACTGGGATTTATTCAAAACAAAGCTGATTTGCGCCATCTAAAAGAAAGCTTAATTCGCTCAAACACGCGCAATGTTTTTAAGGCGGATCAGGACGATCAATGGGTGGCCAAGCATCGTGACATTCAACGCATTGCCGCTGCTATTGAAGAGCGAAGATTGGCGTTAGGAAAGACCAGCGGCTTTGAACGGCTCTATCATCGAACCGTGAAACTTTACTTTGGTGGTATGGCCAAACACCTGGCCGATTTACGCCAAATATTACGCCCAGGGGCACAATTGGCCTACGTGGTGGGCGATCAAAAATCCTATTTGCAAGTGATGATTCGCACGGGTGAATTATTAGGTGACATTGCCCAGGGGCTAGGGTATGACTTGGTGGATATTGAGCTATTCCGTACCCGCTTAGCCACCGCAACTAAGGAGCAGATGCGAGAAGAGGTGGTGGTGTTACGTTGGTCAGGCCGCTATCCCTCGGTAGAGTATCCCTTCAGCGATACACCCCTTTAACAACCGGCAAAGGATGGATTTTGTTTAGAATAGTGGCAACGTCTATGGATGCCGAGGTTGATGATAGTGAATAACGCTCTATGGAAAGAACTATGAAAAATAAAGAGTTTTTTGTCGTCATTGAACGAGATGAGGATGGCATATATATCGGTGCAGTTCCTCTTGTTGCGCTCGAAAAAATTGGATTTTATCGAATTCGACAAAAAGGGAGTCATGTGTGTATAAAGCATCATGACGAACGAGTCGTCACTATTCCCGTTCATACCCGTAAGGTAATTGGTAAAGGGTTGCTGCTGAAAATTCTTCGAGATACTGAGCTTACTAAAGAAGAGTTAATCGACCTCCTGAAATAGGGTATTTCGCTGGGAATATGGCAGAATTTGAGTTTTCCTAAGGAGTGTTAATTAAACTGAACTTCGCCATTAAAAACACTAAGGGACTCCGCCACTCCACCGTTTTTCCTTGCAACTGTCGCTGGCAACCCTGCTGAATGGCGGCAATATCTTTTTCAGAAAGATGCTGGGCCAACTGGTCGCGATAGCTGGGTGGTGTAGCCCCAACTGCAAACCAGCGCTGTAGTAGGGCTGGGGAGATGTAAACCCGGCTCTGAAGCACATCCTCAGACAGTTGAACCGTGAAACCGGCTTTGCGAAACAGGGAAGTCAGGGTTTTGGCCTGCCAGTTAAAGCGGGGGTCGGTGGTGGATTGGGCCATTGCAACCTCGGCCTGGTGCCAGCGTTTGACCAAAGCTTTGCTAAAGGCCCCCTCATCCACCAGGGTTGAAATGGGTTGACTCTGGCGGGGGATGGTTTCGGCCAGCAGCACCACCCCATCGGGAGCCAAGAGTTGCTGGAGGGTTTCGATAAATCGGTCTCGATTCACCACCTGGGCAAAGGCATTGCGGCCCAGAATGCGCTCAAAACGGATCCCCGGCGTGTGGGCGGCCAGATAAGTGGCCAGGGCTTCAAAGTCGGCATGAACCAGTACCGGACGAATCAGTTCTGGCAACTGAGCCGCCTGCTCTTCCAGCGCTGCATAGTCCTGAGCGCTATGGACTCGGGCGTAGACGCTACCTTCCGGTACTCGGCGCAGAGCTTCCCAGGTGAGTAGCCCAGTACGAGCATTGAGGTCGAGGATGCGGTGGTGGCGCTGGGGTGGGGCTAGGGAGAACAGGCGATCGCGCACCGCCCCCAACTGCTCCCCGGCCTGACTGAGGGTGCGTTGCAGCCAGCGATCGCGGGCGGGATCATCGGGACTGTAAGTCAGGGCTTCGGGCAGCGCCCCGCCGCCATCCACCAGAGCCGCTAGTTGGGCCTCGCGCCGCTGAGCCACCTGGGTTTGAATGGTGGCCTCATAGCCTTGGTCAGAGGGTTGATAGAATACCTGACCCTGTAAGCCGCTGGGCAAGTATTGCTGGGCTACCCAATGGTCGCGGTAAGCATGGGGATAGAGGTAGCCCTGGCCGTGGCCAAAGCCTTTTTTGTCGCGGTTGCCGTCCCTCAGAGGGTTAGGTACCTGGCGCTCGCGCTCTTGTTCCACAGCGGCCAGGGCATCAAAAAAGCCCATCGTACTGTTCGATTTGGGCGCAGTGGCCAGGTAGAGGGTTGCCTGAGCCAGGGGATAGCGGCCCTCCGGCATTCCCACCCGGTCGAAGGCGGCGGCACAGTTCATCACCACTGTCACGGCGTGGGGGTCGCCCAGGCCAATGTCTTCGCTGGCCAAAATCGCCAGGCGGCGGAAAATAAAGCGGGGGTCTTCTCCGGCGTAGACCATGCGGGCCAGCCAGTAGAGAGCAGCATCCGGATCGGAACCGCGCACGCTTTTGATGAAAGCGCTGATGGTGTCAAAGTGGGCGTCGCCTTCTTTGTCATAAAGCACCGCTCGCCGCTGGATGGATTCCTCTGCCACCGCCAGGGTAAGGGTAATCTGGCCGCTGTCGTCCACTGGGGTGGTTTCTACCGCCAGTTCCAGAGCATTGAGTAGGGCGCGGGCATCGCCGTTGGCCACGTTGACGAGGTGATCCAGCGCGGCAGGCTCCAGACGAATGGGGAAATCGCCATAGCCCCGCTCCCTATCCCCCAGCGCCTGCTCCACCACTCGGTACAAATCCGCCGCCTCCAGGGGCTTAAGCTGAAACAACCGCGACCGGCTGACCAGCGCCTTATTCACCTCAAAGTAGGGGTTTTCGGTGGTGGCTCCAATCAAAATCACCGTGCCGTTTTCGACCCAGGGCAGCAGCGCATCTTGCTGAGCTTTGTTGAAGCGGTGGACTTCATCAATAAATAGAATCGTGCGTCGCCCGTACTGGCCCCGCAGGTCTTGGGCCGTGGCGATCGCCTCACGAATATCCTTCACCCCGGCCAGCACCGCATTGAGGGCAATGAAATGAGCGCTGGTGGTGTTGGCAATAATTTGAGCCAGGGTGGTTTTGCCCGTCCCCGGTGGGCCAAAAAAAATCAGCGACGAGAGCTGATCAGCCTGAATCGCCCGCCGCAACAACCGCCCCGGCCCCACCACCGCATCCTGACCAATGAACTCGTCCAGGCTACGAGGCCGCATCCGCGCCGCCAGGGGCGCATCCTGGGCAATCTGGCTCTGGCGGCTATGGTCGAAGAGATCCATGGGTTTATTCGGGTAGTCCAACTAAAGAATATCTACTTTGTGCCTTCACCCTAAATCCCTCTCCCAGAGCGGGAGAGGGACTTTGAAGCTCTTGCTCCCCTGCTCCCAATTTGGGAGCAGGGGCTGGGGGATGAGGGCTAGACAGATAGTTATTTTCATGGAGTACTCTAGTCGTATTGGGCAAGAGCCTGTCTCACGGTTCTGCTATCGAGCTTTAAGATCAACGCTGCTATAGTTGGGGCAACCGCGGTTGCCCAGCCCCAACGGCCATGCCTAAGATTCTGATTCTAGCCGCCAATCCCACCAATACCAACCGCTTGCGCCTGGAAGAAGAACTCTGCGACATCGATGAAGGGCTACGCCGCGCCCAACAGCGCGACCAGTTCACCCTGGCCCAACGGCTGGCTGTGCGCCCCCGCGATATTTAGCGAGCCATGCTGGAAGAAACCCCGCAGATCGTCCACTTTTCTGGTCACGGCAAGGGGCAAGAGGGGCTGATGTTTGAGGATGAAACCGGGTAAGCCAAGCTGTTGTCTGGCGAAGTCCTGGCCCCTGGCACGCCCATTGCCAAAGTGTTTGATCGGGATGATGTGGGCGGCAAACTGCTGGTGCTGGGCAATCCTGGCTCAGGCAAAACCACCACCATGCTGGATCTGGCTGCCACTCTAATCCAGCGGGCTAACGCCGACCCCGAAGAACCTATCCCTGTTATGGTGAACCTGTCGTCGTGGCAAAATCCCCGACAAAGCTGCACCGACTGGCTGCTGAAAGAACTCAAGTCTAAGTACGGTGTATCGCCAAAGCTGGGGCAAACCAGGCCCGCCTCGACTATCTGCTAGACGCCTACCTAGTGCGGCAGTTACATGCACCGATAGCCAGTAAAGAATACCCCCCCGAAAAACAACCCACTGCCCAGCAAACCCGGCACTGGCTGGCGTGGCTGGCCAAGCAACTGCAAGCACAATCTGAAGATGAATTTTTAATTGAAAAAATGCAGCCCACTATGCTGACAAATCGTCGGCAAAAAATTATCTATAGGCTGATTTTCGGGCTGATTGTCGGGCTGATTTTCGGGCTGATTGTCGGGCTGATTTTCGGGCTGATTGTCGGGCTGATTGTCGGGCTGAGGAT
>Ga0224723_1001665_pt1 | contig 13153 bp, 11 predicted proteins | sample Balambano_FR2_Me_FD_161647 | JGI IMG/M metagenome (GOLD analysis project Ga0224723, IMG submission 161647) | Freshwater sediment microbial communities from Lake Towuti, South Sulawesi, Indonesia - Balambano_FR2_MetaG | ecosystem: Environmental > Aquatic > Freshwater > Lake > Sediment | place...
CGCCCGGTGGTGCTTTCCTGATCGCACGGCTGCACGACCGCGCGGTCGGCTGCGTCTCGGTCAAGCGGGTCGCGCCCCGACTGGGCGAGCTCAAGCGGCTCTGGGTCGCGCCCGAGGTGCGCGGCCGGGGGCTGGGCCGTCGGATGATGGCGGCGGTCGAAACTGCGGGCGGCGGCCTCGGCATGACGCACCTGCGGCTCGACACCAACAAGGCCCTGACCGAGGCGATCGCGCTCTACCGCAAGACCGGGTGGGCTGACCGTCCGGCGTTCTCCGGCTACCCGGCGACCCACTGGTTCCATAAGGCGCTGTAAAGGTGCTGCGGTTCGCGCCCGCCTGCGACCCATCCGAATCGCAGGTCTCCGGAACAGTCGGGGCCGGCCGCGATGCCCCGATCAACCGGAAGGTGCGGGCTCGCCGGGCGCAGATTGTCCGTGGAGGTGCGCTGCCCCCACCGTTCGCCGGGTTCCTTGCCGGCTGGCCCATCGGCCGCAAGATCTCGTTGACCGGTCTGATCCGCGCGGTCATCATTCGAGAGCAGGCCACCATTTCGTTCGGAGGAACCATGGGTTACGTCCATTCGAAGCTCGGCATGGCACTCGGCGCCGCCATGCTCGCCACCGCTCTTGCAGCCGCCCCGGCAAGCGCCGCCCCGCTCAACTTCACCTTCAGCTTCACCAACGCGCTGAACGGCGGCGGCACGGTGTCGGGCATCGTGCGCGGCCTGGCCGAGGGAACGGGCGCCGCGACCAGCGTCGAGGTCACTGCGAACTCGCTCGGGTTCGGGCTGGGCGAGTACATCGGGTCGCCTGACCTCAACTCGTGGACGGTGACCGGCGGCGCCATCACGGCGTTCGACTTCCTGGCGTTCGGCGCGTTCAATTCGGCCCCCGCCGTCACGACCGCGACAATTTTCTTCGATTCGGCAGATTTGTTGGGCGCAAGCTTCCGCGCCGGAGTAGGAGACTCTCCTTTCGGTGTAACGAACGGCGATAACTCGGTATCCACGGCCGACATCGGCCTGGTTTTCGCGCCGGCCGTCGCCCCGATCCCGCTGCCCGCCGCCGGCCTGATGCTGCTGGCCGGTCTCGGCGGGCTCGCCGTCCTGCGCCGCCGCGCCGCCTGACCGCGGGCGATCAGCCGACCTCGTCCGGCACTACGTTGTCACCGAGCGCAATTGCGCCCGGTGACATCACCTGGGCACACCATCCGCCATGGCCGCGCAGGGCGGTATAGCCGCCGGGGCCGAGCGCCGCCTCCATCCGGGAACAGGGCGCGCAGGGCCCGGCGATCCGCAAGACGGCGCCGCCGACGGCCAGCGGGCGGTCCTTCAGCGCCGACAGGTTGATCCCGGCCACCACCAGATTGCGCCGCAACAGCGCCGGGTCCAGCGCCTCGCGCCCGAGAAAGCCGCCGACCGCCGCCAGATGCTCGGCCTGGAACAGCGTCACCGCGCGCGGACCCGGGCGGGCGTGGTCGCCCGCGAGCCCGCCCGGCCCGACCGCGGCCCGCGCGACCGGGGCAACGGCGGCATGGCGCGCGGGCCTGAGGCCGATCCAGACCAGCCGCCCCGGCTGCGCTACCCGCGCGATCATCGCTGCCATCAGCTCCATGCCGGTTGCTCCCTCGCCGCCGAGCCGCTAGAACCCCGGCCGATCCCAGCATGAGGAAGGCAGGCGCGAGATGGCCGCATACCAGTATGTCTATCACATGGATGGCGTGTCCAAGACCTATCCGGGCGGCAAGAAATGCTTCGAGAACATCAACCTGAACTTCCTGCCGGGGGTGAAAATCGGGGTCGTCGGCGTCAACGGCTCGGGGAAGTCCACGCTGCTGCGGATCATGGCCGGCATCGACAAGGACTTCAAGGGCGAGGCCTGGGCGGCCAAGGGCGCGCGCGTCGGCTATCTGCCGCAGGAGCCGCAGCTTGACCCCGCGCTCGACGTCAAGGGCAACGTGATGCTCGGCGTGGCGGACAAGACCGCGATCCTCGAGCGCTACAACGAGCTGGCCATGAACTACTCCGACGAGACCGCCGAGGAGATGGCCGCGTTGCAGGACCAGATCGACGCCGGCAACCTGTGGGAGCTTGAGGCGCAGGTCGGCGTCGCGATGGACGCGCTGCGCTGCCCGCCCGACGATGCCGACGTGGAGACGCTGTCGGGCGGCGAGCGGCGGCGCGTCGCGCTGACCCGCCTTCTGCTGGAAGCGCCGGACATGCTTCTGCTGGACGAACCGACCAACCACCTCGACGCGGAATCGATCGCCTGGCTGCAGAAGCACCTGATCGACTACAAGGGCACGATCCTGATCGTGACCCACGACCGCTATTTCCTCGACGACATCACCGGCTGGATCCTGGAACTCGACCGCGGCCGCGGCATCCCCTACGAGGGCAACTATTCCTCGTGGCTGGAGCAGAAGGCCAAGCGCATGGCGCAGGAGGCGCGCGAGGACAAATCGAAGCAGAAGGTGCTGGAAAAGGAACTGGAATGGATCCGCGCCGGTGCCAAGGCGCGGCAGGCCAAGTCCAAGGCCCGGATCGCGAAGTACAACGAGATGGCCAGCCAGACCGTGCGCGAACGCGCGAGCGTCAGCCAGATCATCATCCCGAACGGCGAGCGTCTGGGGTCGAAGGTGATCGAGGTCACCGGCCTGAAGAAGGCGATGGGCGACAAGCTCCTGATCGAGGATCTGAGCTTCACCGTGCCGCCCGGCGCCATCGTCGGCGTGATCGGCCCGAACGGGGCCGGGAAATCGACCCTGTTCCGCATGATCACCGGGCAGGAGCAGCCCGACGAGGGGACGATCGTGCTCGGCGACACGGTGCAACTGGCCTATGTCGACCAGTCGCGCGACGCGCTCGACCCCGACAAGACGGCCTGGGAGGAAATCTCCGGCGGGGCCGAGGTGATCCATCTCGGCGATTTCGACATGAACAGCCGCGTCTACGCCGGGGCCTTCAACTTCAAGGGCACCGACCAGCAGAAGAAGGTCGGTCTCCTGTCGGGGGGCGAGCGCAACCGCGTGCACATGGCGAAGCTGCTCCGCTCCGGCGGCAACGTCCTCCTTCTCGACGAGCCGACCAACGATCTGGACGTGGAGACCCTGCAGGCGCTGGAGGCGGCGATCGAGGATTTCGCCGGCTGCGCGATCATCATCAGCCACGACCGGTTCTTCCTCGACCGCCTCTGCACCCACATCCTCGCCTTCGAGGGCGATGCCCATGTCGAATGGTTCGAGGGCAACTTCGAGGCCTACGAGGAAGACAAGATCCGCCGCCTCGGCCCCGATGCGGTGGAGCCGAAGCGGGTCAAGTACAAGCGCTTCGCGCGCTGAACGGCGCGTCCCGGCGGATCCTTTGCCGCGCACCGTTCGCGAAGGACGCCAGGGGCCTGCGGACCCGAACCGGTCCGTCCGGCGCACCTACGCCTCCCGCGGCAGGCGGCGGTCCGCCGCCCCGTCCGGACCCACGCGCCCGGCCCGCGTGCCAAGAGCATGATCGGATCGGCGAGAAGCGACGCAGGCCCGGGCCAAAGGGTCCCGCAACCGGGGTCCGCCGGTTGGCCAGAAGACGAAACGGCTATCGCAGAGGCACGGCCCGGGCCGCTTCCGGGGTAAAGGCGGTCCCGGGGACCTCATTCAGCGTCGATCGCTCGAGCCCCGGCGATCGGGGGTGAGGATCTCCGCGCCTGCGCGGACGCCCATGTATCGGCCGCGTCTGCTGGGGGGTGATGCGCGAAAGGACATCGCCCGGTCAATGCTGTCCGCGACGGACGCCGCGTCCGCGGCGCTCCCGTGACGAACTTGTCCCATGGTGCTACCTTCCAATCATGCGAAAAGGTCGCGCCATCAACCCGCCGGATCAAACACCAAGCGTCGATCTCCGGACGAAAAGGCGAGATGGCGCACCCGAAGGGATTCGAACCCCTGGCCTCTGCCTTCGGAGGGCAGCGCTCTATCCAGCTGAGCTACGGGTGCAACTGCGCGGAGGGATTAGACCGAAGCGCGCGGCGTCGCAACCGCAAACTGTCGGGCTGCCGGGTGGTGCTCGCGGGGTCCGGCACTCGTCGCCGGCCCGCGATCACCGCGTGCAGGGCGGAGCATCGCGCGCTATGAGGGGCTGTGCTGTCCTTCATCCGCCATTCCGCCCGGACCGATACCCCGGCCCCGCCGCTCCTGATCGTGCATGGCCTGTTCGGCTCGGCGCGGAACTGGAACGCGATCGCTGCCAGGCTGGCCGACGGGCGGGAGGTGATCGCGGTGGACTTGCGCAACCACGGCGCCTCGCCCTGGGCGCCGACCCATGGCTACCCGGACATGGCCGGCGACCTGGCCGAGGTGATCGGTGCGCTCGGCGGCCGCGCCGACGTGCTCGGCCATTCGATGGGCGGCAAGGCCGCGATGTGGCTCGCGCTGTCCGAAGGCGCGCTGGTGGACCGCCTGATCGTGGCCGACATCGCGCCGGTCGCCTATGCCCACGACAACGCGCAGCACATCCGGGCGTTGCAGGCGCTGGACCTTGCCGGGCTGAACGGCCGGGCCGAGGCCGACCGGCGGCTGGCCGCGCTGGTGCCCGACGCCGCGCTCCGGGCGTTCTTCCTGCAGTCGCTCGATCTCAAGGCCGATCCGCCGCGCTGGCGGCTGAACCTCGAGGTGCTGGAGGCCGAGATGCCGAAGATCGTCGGCTGGCCCGGGATCGTCGCGCAGTTCCCCGGGCGCACCCTGTTCCTGTCGGGCGCGCAGTCGGACTATATCCGCCCAGAGCATCGCGCGACCATTCTGGCTCTGTTCCCTGCCGCCCGCTTCGTGCGTATCCCCGGGGCAGGCCACTGGCTCCACGCCGACGCCCCGCGCGCCTTCGAGGAGACGGTGCGCGTGTTCCTCGGCTAAGCCGGCTCAGGCCGCGACCGCCTCGGTCGGAACCTTCGCGCCGGTCATAAAGGCCACCGCGTCGGACATCGAATAGGCCTTGGGGTCGATCACGCAAAGCCGCTTGCCAAGGCGGTGGATGTGGACACGGTCCGCCACCTCGAACACATGCGGCATGTTGTGGCTGATCAGCACGATCGGCAGCCCGCGCCGCTTGACGTCGAGGATCAGCTCCAGCACCCGGCGGCTTTCCTTGACGCCGAGCGCTGCGGTCGGCTCGTCGAGGATGATGACCTTGGATCCGAAGGCCGCGGCGCGCGCCACCGCGACGCCCTGCCGCTGGCCGCCCGACAGTGTCTCGACCGGCTGGTTGATGTTCTGGATCGTCATCAGCCCGAGTTCGTTCAGCTTGCTGCGGGCGAACTTCTCCATCGCGCTGCGGTCGAGCTGGCGGAACAGCGTGCCCATGATCCCGGGCTTCCGGAGCTCGCGCCCCATGAACATGTTGTCGGCGATCGACAGCGCCGGCGACATGGCGAGGGTCTGGTACACCGTTTCGATGCCCGCCGCGCGCGCCTCGATCGGCGAGCGGAAGGCCACCTTCCGCCCCTCCAGCGTGATCTCGCCCTCGTCGGGGATCACCGCCCCCGAAATCGCCTTGATCAGCGAGGACTTGCCCGCGCCGTTGTCGCCGATCACCGCGAGGATCTCGCCGGGGTAGAGGTCGAAGTCGCAGTGGTCGAGCGCGGTCACCTTGCCGTAGCGCTTGACCAGGCCGCGCGCGGTGAGAAGGGGCGTCATGCCGATGCCTTTCTGATCCACTGGTCCACGGCGACCGCGAAGATGATGAGCACGCCGATCAGGAAGAAGGTCCATTGCGGATCGGTCCCGACGAGCCTGAGGCCCATCTCGAACACGCCGACGATCAGCGCCCCGAAGAACATGCCGACGATGCTGCCCCGCCCGCCGAACAACGAGATGCCGCCGATCACCACGGCGGTGATCGACTGGATGTTGCCCAGTTGCCCGGTGGAGGCGGTGGGCGAGACCGAGCCGAAGCGGCCGATCATCACCCAGCCGGCGATGGCGCAGAAGAACCCGGCCAGCGCATAGACCTGGATCAGCATCCGGCGCGTCGGCACGCCGGCGAGTTCGGCGGCATCGGGGTCGTCGCCGGTGGCATAGACGTGCCGTCCCCAGGCCGTCGATCGGAGCACATAGGCCATGATCGCGACGAGCGCGATCAGCAGGAACACGGCATAAAGCACCTTGACCCCGCCAGGCTCGATCGACCGGCCCCAGAACTGCAGCGCGGGCGCGAATTCGGCGATGTCCTGGCTGCGGATGGTCTCGTTGGCCGAGAAGATGAAGTTGGACGCAAGCAGGATCTGCCAGGTGCCGAGCGTGACGATGAAGGGCGGAAGCTTCATCCGGGCGATCAGGTAGCCGTTCGCGGCCCCCATCAGCGTGCCGAGGATCAGGCCGATGACGATCGAGATTTCGGCCGGAACGCCGTAGCGGAAGGTGATCTGTCCCATCAGCACCGAGCTGAACACGGCAATCGCCCCCACCGACAGGTCGATGCCCGCCGTCAGCACCACCACCGTCTGGGCGCAGCCGAGGATGCCGACGATGGCGATCTGCTGCAGGATGGTCGAAAGCGTGGTGGCCTTGAAGAAGTTGGGCGACAGCAGGCCGAACACGATGATCGCCGCCACCAGCACGATCATCGGCACGGCCGAGGGTGTCTGGTGCAGCCAGTGCTGCAGCTTCTTCAGCGGACCGGTGTCCTCGTGGAATTCGGCGACCTTTTCGGAGGCACCCTTGAGTCCGGCCTCGAAACCCGCCGTCGGTCGATCCTCTGCTGCCATGCGCGTCCCCTCCCGGAACCGGCCGCCTGGTCTCAGGCCACCGTCGTTGTCCGGGCGGCCCGACGACCGCCCGTGATTGGAAGGGCGGCATGCGGCCGCCCTTCACCGTTCAGCCTCTCCGAGAATCGCGTCTGGCGCAATCGCCTTGGCGGATCAGCCCCAGCAGAGTTCCATGCCCTTGGCGGTGTCGATCGACGGCACGCCCTCGACCGGCTTGTCGGTGATGAGCGCGACGCCGGTGTCGAAGAAGGCCTTGCCTTCGGTCGGCGCCGGCTTGCTGCCGTCGGCGGCGAACTTGGCGATGGCTTCCACGCCGAGCGAGGCCATCAGCAGCGGATACTGCTGCGAGGTGGCGCCGATGATGCCGTCCTTGACGTTCTGCACGCCCGGGCAGCCGCCGTCGACCGACACGATCAGCACGTCGTTCTCGCGCCCGACCGCCTTCAGCGCCTCGTAGGCGCCGGCGGCGGCGGGTTCGTTGATGGTGTAGACGACGTTGATCTCGGGATCCTTGGCCAGAAGCGCCTCCATCGCCTTCAGGCCGCCCTCCTCGTTGCCCGCCGTCACCTCGTTGCCGACGATCCGCGGGTCGGTCTCGTCGCCCCACTTGTTGATATCGACGGTGTCGATCTCGAACCCGGTCAGGAAGCCCTGGTCGCGCAGCACGTCCACTGACGGCTGGCTGATGGCGAGGTCGAGCATGGCGATCTTGGCGTTGGCCGCGGCGTCGCCAAGCGTCGCCTTGGCCCACTGGCCGATCAGCAGGCCGGCGGCGAAGTTGTCGGTGGCGAAGGTCGCGTCGGCCGCGTCGATCGGATCGAGCGGCGTGTCGAGCGCGATCACCAGAAGGCCCGCGCTGCGCGCCGCCGCCACCGCATCGACGATCGCCTTGGTGTCGGAGGCCGTGATCAGGATTCCCTTGGCGCCGTCGGCCATGCAGGCCTCGATCGCCGCGACTTGGCTTTCGTGGTCGCCGTCGATCTTTCCGGCATAGGACTTGAGCGTCACCCCCAGTTCCGCCGCCTTGGCTTCGGCCCCTTCCTTCATCTTGACGAAGAAGGGGTTGGTGTCGGTCTTGGTGATCAGGCAGGCACTGACCTCCTGTGCCGCCACGGGCGTTGCGGTCACTAGCGCGGCAATGGCCGCACCGAGCATCAAGCCCGCGCCATTGGTCGAAAACGTCATCGTGTCTCCTCCACAGTGTTGTTCCGGGCCACCCCGCAGGATGGCCTGTTGGCCCGAAATCGACGGCATCCGGCCGACGGTCGCAGCCGACGGATGATCTGGCAGCCGCGGTCGTAAATCAACTGAGTCGCATCGACGTCCCGGCGGCGACGTCAGCCCCAGCATAGGGCCATGCCTTCGGCGCTGTCGATCGACTCGAGCCCGGCTGCGGGCCGGTCGGTGACGAGCGCGACGCCGGTGTTGAAGATCGTCAGCCCGGGCGATGGCTCCGGCTTCGCTCCGGTCTCGACATAGGTCTTGATCGCCTCGACGCCGAGTGCCGCCATTTTCAGCGGGTACTGCTGCGCGGTAGCCCCGAGCGTTCCCTCGGCGACCGATTTGGTCCCGGTGCAGCCACCATCGACCGACACCATCAGGATGTCGTTCTCGCGCCCGGCCGCCTTGATCGCTTCCCACGCTCCGGCGGCGGCGGGCTCGTTGATGGTGTAGACGACGTTGATTCCGGGCTCCTTCTGCAGCAATGCTTCCATTGCCTTCAGCCCGCCCTCCTCGTTGGCGCCCGAGGCCTCCTGTCCGACGATGCGCGGATCGGTCTCGTCGCCGTATTTCGAGGGATCTGCGAGGTCGATGCCGAAGCCCTCGAGGAAGCCCTGGTTGCGCAGCACATCGACCAGCGGCTGCGCCGGGCCGAAGTTCAGCGTCACGATCTTGGCATCGGCCGCCCCTTCGCCGAGCGAAGCGGCGGCCCAGCGACCGATTAGCTGACCGGCGAGGTAGTTGTCGGTGGCAAAGGTTGCGTCGGCGGTGTCGGCCGGTTCTAGCGGCGTATCGAGCGCGATCACGAGGATACCGGCATCCCGCGCCTGCTTCACGACCGGCGAGAGGGCCTTGGAATCGGAAGCGTTGAGCAGGATGCCCTGAACGCCCGACAGAATACAGGCCTCCATCGCCGCCTGCTGGGTCTCGATGTCGCCAATCACCTTGCCGGCGTAGGACGAGAGCTTGATGCCGAGTTCTTCGGCCTTCTGCGCGGCACCCTCCCGCATCTTCGCGAAGAACGGATTGGCATCCGTCGCGGTGATCAGGCAGGCGCTGATCTCCTGCGCCGCAGCCGGCGACAACGACAGAAAGATGGCGGATGCGGCGCCGAGACAGAGTTCGGCGATCTTGTTCGGACGGGTCATGCTGTTCCTCCCGATGGAATGTGACGGCTGCCCTGTTCCGGGCGCGTTCGCGGTGCCGCAGACCGATTAATCCGCCGCACCTTGCCAGATGACACCGATTCTTCCGGTGGCGTCAATATAATTAAATCACTCTGATTTATTATTTAGAGACTTGCCCAACCCTACCCTAATCGGGCATCCGGGAACGGAGCCCGGTCGGGAGAACAGCGTGGCGCAGGTTCAGGACACCACTTCGGAGCGTCCGGGCACTGATCCCGCCGGCTTGCGCGGATCGAACCAGAGCGGCATGCGCGCGCACAACGAGCGGCTGGTCCTGAGCCTCGTCCGCCGTGACGGGGCGCTCGCGAAGTCCGATATCGCGCGGATCACCGGGCTGTCGGCGCAGACCGTCTCGGTGATCATGCGCGGGCTTGAGGCGGACGGGCTCCTGACCCGCGGCGAGCCGGTACGTGGCCGCATCGGCCAGCCCTCGGTGCCGATGTCGCTCGCGGCCGACGGGGCCTATTTCTTCGGCCTGAAGATCGGCCGGCGGTCGGTCGATCTGGTCCTGGTCAACCTTGTCGGGCAGGTGGTCGGGCTGCACCGGCAGACCTACCGCTACCCCTCGCCCGAGGCGGTGGTCGGCTTCGTCGCGGCGCATCTGCCGGCGCTCCGCGCGCTTCTGCCGCGCGGCCGGCAGGACCGGATCGGCGGCCTCGGCATCGCCATGCCGCTGCAGCTGTGGAACTGGGCCCAGCACATCGACGCGCCGGCCGGCGCGCTAGATACGTGGCGCGACCGCGACATCGCGGGCGAACTGGCCGCGCTCTGCGACATGCCGGTCCATGCGCAGAAGGACGCGACCGCCGCCTGCGGTGCCGAACTGGTGTTCGGCAATGCCGAGCGGTCGCAGGATTTCCTCTACTTCTACATCGGCTTCTTCGTCGGCGGCGGGCTGGTGCTGAACGGCCATCTGTTCCCCGGACGGACCGGCAACGCGGCCGGCGTGGCGCCCTTGCCGGTCCCTGGCCCCGACGGACGGATGCGGCGGCTGATGTCGGTCGCCTCGCTGTCCACGCTCGCCGACGCGATGGCGGGCGCGGGGCAGGATCCCGACCAGATCTGGGAACGGGCCGAGGGCTGGCAGATCGCGCCCGGCACGCTCGAAGGCTGGATTGCCTCGGCGGCCGAGGGGCTGGCGAGCGCCGCGCTGAGCGCGGTGACGCTGGTGGAGCTTGACACTATCATCATCGACGGCTGGCTGCCGGCGGCGATCCGGCGGCGGCTGGTCGAGGCGACGCGGGCCGCCTTCCTGCGGCTCGATCTGGCCGGCATCACCGCGCCGCCGGCGATCCGCGAGGGCACGATCGGGCCGCAGGCGCGCGAACTCGGCGGCGCGGTGATCCCGCTGTCGCAGCGCTTCCTGGTCGATCAGGCGACGATGCTCAAGGTCGGCTGAGGCCCGTGGCCCGCGCCGGGTCAGACCGACACGGCCGCGCGCAACTCCGCTTCGGCGAGGTCGGCCTTGGCGCCCGCCAGCGCCACCGCCCCGCGCTTGAGCACGTAGAACCGGTCGGCCAGCGCATAGGCGAAGTCGAAGTACTGCTCGACCAGCACGATCGCCATGTCGCCCCGGCCGCGCAGGTGCTCGATCACCCGGCCGATCTGCTGGATGATGTTGGGCTGGATGCCTTCGGTCGGCTCGTCGAGCAGGAGAAGCTTCGGCCGCATGATCATCGCGCGGCCGATCGCCAGCTGCTGCTGCTGTCCGCCCGAAAGATCGCCGCCGCGGCGGTGCAGCATGTCCTTCAGCACCGGGAACAGCGCGAAGATCTCGTCCGGGATGCGGCGGTCAGACTTCGGCAGCACCGCGAAGGCCGTTTCCAGATTCTCCCGCACCGTCAGCAGCGGAAAGATCATCCGCCCCTGCGGCACGTAAGCAAGGCCGCGCTGCGCCATCGCTTGCGGCGGCACCCGGCCGATGCTTTCGCCGTCCAGCACCAGCGTCCCGCCCGAGCGGATGTGCGTGCCCGAGATCGCCTTCAGGAGCGAGGTCTTGCCGACGCCGTTGGTGCCGATCAGGCAGGTCACCCGGCCGGTCTCGGCGATCATCGAGATGCCGTTCAGGATCTGCGAGCCGCCATAGTGCAGGGTCAGGTCCTCGACCCGCAGCATCGGGTCAGCGGCCAAGATACACCTCGATCACCTGCGGGTTCCTCGTCACGAAATCGAGGCTGCCCTCGGCCAGCACCGCGCCCTCGTGCAGCACCGTCACCCGGCAGTCGAGCCTGCGCACGAAATCCATGTCGTGCTCGACCACGACGACGGCGCGGGTCCTGGCCGCCTCGACCAGAAGGCGGGTGGTGTGCTCGCGCTCGGCCAGCGTCATGCCGGCGGCGGGTTCGTCCACCAGCAGCAGCCGCGGCTCCTGGGCCAGCAGCATCCCGATCTCCAGCCACTGCTTCTGGCCGTGGCTGAGCTCGCCCGCCTTGCGCGGCAGCGCGTCCTGAAGGCCGATCTCCTCGGCCAGCGCCGCGACGCGCGCGTGATCGGCCGGCGCCGGGCGGAACAACAGGACGCGCAGCGGCCCCCGCGGCCGAAACAGCGCCATCATCAGGTTGTCAGCCACCGTCTGATCCTCGAACACCGTTGGGCGCTGGAACTTTCGGCCGATGCCAGCCTGGGCGATCTGGCTCTCGCTGAGCCTGAGGAGCGAGATCGACCGCTCGCCCCACAGCACGCGGCCCGAGTCGGGCCGCGTCTTGCCGGTCACGATGTCCATGAAGGTGGTCTTGCCCGCGCCGTTCGGGCCGATGATCGCGCGAAGCTCGGCCGGGCCGATCTCGAAGGACAGGTTGTTGATGGCGCGGAAGCCGTCGAAGCTGACCGAGACGCCCGAGACTTCTAGGAGCGCGGTCACTCCACCGCCTCCCTCTCGCGCAGGGCGCCCGCGTCGGGGCCGAGCGGCGCACCCTTGCGGTCGGGGCTGCGACGTCCCTCGACGAGGTCGAACAGCCCGCCGATGCCCTTGGGGGCGAAGATGGTGACGGCGACGAACGAGAGGCCGAGCACGACCAGCCACCAGTCCACCCACTGGATGGTGTAGAAGCCGAGGTTCACGTCCGGCGCACGTCCGCCGGTGAACCACGAGGACAGAAGGCTGACGAAGGCCGCGCCGATCACCGCGCCGTAAAGCCGCCCGCGGCCGCCGATGGCGACCCAGACCGCGAGGTAGACGCTGGCGATCGGCGCGACCTCCGCGGGGTTGATGATGCCCGCCTGCGGGTAGTAGAGCGCGCCGGCCAGCCCGCCGACCACCGCCGTCAGGGTGAAGACGAACAGCTTGTAGCCCTCCACCGGATAGCCGAGGAAGCGCACTCGCGCCTCGTCGTCGCGGATGCCGCAGAGCACCGAGCCGAACTTGCCCGAGACCATCCAGTGGAACAGCACATACCCCGCCGCCAGCGCCGCGGCCGAGGCCCAGAGGAACCAGACCGAAATCAGGCTTTGCGGGACCGCATCCGCGCCCGGCAGGTTCTGCAGGCCGGAAAGCCCGTTGTTGCCGCGCAGGCCAGAGTCGTTCTGGAACAGCCAGAGCGCCAGCGCCAGCGTCATCGCCTGGGTCAGGATCGAGAGATAGACGCCGGTGACGCGGCTGCGGAAGGCGAGCCAGCCGAAGACCAGCGCGAGACAGCCTGGCACCAGCACCACGAGCGCCAGCTGCGCCCAGAAGGAATGGGCGAAGGCCCAGATCGGCGAAAGCTCCGAGGCGCCGACGACGCCGAAGATCTGGGTCGCGATGCCGGTGCGGATTTCCTCCGGCGTGGGTGGCAGCGGCGAATTGGCGAAGGAGGCGGTGACGATGTCCTCGGTGCGGGCATACATCAGCCACATGCCGATCATGTAGCCGCCGAGCCCGAAGAAGGCCATGTGCCCGAGCGACAGGATGCCGGTGTAGCCCCAGACCACATCCATCGCCAGCGCGATCAGGCAGAGACAGAGCGTCTTGCCGAGCGTCTTGACGAAGGAGGTGGAGACGAGCCCGGGCCCGTAGGCCTCGGA
>Ga0224723_1001666_pt1 | contig 13145 bp, 8 predicted proteins | sample Balambano_FR2_Me_FD_161647 | JGI IMG/M metagenome (GOLD analysis project Ga0224723, IMG submission 161647) | Freshwater sediment microbial communities from Lake Towuti, South Sulawesi, Indonesia - Balambano_FR2_MetaG | ecosystem: Environmental > Aquatic > Freshwater > Lake > Sediment | place...
GCCAGCGCCTCTTCGTCGCGTTCGATGAAGGTCCCGTTGCGGCTGCCGCTGTCTTCCAGCCAGAAGGTCAGGACGTAGGGGTTGGTCGTGGTCTCGGTCGAGGTGGCGGCCACCGACGCGCAGCCCAGCCGGGCGTGAACGCGCGAGACCTGGTTATCGTAACCCAGGTGGATATCCGTCCCCTCGCGGCGGCCAATGGTCAGCGTGCGCTCATCGCCAATGCCCGGCTGGTCGAAGGACAGTTTCTTGCCGTCCAGCGGGCCGCTCATAAACGTCACGGATAATTCACGGCGGATCGGTCGCTTGTGTGGTCTATTCTTCATGATCCCCATCCTTCATGACGCGATCCCCGGCGCTGCCAATCTCATCGCGGTCGGGGGCATCGACCTGGCCGCTGCCGTGATCGCCGTTCGACGAGGCGGTATCGGTCTCCCGGCGCGCCTGATCGAGTTTGGCGCGGGTCGGCTCGTGGCCCGGATCGATCGACAGCCCTTTCTGGAACACCTCCAGCGCCTGATCCACCTCGCCGAGGTTCATCAGCGCATCGCCGTAATTGTGCCAGAACCAGACATCGCCGCCGTCGCATTCCAGCGCGGTGCGGAAGCAGATCATCGCTTCCATCCAGCGTTCCAGCGCGGCCAGGCACAGGCCCTTGCCGTTCCAGGCCCAGGCATAGGTCGGGTCGAATTCGATCGCTTTGTCGTAGCTGCGGATGGCCTCTTCATAGCGGCGCAGACGGCGCAGCACCTGGCCGTGGCGCGCCCACACGGTTGGGTTGCGGGGCGCGATCGTCAGCGTCTGCTCGACGGCGGACAGGGCCTCCGGTCGCTGCTGCATTTCCAGCAGCAGATCGACGCGGTTGATATGATACCACACCGTCTCCGGGTCTTCCGCCACGGCGCGCTCATAGCTGGCGAGCGCCTCCTCGCGGCGTCCGAGTTCTTTGAGTGTCAGCCCGCGACCATTCCAGGCCCAGGCATAATGCGGGTTCATGCGCACAGCCCGGTCAAAGGCCTGGAGTGCGTCATCGAGCCGGTTCAGACGACGCAGCGCCTGGCCGCGTTTGGCATGGCTTTCCACATGGCGCGGGTTATGCCGCAGCGCCTCATCGAGCGAGGTCAGCGCGTCTGGCACACGGTTGAGCGTGAGCAGTTCGTCGGCCCGGTTGTAGTGATACCAGGCGTCGTCATCGTTCAGTTCGATGGCCGTCTCGAAGCACTTGAGCGCCTCTTCGTGCCGGTTGAGGTGGCTTAACGTCAGCCCGCGCCCGCTCCACGCCCAGTCATTATCGGGGTCGAGCGCGGTGGCGCGGCTGTAGCTGATCAGCGCTTCTTCATAACGCCCCAGGCGGCGCAGCACCTGACCATGCTGCACCCAGATCTGCGCGCTGCGCGGATCGAGCTTGAGCGCCAGTTCCAGCACGTCAAAGGCCTGCGCGCTGCGGTTGAGGTAGATCAGCACATCGCTTTGCTTGACCAGGTAGAACGACTCCAGCGGCGCGCATTCGCCGGCGCGGCGGTAAGCGTCGAGCGCCTCGTCGTAGCGGTTGAGCGCTTCCAGCGTGCTGCCCTGTTCGCTCCAGGCCCAGGCATAGGTCGGCGCGATCTGCGTGGCGCGGATACACGCGGCCAGCGCTTCTTCCAGGCGATCCAGGTGTCGCAGCGCGTGGGCCATCCGCACCCAACTGCGCGCGTGCCGGTCGTTGATCCCGGTGGCCTGCTGAAGCGGGATCAGCGCGTCCGCATACCGGCCCATCAGCACCAGCACGTTGCCCTGGTTGTACCAGTGCCACACATCGGTGGGTTTCAGTTCCGCCGCGCGGTGATAGGCTTGCAGCGCCTCCTCGTAACGATCCATCTGCTCCAGCACGATCCCCATGCCGTTGATCGTCCAGGCGGAGTCGGGTTCGATCGCAATCGCGCGGTGATAGGCTTGCAGCGCTTCTTCATAACGCTTAACGTAGCGCAGTACCTGGCCGAGCTTGGCCCAGCTAAAGGCGTGGTCAGGATCGGTGCGCGTGGCCTCCTGCGCGGGCTGCACCGCGTCCGCATACTGACCGAGATCGACCAGTGTCTCAGTCAGGTTGTACCAGTGCCACACCTCGCCCGGCTGGTAACGCGCGGCGCGCTTAAAGGACATCAGCGCCTCTTTGGTGCGCCCCAGGGCCTTCAGCGCCAGCCCGCAGCCGTTATGCGCCCAGGCATAGGTCGGGTCGAGCCGCAGCGCCTGATCGTAGGCGTTGACGGCCTTCTCGTGTTCGTGCAGCAGCCGGTAAATCTGGCCGAGCTTGGCCCAGGTGTTGGGATGCGCCGGGTCAAGCTGCAAGCCGTGTTCCAGCAGCGGGATCGCTTCCGTATAACGCCCCAGGCTGAGGAGGATGTCGGCCCGGTTATACCAGTGCCAGACATCGCTGGGGTTGATCTGCGTGGCGGTGTCAAAACAGGTCAGCGCTTCTTCCAGCCGGCCCATGCGCTCCAGGATGATCCCTTTGCCGTTCCAGGCGAAGGCATACTGCGGCTGAAAGCGCAGCGCGGTGTCGTAGCAGGCCAGCGCCTCGTCATAACGTTCCAGCAGGCGCAGCGTGCGCCCCTTGCGCGCCCACACATAGGCATAATCCGGCTGAAGTTCGATCGCCCGGTCGTAGGCTTCGATCGCCTCGTCGTAGCGGCGCAGCGCCGTCAGCGAATAGCCCTTGTCCATCAACTCGCGGGCTTCCAGCGGCGGCCCGGTGATCTCCAGCACGGGTTGTTCGCCGGTCAGTTCCTGGTAGATCGGGATCAGCGCCTCGACGATCTCGTTCCACTGGGAGGGGCGGCTGGAGGGCGCTTTTTCCACACAGCGCATGACCAACCGCTGAAGCGCGGGCGGAATCCCCCGCTGCTGGCGAGCGTCAAAACCGGCGGCTTCGCTGACGTGCGCCCGCATCCATTCATGGAACTTGCGCGCGCGGAACAGATGCCGCCCGGTGAGCATCTCATACATCACCGCGCCGAACGCATAAATATCGGAACGCTGATCCACCTCGCGCGCCTGGCACTGTTCCGGGGACATATAAGGCGCCGTGCCGACCACCGCGCCCGCCCGCGTCAGGCGCAGATCGGTGCGATCGTCAGCCTCCGACGCCTGGCTGTCTGCCTGCGGAATATCTTCCAGATCGACGGAGCGCACCAACCCAAAATCCGTCACCTTGGCGATGCCTTCATGCGTGACCAGGATATTGGCCGGTTTGAGATCGCGGTGGACCAGGCCGGGGACCTGGCGGGTGGCGTGCTGCATCCCCAGCGCGATGTGCAGGCCGATCTCAACCGACTTGGCGACATCGAGCCGGTTATGGTCGATCCAGCTTCGCAGATCGGCGCCCAGTCCTTCCGGCCCGCTGACGTGTTCCAGGATGATATGCGGGCGACCGCCCATATTCTGCACCAGCCGCGCCTGGACGATGTGGCGGTGTTTTTCCAGCCGAATCCACGTGACGGCTTCATGCGTGAAGCGCGTGACGGCCTTTTCATTTTCCAGAAAGCGGGCCTGGAAGGTCTTGATCGCCACCGGCTCGCGCCCCTGGTGATCGTAACACAGATACACCACCCCCATGCCGCCCCACAGCACATCGGCCACCTCATAACGATCTTCCAGCCGGTCGCCGACGCCGAATTCATTTTCGCCCTGCGCGCCCTGCCTGGCGGGGTGCGAGATCGCGCTGTCCCCTTCGTCCAGCGGGCCATCCGGTGAGGTGACGGCGGTCGGGAACGCAGCCGGTTTCTCCTCTAACTGGGTGTCCCCGGCCTGCATGTATAACTCTTCGATACGCGACAGGGCTTCTTCCGCGATCCCGGCATCGGCCACGGTCAGCGAGGCGTCGCTGTAGACCGACGGCAGATCGGACTCGACAGCGGTGCGTTCTTCCTGACCGCTTTCCGGCTCGTCGCGGCGCTGGCGGGAACCAGAAGCGGAATGATCATCGCGCAGGGTGAGCGTCTGGCGCTTGTAATTTTCCAGCAGCGCGAAGGCGGCGCGGGTCTGCGTCGCCAGGGTCGATGCATCCGGCGGCGTGGGGCTGCCGTCGTCATCAGACAGCGCCCACAGCGCCACGGCCAGATTGCGGCGGTTGGGATGATTCCCGGCCACATCGACCACCCAGTTGACGTAGGCCCCCAGCGCGTGGCGGGCCAGCTTGCGATCGACCTCGTTGTGAGAATTCTGCACGGCGCGGCGATAGGCGATCAGCGTTTTGCCGACGTAGTAGACCAGCAGGCGGGCGCTCTGGCCGTCTTCCACCAGCGACTGCACCGCGCACAGATCGCCCAGCGCGAACAGATCGTTCACATCATCCCGCCGCAGCGCGATCCGCCCCAGTTCGCTGATGGCGGAGTTGGGGTCGGTGACGAACGGATCGGTTTTGTCCTCGACTAGGCGAATGCGCAGAAGCTGGAGCTTCTCTTTATCACTCAGGGGGAGCGGCTGGCGTCCGGTCTGCGGGATGTTCATAAATTAACACTCGCGCCTGGAAGTCATGGTCAGATAGGATCGGCTTGCTGCGGTTATTGTGACTTTTTCGTCGTGCGATCACAATCCCCACCTCGTAGGGGGCAGGATAATTTTAGCGAAAAAGTTATGATTGGGGGGTAACGCGCTGGGGAATTGGGACGAGGTGACCACCTGCAAGCGCATTCACTCGGCGTTGGACTATCTCACGCCTGCTGAATTTGAGACAAACTGGTTGACGCGGCAGCCAGAACTGGTGCTAAAATAAGCTCAGGGACTTTCGTTTCCAAATTTTTGAAGTTACTTTAGTGAGACCCTTGTTGAGGCATTAGCCAACGCCGAAGCGATTGAACTGCATATCGAAAGTATTATCGCTCGGGGCGAGGATGTGCCAGGGATTTCGGCACGTCGCTTCAAATCACCATAATATGACGAGGTTGCCACGAGTCAATGTTAAGTTTTGAAATTACAGTAAGTGAGACCTCATTTCCGCTCAGTCTAACGTGCATAAAATAATAGTTTGCTGAATTTAATAACAATTTTAAATGATGGATTGTCAGGTTATCCAATTAGCAAGCAGGATACGCTTTTAGACTATATTCTTCCTTACTATATTTTCTCCAAAGTTTCTCAAATTCCGCTATCATACTTTCCCCCAAATCGCCCTTGGTCGAAAATTCTATCTGAGGATGTTTTGACGAAATTTCGCGTTCTCTAAAAAAGCCAAGCCACCCTCGCTTATCACAAATATAAAGGGAAACTGGAGGCTTTTCCTGAAGTAATCGAACTTTTAATTTTTCCTCAAGCTTTCGATCTTTTTTCATGTCATTACACAATCTTTCTAGACAAATTTTAATAATCGATTCCACATCTTTGTAGCCATAAGTGTTTTCTATATAAGCTCCAAGTTCATCATTCCGCCTTTTGACAACATCGCCTGATCGAGGATCGACAAGTAAAATTCTTACTTCGCCAATCGTTCCATTTTCTAGTCCTTGTCTTACAGCTCGTATAAATCTTTCATATAGCCCCAGATCTGTATCATTTTTTTACATGCAATTATTGATGACCAGTAGTTCATAATGTAAATCGTTGCATTTCTTCTTTGGATAGTTTCCAAATCACTCAAAAAGTCCGTGAAAAGCAATTCGTCTTTAATTTCTATAGGAATATTTTTTATGATCTGTCTGATAGCAGGCTCAAAAACAAGATAAACGGGCAAAAGCAATGTCAATCCGACACCTAAATCTAATGCCAAACTGTTAATATGTGTTCCAGAATCGGTCAGGGCAAATAGGAAAAGACTTAGGATACCTATAATCACAAAAAATATTACCGCTTTATTGTTTTTTGTGGTATAATGAAGTTTTCGGCGCCAGTTTGTGATCATATTATTTATTATTCCATATGTCATTGGTTAAACTTCGCAAAAAGAATTTGAGGGAAAAGTCGTGCTGTCGTTCTTCCCTCAAAAACCTATTATCTTGTAGTGACCCCAAAAAGCGGGACATGGAAGTGCCAATAATTATTTTAGCACCAATTCTAGCTGCTGCGTCAACTAGTTTGCCTCAAACTCGGCAGGCTTGAGATCGTCCAAGGCCGAGTGAATGCGCTTGCGAGTATACACATTAACTACAAAGCGCCCGATCTGCTGGTAGGCAACATGAAAGTCGGTGTACTCGCTTAGATCGACTTCATCTTCCTTAATCGTCCGCATCAGCATCTAATATGGACGCGGGCTTCCTTCAGCAGGTGGGTGGAATCCTTGCAGGCATACTGAAGCCCCTGGCTGCTGTGATGGATCACCAACCGTCACCAACCTCACCTACAACGCTGCCAACCCGATCAGCAGCGCCCGTTTCGCCTATGACACAAACGGCAGCCTGCTATCCCTCCGGCGCGCGGACCCCTCTTCTGCTCACGACTCATCACTCGGAACCAGCGCTATGCCGTTTCCACCACCTCGAACACCAGGCGATCCTCGCCGTCGGCGCGGGCGACGACCATCACCCCGCTGCGCGCCTTCCTCGACGATCTTGGCGCTGAGCGGACAGGTCAGCAGGCACTCGATCGCACGGCGCAGCGGGCGCGCGCCGTTCGCCAGAGTACAGCCCTTATCGAGGATCAACTGGCGCGCGTCGTCGGCCATTTCCAGCCCTATCCCCTGTGAGCGCAGGCGGGTGTACGTCTCTTTGAGCTGCAAATCGAGGATGTGGAAGGTGATCACCTCGTCGAGCTGGTTGATAAACTCCGGACAGAAAAAACGGCTGAGATAGCCGGAATAGTCGATCCTGCCGCGTGAAGACCCGCCGAAGCCCATTACTTTGCCCGCCTTCTTCCGCGCCGATGTTGCTGGTCATGATGAACACGGCGTGGCGTGCATCGACCCGACGCGCTGCTGGCCTCCATGCGCGAGCGGTCGCATTTATAGGGCAGGTTGCGAGGACATCACCGGGCAGCTTACGTCGGCACTGGCTGATGTGCCGGCCCAGGGCACACACCGGTGCGCCCTGTAACCCTGCCATTACATCTGCCGATATTCTCGTAACCTGTCGCGCGCTTACCGCTGCATGGCGCGCCCCTGGTCACACGGCAGCGATCGATCTCAGCCCGCGCCTTCGTCTTCGCCGGGAGCCGGGCCGAACCCACGCGAGTAGGGATCGGCTTTTTTCTGCTCTTCCTGCAAAAACTTCTCGATTTGCGCCGGGGTGCGGATGGCCTGGCCCCACTGCGCGGTCTCGTCGCTCATGACGGACAGCGTGCCCTCCGCGAAGGCGCGCAGGCTGGCGCGATAGATCAGGTCTTGCGGGATTTCCGGGTGCGGCGACTGCGCGTCGGCCACTTCCAGATTTTCCAGCGCGGCGTCGTAAATCTGGATCAGCTTGTCCCACTGGAACAGGTCGGCCAGGCTGGTGAACAGCGCGCCGATCGCGGGCAGGATCACGGCGAACACCGTCAGCACGCCAATAATGATGGCCTCCACGGTGCTGCGTTCGTCCCCGGCCAACTGCGCGATCAACCCGATCATCGCGGCGGATAAACCGGTCGCCAGCGAAAGCAGCGCGCGAATCTGGTTGACTTGGCGGCTGGCCTTGCGGTGATTGGCGACTGCCGTGACGTAATACGCTTTCTGATCCTGCATGGCGAAGCGGTTGAACAATTCGTAGCGCGCCAGCATATCCTGACGGCCCGGCGCCTGGGGGGTCGGTGTGGTCGCCATGATTACGCTCCTTCGTCCGGTTTAACGCCGGGGAAAAACCCGCGATTGATGTCTGCCGCGCGTTTGGAAAGCAGCATCTCGCGCTCGTAGCCCTGCACGGTGTCGTAAGGTTCCAGATTGCACAGATAGCGGAAATATTCCCGCCGCATGTGTTCAGCCCGGCGGCGGTTCTGCATCCACAGAGGGAGCGGGGGTTCGCGCCCGCTGATGGTGGCGAGATACGTAGTCAGCAGCGCGACGAGTGTCTCACCAAAAGCCAGCACGGCCAGCAGATCGGCATTGTCCGTCGCCAGCGCCATGATCGAGCCGATCAGCGTGGCGAGCGCGGCCAGCAGCAGGTAAGTGATCTGGTAGACGCGGTAGCGGTTCTGCTGCGCTTTGGCCTCATAATCCAGCCGGCGGAACAGCCGCAGCAGTTCGCCATCCATATGGCGCATATCGCGCCGGATGCGTTCAGCAGCGGCCGTGTCGGCCTGGGACAGCACTTCCTCCAGCGCCGCCGGATCAATAAGTTGAAAGTTCTCGTTGAGCGGCGGAAAGCTGAGGCGCGGCATCTGCCGGAGCCAGACAGGCCACCCCTGGCGGAAGCCCTTCTTTTCCTGCGATACCGGCTGCGCGCCGCTGGGAGATAGGTTTGGCAGTTTCAGTCTCATAGACTATCCCCTTCAGAAATGATAGGAGCAGGGTGAAGTATGGAACGTTCATCCTGATCGCGCAAGTGAGGCGTGGAACAGGGATCAGGGCGATTGCATCAAATGGTCTGGACAGGCTCACGGATCGGGACGGGCGCTCATCAAAGATTCATTGGCGCGATCGGGATCGACTCGTTATAGTCTGTGGAACTGTTTCCACACCGCGAGGAAACGGGAAAAAGATGCCTGGCGAGCGGAAGAAGGGCGCAGCTTCACGGCCTGCGTCGCCGTTAAAGAAACCGGAATTCGCCTGCTTCATTTGTCAATGCGTTATGCCACAATCTAGATTGAGGAGACCCTTAGCCATGAAACGTTTAGGACTGCTTTTGCTGCTGGTGGTGATCGTGGTGTCCGCGCCCGCGCTGGCGCAGGATGGCCCGACCGAAATCAGCGTCTGGTATCACAGCGGTCAGCAGGGCGAACGCGACGCGCTGAACGCCATTATGGATGCCTTCGACGCCTCGCAGGATGAATTTGTCACCGTGCGCACCGAACAGCCGGAAGGCACCTATACCGACTCCGTCAATGCGGCGGCGCTGGCGAACAATCTGCCCTGCCTGCTGGATATGGACGGCCCGACGATGGCGAGCTTCGCCTACGCCGGGTATCTGCTGCCGCTGGATGAGTACGTGAGCGAGGAACTGCGCGCCGACCTGCTGGCGTCGATCATCGCGCAGGGGACGTATAACGAGTCGCTCTATTCGATCGGCACGTTCGACAGCGGCCTGGGCATCTGGGGCAACCGCGAATATCTGGAAGCCGCCGGTGTGCGCATCCCCGCCAGCGTGGAAGAGGCATGGACGCTGGAAGAGTTTAATGAAGCCCTGGCCGCGCTGAGCGAAGTGGAAGGCGTGGAAGAGGCGATCGAACTGAAGCTGAATTATGGCGCGGGCGAATGGTTCACCTATGGCTTCTCGCCCATCCTCCAGAGCTTCGGCGGCGATCTGATCAACCGCGAGGATTATCTCTCTGCTGAGGGAGTGCTGAACGGCGAAGAGGCCGTGGCGGCGATGGAATGGTTCGTCAGCATTTTTGATAACGGCTGGGCCACCCGCACCCCGGCGGACGACAACGCGTTCATCGAGGGCCGCGCCGCGTTGAGCTTCGTCGGCCACTGGGAATATCCGCGTTACAGCGCCGCGCTGGGCGAGAATCTGGTGCTGCTGCCGATGCCGATGTTCGGCCCGGCTCACGCCACCGGCATGGGATCGTGGAACTGGGGCATCACCTCGACCTGCGCCAGCCCCGAAGGCGCGTGGGCGGTGCTGGAATTCTTCCTCCAGCCGGAAAATGTGCAGCGCATCGCGGAAGCGGGCGGCGCAGTCCCGGCCCTCAACAGCGCGCTGGAACTTGACGCGCGTTTCGCCGAGGGCGGCCCGCTGGCGATCTATGCCGAGCAGCTCAACGCCATTGCCGTGCCGCGCCCCGTGACGCCGGCCTACCCGGTGATCACGGCGGCCTTCGCCACGGCGGTCGATGAGATCGTCAACGGGGCCGATATTCAGGAGGCGCTCGATACCGCCGTCGATACGATCGACGCCGACATCGAGGACAACGACGGTTACGTCTTCGAGGGCTGATCCCGTTCCTGATCGACGCAATGAGGGGCAGTCCGCGTGGCTGCCCCTTTGTGCCTGACCGCCCCCCGCCGCCCTGGCGGGTTGATCTGCGCGAGGAAATTATGCTTATTAAACGGAACCGCCCACGCTTTGACGAGAAAACAGCAGAACAGATCACCGCGCTGGCGATGTTCGCCCCGGCCGGTCTGCTGCTGGCATTTTTTTTGATCCTGCCGTTTGTGAACGCCTTCCGCCTCAGCCTGACCGATCAGCCGCTCGTCCCGCGCCTGATCACGACGACGAACGAGAATGGGGACACCGTGCGGGTGCAGGAAGCGGCGGAGAATGTCGGGCTGGATAATTACCGCGATCTGCTGTCGCTGCGGGTCTTCCGGCTGGAAGCGGAGCGCGACGATCAGGGCCAGGTGATCCGCGACGAGGCGGGGAATATCGAGTATGAGAGCGCCCGCGCCTATCTGCGCCCGGCGGGGATGCAGTCGCTGGCGGAATTTAATCTGCTCGGCAGCCGCTATGTACTCGGCGCAACGGACGCCCCCTTCTACCGCTCGCTGGCGAACATCTTCACGTTCGTGATCCTGGTCGTACCGCTGCAAACCAGCTTCGCGCTGGGCCTGGCGATGCTGGTCAACCAGAAGCTGCCGGGCAAAAATGCCTTCCGCACGATCTACTTCAGCCCGGTCGTGACGACGATGGCGGTCGTCTCGGTGCTGTGGTTCTTTCTCTATAACCCCAGTTCCGGGCTGATCAACAGCTTCATCAGCGTGTTCGGCCTCGGCCCGTATGACTGGCTCGATCATCCCGCCTCGGCCATGATCTCGATCCTGCTGCTGTCGATCTGGCAGGGGGTTGGCTTCCAGATGGTGATCTACCTGGCCGGGCTTCAGGAGATTCCCGAAGAATTGTATGAAGCGGCAGGGCTGGACGGCGCGAACACATTTCAGCGCTTCCGGTTCATCACCCTGCCCAGCCTGCGCAACACCACGCTGTTTGTGGCGATCAGCACCACCATTCTGGCCTTCAAGCTGTTTGTGCAGGTCGATGTGATGACGTTTGGCACGGGCGGGCCGAGCCTTTCGACCATCACGCCGATTTTGCATATGGTCAACCAGGGCTTCCGCGAGGCGCAGGCGGTCGGTTATGCCAGCGCGATCGCGGTCGTCTTCGTGCTGCTGGTGCTGGCGATCTCGCTGGTGCAGCGCCGCGTGCTGTCCTCAGAAAGGTAACGACTCATGGCGAGTACAACGACCCCCCGCGCCCTGACCGACATCCGCCAGGAGGCGCAAAGCCTGGAACGCCGCGCCCGCCTGCGCAAGTCCGTCAACACCACGCTCACCTACGCGCTGATGACGGCGCTGGCGATCTTTTTCCTGTTCCCGATCGTGGTGATGGTAGTCTCGTCCCTCAAACCGGATGATCAGATCACCAGCGATATGCGCTCGATCAACGCTTTTATCCCCCGCAACACCACCACGTCGAATTACTCCTGCCCGGATTATAACCAGCCCGGCAGCGCGTGTTCGCCGGATGGCACGAACGCCGGGTTGTTCGAGCGAATGCCGTTTGGCCGCGTGTTCTTCAACACCGTGTTCATTACCACCAGCATCGTGGCGCTGGGCTTGATCGTCAACAGCATGGCGGCTTACTCGCTGGCGCGTTTGCGCTGGTTTGGGCGGCGACCGCTGCTGACGCTGATCATCGCGCTGATCATCATCCCGTTCGAGGCGATCGCCGTGCCGCTGCTGCTGCAACTGCGCGATTTCCCCTGGATCACCGACGCCGGCTGGCTGAACACCTATCACGTGCAGATTTTCCCGTTCGTGGCCGATGCGTTCTCGATCTTTCTGTTCTACCAGTTCTTCATCGGCATCCCGCGCGATTTCGATGAGGCCGCCCGCGTAGACGGCGCGAATCCATTTTCGATCTACTTCCGCATCATCCTGCCGCTGTCTCGCCCGGTGTTTGCCACCGTCGCCATTTTGCAGTTCCTCACGCACTGGGGGTCCTATCTGTGGCCGCTGATGTCCACCGCGTCCGCCGGGCTGGAGATTCGCCCGCTGCCGGTGGCGATGCAGATCTTCTTCGGCCAGGCCCCGCGCCAGTGGGGGGACATCATGGCGTTTGCGACTCTGGCGACCGTGCCGGTGCTGCTGGTCTTTCTGATGTTCCAGAAGTGGTTTATCCGCAGCGTGGCCGCCAGCGGGGTGAAGGGATAGAGCCAGCGCGCCTGTCCTGAGCATTGGCTCCAGGCGCGATGTACCTATCGGCACGCTCCTGCGCTGAATGTCGTTTGTGCGGGCGCAGGGCCTTGCGCCCCTACAGTGACCGGCGGACGCGCAGACAGCCGGTGTGCCGCCTTTGCCTGCAACCTGTGACTTGCAGCTTTAATCGCTTGCCCGACAGGAACACACCAACGTGACTTTACGCCTCGACGACAAATGGGTCTGGGATTTCTGGTTCGCGCAGGACGGGCCGGATTATCACATTTTTTACCTGCAGGCGCCGCGATCGCTGCTGCGCGAGGAACTGCGCCACTGGAACGTCTCGATCGGCCACGCCGTATCGCGCGATCTGCGCGCCTGGACGATCCTGCCGGACGCGCTCCATCCCCAGGCCGATCAGCCGGACGCCTTCGACAGCCGCACTACCTGGACCGGCAGCATCATCCGCCATGCGGGGCGGTGGCATCTGTTTTATACCGGGGGCAGCCAGCGCGAGGACGGCCTGGTGCAGCGTATTGGCCTGGCGACCTCGGCAGACCTGATCACCTGGGAGCGCCATCCGCAAAACCCGCTGATCGTCGCTGACCCGCAGTGGTACGAACTGCTCGACCGGAGCGCGTGGCACGATCATGCCTGGCGCGATCCGTGGGTGTTTCAGCACCCGCAAACGGGCGATTTCCACGCCTTTATCACCGCCCGCGTCAAGGACGGCCCGGCAGATGCACGCGGGGTGATCGCCCAGGCCCGCTCCAGCGATCTGATCACGTGGAAGGTGCTGCCGCCGGTCAGTGCGCCGGGGGAATTCGGCCATCTGGAAGTGCCGCAGATGGTGACGATCGACGGGCGCTGTTACCTGCTGTTCTCGGTCGCGCCAGGAGAGTACAGCCGGGCACGGCTGGCGCGGGCGGGGGTCAAGGCGGCGCTGGGCACGCATTATCTGGCCCCGACAACC
>Ga0224723_1001667_pt1 | contig 13143 bp, 15 predicted proteins | sample Balambano_FR2_Me_FD_161647 | JGI IMG/M metagenome (GOLD analysis project Ga0224723, IMG submission 161647) | Freshwater sediment microbial communities from Lake Towuti, South Sulawesi, Indonesia - Balambano_FR2_MetaG | ecosystem: Environmental > Aquatic > Freshwater > Lake > Sediment | place...
GGGGTGATGGGGGTGTAAGGGCGGGTAAGCTGTGAAAATTAATACTACAATGCGAAATCTATATACAATACCCGCACCCCGCACCTTAAATCTGTAACAAGCGAGCCAAAAACTGTGGTAATGGCAGGACAATTACAATTAACAAAACCATTACCAGTAAACCTATAAAATCACGTACATTGTCAAGCTCTGTAACATCATTAAGTGCAGGTTCATCAATTAGTGGGATAAATAACAAGATTATCGCCCATAAGAAAAATTCTGGCTGGATTGTTGAAAGTAGTAGTAACAACAAACGAGCAATTTGACCAATAATAATTGCGGTTCTTTGTCCAAATATCGCGTGGACGATATGACCCCCATCTAATTGTCCTACTGGCATTAAATTTAACGCCGTAACGATTAGCCCCAAAAAACCAGCTACTGCAACTGGATGCAAATCAATAGCTGATTTTGCTGTTAACTGACTACCTAAAGCTAATTTTGAAAGCAGAGCTAGTAAAATAGAATACTTTGGATTCAGTGCATCCGGATTTAATAGTCCCGTTTTTTCGGTAATTGGAATCACCTGAGAATGAACTAAACCCCACATTAGTAAAGGTAAGGTAGCAATAAAGCCTGCCAATGGGCCTGCGATACTAATATCAAATAAAGCTTTACGATTGGGTACTGGACTACGCATTTGAATAAATGCGCCAAAGGTTCCCAAGAATAAAGGCATGGGAATAAAGTAAGGCAAGGTGGCACGAATTTTGTAATATCGCGCTGTTAGATAATGACCTAGTTCGTGTATACCCAGAATAGTCATTAATGCTAAAGCGTAGGGTAATCCTTGGAAAATTGCACTCGGATTGCTTTGTACAACTTCGGAAGTAACACCAGCAATTCTTGCTCCCACTAAAGTAGTTGTAACTAAAGTCGCTACTAAGAGTAAGAGTGCTAATCCTGGTCGAGTTAATTTTTCTTGATTACGACCATTTACTTTCTTCTGCTGAGTATTGGGAACCAAGACAAAGAAGGGTTTATTGTTAAGGCCTTCTTGAAAGATAACTAAGAAGCGATCGCCAAATTGAGCTTCGATATTATCCTTAATTTTCTGGTAAGCTTCATGGGGCTTAGCTCTTAATTGACCCCGACAAATAACTGCTTGTGGTCGGTACTCAATATCTTGGATGTAATAAATAGACCAGGGAAAACAATTTCGCAGCTGGGTTTCTTCAGTTGGCTCTATGGGACGCACTGGTGCTGGTTCTGCGCTAGGATGAATAACCGATTGTGGTTGTATGGGTGGTTCAGTTTGCGTACCCTTTTGCGGTCGCCGTCCCCACTGGAATAACAACCAGTATAACAGAGAACTGATAACTAAAGGGCCAATCACCAAATGTGGAGGTAGTTTTGTACCGTATTTTGCCGTCCATACACTCCATAGTATAGCTGGTGTCATCAACACTGACCACAACAGCCATACTGGTGTACGGGTCATGTCCGCGACACTACGCTGCACCATTAGATAAGTAATTAGTCCCAGTAACAGGAGAAACCAAAATGTCATGTTATCCACGTTTATTTAAAAAAATATCTTACCCCTAGTGTCAGCGCTACACCACCGAATACATCTGGAAGACTTTAAATTTAATTCAAATGGCAAGTAACAGTGTTTCCACACTGCTACTGTATTCTAGTCTTCACAAATATGGTCTTTTATCATGTCCCTTCTAAACCAAACACCGAGTCACACAGTTAAGCCACCAAGGGTTGTACTCAATTCTATTCTTGCATTTCCACCAAATCGGGACACATTAGGAGGAACCGCTTATATTATTGTAAGAAACGAAGGCAATATCCTGATCGACTGTCCCGCTTGGGATGAGACGAATCAGGATTTTTTACGTTTACATGGGGGTATACGCTACTTATTTCTGACCCATCGCGGTGCTATTGGTAAAGCTCCGGAAGTTCAAAAATCCTTCGGTTGTGAAGTTGTTATTCAAGAACAAGAAGCTTATTTATTACCAGAAATTACTGTAACAACCTTTGAACGAGAATTAACACTCGATTCTACAACAAAATTACTCTGGACACCCGGACATTCTCCTGGGTCGTCTTGTTTGTACTACGCTCATGAGGGAGGTATACTTTTCTCTGGGCGTCATCTACTACCAAACGCTCAAGGAGAAGTTGTACCTATACGGTCGGCAAAAACTTTTCACTGGAAGCGTCAAGTTGACAGTCTTAAGTCTTTATTGAAAAGTTTTACACCAGAAAGTCTTCAGTATATTTGTCCTGGTGCAAATACTGGTTTTCTCAGAGGTAAGTTGGTAGTAGATAATGCTTATGAACGTTTGGCTGCTTTAGATTGGGCAGCTTTACTCAACACTTAGTAGTTAGTTTTTATTTTACCTCACGCAAAGGCGCATTAGACGCGGAGCGGCTTCCCGTAGGGTAGGCGCAAAGTTAAGAAGACTCTATGAGCTATCACTACAGCATGGTAATTCAATGGTCACAAGAGGATCAACTTTTCTTGGTTCACTTGCCAGAGTTTCCCTGGCAGCAGTTTCATACTCATGGTAAGACTTATGAAGAAGCTGCTAAAAATGGTCAGGAAGTAATTGAGGCTTTTGTGGAAATGCTTACTGAAGTTGACACTTCCCAGTTTTAAATTATATTGTTTACAACATCTACTTGGTAAGGACTTTACGTTGTTAAAGTTTTCAACAACGTTATTCAAGCACCATACTCCTTTATCATATTTTCAACAACCGCTTAGCAAAGTAGTAGTTTCTTGATAGCCCTAAGACGTTTTTCCCACACCAGTAACAGTAATTGGACGACCTGTTTCACCGTAGCTTTTATTGCTAGCGAGAGCGCGTCAGCATCACGCTCCGCAAAGTTTTATTTAATGTTTGACTTAAAAAGTTTAAAAATCTGAATAAGTTTCGATAAATATACTAGAAAATTAAAAATAACATTTAATAGATTCATAAATACCTTTAAAAGTATCGGAAGAATCACATTTATTTAACCTCAGTAATAACATATTTAATCTGGGTAATAACTCGGTTGCCATACACAAGATAAGCAGAGCAAGATATTATTTAAAATGCATAAGATTCTTGCTTATACATCCACAAATATTAACCGTTTATACTAAGAAAGATGTTGAAGCCGGATTAAAACTGGTGATCGAGATTACAGGTGCTATTAGTTTGGGAAGTTCAGCATTCACAGTTTTAACTGGTTGGCTACCTGCTATAGGTATTACCCTTGCTCCAGCTATAATCTCGAAAATTCTGATTCAGTTAGCAAAAGGATATACACAACTCTCGGCAGAACAAAGAAAGGAGGTTAGAGCAGCAGTTAAATGGATTAAGCGAGCAGTTAATTTAACTGAGTTATTCAACAACTTCGAGAATAAGGACTTGTAGGTAATTCCTGAAGCACAACGTGTTATCAATGAGCAGGACTTAGCACGTCTACATAAATCTGGGTGGTTGGAAGATGCTGTGAATTTCACCGAAGACGAGGACACAAGTGAATGAATGTACTCGTGATTCCAGAGGATTTGAATAAAATTCTCACCTCTTACTGTGAAAGTCCTCTTAAGAGGACTTATGCTATTAGACAAGAATTTAAATTCCGGGCGGGATTTTGGGCTAATTCAGAATACTGCAAGATATGAATAAGCACGCACCATTTTAGCCTTACTACGCCAGTATAAGGCAATACGTGAGTACTGTGATAACTCATATTAATCAAGATTTTACCATGGCGCAGTTAGTTGCTTGACTCCAAGTATAAGGTTTGGCGTTATTGGGATTAGCAGTCAAAATTACTTCACCTTTGGCATTTCTTACCCATCCAGTCGCTTCCACGATAACTTGTTGATTAGTGGAAATCTTAGTAACAGGATGAGAATGATTTTTTTCGGAGTCAACAGTAATCCAATGAGCGATCGCATTATCACCGTTGAGAAATTCCAAGGGACTTGTAGGTAACCCACCACGGCCAGTTATAGTAAAGTTATTCCCTCTACGGGTAATCGCTCCATTAGGTGTACAACCAGATTTAACGATATATCTCCACTACTTCCAGTTGAACCACCAGTACGATTATTTTTATAGTTACTAGCATCTAACGCTGGCTTATCTTCTAAATTAGGATTATTTCCCGGACTGATATAAGCCGGATTAACAATATATCATTTATTTTGTGGGAAACGACCCACCGGGTCGTCTCCTACCCGGTGGGTCGTCTCTACGATGGGGATTCTGCGACTACTGATTTTGTCAGTAAATCCACTGCTGCTTGATATTGCCGATCGCTCTGGGTACCAATTTGTTCACGGGTAATTGGTTCTTGAGTAATTATTTGGTCAGGTTTGATACCAAGTTTATGAATATCTCGGTGTTTGGGAGTTTCGTATTTGGCAATTGTCACCGCTAACCCAGAACCATCAGATAATTCAAATAAAGATTGAATTAAACCTTTACCAAAGGTAGTTTCACCGATTAATTGGGCACGACCGTTATCTTGAAGAGCGCCTGCAAGAATTTCACTGGCACTTGCGGTACCTTTATTTACTAAAATTACTAAGGGGTCTTCTGTTAGTGCTGGGCCAAAAGATTCAAATGAACCTTGAATACCTTGACGATTAACAGTGTATACTATAGTACCATAATCTAACCAGTAACGGGCAATTTCCACTCCCGCTTGCAATAAGCCACCAGGATTGTTTCTTAAATCTAGAATGTAGGCATTAGCGCCTTTTTTTTCTAAACTAGAAATAGCGTGTGCTAATTCCATAGGGGCATTGGCGTTGAATTGAGTCAGCCGCAGATAACCGATTTTATTGCCATCTGCTGAAGAGCGTAAAGAAGCGATCACAGGATTCAGAGCAATGCGATCGCGTACTACTGTAACTTCTTGGTCAGGCTCACCTTCTCTGGCGATGAGTAGAGTTACACTAGTGCCAACTCGTCCACGCATTTTGGCTGCTGCTTCATCAAGGGTGAGTTTTTCTGTAGGGGTACCCTCAATTTGGAGAATGCGATCGCGTGGTCTAATTCCGGCTTTTTCGGCTGGTGAACCCGCAATCGGAGATACAACCTCTAATTTCCCATCCTCTGGATTCAAAGCAATTTGCAACCCCACTCCAGTTAGTTCACCAGAAGTATTAACCTGTAAACTCCGGTATTGTTCTGGATCGAGAAAGCGAGTAAAAGGGTCATCTAAGCTCTTGAGCATTTTTCCAATAGCCGTATAAGCTGCTTGATTGTTTGGAATCGGCTCCTCTAGAGTTTTTTGCCGCACAGCAGACCAATTTTGATGATTGAATGTATTATCTAGATAAGAGCGGTTTACAATTCTCCACACTTCTGTAATTAGCCTTTGTTCATCAGATAAAGCATCAGCTGGCAGACAGAAGCTGGTAAAAACCAGGCTAAACGCCACTAACAGTGATAATCCAATCCACAAAAACTGCTGAAAAATGTGCCGAAACGTTTGTTTGTGCATGAACCCTACTTTGAAATTCACTTTCTTTCCCAGTACGTCGTCGTTTTCTAGCCAATTTGCCCTAGGTTTAATGAAATCTATCTCTCGACTATGTTACTTTTTTTATAGAAGTGGTGCATTCCTCTCATCTTTCTCAAAGAGTGATGTGAGACGATCCCACTCAGAAAACGATAAAATCTACTTTGTATCCACCATCAATTGTGATTGGGTGCAAAGAGAGCGCAATACATTTTCCGCTGAAGGGTGAGTTTTTAGTTTTTTATAACTAATACCACCACAATTGCTGATTAGTAAATGAGCAAAAACCTCTTTGCCAAGCTCCCATGATAATTTGCTGGGAGAAAAATCAACCACAATCGATTTTTAGGAATTTGAGATTGTATGGCTAACGTTTACGACTGGTTTGAGGAACGCTTGGAAATTCAAGCGATTACCGAAGATGTAACCAGCAAGTATGTTCCTCCCCACGTCAACATTTTTTATTGCTTGGGTGGAATAACCCTGACTTGCTTTTTAATCCAGTTTGCGACTGGATTTGCGATGACCTTTTACTACAAGCCAACTGTTGCAGAAGCTTATTCTTCTGTAGAGTACCTGATGAATGAAGTCAGCTTTGGCTGGCTAATTCGCTCCATCCACCGCTGGTCTGCCAGCATGATGGTATTGATGATGATTTTACACACCTTCCGAGTTTACTTGACCGGCGGTTTTAAAAAGCCACGGGAATTAACTTGGATTAGCGGTGTAATCTTGGCTGTAATTACCGTTTCCTTTGGCGTAACTGGTTATTCTCTACCTTGGGATCAAGTTGGCTATTGGGCTGTAAAAATTGTTAGCGGTGTACCAGAAGCTATTCCCGTAGTTGGGGTTTTGATTTCTGACCTTTTGCGTGGTGGTTCTAGCGTTGGTCAAGCGACTCTAACCCGCTACTATAGTGCCCATACATTTGTACTACCTTGGTTGATTGCGGTCTTCATGTTGTTCCACTTCTTGATGATCCGTAAACAAGGAATTTCTGGTCCATTGTAAAGTGCAGTATCCCACACCCTATTTAGAGCAGGAGAGCAAATTTAAAAATGGCAACAGTAAAAAAACCCGATCTGAGCGATCCATTATTAAGAGCTAAGTTGGCTAAAGGTATGGGTCACAACTACTACGGTGAACCCGCTTGGCCTAACGACCTATTGTACGTCTTCCCCATTGTAATCATGGGTTCTTTCGCTTGTATTGTAGCTCTAGCGGTCTTAGACCCCGCAATGACTGGCGAACCAGCAAATCCTTTTGCAACACCTCTAGAAATTTTGCCTGAGTGGTATCTGTACCCTGTATTCCAGATTCTCCGCTCGCTCCCTAATAAACTTTTGGGAGTTTTGGCAATGGCTGCTGTACCCCTGGGATTAATACTTGTTCCTTTTATTGAGAACGTTAATAAATTCCAGAACCCCTTCCGTCGTCCCGTTGCAACCACAGTATTTTTGATTGGTACTCTGGTTACTATTTGGTTGGGTATCGGTGCGACTTTCCCATTAGACAAATCTTTGACTTTGGGATTGTTTTAATTAGCTGCGAATAACTTACAGCGACGCCTGGAGGTTTCTTTTGTAAGTACGTATACTGTGCTTGCAAAAAAAATTAACAGGCGTCAAGTTTCGGTCTATATAATAATCAGAATAGAGAGTGGGGAGTAGGAGACTACTTCCCACTCATTATTTTGAGTTGATGAAGTCTTCAAATTATGTTTGAGGTAGATGGTCTTGGATAAAAAAAGATGACCCACAATATTTGTCTCTCATCCCACACTCCACACCCTGCACCCCAGATTCGGCCATAATATTTGTCTCTACTTAAAAAAAATTATTCAAATCTGATCTAGAATTTTAAATTTTGGATCCAAAACCTATTCCAAAATTTAGAGTCGATGAAGTACAACTAAAGTACAGTACACCAAACTTAATTTATCCATTTATATTCATGTCAAGGTCAATGCTTAGCATAGTGCAGCAAGACCATATGACGGTGAAGAGCGAGCTTAAGCTTCTAAACCAGGTACAACAATGGTTTGAGCAATTTTGTCTGAAACATCTGTCTCAACTTGGTTGGTCAGAAAGCCAACTTTACCGCCTCAATTTAGCGTTGGCAGAGGGTTTTACCAACGCTGTTCGTCATGCTCACCACGCTCTACCACCGGAAACAGCTATTGATATAGGTGTTTCTTTATGGCTTGATCGACTAGAAATTAGAATTTGGGATTATGGCAACCCTTTTGATCCAGATGCGATCGCCGAACCAAAACCCGGTACTCTCCAAGTCGGAGGGTATGGGTGGTTTTTACTACGACGTTTAGCTGATAAGGTTATTTATGAACGAGACACAAATAATAGAAATTGCTTACTGATTGTTAAGTACGCTCATCAAGTGGAGGAGTAAAAAATTATCTGTATAAAATAAAATACTTAATCTAGTAAACATAGCATTCGAGTTATCATTGCTCTTTTGTTAAGATTTGACAATATACTTTCCGTAGCCTGATTTGGTTATATAGTATACTTCGTGCTTAAAAAGCTACAGCAATTGTAAATGAAAATGCTTATTAATAAGAACAGCGATTTGAATTTGGGTCAGAAAATGACCGTAAAAACCAACCATTTATTTGTGTTCTTAGAGATTTTTGAGCGCGAAGGTGGAATTCAATCTTATGTAAAAGATATATTCCGCGCTTATTTGGCATTTACAGAATTCAGTGGAGAAGTATTTTTACTACGTGATGGTGTTGGTTGTGCAAATCCCTTTGAATCAGAGCGTTTAAAATTTCATTATTTTAAAGATAAGTCTCCTCAACTTGGACGAGTGAGGATAGTCCAAGCTTTACTTCGTTGTTTAATCCAAAAGCGACCACACCACGTTTTTTGTGGTCATGTGAATCTTGCACCATTGGTGGGGATGTTGTGCCAACCTTTGGGTATTCCCTACACAGTCATGACTCATGGTAAAGAAGTTTGGCAATCTTTACCATACTATACTAAATCTAGCCTCCAGAAAGCCGCTTCTATTTGGACAGTTAGCCGTTACACTCGTCAAGTTGCTTGTGAGAATAATCAACTTAATCTGGCGAAAGTAAAAGTAATGCCTTGTGCAGTAGATGGTGATTATTTTACTCCAGGAGAAAAGTCACTACAGTTGCTACAACGCTACGATTTAGCAGAAGCAAAGGTTTTAATGACCGTAGCTAGGCTGTGGTCTGGTGATATTTATAAAGGTGTAGATGTGACGATACGCGCTCTTGGAGCGATCGCTCAAGTATTCCCAAATGTTAAGTATTTGGTAATTGGTCGTGGAGATGACCAACCAAGATTAGCTCAATTAGCTTTAGACAATAATGTTAGTTCTCGTGTAATCTTTGCTGGTTTCGTTCCTACGGAAGAACTTGTAGCACATTATCGCCTTGCTGATGCTTATGTAATGCCATCCCAAGAAGGTTTTGGTATTGTTTATTTAGAAGCAATGGCTTGTGGGATACCTGTACTTTCTGGCGATGCTGATGGCTCTCTTGACCCTCTATGTGATGGTAAGTTAGGGTGGCGAGTACCTCATCGTAACCCAGATGCTGTTGCCGCAGCTTGCGTAGAAATCCTGAAAGGAGAAGACCAACGTTGTGATGGAAAGTGGCTTAGAGAGCAAGTGATTGCTAATTTTGGTAAAGACGCTTTCCAACAGCGCTTAAAAGCTGAGCTAGAAGGAAAAGAAGCATAGCTGCAAGTGTAAAAGACTCGCTATCCTAGAAAGAGAGCAGGACAACATTTTAAAAATGAGCCTTAAAACATTTCAGTTAAACTTGTCTAATCTCCGCCCTTGGCTCACCCTGTTAGCGGTAACCTGGTTATTAGGGTCACTAGGCTTGGGCTGGCTGGTTAATTCCCTACTAATTATTGTAGGCATACTACTACTAACACCACTACTTGTGTTCTTTACCTTTCGTTGGTGGCTCCAATATAACTCAGTGAGCGATCGCTGTCCGGTGTGTAGTTATCAATTTACAGGTTTAAACAACAGTCAATTGCGATGTCCCAACTGTGGAGAACAGCTATTAGTGCAGCACGGTCATTTCCAACGCTTGACACCCGAAGGTACAATTGATATTAAAGCTATTGAAGTACCATCTATAGAAGATTAGGTAATGGGTAGTGGGTAGTGGGTAGTGTAAAACCAACAACTAACAACTACCAACCATCAACCACCCATAACTACTTTTTCTGTTGCGAAATTGATAGTGTATAGGTATACTGTCCTTGAGATAATTCGCCCAAATAAAGCGAGTATCTTCCTGCCTGCCAGTAGCCAGAAATTTCTGGCTTGCCACCAGAGTAGCTATCTGCCAAAACACAAAAACGTCCAGAAGGCCCGTCAATTAATAGTGTCGGTTTTCCAGAACCTTCGACTGTTAATTTCAAGTAAGGAAGTGAATCTGTAACTTGTATAACTTGATTGGGTGTAGGAGTAATATTGCCGCAGTTACTTTTATTTCCTCCACCAGACTTACCAGTAAGGACTAATGGATCTGGTTGGAAATTTGGCTTAATTTGCACAGGTGCTACTTGTGCCAAAGTATTATTGACAAGCATCAAGCTTATTGCCAAGGCTGCGGGAACAACTGTAAATAAAGTGCGCGTCTTCATCATAGTAATTATGCTCCCGACTTTGTAAAAAGAGGGATATTTATACACATAGCCTGAGTTTATAGACGATAGCTTGTGATTTCTGTTCCTTATAGCTTTATTTTTCTAGATAAGTTATTTTTGGTAAAAAAATTGCTATATGGCTAAATACGAAACAATATAGAATCATGACGGTAGTGGTTAGTGGGTAATCTCCCTCTCTCCACACGCCACTTCTCTCAACGGAGGAGACCTCCGCACGAGAGTGGCTCCTCTCCTCCTTAACAAATAAAAAAATTTACATTTAGCTGTCTAGAGTCCTTTTTAAAACACAGACATTAGATAAAATCACGCTATAAACGCCGATGATTCCAATCCCGTTTGTCAAATAGAAAACAAGTGTTGTCCCTGAGGTAGACAATATTAATGAATCCCCAATCAAACCAAGATTTACAGCATCGTCTTCAAACACTAGAGGAAGAAATAAACTCCTCTAATATTGCGGTTCGTCAGTCACAAGAAATAATACAGTCGTCTCAGCTTGGTTTCCCGAATATTTATGTCACAGCAACCCGATTAATTAACTGGTTTGCAAACCTTCCTGGGATCGGGAAGTTAATAGTTATCGGTGTAGCAGTTGTGTTCAGCTTTGCGATGCTGCAAGCTGTGCTAAAACTAGTTGCTTCTGTTATTAGTGTGACACTATTGGCAGTGTTAGTATACGTAGGATACAAATTTATAGTATCAACTAGCTTAGAACATAAGCAATAGTGTATTTTAACCCGCCCTTATGGCGTAAAAATAAAGTTAAAGGAATTGTGCGATGGCGACTCCAATTGTGAGGAGAAGTAGTAATCAAACTAATCAGTCAACCGAACCAAGACGATCCAACTCGTTACCTTTACGAACCCGACGCTTGGCAGCTTGGACAACAGAAATTATGCTTTTGGCTATCAGTGGACTAGTACCTTTTAGTATTGGTGCCTATATTAATACCAGAAGCGATATGGCTAGAGTACCACTCAACCCCATAGTAGTCGCCACAGAAAGAGCGATCGCTCGTCCTTTGGCTTTGCCAGTTAGTTATGGTAGCCGTAATGTAGCATGGGCAACTAATGTATTATGGACACTAGCCTTAGTAGCACCCTTAACACTGTCTGGTTGGCAATTATATTTACTTGCTAAAACAGGTAGTACTACCCCGAAGCGCTGGTTTGGGGTACGAGTTGTTTCCTCAGAAGGAACACCTCCCGGTTTAGTAGCAGGATTACTAAGAGAAGGAGTTGGTCGTTGGACAGTGCCAATGTCCATAGCTTACTTATTATGGAGTAATAGTTTTTTCTTTCCCAATCTCATTATTTTTACGGGCTTAACAACTGTAATCATAGTGCTAGAAGCAATGGGATTACCTTGGCAACGGAATCGTCGTGCATTACATGACCAGCTAGCTGGTACTTTTACCATAGATGCCACTAAACCCTTCTCACCACAACGTAATTTTAAACCTCAACCTCAGTGGAGTGAAGGAGACGAAGAAGAAGCGATCGCTTCAATTGTGATCACTCCAGAAGTTGAGCAGCAGCCTAATGTTTGGCAACGGATGCGGCAAAATCCAAGTTTAACTTTATTTGCTGTAGCGTTACTAAGTATGGTTGCTGTATTAGGCACCTTAGTAGGTACTCAAGTTTACATTCAAACCCAGGAAAATAAAAGAGAATCCATTCAAGGTAACAAAAAACAATTTCTAGCTTTATTAGAGAAATTAAAACCTAGCTCTAACATAAATTTAGAAGAGCGTCGCAACGCAATTATAGCAATGGGTAGTCTTGATGACCCCCAAGCCATTAAATACCTAGTAGGAATGCTGAATAAAGAAAACGATGCTGTTATACTTGACACAATTCAGCAAGCTTTAGCCACAAACGTTGGTTTGAAAGCGATCCCAGAGTTAAAAAATATGAATCTAGAAATCTCCAAACAATTGGAGTCTATAGATAGCAGTGCAACATCACAACGGGAAGCGCAACAAAAGCAACTTCATCACAACCAACAGGCAATTAACAAAATTTTAGCCGTATTCAGTGGTAAAACTAACGACTTGGATTTGAGTCGGATCCAATTAGGTGAAAGTGGTACAGGTAATAACTCCTTCTTCAACTTAGTCTTAGACAAAATTGATGTATGGGGGATAAATTTTAAAGCTGCCAATCTCAACGGAGCTAGCTTTAAGGGTAGCCGTTTCCGAGGACCAGGTGATGATGGTCGTTGGGATACATTTGATGATTGGACAGCTGATTTAAGTAACGCTCAGATTAAGCAAGCTAACTTTACAGATGCTAACCTCAGTCGTGTTTTGATGGTGCGTACCGATTTAAGTCGTTCAAATCTTAACCGAGCTAATTTATCTGGTGCGCGTCTAGTTCTTGCTAACCTTAGTAGCGCTCAGTTAGTAGGTGCTGATTTACGAGGTGCAGTATTAGAAAATGCTAGCTTAACTGGTGCAGATTTAGGCGATGCCAAATTAAATGAAGCAGATTTATATGCTGCTCGTCTTGGTCGGGTGATTGCCATTGGTACTCAATTATCCTACGCCAACTTAACTAAAACAGATTGGCAAGCAGCAGACTTATCAGGAGCATATTTAGACCGTGCGAATTTGAGCAATGCAAACCTGAGTGCTACTCGCCTTACAGGTGCGATTTTACGCTCAGCTAATATGGAAAACGTTAACTTACGGAATGCTGACCTTAGTCTTGCAGATTTACGGGGAGCAAATTTAGCTGGAGCAGATTTTCAGGGAACAATTCTTTCTGCTGCTAAGCAAGATCCTAGTGACCAGTTTGTGCAAACTCCACAAATCGGCTCAGAGTCAGCGGTCGTTAAAGGTGTTGATTTTAACCAAGTTAAAAACTTAGACGCGAAACAGTTGGCTTACATTTGCACTCAGGGTGGGATTCATCCTCGTTGTCCTTAGGAG
>Ga0224723_1001668_pt1 | contig 13142 bp, 12 predicted proteins | sample Balambano_FR2_Me_FD_161647 | JGI IMG/M metagenome (GOLD analysis project Ga0224723, IMG submission 161647) | Freshwater sediment microbial communities from Lake Towuti, South Sulawesi, Indonesia - Balambano_FR2_MetaG | ecosystem: Environmental > Aquatic > Freshwater > Lake > Sediment | place...
GGAAAGAAAGAATTGTCAGAACGTACTCATGTTTGCTCAAATTGCGGCTATACGACTGATAGGGATGTCGCAGCCGCTCAAGTAGTCGCAATACGCGGACTTGCAGCCGTAGGGCATACGGTCAAGATGCTTGCTGAGGGTAAATTCGTTGGAATCCCTGTGAAGCAAGAATCCCCCGGCTTTTAGCCGTGGGGAGTGTCAAAAATGGCCCGTACCAAGTTGCTTCCTCATCCGGTGTGCGACGGCGGTATAATACACGCAAAGGTTCTGCGTCTTCTCGATGTGCGTAAGCATAAGCTACTAATTCTTTATTTGTCATTGCTTCAAAGTTCGGTCGCATTTATAAACCTCCATTTTCCCTAAAAACGCTGACCAACACCAAAATGCAATCGACTTTCTCCTTGATCATTCATACCATAATCAGCACGAATCAAACCCAAAGGCGAATCAAAGCGAATTCCTGCACCATAACCAAAACCTTGACCTGGTTTACCTCTAACTCCTGCCGGATTACCCAATACAGTATCACCAGAACCTAAATCTGTGGCATAGTCGGCAAAAAGTACCCCACCTAAAGCTTTGACTAGTGGGAAACGGTATTCTGCAGAAGCTAACACATAACTACGACCACTACCTACATCCCCAGAATCATAACCGCGTACAGAATTTGGCCCACCAATATTAAAGGTTTCGTATGGTGGCAAATCTCCAATGACTGTACCAGCTTGTAAATTTAAAGCAAATACTTGGGGATTTTGACTTTTATATAAATTTACAGGTACATATTGGGTATAATTCGCCTTGATGCGATTCATGTTAATATTACCTTGACCAATCACAGGTATGGATTGTTCGGTACTTAAAGTCAAAACAGAACCTTGAGTCGGGTTAAGGGGGTTATCTCGACGGTCTTTGGTAGCAGTTAATGATACAGTAGTTAAATCATCAACACCTTTACCACTTACAGATAAAGGATTGCCTTTTTCATCGGTTGTGTTTATTTTGCCTCTGCCATCACGGATAGAAGTGCGAGTATAATTAACACCTAAAGAAGTATCCCAACCATCAATCGGACGCTGGAAACTTATACTACCACCAACTTGTCCTTCTCGAATGCGATCGCCATTAGCTAATTTCACATCTCCATTAAAAGTTTCCGATATTCCCCGGCGACGGAAAGCATTGATCCGATATCCTAAACGATTAGGGTCATTTGTCCGATAAGGACTGACAAAATTAGTATCAAATTGAAAATCACGTCGTCCGACTTGGAAATTCACTCCCAAAATATCGTTAGTACCACCGACATTCAGGTCACGATAATCAAATGTACCTAAAATTCCTTGGTCGGCGTTATAGTTACCACCTATATTAAACGAACGTGCGCCAGTTTCCTTAAGTTCATAAACTATATCTGTTTTTGTTGCATCCCCTTCCAAAGCCACATTTACACTATCAAACAATCCCAAGCTGTACATTCTTTGGACATCTTGACGCACTACGTCTTCTTTAAAAACTTGACCAGGCTTTAATGTTAGCTGCTTTTCGAGGAACTCTGGTTTAGTACGTCCAGCAATCGGTTGACCTTTACTATCAACAGTTTGATACTCATCGTTAACAAAGCGGAATTTAATATTACCCACCAATCCTTCCGCTACATCCATGGTCAAGATGCCTGCTTGATTAGGTTTGATAGTCAGAACCCGCGCTAAAACATAACCATTATCAGCGTACCACTTATTTATTTGTTGTACCGCTTGCTTAAGAGCAGCAGGACTAATTGGTGTTCCTACCAGCGGTTGGAAAGATTTCAAAGCTACTTGGTAAGTAAGAGCTTTGGCTCCGGAAAGTTGTAGCGATCGCACTATTATAGGTTGTACTTGATACGTCACACTTAAACCAGCGGGTGTAGTTCGGCTATTTACACGAGCGCTAGCAAATAAGCCTGTATCTAATATTGCAGCCACATCTTTTTGTAGCTGAGTTTGATTAGTATCTCCACCAACTTGAGTTTTAATAACACCGCGAATTACCTCTTGTAATTCTGGCGTAACTCCAGTAATTTGGACATCAACAGCAGTAACTACGAGGTCTTTGTCAGAGGACGGAACTGGAATTGCAACAGGAGTAACATTTGGTTGTCCCGGTGTTTTTATGATTACCGCTGAATTGTTCCTAGGTACACTTTGCACTCCGGTAAGATTCTGCGAAAATTGTTGGGCAACGGTTGCTTCTGGAGGTGCAACTGCATTTATGAGTGCAGGTGTTTGCTCAGTGACTGGAACTACCACACTGTCAGCTTTTGGCGATGGTGTGGTAGGAGTAGTACTCGGAGAAGCAATCGCGCTTTGAGTCATATTAGCAGCAGCCAAAGTGGCTAAAGTACAAATAGCAGTAGAAGAAACTTGCATCTTGATTAGCCTGATTAACTTGGAGTTAGTGTGTAGTGAGGTTAAGTGTGGGGATAAAACTAACTTCCAACTTCCTTGCTGATTTATACCCTCATTTGTCCCTCGTAATTTCAATAGACAGATAGTTGTGAGTTTTTGTTTCTTATGCGTGATTTATCTAACGTATCCCAAGCTTCTAATACCCAAGCAGAAACTTCTGGCTTGCGGTTACTAGTATTAAGTAATGGTCATGGGGAAGATGTGATCGCTGTCCGAATTTTACAGGAACTCCAACGTCAACCAAATCCACCTGAAATTTATGCTTTACCTATTGTTGGTGAAGGATACGCATATCGAAATTTAAATATACCTGTGATTGGTTCTGTACAAACAATGCCTTCTGGTGGTTTTGTTTACATGGATAGTCGTCAGTTGCTGCGAGATGTACGTGGTGGTTTACTACAACTAACTTTAAAGCAAATCAAAGCTATACGTAGTTGGGTTAAGCAAGAACAATTAGGTAATCAAATAGGTATACTTGCTGTCGGTGATATTGTACCTTTACTGTTTGCTTGGTTGAGTGGTGGTAATTATGCTTTTGTGGGTACAGCCAAATCAGAATATTATGTACGTGATGAGAGCGGTGTACTGAAGCGGAATAAAAGTGCGCGTTGGGAAAACTTCTCAGGTTCAATTTATCATCCTTGGGAACGTTGGCTGATGACTCGTCGTCGTTGCAAAGCGGTATTTCCCAGAGATTCTTTAACTACAAAAATATTAAAAAGCTTGCGTGTTCCTGCTTTTGATGTGGGAAACCCAATGATGGATGGATTAGAACCAAGTTTTCCTACCCAAAGATTTTATGCAACTGACACGGAACAACAAGAAATAATTCGTCCTTTAATATTGACATTACTACCTGGTTCTCGTCCTCCAGAAGCTTACAATAATTGGGAGGAAATTTTGGTTGCTGTGTCTTCCTTGATGGGTAGCTTCCGCGAAAAAGACAGTATCTTACACACCTCTGGAACAGTCGTATTTTTAGGAGCGATCGCCTCCAGTTTAGATAGTAAAATTTTATCAGGTTCTATCAAAGCTCATGGCTGGCGTTTGGTTGCTAACGATGAGTCTCCTGTAAAAGTTCCTGATGCCGCAGCCTTGACATTTAAACAAAAAAATGCATATTTTATCTTAACACAAAACGCTTATAACGATTGTCTACACCTCGCAGATATGGCGATCGCAATGGCAGGAACAGCAACAGAACAATTCGTCGGGTTAGGTAAACCAGCCATAACTATCCCCGGTAAAGGACCACAATTTACACCAGCCTTTGCAGAAGCCCAAAGTCGTCATTTAGGACGTTCAATAATATTAGTGGAAAAAGCCCCCGAAGTTGGTCGGGTAGTGCGATCGCTTTTCCTGAACCCTGATGAACTACATATTATTGCTGAAAATGGTGCGAGAAGAATGGGTAAACCTGGTGCAGCGCGACGGATTGCAGAGTGTTTAATCGAGAAGTTTTAAACGGTTTTCTTACAGGGTAATTAAAATAAAACTTTTGTAGTGGACTGTCTAAGCTAAAACGGTGGGCTACACTATCTAGATTTCCTAGAATCCTACTGCAATATTTTAGTCTAGACAGTCCAGTAAGGTGTGTTAGACGCACGACTGTATATCAATTTCAAAGATAATACTTACAGCGTCTAACGTACCAATGTCGCTAACTGCTGTACAAAATTCGCGTGTTCTACGGTACTTAAGCCTTGTTGCAGTACTTGTAAAACTTTAGCCATATCTTCATTGCGTAATGCTACCACATCTAACCATAAACCTGGAAAAACTTGACTTTTTATTATGCCATCTGCATTAATTTCCAAAGATACATAGTCTCCATCTTGCAAACAAAACCAATCCAGTCTATTTTCTAAAGTTTGCCAAACAATATACTCCTTCACACCATTACGACGATAGACTTTTTTCTTATCATATAAATCATTAGCAGCGCTACTAGCTGCAACTTCTGCAATTAATTCTGGCGCACCTTCAATGTAATCGTCACTACTAATACGTGAACTACCACCTAAGGAGATGCGAAGTGAAGCATCTGGTTGTGGTTCGTTGTCTGCATCTAACCGCACTGTTGCATTGTCATTCAAATCAACACCTGGAGTTGCTGCTTGATAAACCCCTAACCATGTCATCAATTGTCCGTGGGGTTTACCATGACTTTTAGAGCGTACGGGAGATGCCATGTAAACAATTCCTTCTATCAGTTCTGCTTTCTTAGTATGTGGCATTGCATTATAGCGACGCTCAAATTCATGGCGAGTAAGTCTATCTCCATTTTCCAACGGTGGGATGTACTGCTCTACCGATGCTGTCATTGCCAGAATCCTCAAAGGAGTTGTCATTGCATCTAGTATATCCGGTTTGAGTTACGATTTTTGGTTTGTCCTATAGGACTACTATTTGATTTTTGAACACAATTAGGTACTGTAGGGTGTGTTACCGCGTAAGCGTAACGCACCGAGACATATTAGGACGGTGCGTTAGCCTTCGGCATAACACACCCTACTGTCGTGGCAAGCTTAAAATAGTGCATTAGATTTATCTACTTTTCCCACCATTTGCAACCTTTGTAGCCATTTCCTATTGCAACATTTTAGCCTTGCCACGCCACTACGTATGTTTCAATAATCAAACCGGATTCCTATATATATGAGCAATCATATATTTGTGCGAGGCAGAATTGGTATTACTTTTAATATTTTAGATTTTTCCTAAATAATTCACATTGACGTTGATGTTTCTAGTTTATACCTTGGTTAAAGTGATTGTAAAAATACTTGTAGTAATGGAACTGAAAATCTGTGAAAAGCTGTCTCCGAAGCTATGAATAATGGCTAGCCACTGCATTGACGAATTAATTGCTAGTTAAAGAAAACTCAGAAAAAATATTTTAAATATTGCATAATTATAATTTTTTCACCGATATATACATAAAGCTGTAAGTGCTTTCTCATTAAAAACTTTAGTGTTGTCAAGGAGGTAACCAAATGGGTAAAACACCTACCAAAGTAGAAATATTTACCGAATTAGAAAATCATACAATGTTGTCTGTAGATGATGTACAGCAACTAAAAGCTATAGTCGAGCAAATTTATCATCAAGCAGAATTGCAAAAGCAGCAGAGGCAAAAAGCTTTACAGCAAGAATTAATCCAAGGTATCCAACAATTGGAAACTTTAGCTGATTCCATTAATTCTATAGCTATGGAACTACAAAATGAAATGTTCCAATTCAAAGAAGTTGCTTGTACAGTTAACGAAGTTTATCAATTCATGCAAGGAACTCCAAATCCTATAGCTGCTACCTCACAAGGAATTCCTTTAAGTATATGGCAAGTTGATAATGTCGCTATTCCTAATATCATCAGACGTAGTTCTAAGTTTGTTTTAACTAGTAAGAAAGTAGATTTATTTGAGAGTTAGTAGTATTTCATCTAGAGAATAAAGGTAAATTGAATGGTCGAAATTAAAGCTTCTCAAGTAGTGAGAGCAGATAAAGTTTATTTAACTTCTCAAGAAGTCGGATTAATTGAAATAAAGGTAATCGAAGTAATCGCAGAGCTTCTAGACATTGAAACTCACCAAATCGATATCTATGTACCGTTATCTTCATTTCGTCTCGATTTCATAGAGGTAGTGATTTTGGCAAGTGAGTTGAGTAAATTCTTAGAGCGTAATATTTCTCCCACTCTTGCTTATGACTATCCGAATATTGCAGCTTTAGCTCAGTATTTATCTCAGGAATAAATAGCACAAAATTATTAATAGGAGTAACAACATGGTAGCTAATCTTGAACGTTCATCTATGAATACAGCACAATCTACAATATGGGAGAACCAGAAGTTTTTAACAGAATCTGAAACTGCTGGTTATCTTTACCAAGGAGTTCCAATCATGGACGGAATGAGCGGTTCTCGTATTTTACGTGATGGTAAAGAATTAATTAACTTAGCAGGAATTAATATTTTAGGACTACAACAAGACCAAAGATTTATTGAGGTTTTCTGCAATAATGTTCGCAAATATGGTTTAGCTACTGGTGGTTCTCGTTTGACTCAGGGAGTTTGTCTTCCTCATCTCCAACTTGAGCAGAAAATGAATGAAATCTGGGGAAAAGAGTACACTTTAACTTTTGGTACTGGTGCGCTTGCAAATATTGGTTTTATTAATGCCATGACTGCGTACTTTGGGTTTGATGGTGATGCTAAAATTGATAACCGTGATGCTGTATTTGTCTTAGATAGAGATTGTCATTGGAGTTTGTGGAATCCAATTTCTAAATTAAAGTATGGTTCGCAAGTGTACGGTTTTAAACACAATGACCCAGAAGATTTAGAAAAAGTTTTGCAAAAAATCAAGTCACGCAAAATTGTTGTTATTTTCGAGACTGTGTATTCTTCTGATGGTAGTGTAGCTCCCATATCACAGCTGCTTGATGTATGCGATCGCTATGGTGCTTTGTCCTACGTTGACGATGCGAATGGGTTTATGATTTATGGAACACCTAATCGTCCTTTTTACGAGGATTACCAAGCTTTATCTAGAGCTACGTTTCTTATGGTTTCTTTTTCTAAAGCAATCGGTATAGAGGGAGGAGCGATTAGTGGACCAACAGAATTTATCAAATCTTTTGAAATTCTCTCTGGTACTTCATTATTTACAGCTACCATGCAACCCCCTACAGCTGCAACTAATGTTGAGATAATCCAGTATTTACAAGATCATCCTGAAATTATGGACAACTATCTCAAGCGTTGTTCACGATTACGAGAAACTTTAATTGATTCTGGTTTCCGTCTCAATAGTACTCCTTCTTACATTACTTCAATTTACGTTGGTCGTGATGAAGTTGCTGAGCAAGTGCGACGCTCATTACTAGAAATGGGATATTGTCTTCCTGTGTTCCGTTATCCTGCTGTGAAACGAAATCAAGCGGTTATTCGATTGATGCTCAACAATCAACACACTGAGTCTGATGTAGATGCATTTATTGATGGTTTGAAAAAAGTTCGAGAACGCTGCAAGTTTTAGACAACCAGATATCTAATCATAGATCATTGTAGAGACGTTCTGGTGGAACGTCTCTATCTGAGATTGGTGAGTAATTAAATACATAAAATAGAGGTAAATATGTTGGAAAGGCAAGTAGTATTAATAACTGGATGTTCTAGCGGGTTTGGGATGTTAACAGCGATTGAAATGGTGCGTCGGGGATTTACTGTCATTGCTTCGATGCGAAATTTAGAAAAGCGGTACTGTCTGGAACAAGCACTTTCCAAACTAAAAATAAAGCAAGATTATACTTCAGACTTTATATCCATTACACATCTTCAGCAAAAACTTTTTTTGGATACACCTCACCCTTTGTGCAAAATTTTCCAGTTAGATGTTACTAATCTAGATTCAATTGAAACTTGTGTTCAAGAAACTATCAAGCATTTTGGTGCAATTGACGTTCTCGTAAATAATGCTGGTTATGGAATTGGGGGTTTTGTTGAAGACATTTCTTTAGAAGAAATTCGCGCTCAATTTGAAACAAATTTCTGGGGATTAGTTACTCTTACCAAAGCAGTAATTCCTCATATGCGAACTCGTCGTCATGGTAAGATTATTAATTTGTCTAGTATTGCAGGTTTAATAGGTTTTCCAGCATTCTCTGCTTACTCTGCTAGCAAATTTGCCATTGAGGGTTTTTCGGAATCATTGAGATTTGAGTTGATACCTTTTAATGTATGGGTTTCACTAGTTGAACCGGGGACTTATGCGACAGATATTTATTCAGGTAATATGCATTTAGCAAGAAATTCTCAAAATCCTGAATCTGCTTACTATCATTGGGGAAAAGAATTACTTTCTGAAATCCTTAAAGACGTAAAAAATATTAAAGCTTCTCCAAAGGAAGTATCTCAGTTGATTGGAGATATTGCTGAAACGAAAAGACCAAAACCACGTTACCTAATTGGGAAAGATGCCAAGATTTACATAAGTTTGAAGAAGTTTCTCAATTCTTTCCTATTTGAAAAAATTGTTATTCAATTTTCTGGATTAAAACCTGAACATCTAAAATAAATGCTTATCTATAAAATTATTTGGTTAGCACTGGTTGACAGTATTAATCCGAATCTGATAACCGTAGCGATCGCTCTTTTATTATCTCAGAATATTGGGGCACTATGGGCATATATCTACGGCGTATTTTTCACAACTTTAGCTCAAACACTTCTAGTTTATTTTGGTTTGGATAAACTACTCAGCAAAACATTATTTCAGAACCAATCAGTCGCTAGTTCAATATTAGTATTAATTGGAGGAGCATTAATTATTTTAGGATTATACTATTGGCAACATAGAAATATACTTCCAGGTGCAAAAACATTTAAACATACCAATTACATTAAATATATCTTTTTAGGAAGTGCAATTACTCTAGCAGAAACACCAACAGCGTTTTTATTATTACTAGCTGTTGTTGAAGTTAAAAAGATTAATTCAAATATTATCTTGACATTAACTTACTTTTGTATATACGCAGCACTATATATACTTCCACTGTTAGCGATCGCGCTTACAGCTAATTGGCAAGAAAAGCGATTGAAAACTTGGTTAAATCGTAGATTTTCTTCAATATATAGATACATGAATATACTTCTTAGTTTTAGTTTACTTACTATTGGATCTTTTATTCTAGCTATAGGGATTAGCAAACTTTAACAAAGGATAAAAATAATGAAATCAACATTTAATTTGGTTAAATTAGCTTCTAAAGCTATTCTCCTGAAGCAAACAGCAAATATAAATTTGAGAGAGGATAGTATATTAAAAAATGACGATGATACCTACTCTCAATATTTTGAAAACACTATTGAAAAAATGCTTGAAAAACTACCTATTACGCCAGGTGAATACATTTTAGATTTAGTTTGTGGTAGTGGTGAATTTACTCACAGATTAGCAAAGAAAGTTGAATACGGAAAGGTTGTAGCTGTTGATATTTCTTCTAGAATAGCGTCATGCAAACTTTCTTTAGATTTTTCTAATATCTCGTTTGTGAAATCTGATGTCTTTTCATTTTTATCCAAAATACCAAAAGATACTATTGACGGTATTGTTTGTCCTTGGGGTATTTCTCAATTAAATCATCATAAATTTATCGAAGAAATCAGAAGAGTATTAAAACCAGGAGGATTTGTAGGAATAATTGAAGATAGAAGTGATTCGCTAAAAGATGTATCTGATATATTTTTAAAAGTATTAATACAATATCCAGATGCTTTGATTAAAAATGTGATAATGAATTTACCAAAAAATAAAGATTACTTGATTAAGCTTCTACGTAAAAACTTTCATATCCAAGATGCTTGGGAAGGTGAAGTTGTTATTCCTTGCAATAATGGCTATGAAGTCGTGGAATATTTACTCAAATCAGCAGATATTGGGTTTGCAGATGCATTAGACAAAAAATTTCTTCCTCAAGTTATGCAAGCATTTGTAATTCATGCAGATAAGCGTTTTGCTGAAGGATGGAAGTATCCAGTATTACACAAATATTGTGCTGTCATCGCAATTAAAAATTAAAATTTAGCTCCCCGACTTTTTTAAAATTTGGGGAGCTATACATTGCTACTTACTAAGTGCGATCACTCTCACATCAACTTTTCTATTGAATAAAATTTGTGGTTTGAATAAAATCTTTAATAGTAAGAATAGCGAGCTAAATTCTCCTGGTGTATTTTGAAGCTTCCATTGGCCTGGACGACAAAATAACATTTGTACCAAACTTCTATGCTGATTTAAATTAACTGAAGAAAATCTGATACGCACACTAGGAAACTCATCTTTATACCCATTACGGACAATTTCTCCTGAAAGTTGTAAATTTTCCTCGACGATTTCTAAATTTAACGGTGTGTGTGGAACTAAATTAATTGTTGGATGTTGAGTCAAAGCGACTTCTGCACCAACTTCAGAAATAATTGAAGTTACTCCCCATAAAGTCTGTTCACCAATCTGTAACCGCACTACTCGTCGCAAGTCGAACCACTCGTATAAATCTGCTTTAGGAGCGTCAAGCAAAATTAATAAAGCAACACCGATTAGTATTAAGTTATAAACACTCCAAATCCAAGCTAAACCAATACCTTTGATGTGATTTTCTACTGACTGCATCATTAAGCACATACCCAAGTTCCGCCACAAACTCACAGCTGTAGCAATAAATAATACTATTAACGGTAAAGCTAAACCCCAGTTGAAATTATAGCGATCGCGTTCCAATCCTTTGGGTGTGACTTTAAATCCTTTGGAAAAGGGATTGAGCATAACTTGAATCACAGTTAACGCTAATGGAAAAGTCAGAACTAAACTATAAATTTCCGATAGTATAGCTGAGCGAGAACGGAAATTTAACCAAGAAAATGCTGTTAACTGCACTAAATAAAAAGGTAAAACGAAGTATAAAACTTCTTCTACAGTTGCGAGAATCGGAATAACACCTAAAAACGAATAAGCTATAGGCATGATCAAAAAGCCGACACGGGAAATACTAGTAAACCAGTGGAGTAATCCTTCAAAATGAGCTAACCTTTGTATTGGTCGCAATCCCCGAATGGTCAAAGGATTAGATTCAATAAAAAATGCTTGCAATGTACCCTGTGCCCAGCGTATTCTTTGGGTAGTATGAGCAGCAACGTTTTCCGCTGCTAAACCAGCACTGAGTTTTTCATCCAAATAAATTAATTTATAACCTTGAGCAGATAACCTAATTCCTGTAAAGTAGTCTTCACTCAAAGATTCAGTCACAAAACCACCAGTACTTTCCAAAGCACTCCGCCGTACTACAAAAGATGTCCCCGCACATACTACACTACCTGCTCCGTCTTTAATTGGTTGAATTTGGCGATAAAATACTTCTTCTTCCGGTGTAATCACATTTTCTAAACCTAAATTATGAGCTATGGGGTCTGTATTGTAAAAGCTTTGGGGTGTTTGTACCAGTGCAACTTGTTTATCTTGGAAGAAACCAACAGTGCGAGTTAGAAAGTTGGTTGTCGGAATAAAATCTGCATCAAAAATAACAATTAATTCGCCGTAAGTTTTCGGTAGTGCATGATTTATATTACCTGCTTTTGCATGACGATTATCTGGTCGTATGAGATATTCACAGCCCAATTCTTTAGCTAATTCTTGCATTTCCTGCCGTCTAGTATCATCTAAGAGATAAATTTTTTTATTAATATAGTCTAAAGCTTGGCAACCAATTATAGTTCGTTTAAGTATAAATACTGGCTCATTATAAGTAGGTATGAGAATATCTACCGATGGAGTAAAACTTCCGTCAAGAACAGCTTGTGATTTTTCGTTTGCTTCGCTGCGTCGCTCTTTGACATTCAGCATTAAAAATAATTGAATAGTGGCGCTAAGTAGTACTAACATTTCTAGTAACAATAACCCTAAACTAAATGTGCCATTAAGTGGATCTGAGACATTTAGTGTAGAGAGCGATCGCCAAATGATGTAACGTCCAGTTAATATAAGTAAAATTATCACCACAAAACGCCGCGACCAAACACGGGGTTGAGGAGAAATCTTCATTACGATAAAGACTGTTAATAATAGTACCACTGTTGGTTTGAGTAAATATTCTCTCATTACCATAGGTACTTGTACCCACATTGGAGGATTATTTTGTAAAGCTTGGATTTGTGCAAAAACGGCTGTAATATTTCCTTCCCCTGAAAACCAAGCTATAACAACACCCGCTGATATAAGTAAAATACTTAACAACACTAAAGTAGCTGTTCTAAATTGAGTAACTCGTTTACGAACACGCTTGGAATTTTCTTTATTGAATTCTGAGATAATCATTATTCTAGTCCTTTAGTCAGAGAAAATGAGCTATTAGATCCCCGACTTCTTTGAGGAAGTCGGGGATCTCAGCAATATCTATTATTCCCTTAGGAGATATACTGAGAGCAAGTGAGACTTGCTACTGTCAGGTATTAATCTCTGCAATATTGGAAAATATAAGACTGGTGATTCGAGCTTAGATTAAAACCAGATTAGAAAGAGATTAAATAACTTGAAAGAAGTTTAAATAAGTTCTTAACTGAGATTAATCTTACTTCTACCGTAACGCTTTAGAGTTTACTCATAGACTAATTTGAGAGTAATAAAGCCATGAAGTTCAAGAAATCTTTAGCAATTATCAGTGTCGCTGCGCTCTTGACTGTAGGTTGTACCCAAAAGGGAATTTCTGAACAAGCAGAAACTCAAACTCCCACAGCCGTGGAATCACCAGTAGCTACAGTTACAGCAAATACCTCACAGGGTGGAACTTTTAAAGACGGAGAACACCCGACTCAAGGAACAGTCAAGGTTGTCACAGAAGCAGGTAAACGTTTCCTGGAGTTTGATAACAAGTTTAAAACTAGCAATAATGGACCCGATTTATTTGTAATTTTGCATCGTTCTGACGCACCGCCAATATATGGTATTAAACAAAAAGATTATGTCAGCATTGCTCGCTTGCAAAAAACAAGCGGTAGTCAACGCTATGCATTACCCGACAATGTAAATTTAGCTGACTTTAAATCTGTTGTTGTTTGGTGTCGTCAGTTTAATGCAACCTTTGGTTTCGCTCCTCTGGTGAATGCGTGATGAAAAGGGGGAGAGGATGGGGGG
>Ga0224723_1001669_pt1 | contig 13130 bp, 9 predicted proteins | sample Balambano_FR2_Me_FD_161647 | JGI IMG/M metagenome (GOLD analysis project Ga0224723, IMG submission 161647) | Freshwater sediment microbial communities from Lake Towuti, South Sulawesi, Indonesia - Balambano_FR2_MetaG | ecosystem: Environmental > Aquatic > Freshwater > Lake > Sediment | place...
GTCAAACACATCGCCGCCGACCGGATCGTAGATCACATCTGCGCCCTTGCCGCCGGTGATCTCGCGCACCCGATCGCGCAGACTCTCGCTGCTGTAATTGATCAGGTGATGCGCACCACGTGACTCGGCGATCGCCAGTTTTTCCGGTGTGCTGGCTGCCGCGATCACCGTTGCGCCCATGATCCTGCCGATCTCGACGGCTGTGAGGCCGACCCCACCCGCCGCCCCCAACACCAGCAGCGTTTCGCCCGGCTGAAGCCGACCGCGATGACTCAGGGCCAGGTGCGATGTGCCGTAAGCGACGGGAAAAGCCGCCGCCGTCGCGTACTCCATGCCGGGCGGAATCGGCAGCAGCATCGCGGTGTTGATCGTGGCCTCTTCCGCGAAACCACCATATTCGGAAATGCCCATGACGCGATCGCCTGGCTTCACGTTGCGCACACCGTCGCCCACTTCGATCACATCGCCGGCGATCTCAAAGCCAGGGCTGAAGGGAAATGGCGGTCGCACCTGATACTGCCCGGCGATCATCAGCGTATCGGCAAAGTTCACGCCGCAGGCATGAATGGCAATGCGCGCTTCTCCCGGCCCCGGCGCGCGGCTGGGCACGTCTTCCACCACCAGCGTGGAGGGATCACCCCAGGCGGTGCATAAAACAGCTTTCATGGCTCATTCCTCGTCGCGGGGCGGGAACTTCGTAAACACGATAAATGTGAGTGTGCTTGCCAGCAGCAGATGAAACCCATAGTTGTATAGCTGGCGCTGCCACGGCTGGAACATCGCCACCAGGCCGACCAGCATCAGCATCACAATCCATCGTTCGATGCGGTTGTAAAGCGATCTCGACATGGCTACAGCACCACCTCCCCTGTGGACTTGTTAAACAAAGAGAAACGGTCATGATCGAAGCGCACGCCCAGCGACTCACCCGTCTGTGCGGCGAAGGTCGGCGGCACTTTGGCCTTGATCATGCTGGCCCCGATTTTAATATCAACCAGCGTGCGATCGCCCAGCGGCTCTACCACATACACCTGGCCGGGGATGACGCCCGGCGCGCTTTCCCACACCGGCTCGACATTTTCCGCGCGCAGGCCCAGCACGTAGCCGCCGCTGGCGCTCCGTTCCAGCGTGTTGAGCTGCACGGGCGAAAGCGGCATCTGCCAGGTCTGATCGTCGGCGACCAGCGCTCGCGCCGCCGGGTCAAAAACGCAGTCCAGAAAATTCATGCGTGGGCTGCCGACAAAACCGGCTACGAACAGATTGGCCGGGCGCGTGTAGATCGTCTCCGGCGAGTCAATCTGCTGCAATACGCCCTGGCTAAGGATAGCGATCCGGTCAGCCATCGACATCGCCTCGACCTGATCGTTGGTGACGTAGAAAAAGGTGGCGCCCAGTTCTTTTTGCAGGCGCTTGAGTTCGGCGCGCATCTCCACACGCAGCTTGAAATCGAGGTTGGTCAGCGGTTCATCCATCAGGAACATGCGGGGTTCGCGCACCATCGCGCGGCCCAGGGCCACCCGCTGCTGCTGACCGCCGGAAAGCTGCGCCGGTCTGCGCTGAAGCAGTTCGGTGATCCGCAGTTTGGCGGCCACATCCTGAATCCGGCTGCGCATCGCATCAGCGGGCATCTCCCGCGCGCGCAGCGGAAACGCCATGTTCTCGTAAACCGTTTTGCGCGGATAGAGCGCATAGCTCTGAAACACGAACGAGACATCACGCTCTGCCGGGCTTAAGCCGTCGATCCGCGCTCCGCCCATGCTGATCATGCCGCTGTCCGGCTTTTCCAGGCCGGCCACGCAGCGCAGCGTCGTGGTCTTGCCCGCCCCGGTTGGGCCGAGGAGGATCAGAAATTCGCCGCTGTGTACGCCAAGTGACAGATCGTTCAGCGCCTGCACGCGGCCAAAAGATTTGCTGAGATGATTGATCTCTAGAGTGGTCATCGTTACACCAGGAGAGAATGTTCGGTCGCGCGGTCGAAGAGGTGGATACGCCGCCGGTCGATCGTCAGGCCGACCCGATCACCGGGCTGCCGGACGATACGCGGCGGTGTCTTGACCAGCAGCGCGCCGGCTTCGGTCTCCACCTGGTAGATCGTCTCATCGCCTAACGGCTCACGCACTGTGACGACGCCGGAAACATCCGCCGCATCAGTTTCGTCGGCCAGATGCATATCCTCTGAACGGACGCCCAGCAGCACCTTACGATCGCCATCCTGAGCGCTGTCCGCCTGGAGCCGGTGGCCGTTGAGGTCGAGCCGCAGCGGGCCGTCCTCACTGGCGATCTGACGCCCATCATGGAGGCGCGCCGGGATCAGGTTCATCGGCGGGCTGCCGATGAAGTTCGCCACAAACAGCGTCTGCGGGCGGTTATAAATTTCCAGCGGCGTACCGACCTGCTGAAGCACACCCAGGTTCATGACCGCGATCCGGTGGCTCATAGACATGGCTTCAGTCTGATCGTGCGTCACGTAGACCATCGTCGTGCCCAGTTCCTGCTGAAGATGCTTGAGTTCCACGCGCATTTCGGCGCGCAGGCTGGCGTCGAGGTTGGTCAGCGGTTCATCCATCAGAAAGACCTGCGGCTGACGCACGATCGCGCGACCGAGGGCCACGCGCTGCTGTTCGCCGCTGGGCAGCCGGTTGGGGCGGCGCTTGAGGATATGGTCAATCCGCAGGAGTCGCGCGACACGTTCCACGCGGCGCTTGATCTCATCCGGCGGGAGCTTTTGCGCGCGCAGTGGAAACGTGATGTTGTCGATGACCGACAGGTGCGGGTAGAGCGCGTAAAACTGGAACACGAACGCGATATCCCGGTCGCCGGGCGGAAGCTGGTTCACCTCACGGTCGCCGATCATGATCTGGCCGGTGGTGGCCGTCTCCAGCCCGGCGATCATGCGCAGGGTGGTCGTCTTGCCGCAGCCGCTTGGCCCCAGCAGCACCAGAAACTCGCCATCCTGGATCGTCAGGTTAAGCTGATTGACGGCCAGCACCCCGGCCGACTCCCCCGTTGCGCGCCGTCGCGTCCATGCGGTCTCGAATTTCTTGTTGACGTTGATCAAACGGACTTCAGCCATCGTCGTCCCCTCAGCGGCGCACCGCGCCAAACGTCACGCCGCGCAGCAGATGATTGCGCACCAGATAGGTGAAGATCACGATCGGGATCACGAACAGCACCGATCCCGCCGCCACCCGGCCCCACTCGATCGCGCCCACGCCAACGATGCTGTTGAGATAGGGCGGCACGGTCGAGGCGTAATTGCGGTTGAGCAGATTGGCGAACACGAACTCATTCCAGGCCGTGATCGCGGAAAAGACAGCGGTCGCCAGCATCGCGGGGATCGCCTCCGGGATCACGATCTTCCAGATCGCCTCCAGCCGCGAGTAACCGTCCACCATCGCCGCTTCTTCATATTCGACCGGAATCTCGTCGAAAAAACCCTTCATCATCCACACGACGAACGGCAGGTTGATGCTGGTGTACAGAATGATCAGCCCGGCGAAACTGTCCTGAAGTTTCAGATCGGTGAAAAAGATGTAGATCGGGATCAGCACCACGATCGGCGGCAGCATCCGTGTGCTGAGGATAAAAAATTGCAGATCGTTGGAGGCGGGTATTCGGAACCGCGAAAAGGCATAGGCCGCCAGCGTCCCCAAGCCGACCGCCAGCACGGTCGAAATGCCGGCTGTGATCACACTGTTGATCAGACGGTCGCGGAATTCGGCCCGGCTGCCCGATGCCTGCACACCGCTCGCGCTTTCCACCGTTTCCCCGGTGATCAGTTCCTGATAATTGGTCAGTGTGGGCTGGAAATCGATAAACGGGAAGAATGAAGGCACACGATCGGTGACCTCCGCGCGCGTCTTGATCGACGAGATCAGAATCCAGTAGAGGGGAAACATGAAAAAGATGAACACGATACCCAGCGCCATCCAGAACAACAGGCGCTGCCCGATCGAAGAGCTGCCAGTATTTGAAGCGACCATAATTAAAACTGTTCCGCTTTGAGGTTGTTCAGCGTGCGAATAAAGATGTTCGCCAGCGCGACGATCACCAGGAGCATGATGTAGCCCAGCGCCGACCCCAGCCCGGTGTCAAACTCCGAGAAAGCCACTTCATACACCCACAGCGCGGCGGTCTGACCGGCGCGGCCCGGCCCGCCCTGCTGACCCAGCAGCACAAACGCCTGGTCGAACAGTTTGTAGGCATCCATCGTGCGGAAGATAATGGCGATCAGCAGCAGCGGCATGACCATCGGCAGGGTGATGTGACGGAAGCGGAACCATGCCCCGGCGCGATCGACGGCGGCAGCCTCATACAGATATTTGGGCACAGCCGATAACCCCGCCAGAGAGATCAGCATCATGAACGGCGTCCACATCCACACATCGACCAGGATCAGCGACCAGATCACCGTGTCTCGATCCGTGCGCCAACCCACGGGCGACAGACCCAAAATATCTGCTATGAAGTAATTGAGAACCCCGCTCCCTTCCATCATGAACTTCCAGAACAGGGCGACGATCACCGGCGACAGCATCATCGGGATCAGCAGCATCGTCATCAGCACGCCGCGCCCGGCAAAACGCCGGTTGAGCAGCATCGCCACGCCGAAGCCCAGCACCAGCTCGATCGTCACCGCCGGGACGACGAACTGCCCGGTAATCACGAACCGTTCCCAGGTGCGCTCGCCATCGCGCGAATCGCCCAGCAGTTCGACATAATTTTCCGTGCCGATCCATTCTGGCGCGGTGGTGGCGTCGCGCGTTACCGACCATTCGGTAAAGCTCAGATAAAGCGACCAGACCAGGGGGAAGACCGTGATGAACAACATCAGCAGCAGGGTCGGTGTCAAAAATGAGACCGCGATCCAGCGGTCGGTCAACCAACTGAAACGCGGGCGCTGCCGTTTTGCAGGCGGGATCGCTCCCGCAAGAGGCGCTAAACTGTTTTCAGCCATAAAGATGCGCTTTGTTAGTGAATTGAAGCGGGGATGGGCGCATCGCTGCGCCACACCCCCACAAAGCGGACAAAGAGAAGGATGGTCGATCAGGACGAGGGCGGGCCGTCCGGATATGCCTCGTCCAGAATTTCCTGCTGTTCCGCCGCGATCTCGTCCAGCGCTTCCTGGGCGTCCATCTGACCAGAGATCGCCAGGTTGAGATATTCACCCTGCACACTCAGCAGCGCGGCATATTCCGGAATATTCCAGAAGTCCTTCACATACTGGAACGACTCCGCGAAGATCGGGTTATAGGGCGCAGCGCTCAGGAATTCCTCGCTCTCCAGGATCGAGTTACGGCCAGGGAAACCACCGCCCTGCACCCAGGCGATCTGCGTCTCATCCGATTGCAGCCAGGCGATGAAGTCGAGCGCGGCTTCCTGATTCTCCGAGAAGCGGCTGACGCTGATGCCCTGGCCGCCCAGGCTGATAAAGTGGACATCCTCGCCAGGGACAACCGCAAAGCCCAGATTGTCGGCCTGCGCGCACGTATCCGAATTGGTGAACGCACCGCCGAAGCCGAACCAGATTTCGATCATCGCGGTTGAGCCGTCGCAGATCGCGGTCACGACCTGATCGAAGCCAAAGGCTGCCGCGCCTTCACCGGCCGTCAGGAATTCGGCCTGCGCGTGTTCGACCGCACGCACACCGACGTCGGTATTCAGCACGCCGTCAACACTGTAAGTGGCCGGATCCCACAACTCGCCGCCGAACGACCACAGAATATGGTTCCACGCGGTCTGCACCAGGTCGCCATCATTGAGCCAGTGCGTGGCAAATCCATTTTCGATCACATCCGATTCGGCAAAGAACTGAGCCTGCGCCAGGCGCTGAGACAGCGAGGCGGGCGGGGCGAGTTCTTCCCCGGTCGCTTCCAGATAAGCCGCCTGGACATCGGCGTCTTCATACAGATCGCGGCGATAGACCAGCATCCGAGTGTCGGTGATCACCGGCACAGAGTAATAACGCCCGCTGCCCTGGGGCACTTCGGCGTAATAGCTGAGCGCAGTTTGATTGTAATCGTCGAATGGCAGTTCGTTCTGAATAAATTCAGTGAGATCGACGACAAAATCGCCGGCCACCGCCTCACCCATGAACTGGCTGTCGAGGATCGGGATGTCTGCGCCACCCTGCGCGGCGAAATCCGCAAATATCTGGTTGCGCCATTCGCCGATCGGCACGCACGCGACGGTCACATTCGCTGCTTCATATTCCGCCACCAGCGACGACAAAAGGTCGCAGGGCGGCCAGGCAAACCAGATGATCGACAGATCAGGGACTTCCTGTGCCGTCAGCGCCGGCGGCACAGCCAGCATCGTCACAAGCAGGAAGACGAAAAGCAGTTTTTTTAGGTTAGACATTCTTTGGCTCCCAAAGGGTGTTGAAACCAATAGCATCGAACAAGGTTGCAATGCCGTGTCAATATGCGACCTGCCGTTGGGCGCGTCGGCCTCCTTGCCAGTATACCTCTGGCCTTGCCTCCATATGAGCGAAGTGTAACAAAAGAACAGCTCGTTCGCATCAAAATCATGGGCTGGGGGGCACATGGGTCTGATCCCATTGACAATTAGAACAAAAATTCGTATCATGGTATGATGACCAATATCCTTCACCATCCCGATGCGTTTCAGAAACTGGCTCTGATAGGCGATGTGACGCTGTACGAGCCGGCGGGTGACAATCCCACCAGCGAGGTCGCCACCAAAGATCGGCGCGTACCCTACCAATCAACCAGCCTCGCCGAATGCATCACCCACGTCAGCACGCCGACCGGGCACAAGCCGATCCTCAAGTCGATGATCACCACGGCCTGCGAGCGCAATTGTTTTTACTGCCCGTTTCGTGCCGGGCGTGGCAAGACACGGCGCGTCACCTTCAGGCCCGATGAAATGGCGGGCGCGTTTGACAAACTTCAGCGCGCGAAAATGGTCGATGGCATTTTTCTCTCGTCCGGGATTATCAGCGGCGGGGTGCGGACGCAGGACAAAATTCTGGACACGATCGAGATCATCCGACGCAAATACCACTATCGCGGTTACGTCCACCTCAAGATCATGCCCGGTTCGGAGCGGGATCAACTGGTGCGTGCGATGCAGTTGGCCGATCGCATCTCGATCAACCTCGAAGGGCCGACGGCGGAGCGTCTGAACGCGCTGGCTCCCAAAAAAGACTTCGACAGCGAACTGCTCCACATGCTGCTGATGGCCGGGCAGATCAAGCGCCAGATCGATCCGGGTGGCATCCAGAATTCGACCGGGCGGCCTGCCAGCCTGGTGACTCAGTTTGTGGTCGGCGCGGTGGGCGATACGGATCTCGAACTGTTGACGGTCAGCGGGCGGCTTTACGATCAGGTCGGGCTGGCGCGGGCTTATTATTCGGCCTTTCATCCGGTGGTGGATACCCCGTTCGAGGACCTGACCTCAACACCGGCGCTGCGCGAACACCGTCTGTATCAGTCCAGCTTTCTGCTGCGCGATTATGGCTGGGAGGTGGAAGACCTGCCGTTTTCCGGCGAGGGTAATCTGCGGCTGGAAGTTGACCCCAAGCGCGCCTGGGCCGATGAGCATCTGCGCGAAGCCCCGATCGACGTGATGAGCGCCGAACGCCAACAGTTGATGCGCATCCCTGGCATCGGGCCAAAAGGGGCAGAGACGATTCTGAAAGCGCGTAAACGCAGCGCGATCACCGACATCGCCGATCTGCGGGCGATCGGCATCCGCGCGCCGGAACAGGCCGCGCCCTATATTCTGCTCAACGGTCGCCGCCCGCCACAGCAGCTTCAGCTCCTGTGAGCTTGATCACAATCCCCATCTGACCCATCGCAAATCCCCCAAAAGTCCCATCCCCCTACTCTGCGCGCCGCTACAATAGAAGCATCCGGGCATGACGACCTGCTCCGGGATATCCCAACACTTGCAGGACAGCAGCAGACTGAACACCAAACGATGATTGTGAATTCACTGGATGACGGCTGGGAAGTGATCTATCAGCGGTCGCACGCGAATCTGGCAGCGATGCTGGTCGCCAACTGGCGCAGCGCCGACCACCCCAAACGCTGGACGGAGCTGATCATCGCCACCGCGCAGCACGACGATCAGGAGATGTTCTGGGACAAGTCCCGACATCTCACGGAACTCGGCGCGCCGCTGGACTTTACGCAGGCCGATCTTGACACCAGCCGAATCGAGGCGCGGGCGGTGATCGACAACGCTTACCGTCAGGGGCTGTGGATCGCCCTGCTGATCTCGCGCCACAACAGCTTTCTCTACGAGCCGAAACGCGGTCAGGACACCGAACTGGACAAATTTCTGGATGAACAGGCAGAAAACCAGAAGGCGTGGCGTAAATCGCTGGGCCTGACTAAAGATGAACTGGAGCGCGCCTACGCGCTGCTGGGCTGGGGCGACCGGCTCTCGCTGATCCTGTGCCGACGGGAAGTGCCGGAACGCGATCGCTTCATCGACATCTCGCCTGGGCCGGATAAAACCATGATCCGTGTCGGCCAGCGCGAAGACGGCACGCTCACCCTTGATCCGTGGGTATTTGAGGTCGATCAGGCGACGTTTTCGGTGGAGGCACGTTTGCTGCGTCAGCTTCAGTTTAAGGACGAGGCAGAATTTCTGGCGGCGATGGATGCGGCGGAAATCCAGCAGCGTGAGTGGCACTTCCGCAGGTAGTCCCTCTATATCCAGGGTGTTGGAACCTCCCGACCCTGGTTATCCTGTCTCTGGCAGCCTGATCGCACGAAAGCTGCGGACGAACCGCGCCAAACTTAAAGGAAAATCTTATGATTTCGCTCAAGCCGCTCGGCGCTGCGATGCTCGATGCGCATACCTGTCAGTTTCGCGTGTGGGGGCCGCTGGCCGAATCGGTCGATCTGATCCTGCACACACCGGAAACAAAAGCTCATGCCATGCAACTGGTCAGCGACGGTTACTATGAGCTGACCCTGCCCGGTGTGCCAGAGGGCACGCAGTATACCTATCGGATCAACGGCCAGCGCGAAGTCCCCGATCCCGCGTCGCGTTATCAGCCGGGGAGCGTCCACGGGCCGTCGCAGGTGGTATCGCCGCACTTTGACTGGACACCGGTCAACTGGAATAACATCCCCCTGCGTGATTATATCTTTTACGAACTGCATGTCGGCACATTTACGCCGCAGGGCACGTTCGACGCCATCATCCCGCATCTGGAATATCTAAGAGACCTGGGCATCACCGCGATCGAGATCATGCCGGTCGGTCAGTTCCCCGGCACGCGCAACTGGGGCTACGACGGCGTGCTGCCTTATGCCGTACAGAACAGCTACGGCGGCCCGTGGGGTCTCAAACGCCTGATCGATGCCTGCCACCGGATCGGCCTGGCGGTGGCGCTCGATGTGGTTTACAACCACCTCGGCCCGGAAGGCAATTATCTGGCGCTGTGGGGGCCATATTTCACCGATCGCTATTATTCACCGTGGGGTCAGAGCCTGAACTTTGACGGGGAATATGCTGACGGGGTGCGCCGTTACTTTATTCAGAACGCGATCATGTGGCTGGATGAATTTCATATCGACGCGCTGCGGATCGACGCGACGCACGCGCTGGTCGATTTTTCCGCTGTGCCGTTCCTGGAAGACCTGGTTGCGTCCGTGCACGACTGGGCGGATCAGTCTGGCCGCCGGGTCTATCTGATCGCCGAAGACGACCGTCGCAACGTAAAGGTCATCCGGTCGCAGGAAGCCGGCGGCATGGGGCTGGACGCGCAGTGGCTGGACGATCTGCATCACTGCATCCACGTCCACCTGACCGGACAGAACGCTGGCTATTATGAAGATTACGCGGAGAATACACTGGGTCTGCTGGAGAAATGCCTGCGCGATGGATTCGTCTACAGCGGACAGGTTTCCCCATTTCGCAAGCGGCGCGTCGGCACATCATCGCGCGGGATTCCCGGACATCGCTTCGTCGTCTGCACGCAGAATCATGATCAGGTCGGCAACCGGCTGATGGGGGAACGCCTGGCCGCCCTGACAGATTTTGACGGCGCGAAGCTGGCGGCGGGGCTGGTGATCCTTTCGCCCTACCTGCCGCTGCTGTTTATGGGCGAGGAATATGCCAAAACCGCGCCTTTTTTGTTTTTTACCCAGTTCTCCGATGAGGACTTGATCGAAGCGGTGCGCCGGGGCCGGGCCGAAGAATTTGCTTACTTCGGTGCGACCGAAGCCAACATGCCCGATCCCGACGCGATCAGCACCTTTGAACAGTCGCGCCTGAACTTTGCGCTGCGATCTGGAGGCCGTCATCGCCAGATGCTGATCTTTTACCGCGCGCTGATCCATCTCCGCCAATCGATCCCCGCGCTGCGCAATCTGGATAAGGATGATATGGACGTGACGCGCCACGAAGCGGTGATCGTCATGCGCCGTCGGGCTGAGGAAAGCCGCGCGCTGGTGGTCTTCAACCTCGATCTGGCTCATCCGGTTGAAATGAACGCGCCAGTGACTGCGGGCGTCTGGACGCTGCGGCTGGCATCCAGCGATGCCATTGACGCGCCGGTGACGATCTCGCCTGAGATCAAAGCGGCGCTGCGGCTGCCGCCGAGGACGTTCGTCGTGTACGTTGAGAGTGAACAGGAGCCGCGATGACCGACACACCGATCACCGACCTGGAACGGGACACGCTGATCAACACGATCCTGAGTGAGCGCCGCCTGCCCAACGCCACGTATCGTGTGCAGCTCACGCCGGAATTTACTTTCGAGTCAGCGCGGGCCATCATCCCCTACCTGCGCGATCTGGGCATTACAGACTTTTATGCCTCGCCTCTGTTCAGGCCCCGCAGCGGCAGCACCCACGGCTATGATGTGGTCGATTACGGTGAACTCAATCCAGCCCTGGGCGGAGAAGCACAGTTCGCGCCTCTGGCGGATGCAGTTCGATCCGGCGACATGGGCTTTATCCTGGATATCGTCCCCAACCACATGGGCATCGGCAGCGATAACCGCTACTGGAACGATGTGCTGGAACACGGCCCCGCCTCTGACTCCGCCCGCTGGTTCGATGTCAGCTGGCAGCCGACCAACCGCCTGCTGGAAAACAAGGTGCTGCTGCCGATCCTGGAAGATCATTATGGCCGCGTGCTGGAAGCGGGCAAACTGCGATTGGTCTATGAGCAGCCGCACTTTGCCATCTATTATCATGAGTCCCGGCTGCCGGTAGCGATCCGCACCTGTGGGCTGATCCTGCGGCGCTGCGCAGAGGCGCTGGCAGAGGATGAACTGCATAGTATCGCCCGCGCGCTTGATCACCTGCCGCCGCTTACAGACACCTCACCTGCGCAGAGGGTCATTCGCCGCCGCGAGGAAGCGGTGATCGAACGGCGGCTGGCCGCGCTGGTCGAAGGCAGCCGCACAGCGCGAGAAACGCTGCACGCGGTCATCGGCGAGATCAACGGCACGCCCGATGATCCCGCCAGTTTCGATCGGCTCGACGCGCTCCTCAGCCAGCAGTCCTATTATCTGGCCTACTGGCGCGCCGCCGCAGATGAGATTAATTACCGCCGCTTCTTCGACATCAACGATATGGTGGCCATCAACGTGCAGCACGCCGACGTGTTCGATCAGGTTCACGGCCTGGTCTTCCGGCTGCTGGCGGAGGGCCAGATCACCGGCCTGCGCATCGATCATCCTGACGGCCTGTGGAACCCGCCCACCTATTTCCGCGCGCTCCAGGAAGGGTATCTGCGCACGCGGCTGAATCATGCGCTTGAGGCCGCGGGATACAGCCGGATGGAGGCAGGTGATCTCTCCAACCGTCTGCCGCAGGGTGAGGTGATGAAGGGTTCGTGGCCGCTCTACGTGGTGGCGGAGAAAATTCTCTCCGAGATCGAACCGCTGCCGACCGATTGGGCCGTCTACGGCACGACCGGTTACGATTTTCTCGTGGCGGCCAACAACATCTTCGTCGATCAGGACAACGCCGCCGCGTTCGACGATTTGTACAGCCGTTTTATTGGGGAGAAAGTCGATTACGGTGAGCTGATCTACCGGGTCAAGAAGCAGACGATGGATCTGTCGCTCGCCAGCGAGATCAACGCGCGCAGCCAGCAGCTTGCCAGCATCGTCCAGCGCACCCGCCGTTTTCGGGATTTTACGCTCAACAGCCTGACCTTCGCCCTGCGCGAGATCGTCGCGTGCCTGCCCATTTACCGCACCTATATTTCCGGCCCCGGCACGATCTCCGACCGCGATCGACAGTATCTCCAGCAGGCGGTCGATCACGCCAAAGCGCGTAACCCCCGCGCGCCGTGGGCGGTCTTCGATTTTGTGCTGGATACGTTTCTGTTCGACAACCTGTACGATTTCGACGAGCCGCTGCGTGCGCCGCTGGTCGAATTTGTGATGCAGTTCCAGCAGATCACCGGCCCGGTCATGGCGAAAAGTGTCGAAGACACGGCGTTTTACATCTATCATCGGCTGGTGTCGCTCAACGAAGTCGGCGGGCATCCAGAACAGTTCGGCGATTCGATCGAGAATTTTCACCGGCACAATCAGCTTCATGCCCACGACTGGCCGCATACGATCCTGGCGTCATCCACCCACGACACCAAACGCAGCGAAGATGTGCGCGCACGGATCAACGTGCTGTCGGAGATTCCGCGCGACTGGGAGCAGGCGATCACGCGCTGGGCGGCGATCAACGCCGAGGCCAGGACGCAGGCCGGCGATCAGACCTGGCCGGATCGCAACGACGAATATCTGCTTTACCAGACGCTGATCGGCGCGTGGCCGGATGACCTGAGCGCGATCGACGACGGCGAAGCAGCACAGACCTTCATCGCGCGCATCGAAGCCTACATGCAGAAAGCCACCAACGAGGCCAAAGTTCATACGAGCTGGACGATGGCGAACGCCGGTTATGACCGCGCCGTGACCGACTTTATCGAGCGCAGCCTCGCTAATCCCGCTTTCGTCGCCGATTTTCTGTCCTTCCAGCGACCAGTCGCTTATTTCGCGCGCTTTAACAGCCTGTCTCAGACACTGCTGAAGCTGACTTCGCCGGGCGTGCCGGACATTTACCAGGGCACGGAACTGTGGGATTACAGCCTGGTCGATCCCGACAACCGCCGACCGGTCGATTATGATCGGC
>Ga0224723_1001671_pt1 | contig 13127 bp, 11 predicted proteins | sample Balambano_FR2_Me_FD_161647 | JGI IMG/M metagenome (GOLD analysis project Ga0224723, IMG submission 161647) | Freshwater sediment microbial communities from Lake Towuti, South Sulawesi, Indonesia - Balambano_FR2_MetaG | ecosystem: Environmental > Aquatic > Freshwater > Lake > Sediment | place...
TCCTGCGCGAAGACCGGCGCAACCGCGTGCCAGGCCATCAGCGCCAGGACCGCCAGGCGCATCATGCCCGGCATGCCCCGGCGGCGATCAGAAGCGCCGCTCGAACACGGTGATGACGTCGCCGGGCTGCACGAAACTCTGCCGCTGCGCCCGGCCCTCCACCGCCGTGCCGTCCACCACCCGGGTGATCGAGACGAAATCGCGGTTGGCCCGATAGGTGAAGCCGCCGCCGATCGCCACCGCTGTCAGCACCGTCATGCCCGGCTGGAACGGGAACTGCCCGGGCCGCTCCACCTCGCCCAGGATGAAGAAGGGGCGGAAATTGATCACTTCGACGGCGACCTGCGCGTTGCGCAGCACGCCCTGGGCCTGCATCTGGCCGGCAATGGCCTGCTCGAGCTCGCGGCTGGTGCGGCCCGCCGCCTGCTGCGGGCCGATCAGCGGCAGGGCGATCTTGCCGTCGTCGCTGACCCGGAACTCGCCATTCAGCCGCGGGTCGCCGAATACCAGCAACCGGAGCGTGTCGCCGCTGCCCAGGCCATAGTCGGTGCGCCCGGTCTCCTGGATCGGCGCAAGGCCGCTGCCGGGCTGGACGCACGCGCCAAGCAGCCCCGTGAGCGGCAGGGCCAGCAGCAGGTGGCGGCGGACGGGAACGGACGGCGCAAGAGGATGGCGGTTCACGAAAACTCTCCCTGCACGCTGGATGCACGCTGACTTCGGCCGGTGGCAGCGCGGCAGTATGGCCGCAGCCAGCGGCGGTTGCCAGCTCAGCGGGCTTGCGGACCTTTTGGAGTCAGGTGCCTACACTCCGACCTTAACCGGGCGGTCTGATTTTCGCCTTACCCGTATGCTGCTTGCACGCCGCGAGGCTCGGCTGATCACGCTCGGGTGCGGCGAGGATTGCTGCGTTGCGATGGGCTGCTTCGTCCTGTATGCCGCCGCGCACGCCACCGCGTGTCCACAAAGCCGAGTTATGGGTCGGGAAATGTTCTCCGCCGTAAGCTGGCCAACCACCCGGCCGCGCGCACTGCGTGGCCGCCGAAATGAGGGCGCAGGATATCCGCCGCATGCTGGATAAGCCGAAGGATGCAGTGTTCGATGCCAGGGCTGATCGGGCGTCCGAGCGGGCGGCGCTGTCCGGTTCGGGCCCGCGCGTCATCGAACCGGACGACGGCCTGAACATCGCGCTGCTGCTGCGCGTCATCCGCCGGCGCAAATGGCCGCTGCTGCTGTGCCTGGTCGCCTTTCCGATCGCTGCCCTGCTGGCGCTGCAGCAAGTGACCCCCCGCTACACCGCCACCACCACGGTGATCTACGAGGCGCAGCAATTCTCGATCAGCGAGCTGCAGTCGATCCTGCGCGAGGACACCACGACCGACACCATCGTCAACAGCCAGGTCCAGATCATCGACAGCCGCGCCATGGCCGCCCGCGTGGCCGAGAGGTTGAACCTGGCCGAGCAGGAGGAGTTCAATCCCTTCCTGCGCCGGTCGGGAGGGCGCACCGGACTGGTCGATGGGGCGCGCGCGCGGCTCGCGGCGCTGGTGGCGCCGGTGCTGCCCGGCCTTGCCGAGCGGATCGCCCCGCGCGAGCCCGAGGAGCCGTCGCCCGAGACCGTGCGCAACACGGTGGCCGGTGCCGTGCAGGACCGGATGCGCGTGGATGTCATCGCCCGGTCGCGCGTGCTGGCGATCAGTTTCACCAGCGAGGATGCCGAGATCGCCGCGCGGGCGGCCAACCTGCTGGCCGAGTTCTACATCGGCGACCAGCTCGAGGCGAAGTTCGACGCCGTGCGCCGTGCCAGCTCCTGGCTGGAGGAGCGGATCGCCGGGCTCCGCCGCGAGGTGCTGGAAGCCGAGGGCAAGATCCAGGCCTACCGGGCCGAACGCGGCCTGGTGCAGGGCCAGTTCGCCGGCCTTGCCGCCGAGCGCGTCACGCGCCTGCAGACCGACCTGCTGGCCCAGCGCAGCGAGTTGGCGCTGGCGGAGGCCCGCGTTGCACAGGCCCAGGCGCGCAACTTCGACAGCCTGCCGCAGGTGCAGAACAATCCCGCGATCCTGAACCTTCGCGCCCAGGAAGCGCAGCTGCGCCGCGAACTGTCGATCCAGTCGGCCCAGCTCGGCAACCGGCACCCGGATGTGATCCGCGCCCGCAACGCGCTGGCCGACAACGAACGCCTGCTGAACGCCGAGATCGCGCGCGTGATCGCCTCCGTCAACACCGAGGCGGATTCCGCCCGCACGCGTATTGCCAGCACCACCGCGGCGCTGGCCGAGGCGCAGCGCCTGGCCAACCAGGCCAGCGGCGACGAGGCGCAGGTGCGTGCCCTGGAACGCGAGGCCGAGGCGGCGCGCACCCTGCTGACCGCCGTGCTGCAGCGCAGCCAGCAGACCGTGGGCCAGACCGCCATCGAGAAGCCCGACGCGCGCGTGCTGTCGTCGGCCGTGCCGCCGACCAGGCCGTCGTGGCCGAGGGTGCCGCTGATCCTGGCCGGCGCGGTCGGCCTGGGGCTGCTGTTCGGCCTGCTGATCATCTACTTCCTGGAAATGGCCGACCGCAGCATCCGCAGCGGCGAGGAAATCCGTGCGGAACTGGGCCTGCCGTGCCTCGCCCTGGTGCCGGAGATGCGCAAGCGGCTCGGGCGCAGCAGCCGTGTGGAAGATTACGTCGTCAACAAGCCGCTGTCGGCCGCGGCCGAGGCCATGCGCAGCGTTCGCGCCGGTCTCTGGCTGGGCACTGAATCGCCCAAATGCGTGGTTGTCTCCGCCGCCCGGCCGGGCGAGGGCAAGACCACCACGGCGATCAGCCTGGCGCGCGTGGCCGCCGCGGGCGGCGAGCGCGTGATCCTGATCGATTGCGACCTGCGCCAACCCGGCTTCGCCCGCGTTTTCGGCCGCGACGACGGGCCCGGCCTAGTAGATTTCCTCCAGGGCAATGCATCGCTGTCGGCGATCCGCAAGCGCGACCGGCTGACCAGGCTGGACTACGTCATGGTCGGCGCCAGCGAACCCACGGCCTCGCGCCTGTTCATGGTGGACACCATGTCCGCGATGATCGAGAAGCTGCGTGCCGAGTACGACCTGATCGTGCTGGATGCGCCCCCGGCCCTGGCGATGGTCGATGCACGCGTGATCGGGCGGGTGGCCGATGCCACATTGCTGTGCGTGCGCTGGCGCGACACGCCGCGCAGCGTGGCGCGCGCCGCCCTGGAACTGCTGAGCGACGCCAAGGCCAACGTCGTCGGCGCGCTGCTGACGCGGGTCGATCCGCGCAGCCACCGCCGAAGCGGCTATGCCGACGCCGAGGTCTATCACCCGCGCTATGGCGGGTATTTCCGGAACTGAGGCGGCGACCGGGGCGTTCCTGATGCGCGTGCCGGCCTGATGCGCATTCTCGTCACTGGCGGCGCCGGCTTCGTCGGCAGCCACGCCGTGCTGGCGCTGGCCGATGCCGGCCACAGCCCGGTCGTCTTCGACGACCTGAGCCAAGGCCACCGGGCCGCCGTGCCCGATGGCGTGACGCTGGTCGAAGCCAGCCTTGCCGACGCCGCCGCCATCCAGGCTGCGTTCGCCGCGCATGGGCCCTTCGATGCCGCGATGCATTTCGCCGCCCTGTCGCTGGTTGGCGAAAGCATGCAGCGCCCGATGCGCTACCTTGGCGACAATGTCGCCAACGGCGCCCGCCTGATCGAGGCCTGCCTGCGCCACGGCGTCAGGAAGTTCGTGCTGTCCTCGACAGCCAACCTGTTCGGCGCCCCGGCGAAGATCCCGATCGACGAGGAACAGCCGATCGAACCCGGTTCGCCCTATGGCGAGAGCAAGTTCATGCTGGAACGCGCGCTGATGTGGGCCGAACGCACGCACGGCATGCGCCACGCGTGCCTCCGCTATTTCAACGCCGCCGGCGCCGATGCCCAGGGCCGGGCGGGCGAACACCACGACCCCGAAACCCACCTGATCCCGCTGGTGATCGACGCCGCACTCGGCCGTCGCCCGCCACTGACCGTCTTCGGCGACGATTATCCGACGCCGGACGGCACCTGCGTCCGCGACTACATCCACGTCGCCGACCTGGCCGACGCGCACCTGCGCGCGCTGGATGTGCTGGAGAGCGGCAGCGTCACCTACAACCTGGGCAACGGCGCCGGATATTCCGTGCGCGAAGTGATCGCCACCGCCGAGGCCGTGCTTGGCAGGAAGGTGCCGCACGTGATCGGCCCCAGGCGGGCCGGGGACCCGGCCGTGCTGGTCGCGGCCTCCGGCAAACTGCGGCGGGAAACCGGATGGTCGCCCCTGTTCCCGGACCTTCATGACATCATCCGCACCGCGGCGGCGTGGCGCATCGGCCACCCGCACGGGTATGCAGCACCATGAAGCCGGCCGCGCGCGTGGCCGAGATTCCGGCGCTGACGGGCCTGCGTACCTGGCTTGCCTGGTGGGTCGCGATCTACCATCTGACCATTCCTGAACTTGCCCCCCTGCCACCCGATGGCTGGCTGGAGCCGTTGCGCGCCAAGGGCTACCTGGCGGTCGATGGGTTCTTCGTGCTGTCGGGCTTCATCCTGTCGTACGTCTATCGCGACGCCTTCGCGCGCGGTGCCACGGGCACCTATCCGCGCTTCCTGATCGCCCGGCTTGCGCGCATCTATCCGGTGCACCTGGCGATGACGCTTGTTGTCGTTGCGATGCTTGGCGCGATGATGCTGGCCACCGGCTTCCAGCCGCGCGTGGCAGAGCGGTTTTCCTTACGCGAACTGCTGCTGCACCTGTCGCTGCTGCACGGGTGGGGTTTTTCGCGCATGCTGGCGTGGAACTATCCGTCCTGGTCGATCAGCGCGGAGTGGTTCGCCTATCTGTGCTTTCCGCTGGTGCATCGCGCGGTGCTGCGGCACGAGGGCAGGGGGCGGGCGGCGCTGGTCGGCGCCCTGGCGCTGATCGGCCTTGCCGCGTTCGAGCAGCTGGGGCCGAAGGAGAGCCTCTCCTACACCTATGAATTCGCGCTGGTGCGGATCGGCTTCGAGTTCGTGCTGGGGGCCGCACTGCTGATGCTGGCGCGCGCCTGGCTTGATGCGCCGCGCCACCAGCCGGACGGGGGCAGGCGGCCCCATGCGGCACTGGCGCTTGCCGGTGCCGTCGCCTGCGTGTTCACGGCACCCGATGCCGCAACCGTCGGCATGCTGGCGCTGATGATCCTGTTCCTCTCCCATCCGCGTGACCTGCTGGCGCAGCCGCTTGGCAGCCGCCTGATGGTCTATGGCGGCGAGACCAGCTACGCGGTCTACATGACCCACGCCATCGTGCAGGGGGTTGCGATCATCGCCATCCGCGCCGTCCCGCTGCTGGGCAGCGTGCCCGGCTGGCTGCGCCTGGCCGTGCTGATGGTGATCGTGCAGGCGGCATCCAGCCTGGTGTACGCGCTGATCGAGAAACCCGGCCGCGCCTGGGTGCGCCGCGCCGGCGAGACCCTGATCGCGCGGCGCGCCATCGTCGGCGGGGGCGCCTGATGCAGGGCGCGCCGCTGCCGCTTCGCCTTGGCCTGCTGCTGGGCGCGCCACTGCTGATCGCCTTTGGCTGGCTGATGCCCGGCCTGTTCCTCACTGTGATGCCGGTGCTGGCCTTGCCGGCGCTTGCGGTGGCGGCGTGGGAATTCGCCGGCCCCATCCTGGTCGGGCTGATCGGCCTGATCGCGTTGTCGCCGGAACACCACGTGCCGGCCGGCCAGGGCACGACCATGATCGCGTTGCACAAGGGCGCGGTGATCGCGATGGTCGGGATCATCATCGTGCGCCGCGGCTTTTCAGGCCAGTTCAACGGCCCGGCCCTTGCTTTCATCGCCGGCTTCGTGCTGACGCCCCTGTTCGGCCAGCTGCATCCGGCGCTGACGCCGGCCGAGATGCTGCGCTCGCTGGTCGGCTCGATCGCGCCATTTGCCATCATCTGGGCGCGCACCGAACGGCGCTGGCACGAACCGACCATCCTGGTCGCCGCGGCAAGCCCGCTGATCTCGATCGTGGCCGGCGTGGCGCTGGCGGCGGTCGGCCACCGGCTGTTCGGGCTTGACCAGAACAACGTGCTGCGTCTGCAGGGTGCCGGCATTCCAGCCTTCCTTGGCTATCTGGGCGAGATCGGCACCTTCGCCGCCTTCGCCGAGTATGCGCGCACCGGCCGGGCGCGCTGGCTGTGGCTTGCGGCTTCCGCCTACGCCAGCATCATGGCCAGTGGCACGCGCGTGCCGATGGCAACCGCCCTGGTGTTCTGCCTGATCGTGCTGGGCTTCGCACGGGGCCCCAATTTCAGCGCCCAGCCGCGGCTTCGGCTGTGGCTTCTGGGCAGTGTCGCCGCCGTCGTGATCGGCGCGGTCGTGGGTCCGACGCTGGTCGCCCGTACCTTCGGCACCGGCCCGATCCGCGGTGGGGTGAATTTCTCGGGCCGCGACGTGATCTGGCCGCTGTTCATCGCCGCCATCGAGCGCCACCCGCTGTTCGGCCAGGGCATCGGCACCGGAAGGTTCCTCGCACCCGAAGACGAGGTGAAGTACCTCGGCAGCAACGCCGTGCATAACGAGTATCTGCGGCTATCCGCCGACATGGGGCTGGTCGGCGTCGGCCTGCTGATCCTGGGTCACATTGCGTGGCTGCGGCGCGATTGGCGCATCTTCACCCAGGTCGAGCGGATCGTGATCGTGGCCTTCGGCGTTGCCTTCGCACTGCACTGCATTTCCGACAACACGCTGATCGCGCCGCAGGCCGTGACGCTTTACGCTTGGCTTGCGACCTTCATCGAGCGTGCGCGCCGGCGGGCCGAGGACGAGGGCAGGCGCCGGCGCAGACGCACGCCGCTGGCCCGCGCCGCGCCGGCCTGACGCGGCCAGGCAGGCAGCAATACAAACGGGGACCGACATGCAACAACCGACCGCCGAAGTCCTGCTGGCCGCGCTCCGCGCCGAACGCCCGCGCTTCCACCATGCCGCGGGTTTCACCCAGCCGGCCGGCACCAGCAATTGGGCGATCAGCGATCCGGTGCTGGAGTGGCTGGCGCACGACCTGCCGCCAGGCGGCGCCACGCTGGAAACCGGCGCCGGCTATTCCACCGTGCTGTTCGCGGCCAAAAGCGCCCGCCACATCGCGATCTCGTTCAGCGCTGACGAGATGCGGCTGATCGCCGCCTGGTGCGCGGAACACGGGCTGGCCACCGATCACGTTACGCACCACGCGGGCGGCTCGCAGCGCATCCTGCCGACGCTTGACCTGCCCATGCTCGACTGCGTGCTGATCGACGGCGACCACGCCTTCCCCGCGCCGATGATCGACTGGTTCTATACGGCTGACCGGCTGAAGCCCGGCGGGCTGTTGCTGAACGACGACCTGCACTTGCGCAGCTGCCTGCTGCTCGACCAGTTCCTGGAAGGCGAGGCGACGGCCGGTCGCTGGCGGCGGGTGACGCGGCTGAAGAACACATCGGTCTGGCAGCGGCTGACGGAGGCCGACGTCCATCAGGGCCACGCCGCTCAGCCCTTCGCGCGCGAGTGGAGCTGGCAACTGAAGGCGCGGATGGCGGCGCGGCGGCTGAAGCGCCAGCTGCTGTGCCGGCCTGCTGCCTGAAAGCGCGCCGCCGCGACGCGAGTCGGCATGCGGCGCGTCGGGCGGCTCAGCCGCCCGCCACCAGCCCGCGCAGGAAGCCCCAGGAATAGGCGGCGCGGGCGCGGTGCGCCACATGGCGCGGGGACTCGCGTGCCAGCAGCAGCAGCGGGCCGAACGTCAGGCCCGCGGCGAGCCGGCGTGGCGCCTCGCTCCACGCCCTGCGTCTCTCGCCCAGCAGGGCGCGCAGGCGCGCGGCGGAGACGCCCTGCCAGAACTGCCGGCGGAGCAGCCATGCAGGCCGCAGCCGCTCCGCCTGGATGCTGTGGGCGACGACGATCGCGGGATCATAGGCGATGCGTCCGCCGGCATCGCTGAGGCGCCGCAGCACCAGGCTTTCCTCGTTCGACAGCAGTCGCCCGCCGATGCGGCCCAGGCCTTCGGGGAACAGCCCGATCGCCGCCAGGGCATCGGCGCGCACGATGAAGTTGGCGCCATAGGGCTCGATACCGCGCGGCAGGTCCACGCCCACCGTACCTGCCTGGTCGTGGGTCAGCACAGTCAGCACGCCAATCAGCTCGGGCGGCCACCAGGCGGGTAGCGGCGCCTCGAAGCGCGGCAGGATCCTTCCGCCGATCGCTGCCGGTTCCGGTTCGCCGCGCCCGGCTGCGATGATGGCGGCGATCCAGCTTGGGTCCGCCGTGGCGTCGTCGTCGATATAGGCGAGCCACCTTCCGCGCGCCGCGTGCGCGCCAAGATTGCGGGCGAGCGACAGGCCAGGACGTGGGGCGGCCAGCCGCCGCGCGCCGTGGCGTTCGGCCAGCGCGGCGATCGCGGCGGCGCCCGCAGGTGGCGAGGCGCTGTCCACCACGATCACCTCGAACGTGCCGGCCGGGGCGTGCTGGGCGGCAAGGCTGTCCAGGCAAGCGCCCAGATAGGCCGGGCGGTCATGCGTGCAGACGATGACGCTGACGTCCGGCGCCGTCATGCCGAGCGCTCACCCGCGCCCGCGATTGGGCGCAAGCCGGCGCCTCAGGGTTTCTGGAACGAGAAACTTGTCGGGATCGCGCGATCCTCAACCACGGGCGGCGCGGCGTTGCCGTCGGGCTGGCCGGTTGCCTTGGCCTTCTCGCTGGCTTCCTTCACCTTCGCTTCGATCTGGCGCAGCAGGTTGATCAGGCCGTTGGTCAGCGCCGGCAGCTGCACCAGCGGCACGAGGATCTGGCCGCAGGGCACCGGCTTGCCGTCGCCGCCTGCCTGGCCGAGCGTGATGCGCACCACGCCGTTCATTACATTGGCTTCCAGCACGCCGTCGGCGAACAGTTTCACGTCGCTCATGTCACGGGGTCCTTTGGGTTCAGCGCCGCCGGCGTCTAGCCGATCACGGGTGCCGCGGCTACTGCTCGCGGAAGGCGCGGGCGAAACTGTCGCGCAGGGGCTGCGTGATGTACTGCCACAGGCTGCGCTCGCCGGTCACGATCATCGTCTCCACGATCATGCCGGGCACCAGTTCGACATCAGGGTATTTGCGCAACTGCTCGTCGTCGATGCGGATCAGGGCGCGGTAGTAGGGCTGGCGCGTCCGCTCATCGACCAGCGTGTCGGTGGCGACGTTGATCACGTGGCCGTGCAGATAGGGCAGCGTGCGGGCCTTGAAGGCCGGCAGCCGCACCTCGGCCTCCAGCCCCACATGCACGCTGCGGATGTCATTCGGGTTCACCTGGACCTCGGCGACCAGACGATCCTCGATCGGCACGATGTCGAGGATCGGGTCGCCCGGCTTCACCACGCCGCCGGGCGTGAAGATGCGCATGGCCAGCACGGTGCCGGCAACGGGCGCGATCACGTCTCGCCTTGTCGCTGCGTCGGCGGCTGGCTTCAGGCGTTCCTCGACATCGACCAGGCGGGTGCGCACCTCGCGCAGCTGCTCGCCCAGGTCGTTGTTCAGCTGGTCCTCGACAAGACGGAGCTGGGCGGTCACTTCCTCCATCTGGTTCCTGGTGCGCTGGATCTGGCCTTCCAGATCAACGATGTTACCCTGCGTCGATTCCTGAAGCCGCTGGCGTTCGATCATGCGCTGGCGCGGCTCCAGGCCACGCGCCATCAGTTCCTGGCTCATCCGCACCAGATCCTTGGCAAGTTCCAGCTGGCGCTGCTGGCTGCGCAGCTGGCCTTCCGTGGAGCCGATCTGAGCCTGCATCTGGTCCAGGCGAGAGGTCAGCATCTGGCGCTGGTTCTCGTTCGCGGCCCGGCGCGAGGTGAACAGGGTCTGCTGCGCGGCGACCGCATCCGTCGCGCGCGGCTCGGTCAGCGCGGCCTGCACCAGGTCGGGCGGAAAGCGCACGCCGGGCTGGCGCGCCAGTTCGGCCAGGATGCGCGCTTCCTGCGCCAGCAGCTGCCAGCGCTGGTCGCGCAAGGATGCGACGGTGGACAGCGCGCCAATGTCGTCCATGCGCATCAGCACCTGGCCGGCCTGCACGCGGTCGCCTTCCTTGACGAGCAGTTCCCGCACGATGCCGCCTTCCAGGTGCTGCACGGTGCGGCGGTTGCCCTCAACCTTGATCACTCCGGGCGCGATCGCGGCGGCGGAAAGCGGCGCCAGCAGCGACCACGCGCCGAACCCGCCCAGGAACAGCGCCAGCGCGATCATGCCGAACCACACCGCGCCGCGGGTGGAAGGCGAGGCGGTGATGGGCGCCAGATCGGTCTGCGGCGGGCGATAGGCGCCCGGAACCGAAAGGCCGGAAGGCACCAGTGCCCGGCTTTCCCTGGCCCCGCCGGGCGGGGGTGGCAGCGAGGTGACGGCGGTGCTCATGGCGCAGCCCTGCGGTCATCCAGCCGCGCCGGCGGCTCGTTGCCCTGCGCGGCCGGCAAGGCGGCGGGCCGGGCGGGAGCCATCAGCCGCTTCATCACCTCGGCGCGGGCACCGAACATCTCCAGCGCGCCGTCGCGCAGCACCATCACCTTGTCCACCCCCTGAACCAGCGCGGGGCGGTGGCTGACCAGCACCACGGTCGTGCCTTGCGCCTTCAGCTGCTCGATGGCGCGCAGCAGCGCCTGTTCGCCCTCGCCATCGAGGTTGCTGTTGGGTTCGTCGAGCACGACGAATCTCGGGCTGCCGAACAAGGCCCGCGCCATGCCGACCATCTGGCGCTGCCCGCCCGACAGGAACGTGCCGCTTTCGCCGATCTCGGTATCGTAGCCCTTGGGCAGGCGAAGGATCATCTCGTGCGCGCCGGCGAGTTTCGCGGCGGCATAGACGGCTTCCGGCTCGGCCTCGCCCATCCGCGCGATGTTGTCGAACACCGTGCCGTCGAACAGTTCCACGTCCTGCGGCAGATAGCCGACATAGCGGCCGAAATCCTCGCGCAGCCAGGTGAACACGTTGGCGCCGTCCAGCCGCACCGTGCCGGCTTGCGGCTCGATGGTGCCCATCAGCAGGCGCACCAGCGTGGTCTTGCCGGCGGCCGATGGGCCGATGATCGCGCAGCTCTCGCCCGGCTCCAGCCCGAAGGTTACGCCCTTGATGATGGCCTGGGCGGTGCCGGGGAAGGCATAGGTCACGCGCTCGGCCGAGAGCCGCCCGACGGGCGGAGGCAGCGGCATGCCGCGCGGGCGGATGCGCGGCAGCGACAGGTTCTGGTTCAGCCGCCGCCAGGCCTGACGGGCAGACACCAGCTGCTTCCAGGCGCCGATCATCTGCTCCACCGGAGCCAGCGCCCGGCCCATGATGATCGAGCCTGCGATCATGGCGCCACCGGTCAGCTCCTGTTCCAGCACCAGCAGCGCGCCGGCGCCCAGCAGGATCAGCTGCACGGCCAGGCGGAAGAATTTCGTCGCGGCCATCACCAGCCCGGCGCGGTCGGCCGCGCGCTGCTGGTCGGGCAGGATATGCGCCTGGCCGTCGCGCCAGCGCTGCATGAGCTGCGGCATCATGCCCATGCTGTCGATGACCTCGGCGTTGCGCACCACGCTGTCGGTGCGCCGCTGCAACTGCATCTGCGCGATGTTCGCCTTCTTCAGCAGCGACGAGGTCATCCACTCGGTGGCCAGCGTCAGGCAGAACAGGATCAGCGCGCCGGCGGTGGCGATCCAGCCCAGCATCGGGTGCAGCATGAAGATCACGGCCAGGTACACCGGCACCCACGGAACGTCGTACAGCGCCGTCATGCCGGGCGAGGCAACGAAGCCGCGGCAGACCGAAAGGTCGCGCATCGCCTCCATGCGGTAGGGACGGTTGCGCAGCTGCGCCTCGATGACGCGGGAGAAGGTTTCGGGCGCGACGCTGCCTTCGATCCAGGCCGAGCAGCGCTGCAGAATCTGGCTTCGCGCGGCTTCCAGCAGCGCCAGCAGCAGCAGGCAGGCGATGGCCATCAATGTCAGGAACAGCAGCGTGTCCAGCGAGCGCGTGGCCAGCACGCGGTCGAACACCTGCATCATGTAGATGCTGACGGTGAGCTGCAGCACGTTGACGATCAGGCTGAAGATGCCGACCGCGATGAATTGCTGGCGGCAGGCGGCCACGGCCCGGGCCAGGATGGTCTTGTGCGGTTCCATCGTGGTTCCCCGGCCCGTGCCCTGTCGCCTCAGCTGCCCAACGAACGCAGGCGGGCGGCCAGGGCTTCCACACCGGCTGCGATGCCGCCCTGCGCCTCGACCCAGGGACCAAGCGCATGCACCAGCAGCCAGGCAAGCAGAACGCCCGCGGTGCTGGCGAAAACCAGCTTGCCCAGGCCAGGTGGACGGCGGACGCGGCCAAGCGTTTCGCGGATGGCATCCTGGCGAATCTGCTCGGCATGGTTATGCAGATAGCGGAAGGCAAAGGCGTGCAGGTCGGCGGTGGCCTGGGCACGGTAACGGTCGATCATGTCCAGCGTGGCCGGTTCGCCGGCTACGCGCATGGGTTCGCGGCCTTCCTCGGTCGCGCGGGCGTAAAGCCCGTAGCTCAGGCTGTCCTGCAACGCCTCCTCCGGCTGGCCGGATCGGAACGCGGAAGGGGGCAGCACCTGCGTTGGCGCGGGGGGCGGCGACGGTAGCGGGCGCGCCGCCGCGGGGGGCTCCTCGGTCACATCGCGCAGCCTGGTTCGGATGTCGGTCGGTTCCACGGCAAGGACCGTATCTTTACCCTGTGTCTAAAGAGTTTCACCGCAACGCAAATCGTGTCTCTGGAAGATACCGGAACTGCGCGTCCGACGAAACCGTGCTGCACAATATCGCGCGAATCGTGCGTCCTGGATGCCGGGGCGACGCCGACATGGTGGCGTCGCCGGCGCGGCCGTGCGAGGACTGTCGGGCATGGCCATGATTTGCTTCGGATTCGTGCATAGGCGGCAAATGGGTGTGACGGCGGCGGCCAAGGCAGGGAACAGGGCATTTCCAAGGCTTGCCGGGCTGCCGGCCGCAAGCCATGCGCGCGCGGCAAGGCACCTTGGCCTGGTGCTGGTCGCCCTGGCGGGCCTGCCGGCGCCGGCGCTGGCCCAGCTGGTGCCAGGCCAGTCGGCCTTCCTGCGCCCGGCCACGGCGCCCCTGGCGGTGCCGGACCCCGCCCTCC
>Ga0224723_1001672_pt1 | contig 13122 bp, 12 predicted proteins | sample Balambano_FR2_Me_FD_161647 | JGI IMG/M metagenome (GOLD analysis project Ga0224723, IMG submission 161647) | Freshwater sediment microbial communities from Lake Towuti, South Sulawesi, Indonesia - Balambano_FR2_MetaG | ecosystem: Environmental > Aquatic > Freshwater > Lake > Sediment | place...
GCTGGAGCGGGCGAGCATCGCGGTCGGCGCGACTTCGGCGCGGATTCTCGGCAGCACCTCGGTGCCGCTGCGGGACTTCAACTTCTGGTCGGTGGTGGTGCGCGACTTCGGGCAGGAGCTGTACGAGCTGTTCCGCGGCGCCGGCTACGACAATACCTCGGCGCTCTACTTCAACATGCAGGAACTGGTCGAGAACCTTCTGATCGGCGCGCTGTTCGGCATGGCCACCCCGGGGTTCTGGAGCCTCGAGGGCGGGTTCGATATGCTACCGAAGGCGATGGTGCGCGCGGCGCAGGCGCGCGGCGCGAAGCTCCAGACCGGAATGACGCTGACCGGGATCGCGCGCGACGCTGCAACTGGGGTCCTGACCCTCAGCCTGGCCGATGCGGCGGGCAAGGCCGTGCAGCGGCAGGCGCGGCGGGTGGTGATGACCGCCCCGGTCACCGCCTTCGACGAGGGCGTGGCGCTCGACGGCTTCGACCCTGCCCTGGCGGCCCGCTTCGCGCGGAACCGGCGCGGGCTCTTCGCCGTGCCTGCCGGCAAGCTCTTCCTGGTCTATCCCGAGCCCTGGTGGCAGCGCATGTCCGACCTGCCGGCCGGCAGCGATCCGCTTTACGGCTATGCCAACACCGACCTGCCGTCGCGCGCGGTCTACTACAAGGGGCTGTGCGGCGACGGGCGCCGCGGGCTGGTCACTGGCGCGCAGACCGACGGGATCAACGCCGATTTCTGGGCAAGCTTCGTGCGGCCGGACATGCCGCTCTTTCCCGGCACGGGCGGCGGCACGCCGGCAGACCTCGGCGCGCCGCGGCTGATGGTCGATGCCTGCCACCGCATCCTCGGGCGGATGCATGCCGAGGGGCTGGGCGGCCCGATCCCGGACACGCCGGTCCTGGCGCTCTACCATGGCTGGGACCGGTCGGGCGCGGGCTGGAGCGCCTGGCACAGCGGCGTCGACATCCATGCGGTTGCGGCCGAGCTGCGGCGGCCGTTCGCCGGCGGCGCGGCGGACCAGGGGCTCTACTGCTGCGGCGACAGCGTAGCCGAACGGCACGGCTGGGTCGAGGACGTGCTGGAATCGGCCGAGGCGATGCTGCGCGAGGGCTTCGGGCTCGCCCCGGCCGCCTGGCTGCCAGGCGGAGAGAGCTTCTGATGTGCCCGGCACTGGCCCCGGGTCTGGACGCGGCCACGGTCGCGGCGATCCGGCGGCAGGGCTGGGCACTGGTGCCGGGCTATCTCGATGCGGCCGAGGTCGCGGCGCTCGCCACGGCGGCGGCGCGGCTGGCCGGGGCGGCGGCCTTTCCCCCGGACTGCCGTGCCTTCTTCGACCGGCGCGACAACGGCGAGATGCGGCTCGCCCGGCTGGAGCGGGTGGCCGAGGCGCTGCCGCCGCTGCAGGGGGCGCTCGGCGCCCGGCTGGCGGCCGATGCGGCGCGCTGCTTCGACGGGCCGGCCGTGCCGTTCAAGGACAAGCTCAACCTCCGCTATCCGGGCAGCGCGGGCTATGCGCCGCATCAGGACGCGGCGCGGTGGGACCGCTTCGCGCGCGCCTTCCTGTCCTTCGGGCTGTTCCTGTCGCCTTCGGACAGGATGCGCGGCGGGTTCGAGATCGCGCTGAGCGCGGGGCCGGTCGGGCGGATGGCAGAGCGGCGCGGCGACCTGATCGCGGCCGATTACGACCGGCTGCCAAAACGGGCGCTCGCGGCCGCGCCGGGTGATGCGCTATTGATCGACGGCGACGTGCCGCATCGCACGACCGCCAACGCATCGTCCGAGACGATCCTGCATCTGCTGGTCACCTTCGCGCGGTCGGACGACACCCGGCTGCGCCAGGCCTACTACGAGGATCAGCAGCGCGCGCTCGCCGGCATCGATGCGGGCGGCAACCGGTTCATCTTTCGGGTGCGGTAGAACCGCGTCAGCCGGATGGCAGGCGAACGTCGGCATCGCGGCTTTCCGCCATCACCGCCCGCCCGTTCGGCAGGTCGTTGCCGTCGAGCTTCGAGGCGATCTCGTCCTCGCTGAGCCCGTAATGCCGCCAGCGCGCCTCCAGCCGCGCCCGCAGCACCGGCTCGGGCACCTCGATCAGCACCGTCACGTCGAACAGGGGCCGCAGCCGCGACCAGGGCGTGCGATCGAGGAGCAGGTAGTTGCCCTCGACGATGACGACCGGCACTGCCGCCGGGATGAGCCGAGCCCCGGCCCGGGCTATCTCGAGGTCGCGGTCGAACACCGGCACGGCGACGAACGGCTCGTCGCGCCGGCGGAGGCGCCCGAGCACGTGCGCCAGCCCGGCCACGTCGAAGGTGTCGGGCGCGCCCTTGCGCGGCCGCAGGCCGGCGGGCACGAGGTAGAGGTCGTCGTAATGGAAGCCGTCCATCGGCAGCACGACTGCGGTATCGGGGGCGCGCCCGTTCAGATGCGCGGCCAGCCGCTCGGCCAGCGTCGACTTGCCCGAGCCCGGCGGGCCGGCGATGGCCGCGACCACCCGCGCCCCGGCGGCGCTGCGGCCGGCCAGCAGACGGGCAAGCGTATCGAGGTCGGTGGCGGGCGCAGTCATGAAGCCTCTCGCATCCGGTGCCGGCAGCGGCCGGCGGATGTGCACCGCCCGGGCCGGTCACGGTATCCATAGCGCGGACGGGCGCCCGGCCCAAGCCCGGCCGAGGCGGACGGAGCCCGACGGCCCGCCCGCGATTCCCGCTGGACGAATCATATAATTCGTTCATACATGAATCATGGAAAAGAAAGACGCCGCCCGGGCCTTCACCACTCTCGGCCACCCCGACCGGCTGGCGGTGTTCCGGCTGTTGATGCGGTTCACCCCGCAGGGCGTCCGGCCGACCGAGATTGCCGCGGCGCTCGGGCTGAAGGCCAACACGCTGTCGCACCACCTGTCGGACCTCGCGGCCGCCGGTCTGGTGACGGTGGAGCGTCGCGGCCGGTCGCTCCATTACGCCGTCGAGCTCGACCGCACCGAGGCGCTGATCGGCTACCTTGCCCTCGACGTCGGACGCGGCCGGCCCGACCTGCTCGTTTCCCTGCATGCCAACCAGAAGGATGACCCCGCCATGCGCGACACCGATTTCGACGTCCTGTTCATCTGCTCGGGCAACTCGGCCCGCTCGATCTTCGCCGAGGCACTGCTGCGCGACCTGGGCAAGGGGAAGTTCCAGGCCTTTTCGGGCGGAACCCAGCCGAATGAAGAGTTGAACCCCTATGCGCTGGAAGTGCTTCGGATGAACGGGCATGACACGTCCGGCCTGCGCTCGAAGGGCATCGAGGAGTTCGAGGGATCGGGCGCGCCGAAGATGGATTTCGTCTTCACCGTATGCGACACGGCGGCGGGCGAGGAAGCCCCGCCGTGGCACGGCCAGCCGATCACCGGGCATTGGGGTCAGCCCGACCCGGTGAAGGCCACCGGCACCGAGGCCGAGAAGGCGTTGGTTTTCGCCCAGACCTATGCCGCCCTGCGCCGCCGGATCCTCGCCTTCGTCGCGCTGCCGTTCGAGACGCTCGACAAGCTGGCGCTGCAGCACCAGGTGGACCGGATCGGCCGCACCGCCGACCAGCACGACAAAGTCTGACGGGGGATGCCCCGGATCGCCCTCAACGGCCTCGGCCGGATCGGCAAGCTGGTGCTGCGCGACCTGACCGATACCGGGGCGGACGGCGAGGTCGTGCTGTTGAACGACCCAGCGGGCGATCCGGCCCAGCATGCGCTGCTGATGGAGTTCGATAGCGTCCATGGCCGCGGGCCCGCCGCGATCGGCCATGAGGCTGGCGCGCTGATCCTCGGCGGCCGGCGGATCCGGCTGACGCAAGAGCGCACGATCGAGGCGCTGCCGCTGGCCGAGCTCGGCGTCGATCTGGTGATCGACTGCACCGGCGTGTTCAAGACGGCGGCGAAGCTCGCGCCCTACTTCGCCGCCGGCGTCAGGAAGGTCGTCGTCTCGGCGCCGGTGAAGGACGGGGGCGTGCTGAACCTCGTCTATGGGTGAACCACCACCTGTACGACCCGGCGACGCATCACCTCCTCACCGCCGCCTCCGGCACCACCAACTGCCTCGCCCCGGTGGTGAAGGTGATCCACGAGGGCATCGGCATCCGCCACGGCTCGATCACCACGATCCATGACGTGACCAACACGCAAACCATCGTGGACCGTCCCGCCAAGGACATGCGCCGCGCCCGCTCGGCGCTCTTGAACCTGATCCCGACGACGACCGGGTCGGCCAGCGCGATCTCGCTGATCTACCCGGAGCTCGCGGGCCGGCTGAACGGCCATGCGGTGCGGGTGCCGTTGCTCAACGCCTCGCTCACCGACTGCGTGTTCGAGGTGGCGCGTCCGACAACGGTCGAGGAGGTGAACGTGCTCTTCGCCGCCGCCGCCGAGGGCCCGCTCAAGGACATCCTCGGCCACGAGACGCGGCCGCTCGTCTCGTCGGACTTCACCAACGACCCGCGGTCGGCGATCGTCGATGCGCCTTCGACCATGGTGGTGAACGGCACGCAGGTGAAGATCTACGCCTGGTACGACAACGAATGGGCCTATGCCTGCCGGCTCGCCGACATCACGCGCATGGTCGCGGGGACGATGTGACCGGCGCCGCCACCCCGCTCACGCCTCCCCCGAACCCCCTGCGCGCCTATGCCGCCGTCACCGCGGCCTACTGGGCCTTCATGCTGTCGGACGGCGCGCTCCGGATGCTGGTGCTCCTGCACTTCAACAGCCTCGGCTTCACCCCGGTGCAACTGGCGTGGCTGTTCCTGCTCTATGAACTGGCCGGGATCGTCACCAACCTTGCCGCCGGATGGCTGGCCGCCCGATTCGGACTGGCCGCGACGCTTTACGCCGGGCTTGCGCTGCAGATCGGGGCGCTGGTGGCACTGGCGCAGCTGGATCCCGCCTGGGGCGTCGCGGCCTCGGTCGCCTTCGTGATGGCGGTGCAGGGCGTGTCGGGGGTGGCCAAGGACCTGGCCAAGATGTCGTCGAAATCCGCCGTCAAGCTCCTGGCGCCGACGGAAGACGGCGGGTTGTTCCGCTGGGTCGCGCGCCTCACCGGATCGAAGAATGCGGTCAAGGGCCTCGGCTTCTTCCTCGGCGCGGCCCTTCTGGCGCTGGCCGGGTTTCAGGCGGCGGTCTGGGGCATGGCGGCCGTGCTGGCGGCCATCCTGATCGCGGTCGTCCTGTTCCTGCCCGCCGGCCTGCCGGGGCGCATGAAGTCGGAAGAGGCCTGGGGCGGATGGCGGTCGAAGGACGCACGGGTCAACCGGCTGTCGCTGGCCCGCATGTTCCTGTTCGGCGCGCGCGACGTGTGGTTCGTCGTCGGCGTGCCGGTCTATTTCCAGGCGGCGCTGTCGGACGGCACGGCCGAGGGGCGGCGCGAGGCCTTCTTCCTGATCGGCAGTTTCCTCGCGCTCTGGATCATCGCCTATGGCGCGGTGCAGGCCTTCGCACCGCGCATCCTGGGCGGCGCCGGCCAGCCGCTGGCGGCGACAGTGGCGAAGGCGATCCTCTGGGCCGGGCTTCTGGTGCCGATCCCCCTCGCCCTGGCCGCAGCCGTCTGGTTCGCGGACGGGCCGTCGGACGGGCTGACCGCGACGCTGATCGGCGGGCTCCTGCTGTTCGGCTTCGTGTTCGCCATCAACTCCTCGGTCCATTCCTACCTGATCCTCGCCTTCGGCGCGGCCGAGCGGATCACCCGCGACGTCGGCTTCTACTACATGGCCAACGCCGCCGGGCGGCTGATCGGCACGCTGCTGTCGGGCGTCAGCTTCCAGTTGGGCGGCCTGCCGCTGTGCCTGGCCACCGCGGGCGTGATGGCCGCACTTGCCTGGCGCGCCGCGCGCAGGCTCGGGGATCTCTGACGGCGGCTTGCGGCGCCGGGGCGGGGCCTGATATGCCCCGAGCGCGAAGGGGGCGGGCCGGGATGCTGCCAACGGAGGACATCGCGCGCTTCCTGGCCGAGGCCGGCTTCGGCGCGCCGCGCGATGCCGTGCCGCTGACCGGCGGCGTGTCCTCCGACATCTGGCGCGTGACGACCGACCGCGGCCCGGTCTGCGTGAAGCGGGCGCTGGCCAAGCTGCGGGTGCGCGACGACTGGTTCGCCCCGGTCGAGCGCAACCGGTTCGAGGCGCGCTGGTATGGGGTCGCGAACCGCATCCGCCCCGGCACCGCCCCGGCGGTGCTGGCCGAGGATCCCGAGCGCGGCCTTTTCGCGATGGAGTTCCTGCCCCCCGGCGACCACCGGCTGTGGAAGACCGAGCTTCTGGCCGGCCGGATCGACACGCAGGTCTTTGCCGAGGTCGGCGGCCGGATCGGACAGATCCACGCGGCAACTGCCGACCGGGCCGACATCGCGGAGGACTTCGCCACCGATGCGGCCTTCGAAGCGCTGCGGCTTTCGCCCTATCTGCGCACGACCGGCGAGCGGCATCCCGACCTCGCGGCCGCGCTGGCCGCGATCGCCGACCGGACGGCGGCGACCCGCCGGGTGCTGGTGCACGGCGACCTCAGCCCCAAGAACATCCTGATCCGGCGCGACGGCAGCCCGGTGCTGTTGGACGCCGAATGCGCCTGGTTCGGCGACCCCGCCTTCGACCCGGCCTTCTGTCTGAACCACGCGCTTCTGAAGATGATCCACCGCCCCGGCAATGCGCCGGCACTGCGGGACGGGTTCGAGCGGTTCTGGGCCGCCTACATGCGCGAGGTGCGGTGGGAGGCGCCCGGGCCGCTCGCGGCCCGCTGTGCCGCGCTGCTGGCCGGCCTCTTGCTGGCGCGGATCGACGGCAAGTCGCCGGTCGAATACCTGACCGACCCGGCCGCCCGCGACCGGGCGCGCGCCATCGCCCGCCACGGGCTGGCCGCCCGCCCGGCCGACCCGCGACGCCTGGCCGACCTCGCCGCCACGGAGACCTCATGACCGCCACCATCACTGCCCTCCGCCCGCGCCAGATCTGGGACAGCCGCGGCCGCCCGACCGTCGAGGTGGACGTGCACCTGTCCGACGGCGCGATGGGCCGTGCCGCCGCCCCCGCCGGGGCCTCGCGCGGGCGGCACGAGGCCACCGACCTGCGCGACGGCGGGACGGGCTTTGCCCGCTTCGGGGTGACGCGGGCGCTGGCCGGCATCGACGGCACCATCGCGCCGGCGCTGCTCGGCCGCCCGGTCGAGGATCAGGCGGCGGTCGACGCGGTGCTGCTGTCGCTCGACGCCACGCCGACCAAGGCCCTGCTCGGCGGCAACGCGACCATCGCGGTGTCGATGGCCTGCGCCCGGGCGCGGGCGGCGTCGCACGGGCTGCCGCTCTGGGCCGATCTGGCCGAGGGGCGGCCCTGCTCTCTGCCGCTGCCCGAGATCCAGATCTTCGGCGGCGGGGCGCATGCGGCGGGGCGGGTGGACGTGCAGGATGTCATGGTGGTCGCCACCGGAACGCAGGACTATGCCGAGGCGCTGCACTGGACGGCGCGGGTCTATGCGGCCGCCGGCGAGATCATGGCCGAGACCGGGCGGCTCGCGGGCGTGGCCGACGAGGGCGGCCATTGGCCGGTGTTCGCCCGCAACGAGGAGGCGCTGGAAACGCTGGTCCGCGCCATCGAGCGGGCTGGCCTGCGGCCGGGCGCCGACATGGCGATCGCGCTCGACATCGCAGCCTCCGAGTTCCACGAGGGCGGCCGCTACCGCCTCGCGGCCGAGGGGCGCAGCCTATCGCGCGACGAGATGATCGCGCTGGTGCTCGGCTGGGTCGCCGCCTATCCGGTCGTCTCGGTCGAGGATCCGCTGGACGAAGGCGATGCCGAGGGGCTGGCCGATTTCACCCGCGCCGCGCCGGCCGGGTTGCAGATCGTCGGTGACGATTTCCTCGTGACCAATGCCGACCGCGTGCGCGCGGCCGCCGCTGCCGGGGCCTGCAACACGTTGCTGGTCAAGCCCAACCAGGCCGGCACGCTGACCGAAACCCTGGCGGCGCTCGAGGCCGCGCATGCCTCCGGCTGGGATGCCATCATCTCGGCCCGTTCGGGCGAGACCGAGGATGTGACCATCGTGCATCTGGCCGTGGGCTGGGGTGCGCGCCACCTCAAGGTCGGCTCCATCGCCCGGTCCGAGCGGCTGGCGAAGTGGAACGAGGGGCTCCGGATCGCCGAGGCGCTCGGCAGCGCGGCCCTGCCGCCGAGGGATCGCGTCCGCTGGCACCGCGCCGGCCTGATCCGCGGGGCATGACCGCCGGGAACAGCCGCCGGGCTTCGCATCGACAGCGCGCGTGCCCCCGGATACGGTACCGCCGGGGAGCAGAGGGAGAGGCCGGTTGCAGGCGCTGAGCGTCGGGGAATGCATGGTGGAGTTCCTGCGGCAGGACGATGGCCTGTGGCGGCAGGGCTTCGCCGGCGACACGCTGAACGTGGCCTGGGCGCTCCGCGCCATCCTGCCGGCAGAGCACGGGGTCGGCTATCTCAGCCGGGTCGGGACCGACGCGCTGTCGGAGCGCATGCTGGCCATGCTGGAGGCCGCCGGGATCGGCACCGGCACCATCGGTCGGGATGCCGACCGGACGCTCGGGCTTTACACCATCGAGACCGATGCCGCCGGCGAGCGGAGCTTCACCTACTGGCGGTCCGCGTCTGCCGCGCGCGGCCTCGCGCGGGACGGGGCTGCGCTGGCGGCGGCCTTTGGCCGGGCCGACCTGGTCTACCTGTCGGGGATCACGCTTGCGATCCTGCCGGCCGGGGATCGGGCGGCTCTGATCGGCACGCTCGGCAATCGGGGGTCGCGGCGGTTCCGGGTGGCCTTCGACCCGAACATCCGGCAACGGCTCTGGCCGGACGCGGCCGCGGCGCGCGAGGCGGTGACGGCGCTGGCGCGGGTCGCGGACATCGTGCTGCCCTCGCAGGACGACGAGGCCGCCTGCTTCGGCGATGCCGATGCCGAAGCGACGCTCGCCCGCTACGCGGCGCTCGGCGTGCCTGAGGTGGTGGTCAAGGACGGCGCACGCCCGACGCTGCTGCAGTGGAACGCCGCCCCGTCGCGTCACCCGGTGCGGCCGGCGGAGCGCGTGCTGGACACCACTGGGGCGGGCGACAGCTTCAACGGCGCCTACCTCGCGGCGCGGCTTCGCGGCGCCGCGCCGGCGGCGGCCGTGGCCGCGGCGCAGGCGGTGTCGCGCGCCGTCGTGGGCCAGCGCGGCGCCCTGATCGCGCCGGCCGACATCCGGTCCGCCGCCGGCTGACCCGGCCGGATGGCCGGGTCTGCGCCGCCGCGGGAGGGAATCGCAGCGCTGCGGGCTCTGGACGGGTTGCAGGCCGGATTTGGACCGCACGCCACGCGGGCATCCGCCAGCCCGGAAGCCGGCCCGCCAGGCGCCCGGCGAACTTGATTGCGCTAACATCCAAGTGGTTGCGCTAACGGACTGATTTGCAGCTATCCACCAATCGGATCAGCGTGTTATGCGAACCTCTCAGGGGGCGGCGACCGGCCGTTCGCCCGGAAGGAGACCCGAAGATGCAGCATGGACGCGTCAATCCGGCGATGACCCTCGAAGCCCAGGGGTTCACCGGGGTTCCGCAGGTCTACTACAACGAGCTGGAGCCGGACCTGGTGGCGCGGGCGCTCGCCGCGGGCGAGGGGCAGCTTGGCCGGGGCGGCGCGCTGCTCGTGAACACGGGCAAGTACACGGGCCGCTCGCCCAAGGACAAGCATGTGGTGCGCTCGGCGCTGACCGAAGAGACCATCTGGTGGGACAACAACGCGGCGATGACGCCCGCGGCCTTCGACCGGCTCTATGCCGACATGCAGGCGCATGTGCGGGGCCGGACGCTGACGGTGCAAGACCTGTTCGGCGGCGCCGATCCGGCGCACCGGCTGGATGTGCGGGTGATCACCGAGCTGGCCTGGCACGGCCTGTTCATCCGCCACCTGCTGCGCCGCCCGGCGCGGGCCGACCTCGACCGGTTCGTGCCCGACTGGACAATCCTGAACTGCCCGAGCTTCACCGCTGATCCGGCACGCCACGGCTGCCGGTCCGGCACGGTGATCGCGCTCAACTTCGACCGCCGGCTGATCCTAATCGGCGGCACCGCCTATGCCGGCGAGAACAAGAAAGCGGTGTTCACGCTGCTGAACTACCTGTTGCCCGAGAAGGGGATCATGCCGATGCACTGCTCGGCCAATCACCATCCCGGCAACCCGTTCGACTCGGCGATCTTCTTCGGCCTGTCGGGCACCGGCAAGACGACGCTGTCGCAGGACGGGTCGCGCACGCTGATCGGCGACGACGAGCACGGCTGGTCCGACCGCGGCATCTTCAACTTCGAGGGCGGCTGCTATGCCAAGACGATCAGCCTGTCGCCCGAGGCCGAACCCGAGATCTATGCCACCACGTCGCGCTTCTCGACGGTGGTCGAGAACATGGTCCATGACCCCGAGACGAAGGAGCTTGATTTCGAGGATGCGCGCCACACCGCCAACATGCGCTGCGCCTATCCGCTCGACTTCATCTCCAACGCCTCGGAGACCGGTCTGGCGGGGCATCCGCGCAACATCATCATGCTGACCTGCGACGCCTTCGGCGTGCTGCCGCCGATCGCGCGGCTGACGCCGAGCCAGGCGATGTACCATTTCCTGTCGGGCTTCACCTCCAAGGTGGCGGGAACAGAACGGGGGGTGACCGACCCCGAGCCGACCTTCTCGACCTGCTTCGGCGCGCCCTTCATCCCGCGTCGCCCCGAGATCTACGGGCGGCTCCTGCAAAGCCGGATCGCGCGCCACGGCGCGGCCTGCTGGCTGGTGAACACCGGCTGGACGGGCGGCGCCTACGGTACTGGCCAGCGCATGCCGATCGCGGCCACGCGGCGGCTCCTGGCGGCCGCGCTGGACGGGTCGCTGGCCGCGGGCACGTTCCGCAAGGACCCGCATTTCGGCTTCGACGTGCCGGTCGCGCTGGCCGGTGTGGACGCGAGGCTGCTCGATCCGCAGCAGACCTGGGCCGATCCCGTGGCCTATGACGTCGCGGCGCGGCGGCTGGTCGGCATGTTCGCCGACAACTTCGCCAAGTTCGTGCCCTACATCGACGACGAGGTGCGGGCGGCGGCGATCGGCTGACGCCGGTCAGCCTCGGAGCCCGTCCATCACCCGCACCAGTTCGGCCGAGATGCCGGGCTCCGACAGCGCGTGGCCGGCCATCGGCACCAGCTTCAGCTCCGCCCTCGGCCAGCCGTCGGCCAGCGACCAGGCTGCCTGCGGCGGGCAGATCATGTCGTAGCGGCCCTGCACGATGCTGGCCGGGATATGCTCGATCCGCCAGCGCTCGGCGAGGATCCAGCCGTCATGCTCCAGGAAGCCCCCGTTCCGGAAATAGTGATTCTCCAGCCGGGCAAAGGCGCGGGCATATTCGGCCGGGCTTTCACCCATCGGCCCGTCGTTGTGGACCGAGGCCAGCGCGTTCTCCCAATTTGCCCAGGCGCGGCCGAACCGCGTCTCTTCCACCAACTGCCCCGAGAACAGCCGCCGGTGATAGGCGCCGATCAGGTCGGCGCGCTCCTCCTCGGGGATAGGGCCGATGAACCGCGCCCAGAGATCGGGAAAGAACGTCCCCGCTCCGCCGCCGTAGAACCAGCGCAACTCGGCCTGCGTCATCAGGAACACGCCGCGCAGCACCAGGTGGGCGACCCGCGCCGGGTGGCGGATGGCATAGACGAGCGCCAGCGTTGCCCCCCAGCTGCCGCCGAAACAGACCCAGCGGTCGATGCCGAGCGTGGTGCGGATGGTCTCGATGTCCTCGACGAGGTGCCAGGTGGTGTTCTCATCGACGCTGGCATGGGGTCGCGACCGGCCGCAGCCGCGCTGGTCGAACAGCACCACGCGAAAGGCCGCCGGGTCGAAGTAGCGCCGCATCGAGGCCGAGCAGCCGCCCCCCGGACCGCCGTGCAGCACCACCACCGGGATGCCGCGCGGGTTGCCGCACTGCTCGACATAGACGCGGTGGCCGTCGCCCATGTCGATGACGCGCTGATCGAACGGGTCGATCGGCGGGTACAGGAATTCGACTGCGCGCTTTTGGCCTGATCGCTGGTCCATCGCCGGCCTATATAACCTCTCAAGTCTGCCCTTCCAGCCAGGAAACCGCAAGGAATTCGCCATGCCGACAACCGTCGACCCCGCCGAGATCGCGAAGTTCGAGGCGATGGCTGCCGAATGGTGGAACCCGGCCGGCAAGTTCCGGCCGCTGCACATGCTGAACCCCTGTCGGCTCGACTACATCACCGCCCAGATCGCCGCCGAGTTCGACCGCGACCTGACCCTGCCCGCGCCGTTTGCGGGGCTGAGGCTGCTCGACATCGGCTGCGGCGGCGGGCTCTTGTCCGAGCCGATGGCGCGGCTCGGCGCCGATGTGGTCGGCGCCGATGCGGCCGCGCGCAACATCCCCGTGGCCCGGCTCCATGCCGAACAGTCGGGGCTCGCGATCGACTACCGCCACACCACTGCCGAGGATCTGGCGGCGGCCGGCGAACGCTTCGACGTGGTCCTGAACATGGAGGTGGTGGAACATGTGGCCGACCCGCCGGCCTATCTGACCGCCTGTCGCGCGCTTCTGAACCCGGGCGGGCTGATGATCTGCTCGACGCTGAACCGTAACGCGAAGAGCTATCTGATGGCGATCGTCGGGGCGGAACAGATCATGCGCTGGCTGCCGAAGGGCACGCATGACTGGTCGAAGTTCATCACACCTGACGAGCTTTACAGCCTTCTGCGTCAGGCCGGGCTCGACCCGGTGGACCGCAAGGGGATGGTGTTCAACCCGCTCAGCTGGTCGTGGCGGCTCTCGGCGCGCGATCTGTCGGTGAACTACGTGACGGCCAGCGTGCGGCGCCCGCTTGCCGATTGCCAGCCGCCGGTTTCGGAGGAAGAATGACGGCCGGCCGCGACCGGCGGCAGTAAGGAGGCCCTGGCATGCAGCCGGACGAACTCGTGGGCGGCAATGCGGTGCTGATCGCCGTCACGGTCTTCATCATCCTCAGCCTGTTCCTCGGCATCAAGATCGTGCCGCAGAGCCAGAAATACGTGGTCGAGCGCTTCGGCCGGCTGCACAAGGTGCTGGGGCCGGGGCTCAACTTCATCGTGCCGTTCCT
>Ga0224723_1001673_pt1 | contig 13117 bp, 8 predicted proteins | sample Balambano_FR2_Me_FD_161647 | JGI IMG/M metagenome (GOLD analysis project Ga0224723, IMG submission 161647) | Freshwater sediment microbial communities from Lake Towuti, South Sulawesi, Indonesia - Balambano_FR2_MetaG | ecosystem: Environmental > Aquatic > Freshwater > Lake > Sediment | place...
CCACCCCCCACGTCGTCGCCTGGCGAGCCGACGCCCCGCTGCTCGGCGGTCAGGCCGTCGAGACCCGGCGGCACTGGCACACGACCTGCTGGGCCAGCCGGTTGCGCCGGCGCTGACCGCGGCGGCCCGCCGCCGGCGGGCACCCGACGGCTCCGGTCAGCGGTCGTCCTGCATCGGCATGACGACCTCGTGGAGCACCAGGAGGATGACGGCGGCCACGGGGACCGCGACGAGCGCCCCCAGCAGCCCGAGCAGCGAGCCGCCCACCAGCGCCGCCACGACGACGACGGTCCCCGGCACCGCCACCGACCGGGCGAAGATCCGCGGAGCGATCGCATAGTTCTCGATCTGCTGGTACACCACGAACCAGACGACGAGGACGATGGTGTCCCCGAGGACGGTCCACCACCCCGCGTCGGGCGGTGCCGACCCGAACGACGAGACCAGCGTGACCAGTGCCGCGAGGATGGCGCCGAGCGTGGCCCCGACGAGGGGGATGAGGCCGAGGACGGCGACCGCGAACGCCAGTGCGACGGCGTACTCCACCCCGAGGACCAGCATGACGACGAACGACAGCGCTCCGTTGAGGGACGCCACGGCGATCTGCCCGATGACGTAACCGCCGACCCGCCGCTGCGCCTCGGTGGCGATCGACTCGACCCGCGCCCGCCGCGAGGCCGGGATCAGCCGGTAGAGCGCATGGGTCATCGGCCGCAGGGAGACGAGGAAGTACAGGGTGAGGATGAGGACCGTGACGACGCTGAACACCCCGGTCGCCACGGCCCGGCCCGCGCCCAGCACCCCACCGAAGATCGCCTGGACGGTGTCACCGCTGGTCAGCCGCTGCTCGAGTTCGCTGTTGACCCGCTCGAAGAGACCGTACTGACGGTCCAGCTCCTGGATCTGGTCCAGCTGCTCCACCCGGCGCACGTAGCGGGGGACCGCGGCGGCGAACGACGTCGCCTGCTCGATGACCACCGGGACGATGGTCCACAGGAACGCCACCGCCGCGGCGAGGAGGAGGACGAAGACGACCGCCGCGGCGGCCCCGCGGTGCAGTCCCCACCGTTCCAGCCGGACCACGACCGGGTCCAGCCCGAGGGCGAGGAAGAGGGCGGCGAAGACCAGGGTGACCACCTGGCCGGCCGAGACGACGGCCTGGACCAGGAAGACGGCCGCGAAGACGCCGAGGGCTCCGACGAAACCGATCCGGAACGCGTCCACCCGCAGGCCGGGCCGACGGGGCGCGGGCTCGGCCCGGGCCGCCGGGGACGGCGGCCCGGGGGGCAGTCCCGGCAGCGGCAGCTGGTCCCCGGCCGGTGCCGACACCCGGGCCTACCGAGCGGTCTCGGGCTCCGGGACCTCGACGACGCGGGTGTCGGTCGCGTCCACGACCGCCGGGGCGGAGCGCCGGCCGGGCGCGGTGCCGCCCGCCGGGCGGCCGCCGTCGCGGGGGGCGCGCGAGGCCCCGGCGGGCGGGGCGTCGACAGCCGGCACGTCGCCCGCCGCCCGGTCGGCGACCGGTGCCGGCCCGGCCTTGTCCTCGCCCCCGCCGAGGCCCGGCAGGGCCGAGGCGCCGAGCAGCTGGCGCAGCTGGTTGATGTGCGCCATGGCGCTCTCGCGCTGCTTGGTCAGCTCGTCGACCTCGCGCTGGGTGGTCGCCCGGACCCGCTCGGCCTCGCCACGGGCCTCGGTGAGGACCCGCTCGGCGTGCAGGCGGGCCTGGGCGAGGATCTCGTCGGCGTTGCGCCGGGCGTTGCCGAGCAGCGACTTCGCCTGCTCGTCGGCGTTGCGGCGGATCGCCTCGGCGGTCTCCAGCGCCTTGGCGGCGCGCGCCTCGGCGGTGGCCGCCCGGCTCTCGGCCTCGCCGACGAGGGTCTGGGCCTGCTGCAGCGCCCCCTCGTGCCGCGAGGCGATCTCGCGCTCGGCCTCCTCGCGGCGGGAGGCGAGCTCCATCTCGAGGTCGGACCGCTGCTTCTCGACGTCCTCCCGCGTGCGTTCGAGGAGGACCTCGGCGGCCGCGCGCATCTCGTCCGCCTCGCGCTTGGCAGCGGCCCGGGTCTCCTCGGCCTCTCGCTTGCCGAGCAGGCGGGCCTCGGTGGCCTCGCGCTCGGCGGTGGCCTTGAGCCGGGCAGTGGCCCGCTCGACGCCGGCGCGCTTCTCGGACGCCTCCTGCTCGGCGGCCGACACGAGGTTGGCGGCGGTCCGCTCGGCGGTCGCCATCATGTCCTCGATCTTGCGCGTGGTCTCGGAGGTCAGCTGCTCGGACTCGTTCTGCGCGCGCTCGCGGACCTCGTTCGACTCCCGCTGCGCCGTCGCCCGCATCTCGGCGACCGCCGCCTCCGACGCCGCCCGGAGCTCGGTGACCTCGAGCCGGGCCTGCGCCCGGATCTCCTCGGCGTCGGCCTGGGCGGACCCCACCATCTCGGACGCCTGCTCCTCGGCGAGACGCAGCAGCTGCTCGATGCGGGACCCGGCGCCGGCGTAGGTGGGCCGGTCGCTCTCGCGCAGCTGGCGCTGCGCCTCGGCCAGCTCGCCCGCGAGCTTCATGGACCGGGCGTCGAGGTCCTCGACCCGCGCGCGGGCGTCCTTCAGCGCCTTCTCCAGCTGCGAGAGCCGGGCGTCGACCTGGGCCCGGTCGTAGCCCCGCATCACGGTGGGGAACTGGCTGGGCCGGATGTCGCTGCTCACGGGCACTCCTTCGAGGCTGGTCCCGGGTGGTGCTCGGCGGCGCCGAGGCGGGGACCCGAGGCAGCCTAGTCATCCCGGCCCGAATGGGAATCCCCCGGAAGCCGGCGGCGACGGTACGGCGGCTCAGGCCGGGGACGAGCCCCCGGGCGGCTCGACGAGTTCGACGAGGACGCCCCCGGCGTCGTGCGGATGCACGAAGGTGATGCGTGACCCCGCAGTGCCCGGCCGGGGACCGTCGGTGAGCACCCGGACCCCGCGGCGGTGCAACTCCGACACGGCGGTGTCGATGTCGCTCACGGTGAGCGCCAGGTGGTGCAGCCCCGGGCCCCGCCGGCCCAGGAAGCGGGCGACCGGCGAGCCGTCCCACGACGGCGCCACCAGCTGGACCCCGGTGGCGTGGTCCGGCGATCCGGGCGCCCGGAGCACGACCTCGTCGACGCCCTGCTCCTCGTTGCGCTCACGGTGCCGGACCTCGAGGCCGAAGAGGCCCGACAGCAGCCCCACGACGGCGTCGAGGTCGGCGACGGCGACGCCGACGTGGTCCACCCGGACCACGGGGACCGCCGGGTCCGGCCCCTCGCCGCCTGCCACCCGATCAGCCTACGGCGGGGCCTGCCGCCGGACCACGGCGGCGCCGCCGCGCCTCACCCACGGGGCCGCCTCGGCGTCCGGAGCCCGGCTAGCCTCGCCGTGGTGGACGCGGCGGGACTGCTCGGGGCCGCCCGGTCCGGTGACCGCCGGGCGGTGGGCCGCCTGCTGTCGCGGTGCGAGGCCGCGGCCGCCGCCCCCGGCGGTGACGAGGCGCGCGACCTGCGGGCCGTGCTGGACGCAGCCGGCGCGGCCCCGGGTGCCTCCCGGGTCGTGGGGCTCACCGGCCCGCCCGGTGCGGGCAAGTCGACCCTGGCCGGCGCCCTCGTCGAGGCCCTGCGGGCGCGCGGGCGCCGGGCGTGGGTGCTCGCCGTCGATCCGACGAGCCCCGTGACGGGCGGGGCGCTGCTGGGCGACCGCGTCCGGATGGCGGCCGCGGGCGACCCGGGGGTGGTGGTCCGGTCCCTCGCCGCCCGAGGCGCCGCCGGTGGGGTCGCGGCCGCGGTGCCGTGGGCGGTGCGGGTCGCCGCCGCGCTCGGTGCCGACGACGTCCTCGTCGAGACCGTCGGGGCGGGTCAGGCCGACGTCGCCGTGGCCCGCCTGGCCGACATCACCGTGCTCGCCGTGCCGCCCGGGCTGGGCGACGAGGTGCAGGCGCTGAAGGCGGGGATCGCCGAGCTGGCCGACGTCGTGTGCGTGACCAAGGGCGACCGGCCCGACGCCGCCGTCGCCGCCCGGCAGTGGCGGGCCGCCCTCGGGGAGGGCCCCGCGGCGCCCCCGGTCGTCGTGGTCCGGGCGATCGCCGGCGACGTCACGGACCTGCTCGCGGTCATCGATTCCCCCCCGCGCCCGGGCCGGCGCGCCCGCGCGGACCCGGCCCTGGACGCGGCACTGGCCGCCGCCGGGCGCGCCGCGGCCGGCGGGCGGGTGCCGGAGGTGCTCGTCCACCTGGGCGAGGCGTTGCGGCTGGGTCACCACCCCGGCGAGCCGGACCCGGTCACGGCGGCCGACCTGGCCGTCGCCGCGGGCGACGGCGGCCTCCCCGCTCTCGTGGCGGTCGTGGCCGGCCGGCTGCGGCCGGGCGCCCCGCCGCCCGGTCGCAGCCGGTGAGACCGGTCAGAGAACGACCTCGCCCCGGGGCCGCAACCCGTCGAGGGACAGCACCGACAGGCGGGCGCCGGGTCGGCCGTCGGCGCCGTACGACTCCGTGCTCACGACCACGAAGTCCCCGAGCACCACGTGGGCCAGGACGCCCACCCAGGGCACGGGCTCCGCGGAGCCCTCGCCCGGGGGTGCCGGGGATTCCGGCGCGGCACCCTGCGACGCCGCCCACCGGCCGGTCTCGGACAGCGTCCCGTCCCCGGCGACCGCCACGGCGACCAGCCCGGGACCCGAGAGGGGCTCCGCCGTCGCCGGTTCCCGTCCCGGTCCGCCGGACGGCGCCACGACGCCGTATCCCTCGACGCCGAAGACCGCCGTGGCACGGGCCGCCAGATAGGTGAACTGCCGGCTGTCCCACTCGACGGGCGACGACGACCCCGGCCAGACGATCGCGTCGACGGCGGCCGGGGCGGCGACGTCGGACAGGTCGTAGGTCTCGGCCTTCGTGCCCAGGGTCGCGCCCTCCAGGGTCGCCTCCTGGCCGATGCCGAGCAGTCGGTCGCCGCCCACCGGGTGCAGGTACGCCGAGTAGCCGGTGACCTTGAGCTCACCGGTCACCGCGGGCGCGGCCGGGTCGGACAGGTCGATCGTGTAGAGCGGGTCGGTCTGGCGGAAGGTCACGACGACGGCCAGGTCGCCGAACCACCGGACCGCCCGGATCGTCTCCCCGGCCCCGAGACCGTCGACGCGCCCGACCGGTTCCAGGCCGGCGGGCGTCTCGGCGAGGACGTGCACGCTCGACTGCGTCGCCGTGGCGGCGCCACCGGGGGAGGGGTCCGTCGTCGTGGCCACGCGCAGGTGGCCGTCCTGCGCGCTCAGCGCCCAGCGGCCCAGCAGCCACCCGTCGACGGCGCCGGAACCCCGGTACGACGTCGCCCGGGGGTCGGTCGTGTCGAAACCGTGCAGCTCGGTCCGGGTCTCGCCGCCGCGTGGCGACCACCAGCCGCCGGCGGTCGTCGCCACGTACAGCCGGTCGGGCGAGGCGTAGACGTTCTCGCCGTCCGCCGTCACCGCGTCGGCGTCGACGACCAGGTCGCTCGGGCCCGCACCGGCGGGGACGCCGGGATCCAGGGTCAGCACGGTGACCGTGCCGACACCGGCTCCCCGGGCCGGGTGGGAGACCTGGTCGCAGGCGACCACCGGGTCGCCGCGCTCGCCGTCCGTGACGCGCCGCGGCAGCCAGTCCTCCGGCGCCAGGTCCCCGACGACGGCCCGGTTGTGGGCGGCGGCGCCGGCCTCGTCCAGAGGTGGGTCGCCGGCGCGCGGGACGGCGCCGGGGGTCAGCAGGGGGAGCACCGGCGTGCTGGACAGGACCACGCGGACCGCGGCGTCGGTCCCGGTCCCGGTCCCGGTCGCGCGGGCGGACAGGTACCGACCCTCGACCTCGTCGCGGGCGACGACCGCCGGGTTCGCCGGGTCGGCCAGGTCCACGACGGTGATCACGGTCGTCGACGTCCCGACGGGTCCCGGGTCGCCTGCGACCCACGACGGCGCGACGTCGCCGATGCCCGGCTCGATCGGCACCGGCAGCGGGATCCCGGGCACCACGCTCCCGGCCCAGCCCTGGCCCAGGACGACTGCCCGGTCGCCGGCCAGCAGCAGCTCGCTCGCCCCGTCCACCACCGCACCCGCCGGGTCCTCGGCGACGCCCGGCGCGGCCAGGGCGACCCGGCCGATCACCGCCGGCGCTCCGCCCGCCACCCGGGTGACGACCAGGTCGCCACCGCTCACGGTCACCACGTGCTCGCCGTCGGTCTTGAGGCGGGCCGGCTCGTCCACCCCGGCCTCCTGGACGTTGGTGCCGGACCTCGAGGTGCCGACCGGCCCCAGCCCCGCCTCCTGCGTGCCGGATCGGTCGTCCGGGGCGGCACCCGGGGCCGCGGCGTCGACGGCACGCTCGGCCGCATCGGAGGAGTCCAGCGCGAGATCCTCGACGACGCCGCCGTCGAGCCCCCACGCCCCGACCCGCTCCCGGGCCTGCCCCGCATACCACTCGGCGAGCGGCCCGCAGCCGTCGAACGGCGTGAGCCCGGCGGCCGTGGCCGGTGGTGCGCCGACGGTGATCGCCACCGCGCCGGCGGCGCCCAGGGCGACCACCGCCGCCCCGGCCACGAGCACCGTCCGGCGCCGCGGCGCCGGACGCCGGACGGTGCCGGGGGACGCCCCCGGCGGCTGCGGTGGACGATCGGCGTCGCTGGTCATGGCTCCTCCTCGGCCGCGCCCGGGACCTCCGGCAAGGTCGGGTCGATCCTCGGACGCGCGCCACCCGGCCCCGGTTCCACGCCCCCGGGGTCACGACTTCCTATCGTCGGCGTCGTGCTGCCCAAGGCCTTCTTCACCGCTCTGGCGGCGGTTGGGCTGGGCTGTGCCCTGGCGGGGGCGGCGCTGCTCACGGTCCTGGCGCCGGCCTCCGAGGTCGGCGGCGAGGTGACCGTGGACGGGATCCTCGTGACGGACCCGGGGGTGGCCCCGCTCACCGGCGGCACGCTGACCGTCGACGTCCGGGCCCCCGGGCCCGTCTTCGCGGGCACGGCCCGCCAGGTCGACGCCGACGCCTGGGTGGGATCCGCGCCGGCGGATCGCGTGACCGGCCTCACCGCGGACGGCCGGCCCGACGTGAGCGCCGCCGCCGGGACGGAACCGGTGCCGCAGCCGCGCGACTCCGACGTGTGGACGGAGCTCGCCGCCGGCGACGGGTCGGTGACGCTGGCCGTGGCGTCGCCCGGCGCGTCGGACTCGGTCGTCGTCGTGGCGGACGCCGCCACCGTGACCCTGCGCTGGGGGCGCGACGCGGACCACCCCGCGGCCTGGCCGCTGCTGGCCGGCGGGGTGCTCGTCACCCTCTGGGGCGGTGCCGGCCTCGACCGCCGCAACCGCCGCGACCGGCGCCGGCGCCCGGCGCGCCGGGGGGCACCCGCCAGGGCCCCCGGGACGTGGGCGCTCGCCGCGGCGCTGACCGCGGCCGGCTGCGCCGCGATGCCGGAGCCGGCTCCCGGGGCGGGCGGGGGACCGGCCGCGGCGCTCACCACCGGGCAGGCGGGCCGCGTGCTCGCCGCCGTCGCCGCCGCCGTTCGGGACGGCCCGGCCGAGCGGCGGCTCACCGGCCCGGCGCTGGACTGGCACGAGGCGGCAGCGGCGGGGGTGCCGGGAGCCGGGCAGCGAGCGCTCGCCGACCTCGCGGGTGCCGTGGCCGACGCCGATGGGCGCACCTCGCGGTGGCCCCTGCTGGTGCCCCGCACCGACGCCTGGCCGCGGGCGTTCGCGGTGGCGGTGCCGTCGCCCGCGACGGTGGCGGTGCTCGTCGCCGACGGTCCGCGGGAGCCCTACCGGCTGTGGGCCGCGCTGGACGTGCTCGACGGACGGCCGATGCCGCCGTGGCCGTCGGCTGCCGAGGGCGCGGTCCCGGTGGGCGCCGGGACGGGTCCGCCGCCGGAGCTCACCGCCGACCTGCCGGCCCGTGTCACCGACGTGCTCGCCCGCGGTGACGACAGCGAGCACGCGCCCGAGTTCGCCGCCGACCCGGTGACGGCCGCGTCCCGGGCGAGGGTCGCCGCGCTGGCGGACGCGCGGGGTGCGCGGGTCGCAGTCGACCACGCCCCGGTCGAGGGCGCGCAGGGCCCGGTGGCGCTCGCCCTCGTCGACGCCGACGGGGGGGCCCTCGTCGCGGCCGCCGTGGCGACCACCGTCACGGTCGCGGCCCGTCCCGGCGGCGAGCCCGTGCGGCTGCCGGATGACGTGGCGGCGGCCGCCGGGGTCCCGACCGCCCGGGAGGTGCGGGTCGGCTCGACGGTCGCGTTGCTGTTCGCCGTCCCCGCGGAGCGTGGGAACATCGGACCGCCCGCGGCCGCTGACGGCATCACGTCGGTGACCGCCTCGTGACCCGGTCACGGCACCAGCTCCGATCGCTCCGACGCCTGTCCCGCCCCGAGGAAGAAGCCATGACCCAGCAGCCCGGTCCCCGCCTCGACGTCCGCGGTGCCGTCGACCTGTCGGCGCTCGCCCGACCGGCGGCCCCCGACGGAACCCCGGCGACCGGCACCGGGGCGGGCGGCACCGGGGTGGTCCGCGACGTCACCGACGCGGACTTCCAGGACGCCCTCGAGCTCTCGCTGACGGTCCCCGTCGTGGTGGATCTCTGGGCGGAGTGGTGCGGCCCCTGCAAGCAGCTGTCCCCGGTGCTCGAGAAGCTCGCCGTCGAGTACGGCGGCCGCTTCGTCGTCGCCAAGGTCGACGTCGACGCCAACCCCGGCCTGGCCCAGGCGTTCCGGGCGCAGTCGATCCCCATGGTCGTCACGCTGCTCAAGGGACAGGCGGTGCCGCAGCTGGCGTTCACCGGGGCGCTGCCCGAGCGCCAGGTGCGCCAGTTCGTCGAGCAGGTGCTCCAGGTGGCCGCGGCCAACGGGGTGGGCGGCCGGGTCGACGCGGGGCAGGACCCGGTCCCGGCGCCCGAGGAGCCGCCGCTGCCGCCGTTGCACCAGCAGGCCTACGACGCGATCACCCGTGACGACTTCGACGGTGCCGCGGCCGCTTACCAGCAGGCCCTCGCCGAGAATCCGGCGGACGCCGACGCCCGGGCCGGCCTGGCGAACGTCCAGCTGCTCCAGCGGGTGCGCTCGATCCCCCAGGCGGTGCAGGAGGGGGCCCGCCAGGCGGCCGCGGCCGACCCGCGGGCGGTCGAGGCCCACCTCACGGTGGCCGACCTGGATCTCTTCGGCGGCCACGTCGAGGATGCCTTCGCGCGACTGGTCGACCTGGTCCGGGTGACGTCGGGCGGCGAGCGGGGGCGGGTGCGCGCCCGGCTGCTCGACCTCTTCGAGATCCTCGGGAACGAGGACCCGCGCGTGGTCAGGGCGCGTCGGGACCTCGCCAACGCGCTCTTCTAGCGCGGGTCCGCCCGGGTCACAGTCCGCCGGGCTGGCGGTGCTCCGTCTCGGGCCGGGGCGGCTCCGGCACCTGGGGGACGGCGCCCGCTCCCGCCACCGCTCCGGTGGCGCCGCCCGGTGCCGGTGCCGGGGGGGCCGCGGCGGCGCCACCGGGACCCCGGCCTCCTCGGCGGTGCGCTCGGCCACCAGCCAGACGGCACCGAGCGGCGGGACCGCGAGGCGCACCGAGTGGGCACGTCCGTGCCGCGGGACGTCCTCGGCGGTGACGGAGCCGAGGTTGCCGACGCCCGACCCGCCGTACACGTCGGCATCGGTGTTGAGGACCTCCCGCCAGGTCCCTCCGTGCGGGAGGCCGACCCGGTGCGACAGGTGCGGGACGCCGGCGAAGTTGGCGACGCAGACCACGGTGGGGGCCCCCGGTGCCTTGCGCAGCCACGCGAAGACGTTGTGGGCGTGGTCGTCGGCGTCGATCCACTCGAAGCCCGACGGGCTGAAGTCGTCCGACCACAGCGCGGGCTGGGCCCGGTAGACCGCGTTGAGGTCGCGGACCAGGTCGTGCAGCCCGCGGTGCCACGGGGTCTCCAGCAGCCACCAGTCCAGCGACCGGGACTCCGACCACTCCGGCTCCTGACCGAGCTCGGCCCCCATGAACAGCAGCTGCTTGCCGGGGTGGGCCCACATGAAGGCGAGGTAGGCCCGCAGCGTGGCGAGCTGCTGCCAGCGGTCGCCCGGCATCTTGCGCAGCAGCGACCCCTTGCCGTGGACGACCTCGTCATGACTGAGCGGCAGCACGAAGTTCTCGCTGAACGCGTACATGAGCGAGAACGTCATCTCGTGGTGGTGGTACTGCCGGTACACCGGCTCCTTCGACACGTAGGTCAGGGAGTCGTGCATCCACCCCATGTTCCACTTGAGGCCGAAGCCGAGGCCCCCGACGTGGGTGGGCCGGGTCACCCCCGGCCACGCCGTCGACTCCTCGGCGATCATGACGATGCCCGGGACGCGCCGGTAGGCGGTCGCGTTGGTCTCCTGGAGGAAGCCGATGGCCTGGAGGTCCTCGCGTCCGCCGTGCTCGTTCGGCGTCCACTGCCCGTCCTCGCGGGAGTAGTCGAGATACAGCATCGACGCGACCGCATCCACGCGCAGGCCGTCGATGTGGAACTCCTCCAGCCAGTACAGGGCGTTGGCGACGAGGAAGTTGCGGACCTCGCGGCGGCCGTAGTCGAACACCAGCGTGCCCCAGTCCGGGTGTTCGGCCCGGCCGGCGTCGCCGTGCTCGTAGAGCGGCTCGCCGTCGAAGCGGGCCAGCGCCCAGTCGTCCTTGGGGAAGTGCGCCGGAACCCAGTCGACGAGGACGCCGATGCCCGCCTGGTGGAGGCGGTCGACGAGGTGCCGGAAGTCGTCCGGGGCGCCGAACCGGGACGTGGGGGCGTAGTAGCCCGAGACCTGGTACCCCCACGAACCGCTGAAGGGATGCTCGGCCACCGGCATGAGCTCCACATGGGTGAAGCCGAGCCCGCTGACGTACTGGACGAGTTCCTCGGCGAGCTGGCGGTAGCTGAGGCCCTGGCGCCACGACCCCAGGTGCACCTCGTAGACGCTCATGGGGCCGTTGTGGACGTCGCGGGACGCGCGGGCGGCCATCCACTCGTCGTCGCCCCACACGTGGCGGGACTCGGTGACCACCGAGGCGGTCGCCGGCGGGACCTCGGTGGCGAAGGCCATCGGGTCGGCCTTCTGGCGCCACTGCCCGTCCCGACCGAGGATCTCGTACTTGTACCGGGCGCCGGCGACCAGCGCGGGAACGAACAGCTCCCACACCCCCGAGGCGCCGAGGGAGCGCATCGCGTGCGCCCGCCCGTCCCAGCCGTTGGCGTCCGACACGACGCGGACCGCCCGGGCGTTGGGCGCCCACACCGCGAAGGACGTGCCCTCGACCGGGCCCAGGGGCCCGTCGAACCGGCGGACGTGCGCGCCGAGGACGTCCCACAGCTGCTCGTGGCGACCCTCCGAGATGAGGTGGAGGTCGACCTCACCGAGCTGGGGCAGGTAGCGGTAGGGGTCGTCGTGGGCGTCGGAGCGCAGCCCGTCGTGACCGTCGTAGACGACCTCGAGCCGGTAGTCGACGACCTCCGGTGCGTCCAGCACCGCCACCCACACGCCGTCGTGCTCGTGGTGCATGGGGACCCGGAGATCCCCCTCGGCCACCACGGTCACCGAGACGGCGAAGGGCCGCAGGGCCCGCACCGTCACGCCGGGCCCGGCGGGGTGCCCGGGGGGATGCCGGTGCGCGCCCAGGATCGAGTGGGGGTCGTGGTGCGCCCCCGCCGCGACGGCGGCCAGCACGTCCGTGTCCACCGACAGGGGCGAGGAAGGCGTGGGCGGGGCGGTGGTCGACATGGACCTCATCCTGTCGGTCCCTCGCAGAGGCGTCGACCCGGGCACGCCGCGGTCCCCGCCGGCTCGCGTCCGGCCGGCGCCGGACGTGCACCGGACGTGTCGGATCCGCCGGACGTCGCTGCGGCCCGCGCGTAGGCTCATCGGTCGTGAGCAGCGGGCGGGTCCTCGTGGTCGAGGACGAGCGCGCGATCGCCGACCTGCTCCGGACGTATCTCGCCGACGGCGGCTTCGAGGTGCGGACCTGCTCCGACGGCTCCGAGGCCCTGCGCGAGGTGGCGTCCTTCCGGCCGGACGTCGTCCTGCTCGACGTCGGGCTGCCGGGCCTGGACGGCGTCGAGGTGATGCGACGGCTGCGCGGGGACGGCGACCGGACCCCCGTCCTGTTCGTCACCGCCCGCGACGACGAGGTGGACCGCGTCCTCGGCCTGGAGCTCGGCGCCGACGACTACGTGACGAAGCCGTTCAGCCCTCGCGAGCTCGTGGCCCGGGTGAGGGCCGTCCTGCGGCGCACCCGCGAGACGGGCGCCCCGGGGAGCCCGCCGGTGACGATCGGCACCCTCGTCGTCGACCCGGAGACGCGCCGGGTGACGGTGGCCGGTCGCCCGATCCAGCTGACGACCACCGAGTTCGACCTCCTGGCGCACCTGGCCCGGCGCCGCGGGCGGGTGTGCACCCGCGACTCCCTGCTCACCGAGGTGTGGGGATACCCCCCGGGTCTGGTGACCCGCACCGTGGACGTCCACGTCGCGCAGCTGAGGGCGAAGCTGGACGGGGCGGTGACGATCCGGGCGGTCCGCGGCGTCGGGTACGGGCTCGAGGTCCCCGCCGCCTCGCCCGCGGCGTCGCCGGCGCCGTGACCGTCCGGGGAGCCGTCCGGGCCGTGCCCGCCGCGAGCGGCGCCACCGGCCGGTGAACACCCTGGCGCGGCGCCTCACCCTGCTTGCCGTGGCCGTCGCGGTCGCCAGCACGGCGCTCACGGGTGTCCTGCTGGTCGGCCTCGCCCGCCAGGCCACCGACGAAGCGTCCCGTGCCCTGCTGGGCCGCGACGCCGAGGTCCTCGCGGCCATCGCCCGCGGCGCCGCCGGACGCACCACGCCCGGTCTCGGGGTCGAGTCGGTCCAGCAGGCGTTCGCCCGGCGCGACATCGTCACGGCCGTCCTGGACGCGGCGGATCCGGCGGCCGTGGCCGCGCTGCCGCCGCCGTTGCGGGCCGATGACGCGACCGTCGCCGCCGAGGGGGTCGACGTGTCGCGCACGACGTCCGTGGCCGGCCGGCGGTGGCTGGTCGAGGGCAGGTCGGCGGGCTCGCGGGTGGTCCTGCTGGCCCAGCCCGCGGACGTCGCGGGCGCCGCGGTCCCCCCGCCGCGGCGGCGCCTCGCCGTCGCGGGAGCGGT